>Ga0194113_10006787_pt1 | contig 14489 bp, 12 predicted proteins | sample TA2MahC200mmetaG_FD_146193 | JGI IMG/M metagenome (GOLD analysis project Ga0194113, IMG submission 146193) | Freshwater microbial communities from Lake Tanganyika, Tanzania - TA2015017 Mahale Deep Cast 200m | ecosystem: Environmental > Aquatic > Freshwater > Lake | place: Tanzania: Lake... | reverse complement strand
GTACACGTCGGCAGAAGTTCCTAACCAGTTAGTTTCTCAGGCATAAATACCGAGACCGTTTGTAATATGGTATAATATGTCATGTTCAATCATAAACATTGGAGGAATTAACATGCCTGGTTGTCAACCCGGTTTCTCGGTTGAAGTCACCCCGTGTCAACGTCAGCTTCTGAAACAACTGTTGCGCCATCGTCAACTGTCTCAAGGTCTCGTCTGGCGCATTCGCATTATCCTGCTACTGGCCAAAGGCTTCGCGATTGCCACCATTGCCCGTTGGACGGGCAAAAGCCGTCACACTGTTCGTCTGTGGGGCAAACGATGGCTGGAAGTCTGGCCTCAGTTGCAGGTGGCTCAAGCGGAAGAGGCCACCAAAGGGCAACTAAAACAACTGCTACAATCCCTGTTAAGTGATGCGCCTCGTTGTGGCGCGCCTGGTAAGTTCACCGCGGAACAACAGGTGGCCATTAGTGCGTTAGCTTGCGAAACCCCAGAACAGTATGGGCGTCCCGTGACGCACTGGACGCCAAGGGAATTGGCGCAAGAGGTGGTACAACAAGGTATCACCACCGCCATTTCAGTGCGCACCGTGTCACGTCTGCTGGTGGAAGCGGCTCTGAAACCACATCACAGCCGCTATTGGTTGAATCCACTGCTGCAGGACCCTGACCTGTTTGAAGCGCAGTCCGGCGCTATCTGTGACCTGTATGCGCAAGCGTCGCGGTTGCACCAGCAGGGAATACACCTGGTCAGCACCGACGAGAAAACCGGGATTCAGGCATTGGAACGGAAGCATCCCCCTCTGCCCATGTGCCCGGGTCAGATAGAGCGACAGGAATTTGAGTATCTTCGCCATGGTACCCAATGCCTGATGGCTAATTTCGAGGTGGCCACCGGCCAAATCCTCGCACCAACCGTGAGTGACACTCGGACGGAGCAAGATTTCGCCAGCCATATTGCACAGACCGTGGCTCGACATCCCAAGGACGACTGGCTTTTCATCGTCGACCAACTCAACACGCATCAGTCGGAAACCCTGGTGCGATGGGTCGCAGAAGTATGTTCCATCACAGTTGAATTGGGAGAGACGGGCAAATCGGGCATCCTCAAGCGCAGGGCAACACGCCAGGCGTTCCTCGAAACGAGCAACCATCGCATTCGTTTCGTTTATACCCCCAAACATGCTTCTTGGCTGAATCAGGTAGAACTGTGGTTCAGCATCCTGGTTCGTCGGTTGCTAAAGCGTGCCAGCGTCACTTCGGTGGCGCATTTAAAGACACGACTATTGGAGTTCATTGACTACTTCAACCGAACCTTTAAAAGCCGTTCAAATGGACTTATGCTGGCAAACCATTACAGGTCTAAACCTTCCAGCACAGACAGCCCGACAAACCAGACGGTTGACGGTTGTCGTCTTTGGGCGGCGGCGAAATATATCAGATTACAAACGGTATCGGTATTTATGCCGCGCTAATACCTTGGGTTTTGGGGTTTCTAACTGTATAGTTATTTATGCCCACGTGCTCTAGTCACCAACACAATGTCTATTAAGGTGCGAGATACTAAGACAGTGGGCGAGGTTATCGATGAGGCTACCGCCGCTGGAGGCGACTTGATAAGGGTAAACTCCATCACATTCGCAATTGATGACCCTAAAGAATTACAAGCCCAAGCGCGCATAGAAGCTATGAAGGACGCCAATGCTAAGGCTCAGGCCCTGGCCGAACAAGGAGGCGTGGAACTGGGGAAACCAATCTCTATCTCCGAATCCGTGGTGTTTTACAACCCCACTTATTATGAGCGCGCCTCCGATAAAGGGCAACCAATGCCCACTACACCTATTGAACCTGGCCAGTTAGAAGTAACTATAACAGTATCGGTGATTTACGATATTGAATAGTTTGACTTTTGCAAACCTTCGAGGTTTCTGAAAACCTCGAAGGTTTGCAGAAAGGAGTACATTATGTCTAAAACACTGAGTTTAACCCTCGCGATTTGTACCTGCTTTTTATTCACACAATGCGCAAACAATCCAATTTTACCGAAATCCAAAGACCTAAGTCAATTAACCCTGGCTGAAAGAAGTATTGTTGCATCTGACAACCAGTTCGGATTTAAGCTATTCAAAGAAATTAGCCAGGAAAAGGATGAAAATATCTTTATCTCTCCGTTAAGCGTCGCCATGGCGCTGGGAATGACTTACAACGGTGCTAATGGAAGCACTCAAGAAGCGATGCAGAAGACTCTCGAGTTGTCGGGCTTGACGCTTCAAGAGATAAATGAGTCCTATAAGAATTTAATAGAATTATTAACCAATCTCGACCCTAAAGTAAAATTCCAGATTGCCAATTCCATCTGGTATCGTGAAATGTTCCCGGTTGAAGCTAAATTCATTGATATAAACAAGACTTACTTTGACGCTGAAGTGAGCGGCTTAGATTTTAGTGCTCCAAACGCTTCAGAGATAATCAATGGATGGGTTAAGGAAAAAACCAATGGCAAAATCGAGAAAATCGTGGATGCCCCGATTAATCCACTGACCATGATGTTTCTCATTAATGCCATCTACTTTAAGGGCATCTGGACTTACCAGTTTGATGAAAGTCAGACGCAAGATGATATGTTTACCTTGCCCGATGGTTCTCAAAAGCCTTGTAAAATGATGACGCAAGAAAGTGAATTGCACTATTTCGAGAATGACGATTTTCAGGCGATTGATTTACCTTATGGCGCTGGTGATTTCAGCATGACTATCTTGCTTCCGCGCCTGGAAAAGGACATCAATTCCCTGATGGCAGCACTTAATCAAGAGACCTGGAATCTCTGGGTGAATAGTTTCCAGAAACAGGAACTCACTGTGCAACTTCCCAAATTCACCCTCGAATACGAACTAACCTTGAATGACGTGTTAGGAGCCTTAGGGATGGAAATCGCGTTTAATCGCAATTTAGCTGATTTTACCAAAATGTATAAAAAAGAGGCCGTTGGAGCCAATTTATATATCAGCAATGTCAAGCATAAAACCTTTGTGGAAGTCAATGAAGAAGGCACTGAAGCGGCGGCGGTTACTTCGGTGGAGATGACTCTTGAATCGGTCCCAGACAGAATTTTAATGCGAATTGACCGGCCGTTTATCTGTGCCATTCGAGAAAAGCGTTCCGGGACGATACTTTTTATCGGAAAGATTGTAGAACCAACTTTGGGATAGAAAAACTTTTGGCGGATAGATGTCAATGGTAGCGTATTTTCCGTGGTCACCTTTCGCCTTTTCCGAATAACTGTCACTTTTTGGAAGAATGGAAGGTTGGAAGGATGGATGGAAGGTAGACCCACATCCTTCCATTCTTCCATCCTTCCATCCTTCCTTGCAAAAGTGTAATGAGATTTGTGAAACATGCCCACTTTAAGCTGTAATTCCTGCCCAATTGATACAACATCCAATGGCACCCTCACAAATTCATGCGATAGTCGCGATATATGAATCAACCCATCATTCTTCAGCCCGATATCGACAAGAGTGCCAAACTGCGTGACGTTCCTCACAATCCTGGGGACAACATTACCCACCTTAAGCTATTCAATGCCCATTTGTTCCTTCTTGAAGATTTGGAGTGATTAATGGCTTGTTTCAGAAAACAGTTTATCACTTTACCCAAGTACCACTTTACCATCTAAGTCAACTAATTTTTGAGAAAATTTGAAACATGCCAAAAATCGGAAGCAAAATAAATGTTTTTGACATGAAAATGAAAAATTGATAAAATTATTAGTCGTTGGTTTCTGAATTAGCCGTGGGAGCCGACAACTTTTAAAACTGAACACGAATTAAGAATGGAGGAAACAACCATGAATAATCTGAAACACAATTTCATCTTAATCTGTTCTGCGCTGCTTATGCTGGGACTATCAATGGTAGCGGAGGCAGCACAGAAAAACGTTGTTGGACATTGGACATTTGAGCCCGGCGAGGAACTGAAAGACCTCACCGGTAACTTTGTTGATATTACGCTCAAGGGTGCAGAAGTCAAAGGTGGGCAATTGGACGTCGGCTCTGGAAAGTGGGCGATTGCCAGTGGGTATTCAGGCCCGAAAATCGCCGAAAAGACAATGGTTTCGTGGGCTTCTTTAGACGACCTTGACGTACAGGCCGGCTCCATATTAACTATCGATCGAATCAGCGTCGATGAGTTTGACGCAATGGTCTTTGGGGAAAGGCAATCTCATCGTTGGATGGCTGGTAGCAGCTTTTTTAGACGCACCCAAGACCCTGCGCCTGGGTTTGAGGAAAAGAAAACAGGGGAACTGATTCAGATGGCTTACACTTATGAGGATTCCGGAGGAAATGCGCATATCACGCTATACCGTAACGGGGAGGTCTTCGGCGACTATACACAGGGTGCGCTTGCTACCTGGGAGAAAGACGATGCCGAGGTGTTTTTTGGTATCCGTCACGGTAACACAGGTGGTGGCCCGGGGAATCTTGACGCTCACATCGAAGAAGCTAGAATCTACGGCGAAGTTCTAAGTCAGGCTGAGATTAAAAAGTTGCGTGTGGGGGGTGAATCAGTAACCTCTCGTGATAAACTCGCGATATCGTGGGCGGCGATTAAAGCAGAGTAATCTCGTTCAACAACAAGTTCACGGAGAAAAATAGCGGTTAGTCCCTGACTTCTTTCGTAACCAAACTTTTCTTTAAGAAAGAAAAGTCCCCCTTATCAAAGGGGGGCAGGGGGGTTGTATCAAAAGAAATAAGAGGAAGAAAAGTAATTAGGGACTACCACTAACTATGGAATTGGGAATTCGGATGTCGGAATGCGGAATTGAAAAACGGTTCTTTAATTCCGCATTCCGCCCCGACTTCGTTGGAAGCTTCGACATTCCGAATTTCGCCTTCCTCACCTCTTCCAAAATCGCCACAATGTAGGCAATTTTAATAAATCGTTGGTGTTAGTGTTTAATGATGAATCTAACAAGGAGGATAAGAGTATGTTGACGACTACAGCAAAATCCCCCAAAAGGGAGTTTGTTCTAAAAGATAAGACTTTGGTTGCGTGGGTTATCCCGGCGAACCTCACGCAACGCGGCGGAAGTGTGCTGACACTCGATGACTGTGCGAGTCATTTCGATGGGATTATTTTCGGCGAGATTGCGGAGGGAAAGTGGATGGCGGGCAGTGACTCCTTCCGACGTTCGCAGCAGGACCAGTCGGACTGGCCTGGTGAGACTGTTGCTTCACAGACGTTAGTGCAAATGGCAATCGTTTACAACAGTAATCAGATAACTCTCTACCGGAACGGCGAAACGTACGCTCAATATAATATCAGCGAAGCCCAAACTTTTGGTCCCGACAGCGTGGCTGTTATGGGTTTGCGGCATCTTTTGGCTGGCGACCGGGCGTGTTTCGCTGGTGCCATCGAAGATGCACGCATCTACGACGTCGCGCTGACCCAAGCGCAAATTGTCACCCTGGGACCGAACCAACCATCTGAGCCTGAGCCACTCACCTGGTGGACATTCGAGGACGGTAAGGTGGTTGACCTCATGGGACATTTCACCGAATGCCTGCTCGTTGGCAATGCCCGGGTCGCTGAAGGACGCCTCTACCTGGATGGTAAGGGAAGCCTGATGGTGGCAGCGCCACAGAATGCTGCGATGAAGTGGTTCACCCAACCGACAGCCCAGCAAGATTCATTAATCGATAGTACCCGTCAGTTCCGCGCCAGGCTACTGAGTGACCCATATCGTCCGACATATCACTTTGTCACACCTGAAGGACTCTGCATGCCGTTCGACCCCAATGGAGCCATATTCTGGAACGGGCGATATCACCTCGGATACATTTATCAGGACAAAGGCGTTCACTTCTGGGGTCATGTATCGAGCCGCGACCTTTTACACTGGCGTCATCATCCGCCTTCTCTTTTCCCCACCCCAGACAGCCCCGAGACCGGCATCTTCAGCGGCAACTGCTTCATCAACAAGAAGGGCGAAGCCACAATGCTCTATCACGGCTGCGGCGTTGGCAACTGCATCGCCACCAGCGCAGATAAAAACCTGGATTTCTGGAAGAAACTACCCGCCAACCCGATTATCCCGAACCCGCCTGCCGGTGCTCCATACGCTTCGTGGGACCCGCACGGCTGGCTCGAAGGCGAAACGTATTACGCCATTTTTGGCGGGAAAAGACCCGCCATTTTCAAGGCGACGGAACTCGATAAATGGGAGTATGTTGGTGACCTTCTCGCCCATGCGGTAGAAGGCGTGGACATCAATGAAGACGTCTCCTGTCCTGACCTTTTCAAGCTGGGGAACAAATATTTATTGGTCTGCATCAGCCATCGGTTAGGGTGTCGCTACTACATCGGCGAGTGGAAGAACGAGCAGTTTTATCCTGAATTCCACGAGCAGATGAGCTGGGTGGACAACGCTTTCTTCGCCCCGGAGAGCATGGAGGACAACAAAGGACGGCGCATTCTATGGACCTGGATATTCGACGGACCTGATATCACCTCCCGCACGGCCGGCAGTTGGTCAGGCACCATGAGCCTACCGCGTGTCCTGTGGCTGGTTGAGGATAACAAGTTACGCATGCGCCCGGTCGAAGAGCTGGAACTGCTCCGTTACAACGAGCAGACGCTGGAAAACATGACCGTCAAGGCCGACTCTGAACAGGCGTTAGAGACGATTCAGGGCAACACCATTGAGTTGCTAATCGAAATGGTTCCCGATGGCGCAAAGCAGTGTGGGGTGAAAGTCTGCTGTTCGCCGGACGGTGAAGAACAAACCCTCGTCTATTACGACGCATCCGAAAGGAAACTCAAAATCGACACGCGACAGTCGAGTCTCGGGGAAGGGCTGAAGAGTGTTGAAGGCGGGCCGTTCGAGCTGAAGCCGGGAGAAATTCTGCAACTTCAGGTATTTGTAGACAAGTCTGTTGTCGAGGTCTTCGCTAACGACCGCCAGGCAGTCATGCGGCGGATTTATCCTAAGCGGGAGGACAGCGTTGGCGTGACACTGTTCTCCAACGGCGGCGCGACGCTGGTAAAAAAGGTCAAGGCTTGGGACATGATGCCGTCGAATCCTTATTGAAAGTAGCCCAAAGAAACCGAGCTTCTCCGAGAAACTCGGTTTCTTTGCACGGTTTCTTAGTATGAGCCGAGTTCAGCGACCATTTGCTTTAATGTTACCCCATGTCGAAGTGAGTTTGCCTGAAAGCGAAACGGACATTGCCGCTCGGTAAAGCCCTTGAGTTATGATGGTGTTAAGCTCTTTCGCAGTTAGAGCAATATTAAAAACGGCAACTTCGTCGATAGCAGCAGGCGCAAACTGCCCCACGTAACCGCCTCCATGTAATCGTTCGTCAAAGGCTCCTATTTGGACTGTATAAGCGTTTTTACCCGGAGGATTCGAAGGTTTCAGCGTACCCTCTTCTACACCATCGACATATACCTTGATAACGCTTCCATCATAAGTTCCTGCCGCGTGTGTCCATTTTCCTTTGGGGAAAGTCGTTGTCCCGGGCACATGCGCGAACTGCCCATTGTCCATCTTGAACCCCGTCATCGCTTTTCCACTGCCGTTAAGATTTAGTTGGGGACCACCATTACTTCGGCCGGCAACCACAATTTGGGTCGATATAGCAATAGAGGGCTGAATCCAGGCTAAGATGGTAAACGCGCTCTGTTGTTCCTCTGAAACATAAGGTGTATCTACCATATCATCCTTGCCATCAAATTCTAACCCTTTGCCGAACTTCCCTGCGACCCATTTAGGGTCGCCTATAAGCTCACCGTTATTCCCATTCTCAGAGGAATCCATAGCGACTTTACCTGTACCCTCATCAAGCAGCCAGATACCCGCAATGAACTGTTCGTCAATTAAAGCAGAACTTTGTTCTGTGAGCATGAGACTAACAATCATTAAACATAAGCACGCTATTGTTAATTGAGTTTTCATTGATTAATTTCCTCCTTTTTGGTTTTAGAGTCGCTGATTATCTGACCACCCAATAATCAGCGGCGTCTATATATCAGCGGCTATTTTCACGCATCACGTTTCACGTTTTACGCATCATACCATTGCAAGAACATCGCGTGCTGTTCTGTCTGGAAACGGTTAATATCGTCCGGCGTCAGGTGGGTCAGCGTCTCCGGTTGGCATTTCGCTTGCCCATAAGCCGAAGGCGTTGGTGAACGAAGTGAACATACCTTTCGTGCTTCATTAACGCACCGAACCACATCGCTGAAGTCTGCTTCGCGGTCACGTTTCGGAGAGACGACTAAGCACGGGCGAGGCGCAATTAACGCCAGCACATCGTCGAAATCATAAGGAATATCCTGTTCGCGACCGTGGAACAGACCCAACAGCGGTTGAAGGGCATGCCCTTCCCAGAGCCGGCGGATGCCGCCGGTGATTTTGGAGTCTGTATCGGTGCGCAATGGGGTGAAGCCACAGAACGACGCGACGCCAGCGATACGCCTGTCCAGAGCCGCTGTGTACAATCCTATCATTCCTCCAAGTGAATAGCCCAGCACAAATACATGGTCTTTCAGGATTTGGGGCATTGAGCCTCTGGATTGCCCATTGCCGTTGACCAGGAAATCTACCGCGGCATGGACATCATGCACCATCCGCCCGAGGCGCGACCACTCAGGATACTTCTTATAGAAATCGCGCCCTTCCAGCAGCCGCAGTCCGAAGCCTACCTGGTCATACGCCAGCACCACAAAACCTTCTTGAGCCAGACGGTGATAGACCGTTGTGCCCTGGACACCGTAACCTTCGTTGTATCCCGTTTGGTACGAATACGGATGCAACCAAATTACAACGGGTGCGGGGTTTGTGACAGCGGGGTTGTAATAAAGGTTGCCGCGAATATTGTCGGCAAAACTGACGGGCATTCGAACCGTGTTCTCAACCTTCCAGCGGTCATGGTCCATCCTCTCAGATTCCGCATCTGTTAAGAATGTGTATCGGCCATCCCAGTCGATTTTTTCAGGAGTCTGGCCGAGCGCCCACAGGATTCGCGCTCGTCGGTCCGGGTCGTCAGACGGTCGGGACGTGGTAAATGGGATATTCAGGTCGCTTTCGCTCAACTGCGACTTCCAGGCGTGCCAATCGAATTTATGGATGAAGGTTTCGGGAAAATCGCTCTGTTTGTCCTCCTTACCACAACCCCCCTGCCCCCCTTTGGTAAGGGGGAAGGGGGCAGGGGGTTGTCCGCGGCCAAACGACAGGTCGAACCAGTCCATATTCTCCTGGCGATGGGTTTCAGTTATGGGGTCATGTCCGCCAGAGCGGTAAATGACACGTAGATTGTCTGGCTTGCCGAGAAACTGATAGACCTTCTTACCTTCCAGATAGCTTTGTTCGACTGCGAAGGTGGGCTCACAGCCGTCTTGATGGGCAGTATGAATCAGGCAACGTCTGGGGGCGATTAAAGCTAACCAACCGTGAGCGTCGATGGGCAATTCATGCTCTCGTCCAGTGTACGAACGTAAGCTCGGCAGGAACCACTCACTGGGGAAGTCTTCCGGCGCTTCTGCAAAAGTGTTGCGTGAGGTGAACCGATAAGCGCATGAACCGGGTGAGCCGGGACTGCGCGCAACTACGGACGTAATTCTATCATCAAAGGCGGCAGCAATCAGCGCTTGTTTACCATAACGCGAATGCCCGATGATGCCTACCTGCCCTTCAGCAACGTTGTACCCATACTTTCGATTAAGCAGATAGTCCAACGCTCGACTGGCAAGCCACGCTTTGGCCGAGATTTCCGTCCAGGTTGCTTCGGAATATTCAGAGCGGAACGTCTGCCACACGCTGTCGTAACCGGGGTAATCATCCTCGTGGTGATGGCTGTCCACGCCTGGGTATAGGCATACCAAATATCCACGTGACAGAGCCAGTTCCGCCCAGGGTGTCTGGTAGTAACGCGGCTGAGTCAGCAGAATTGGGAGCGGTCCCTCGCCTGTTGTTTGCCTTGTGCTCATCTGTTTGTGCGTTGGACTCGTCAATGCTGAACTTGAATTCATGCTATCATGAGTACAAGGCACAAAACATGCTCCTACTGTAAAAGCAGTTAATGAGTACAAGGCAAACGAATTGGGAATCCAGACCCATATCTCGAACGACGCTTTGTTCTTCGTATCAAACATCAGCTTGATTCTACGTCGAAGCGAACCATCCTCTTTCTTCGCTTCATTAAGAATCTCGGCTTCAATGATGGCAGGAACGGTTTGCGGAAAAGTGCCGATGAAGTATTGACACATAAGCTGACGAATTTCCATCTTGCGCTTTGCCCAGTCCTCAAGAGTACGAACTGGCGTAACGTCGCGGAACTCCAGTAACGGTGGCAGGTCGGCACGGGAATATCCCGTTTGACTTGCGGATGATTCAGCAGATACATCCACCAGTAAAGATATCAAACATTCCATTGTGATTCCGAATTGTCTCATTATACTTGCCCCCTTAACCAATATCTGACTTTTTGCCTCAGTGTTTCTTGTCAAAATAATTCCCACACTAAAGCCTGAAGCACCGAAAAAATAAACCAAACTCAGAGGAATTTCTATGAAGCCATTCACTTTTGACTTTCTATTTTTTAAATTTTGATGTATAATAACATAATTGTGAATAGAAGGGAGGCAAACATGAACTATATTTCAAATACAGCGTTACAACAGCAGGAGATGTTGCATAAAATTGGCGTAGATTCTTTCGAGGACTTATTGCGTGATATTCCAGATGAGTTACGGAATATCAGATTAAGCCTGCCGGAGGCTTTATCCGAGTTGGAATTGATTAAAGCTTTGCGGGAACTCAGTGAGCAAAACGCAGACCTGAATCATTATACTTCTTATTTAGGCGCGGGGGCGTATGACCACTTTATTCCCGCGGTGGTCAAAACGATGATTTCGCGTGGTGAGTTTTATACGTCTTATACTCCGTATCAACCAGAAGTCAGCCAGGGGACGCTTCAAGCGATTTATGAATATCAGAGTTTGATTTGTGAATTGACCGGGATGGATGTTTCAAACGCTTCTCTGTACGATGGCGCATCGGCTTTGGGGGAAGCCGCGATTTTGACGCTTAATGCGACGAATCGAGCCGAAATTGTCGTCAGCGAAACTGTACATCCAGAGTACCGAGCCGTTTTGAAGACCTACCTTCGCGGCTTGGGCGCGCCGGTCCATGAGATTTCCTACACAAAAAACGGAACAACAGATTTGGAACATTTAAAAGGCGCGGTGAATGAAAATACGGCTGGCGTGATACTGCAAAATCCGAATTTCTTCGGTTGCATTGAGCAGATGTCCGAAGGGGCAGAGATAACCCACTCAAGCGGCGCGTTGTTTGTCGCGTGTGTGAATCCTATTTCGTTGGGAGTCTTAAAATCCCCTGGCGAATACGAAGCGGATTTAGCGGTAGGAGAGGGACAACCTCTCGGCAATCCCATCGCTTTCGGCGGTCCGTATCTCGGATTTTTCGCTACAACTCAAGAGTTAATGCGTAAACTGCCCGGACGAATCGTCGGGCAAACCAAAGATACGGAAGGACGGCGCGGATTCGTCCTGACCTTGCAAGCCCGTGAACAACATATCCGCCGCGAAAAAGCAACATCGAACATCTGCACCAACCAGGCTCTCAATGCTCTGGCAGCATGTGTGTATCTAAGCGCAATGGGCAAAAACGGCATTAGCGAAGTTGCACAGCTCAATCTACAGAAAAGCCACTATGCTCAAGAACAGCTTTGTGAAAGTGATGCATTTACGCTGAAATTCTCTGCGCCATTTTTCAACGAATTTCTCCTCCAGTGCAACACTAACCCAAATGAAATCAATAAAAAGCTACTAACTAAGCACATAATCGGAGGCTTGCCGGTGGAGAGATTCTATCCCGAATTAAAAAACTGCGCGCTCTTTTGCGTAACAGAACTGCGGACAAGAGAGGAAATCGATACGCTTGTTGCGATAATAGGTAAGTAAAGAATGAAACGTGATGCGTGAAACGTGATACGTGATGCGTGATATGAAAGTTTTTATCACTCTTCACGTTTCACGTTTCATTCTTCACGTTTCACGTTTTACGTTTCACTTATTTCGCGCTCATCAACCCAAATTGCCAATTGCCAGTCCCCTGATACGTTTCCTCATCGCCTCGCTTTCTTTAATCAAGATTTCCCGATTTGAATCAGAAATAACAGTAGCGTTAAGTTGTTTGGCTTGAGATAACAATGTCGTTTGCCTTGTGCTCATCTGTTCGGATTTGAGTCTCACTATCTGAGTGGACGAGTCCAACGCAAACAACAATTCTTCAAACTGCTCGACTAACGAAGAGTCAATATAGAATCTTCTGAACCCTTCAGGCTTCCAATGATCTTCCACAAGCTCAATAACCCCTGCTTTTTGGTGCTTATCGAAGCAGTCTATCAATATTGAGGTCACTATTGTATTTTCTGCGATACAAGCAATATCAGCAGGGGGAAACGCATATCTATTTCCGTTGAATGAAACCGCTAATCCGCCGCTTTCCTTCACAAATCGCAATGCTTCCGCGTCGGTAATGCTATCTCCAATATAGATAACATTCGCTGGTTCTTTTTGAGTTATTTCCAAACTTTTTAAAACAACCTCTGCTTTTGCCTTCCCACCAACCGGGTCGATTTCTTCTAACATCTTACGGCATTCCATCTGTTGAAGTTCTTGCCAGAATATTTTATTTAGACGGGAAACAGCACTTTTAGCTTCGTCCGATAACTCTTCATCCTCTCTTTCGGGGATTTCAATGACAGGTAAATTGATAATTTCTTCTCTTATATTTTGTAATTCCCTTTTTTCCGATTCACCGAGTTTATATTCATCTAAATCAAGTTTAGTGCAAAATACTCTCTCTTTAATAAGCTCTGGGTTCATCCCCAGTTTCTCATAGACCGCATACGCAAATTGTTGATAAGAAGTGCTGACCGCAAAAAACGGTAATGCTTTTGAGAAGATGTATTTAAAAGTATCATAAGCGCCGGGCACTAAATTAATATCTTTTTGGGAAAAATGTTCCAATTTTTCATTGGTTACATCATAAGCCCGCAAAAATGGCGCAATTAACTTCAGAGTATCTCCCGGCTTATATCCTTCCTTCTTGACAACCTCGGCAAGATAATCGTCGTATCGACTGATGCGAAGGAAGAACTCATCTCCTTGAGGAATAAAATGTTCGCATACTTCAAAGGCATTATCATTTAAACAAGTCGGTCCTTCGCAATCCGAATTGACTTGACACCATGAATTGATTTCACTTTTTTTCATTTACTTCCTCTTTGTTTCTTATGATGGAACTTTTCTTTTCAAAAGAAAAGCTTTGCTCATTACTTAGTTGTCTTGTTCCGAATCACTAATTTCCTCTGCCGTTGCCAATTCTTCCAAGAATTCGGCAAAGGCCCGCAATTCAGCACAAAGCTTGACCCACAACTCGGTCAGGGCTAATATCAATCCAGCCATCTTGTCAGGTACCAAATTGATGGTATAAACATTACTTTTTATTCCAATTATTTCTTATGATGGAACTTTTCTTTCTAAAAGAAAAGTTTGGTTACGCACAAGATGCCTGAATCGCCGAAACTCATCCAGGGTCAGAGCGCTATCGTTGTCAATCACGGCAGGTCGCACATCTGTCATATCCCGCGCCATCTGCTGAAGCAAATCACGATGCCAGGTTTCACCAGCAGGAAGGGCGCGGTCGACATATCTGGCTATCAATTCAAACAGACGTTCTATTCCCGAGTAAAAACTATGGAGATTCAAAGCTACGGAATCCAGATAAACATTTTGCTCCTCCGACCTCTTTTGCGCTTGCGGCCAAGCCTGCAACGCGCGCTGAACAACGCGCTCCATATCCGACATCTCACCGCGAATCCGTTCGGCCAGTTCTTTGTAGAGAATATTCATAATTCCACCCCATAGCGTCGTATCGCTTGTTGCAGAGACTCTCCGGCCGTTTCGAGTTCAACTAAATCCACAGGTCGGTCGGCGATTAGTTCTTCCAGCAGCCGCCACGCTTGCCAATAGGCATTGCCCTCCAACCCCTCAACTGCCAAATCGACATCAGAATCCGACGTAAACCATGCGGTATGAGCCAGCGAACCGAAAAGAACTACATGTCGGACGCCAAAACGGGTTTTCAAGATAGCGGCTGATTCACGAATACGTTCTAATAATTGCTCACGTTCGTTCCATTCAGCCGGCGTCAACTCAGGCGGAGGAGGGCGATGCCGGGCTGCCTCCAGGTAATGCTTCCTATCTTCATGAGACAATTCCAAAACTGTTGGCATTGTTTTCTTTCTCCTTGTAACCAAACTTTTCTTCCAAACTTTTCTTTAACGGAAATTTTGGACATATTTTGAAACTCAGAACTGGTAAGGCTTTGAGGCGAAAATCAGAAAAGTGCAGTTTTCTGAAACCCTTATGAGACTTGAGTCGTTTTTTCTGAAAACGGAAAAA
>Ga0194113_10006786_pt1 | contig 14491 bp, 10 predicted proteins | sample TA2MahC200mmetaG_FD_146193 | JGI IMG/M metagenome (GOLD analysis project Ga0194113, IMG submission 146193) | Freshwater microbial communities from Lake Tanganyika, Tanzania - TA2015017 Mahale Deep Cast 200m | ecosystem: Environmental > Aquatic > Freshwater > Lake | place: Tanzania: Lake... | reverse complement strand
CAAAGCTTCAATTCTCGCTGCCCTGCCCAAAATATTTACATCACTTATACTAAACCCCGCCAATCCATCAAGACTTATGTTCTTATTTAATTGCTTTGAATATGTTGCCATCACCTCATAAAACATATTGTTTTGTCTTGTTAAACTGTTTGAATAATATCCAAGCGGAGTTAGTCTGCTGCCTTTTTCTCTATAAATATAGTTTTCTGTGGTTGCCAAATCTGCAACAACCTGCCCCCTCACTTTTAAGGCAGGTGATAGATTTATAGTAGCTACTATAGCCCCGTTCATGGCCGAACGGGTATCTTCATTTGAATTGGCATAAATGGACCAATAGGGATTTTCCGTATTATTTACCTGCCCTGTAGCAATTGAATTCCCTTCAGCATTTCTATATGGTAAAAACCCATCCAATCTTGTACTTCTGCCCATGTATACATATGTAGCCAATGGGTTTGTCGGATCCAGGTTCTTTATCATCCTGTTTTTTGTGTTCCAATTGGTATAATTTAACCTTGATTCAATCTTAATCAGTTTGCTTAAATTTCTGGTGGCCGAAAGGCTTATGTTGTGCTTATTCATCAGATTTAAGTTGTCGATTACATCATTGCCTTTCGTAAACCCATATGACATCCTGAAACCTCCATTGGCATCTGATTTACTGACAGCCACATTGGAAGTATTGGTAAAAGCAGTCTGGTAAAGACCGGTAACATTATTTGTTTGAGGCAAATACCCACCCGCTATGGGTACTCCACCATAAGTATTGTAAGGTTGGCCCAGCATTGGAGCACCCCAGCTTTGGTTACTGGTTCCCATATTAACACCGCCATTAGCTCTATTTATATTATTTACATTGCCACCGGAAAGCCTGAATGCGCTGCCCTCACCATAAACATTCTGGTACTCAGGGAAGGCAGTAACTTTGTATAGCTGTAAATTTTGATTCACTTCAATTCCAAGGGAGCCATTACCTCCAGGTTTTCCCTTTTTCATTGTAATCAAAATTGCCCCGTTAGCTGCTTTTGCCCCATATAGAGCAGCACCATTTGGCCCCTTCAATACAGTGATTGATTCTATATCATCAGGATTTATGTTCGCTGCTGCATTTCCATAGTCAATGTTACCAACCTCTCCGGGAGAATTTTCAATGGGAACACCATCAATAACTATTAATGGCTGATTGGAGGAAGACAGTGAATTGTCTCCCCGCAGAGTAATCCTAACACTTCCTCCGGGTTGCCCTGTACCTGTAATTTGCAGACCAGCTACTTTGCCTTGCAGTGCATTTAGAAAACTAACATCCCTAGCTTCCGTAATTGATTTGGGATCGATGTTTTGAGAAGCATAGGTTAGTGATTTCTGTTTCCGGGTGACACCAAGTGCAGAAACAACCACCACATCACCCATCTGCTGACCCTGGGAATCTTTAAATTTCAGGTTGATTACAGTTTGATTGTTTACTGGAATTTCCTCCGTTGCAAACTCCACATGAGAAAAGACAAGTATGTCTTTTGCAGGATCCGTTATAGAAATCTGGTAAGCTCCCTGTTCATTTGATACAGTTCCCAGGTTCGGCTTACCTTTTACTGAGACTGATGCACCAACCACAGGAATTCCTTTTTCATCCGTCAAAACTCCTTTTATTGTTTTGGATTGTGCATTGCTTACGGTTACCGTGAGTACCATAAAGAACAGCATAAATAATTTACTCATACATTTGGCAGTTTTATTGATTGTTATAAAATTATACTACTATACATTTTTTTAGCATGAAATATTTATAACCAGGATTTATATTTCAAAACCAAGGTTTGCTATTTGTATCAGGGAGAAAATGATTGTTTGTTTCGCATAGTTAAAAAGTTATTATTGTTTACATATTCCATTTCAACTACTCATTTACTTTATTGTAAGGTCGTTAATAGTATTGCCCTGAACACCCCATTTTTTATTTGGCTTTGATCCCATTTCCAATTCAAGGTGCCCTCCCGAAATTAATTGTTCATGCGTAAACCAGGGAGAATCTAACAACTTACCGTTAAGCTTTGCACTTTGTATATATTTATTAGTAACGGAGCAATTATTTGCCGTTAACCGGAATTGCTTTTTATTGGGTAAGTCAATGGTGACTTTTGAAAACACAGGGCTTCCAATGGTATAAACAGGCAGACCCGGTGTAACCGGATAGAAACCCATTGAAGAAAATACAACGAACGCTGACATTCCTCCGCCATCTTCATCTCCGGGAATTCCATAAATACTATCCTTAAACCAGGCATCCAGCAGAAACCTTATTCTCTTTTGAGATTTCCATGGAGATTTGGTAAAATTATACAGGTAAGGAATATGAAAACTGGGTTCATTGCCCATCGAGAACTGGCCTACCAAGCCGGTTGCATCAGGAAACTTGCTCCAGAATTCATATTTAGAACGGCCAAGACCTTCACGAAACAACTGATCAAGCCTGTGTTCAAAAGAATCGCTTCCTCCCATCAATTGAATCAGCCCGGGAATATCCTGTTGCACCTGCCACAAATAAGTGTACCCATTATTTTCGTCGTAAAACTCACGACCACCCATCCCTCCATCGAATTTTGGATCTATAAGAATCCAGTTCCCTTTGTCGTCTTTTGGGAGAAAAAATTGCTTTTCATTGTGCCACAGATTTTTATAATTAAGTCCTCTAGAAACAAAAATAGCTGCATCTTTTTTACCAAGATTTTTACCCAACTGTCCTAAAGCCCAATCGTCATAGCTGTGACCTAATGTTACTGCAACAGATTGTCTTTTTTCAAAATGATGAACTTGTGCTACTGTTTCTTTTTCTCCAGAAGGTAATGCCGGGAAAAAACCCTTTTGATGATAGATATCATCCAAAACTGTTTTTTTACCATTTCTCCAAGGCAGCATAGTGGCATCCGTTGCATTTTTACGCATGCCTTCATATGCTTTTTCTATATCAAAATTTTTCAGCCCCTTTCTGTGTGCATCTAATAAAGTAACGGATGAATGAAATCCATTCATGCAGGCATGATCGCCGAAGAGTACAGGAAAAGTAGGCATCCATCCGCTTTGTTCATACATACGAACATATGAGTGAAGCATATCCTCTTCCTGTGAAGGGTTTAAAATTGTTCTTAAAGGATGTAAAGCCAGGTATGTATCCCATGACCAATCATCCACATAAAAAGGACGGCTTTCTTTATGTACTTTTTTATCAAACCCGCTGTAATAAAATGAGTCTTCAGATATGTTTACCATCCTCTCATAACAACGGTACAAAGCCGTGTAAAAGGAACGTTTTTGAGCCTCTGTACCGCCTTCAACTTTTATTTGCGACATGACAATATTCCATGCCTTTTTCCCTTCATCTGCTACCGATTGAAAACTCTCACCTCTCAATTCCTTTTCATAATTTCTTCTGGCCTGTTCTGCACTAACATAGCTGATGGCATATTTAAAAGTAACCTGAGTGGCTGCCGGTGGAAAAGTAATATACGCCCTGGCATCCTGACCTTCAATAGCCGAGCCTTGTTGTAATTGACTATTCATAACAAAGCCCGGAACTCCTGCTATACTAAAAATGCCATACATAAATACCTTTATATCACCATGATAGGTTTCCATGCCTGTAACTTCTGTGGATGACAAAAAATTGAAGGCCGCTTTCCCATCATTATACACTCCCAGTAATATTGACTTTTCTTTTCCTGCAGGAAATGAAAACCGATAAATCCCCGACTTTTTAGCGGCCGTATAGTCCACAGTAACCTCATCATCAATTAAATAGGTAGAATAAAACCACGGTTTGTTAACTTCAAGATTATGGTCATAAGCCATCTTTGCTTTCCAGCTATGATTGCTAATGTTACCGGCAACAGGTTTTAAAGAAAAAACCTGGCCTAAACGGTGAGAAACGATCGTTAAAGGAAAACTTGAAATTTGGTCGTCCAGGTAATCTTTTCTTTGCGGCGTAAACCTAATAAGTTGATTTGGAAGCTGTACGGTTGGCCTGGTGGGCTCCAATATCAGGCCTACATTTCCAATTGTAGGGTCTATATAATCAATGTTTGAAACCTGCGTATTTCTGTTTTGTGCTTGTCCGATATTGACAAAACAACTGATAATCAATACTTTAAGAATTTTTCTTGCAATCTTCGGAAAGAAACAAACAAACAGGGAGTGTGAATCTATAAAAAGACGCTTCGACTCCATTTTAGATTCAGGCAGGTAGTTCATAAAAACAAGCATTCAAGTAAAATGAACCTAAATAAGCGCCTGCAACCTTAATAAATGGACTAATTAATCAACTAATGGCCAAATTAATACCGACTTTTTTTAAGATTTCTTTACAAAACGTCCCTTTTGGGCCGGTTGCGCGTATACGGTGAAACAACATGCAGAAAATACCAGGGAAAGGCAAAATCTATAAAGCATATGAACGAAAATGTTTTGTGTCTTTAGATCGGTTAATTGAGCCAAATACTACACGTTATTCCATAAAATAATAAAGATGTATAACTTGTAATCTTCCCCCTAAAGCTATGAAAAGTATCGTGTAAAAATTGATGTGAGAGAGGATAAAATATACCTTGGAAACCGTGAACATGAAATGAGCTATTATTTAAATAATTGGGGTATCATTAAATAGCCTGTAAAGGATTTGCTGAGAGATGTACTAACATATAATCTAAAAGTTGTGTTTTGTGGCACAGCAAAGGGCAAGAAATCCGCACAATCAGGTTTTTATTACGCTCATAAACGAAATAAGTTTTATTCTATACTTTTCGAAGCTGGATTTACATCTGATAAGCTAACTCCAGAGCAATGTTACCAGATTAATAATTATAAAATCGGGCTGACTGATCTGGTTCATAAAGAATCAGGAAATGATAAAGAAATAAACAAGTCCACTTTATGCTGACGATTTACAAGAGAGTAATAAGATTTATTGAATTGATTTTCAATTATTTGTGTAATGTTATTATACGTTTGCTACCTCTTTACTTCAACCTATTACTTTCCGATACAAAACTTACTAAATATAAAATCGAGTTGTTCCTCGTTAGTAATCTCACCTGTAATTTCTCCAAGATATTGCAAACATCTTCTTATCTCAAGGGCTACTAAATCACTAGCCAGCCCCTCCTCGATTCCTTTTCGAGTATCTTCAAGTGCATGACTCACTTGTTGCAAAGCTTGGTAATGACGCTCGTTGGTTACAACTATATTTTCAGATAAAACCTGCCCACTCAAAACTTCCTTTAAAATGGCTGCTTTTAATGCCTCTAGATTTGTTTTGTCTTTTGCGGCAATTAGGAGCGGGACCACAGGCAACTGAGAGGAACGTTCATCCAGTGATTGTGCACTAGCCAAATCTATTTTATTTCCAACCAACAGAAAACGTAACCCCTGTTCTCTTGCCTCTTCAGCCCATTGCATAACTTCTTCGTAAGGATCGGCTACGTCAAATAAATATAGCACCAGATCAGCTGCACTCATTTTTTCAAAGCTCCTTTCGATACCTACTTGCTCTATTTGATCAATGGTATTTGCACGAAGGCCTGCTGTATCAATTAATCGGAATAATACTCCTTCGATATTTACTACTTCTTCTATAGTGTCTCGGGTAGTGCCGGCAATTTCACTGACAATGGCTCTATTCTCATTCAACAAACTATTCAGCAGCGTACTTTTCCCAGCATTTGGCTTTCCTACTATTGCTACACTAACACCATTTTTAATTACATTACCCAACTTAAAAGATTGAAGCAAGGTTTGGGTGGTAGCCGCAAGACGATTCAATAGTTCTTTTAATTGCGTACGGTCGGCAAACGTTACATTCTCTTGGGAAAAATCAAGTTCTAATTCCAAAAGAGATGAAAACTGAATGAGCTGTTCGCGTAATTGTTTCAACTCGGCTGAAAAACCACCGCGCAAACCTTGTAAAGCGGCACGTTGTGCAGCTTCGGTTCCAGCAGCAATAAGATCTGCAACGGCCTCTGCTTGTGTCAAATCAAGTTTCCCTTTTAAAAAAGCACGCTGTGTAAATTCACCGGGACGGGCTAAACGTGCTCCTAATTGAACAATAGCATCAAGAACCTCACGTTGTACCAAGGGCGAACCATGACAACTAATTTCTACCACTTCCTCTCCGGTGTAAGAGCGAGGAGATTTGAAAAGTGTTATTATTACTTCATCCAAAACTTTATTACCCGCTTGCAGCAAACCCACATGAACCGTATGGCTGGGAAGACTCCTTAGATCTTTTGCGGGAAATAGTTGGCCAACAATGGCAAGTGCCTGCTGACCGCTTACTCGAATTACACCAATTGCTCCCACTCCTGGAGGAGTAGCTAAGGCTACAATAGTATCATCCCAACCCGACAATTGATGCATTTCACAAAATTAACACAAAGGGATCGGGGGGTATAAAAAAATGTCCCCTCCAAAGGAGGGGACATCTAAAATGATTGTAAGCATTAGTAATCAGACTCAACGCGGAATGTGATAGGTTGTTTACGATACGCTTTTACCTGACGCCCGTTCTGTATGGCAGGATTCCATCTTGGTCCTTTACGTATTACACGCGAAGCTTCTTCCTCCATTCCATAACCATGATTAGTAAGTGTGCGAACGTCTGAGATATTTCCATCCTTATCTACCACAAACTGCACTACTACGGTATAGGAGCCTTCAGGAGCATTATTATCGGTGGCAACCTGTCCATTGGCATTGCGTTCGAGATACATACGCCATTTGCTGTCGCCTCCAGGGAAACTAGCTTCAATCTCCACCTTATCGAAGATCTTGTTATCGTCAATTTTTTCTTCAACTATCTGACGTCCCTGATCGATATCAACCGGAGTAGCTAAACCTTCGTCTTTGATACCCTCCACGTTAACCACATCGATTTTTGCTTCTTTCAATTCTTCCTGTGGTGGCGGGGGTTTTTCAACTTCCTCATCCTTTTTAATTACAGGAGGGGTAAACTGCTTCATTTCCACTTTGGGCGGCTCCTGCTTTGGAGGTGGCGGAGGTGGCGGCGGAGGTTCATTTTCCTCCTGCTTTACATCCTGTAAAGTCATCTCATTGATCTTTAATTTGGAGTCGTTCTTATTGCTCAGCGTTTGATTCAGGAAAGAGATCAAAAGAATCATTCCGGTAATTGACGCAGTAATAATCAAGGCGCGCTTGATTCTTTGATTGTAAGTTTTACGCAGATAGTAGGCTCCATATTCTTTATTTCTTCCTTCGAATATGATTTCCAGCAGATCTGCTGATAGTATGTTGTTGACTTCCATGCTTGCTGTTTTGTCGTTTACTATTTGATGCCTCTGAATGCTTCGGTTTTCTTAATTAATTCGTATTCCACATCCCCAATTTTTACCATTGCGTAAGTTCGAACCTGATTAATTGTCATCTCATCCAAAATATCTACTGTATTTCGATAGGTGGCATCATTGCTAGGTTTAATAATTACCACGAAATCCTTGTCAGCGCAATTGCTTACTGGTTTCCCTGCTGCGGTGGCTTTATCCTCGCATTCTTTATCAGGGCGCTGGTAATAACGATCAATCACCTCTTTCTTTTTATTGACAATGATGTCTCTTATTCCTTTGAACGTGGTTTGCTTGAAATTATTACCTGCGGCATCAACCACCAGTTTTCCTTCGTAATAATATACCTGATTTGCCTTCCCAAGCATGACAGTCAACACAGAGGATTCTTTTACTTCAGTTTGGTCTTCCTGCTTCTTAATATCCTTAGGCATGTTCAGGTCTAAGGTAGTGGGCGAGCTCATCGTAGCGGTGAAAACGAAGAAGGTGATCAACAAAAAGCCAAGGTCCACCATGGGGGTCATATCCACACGGGTAGAAAGTTTTTTGGCCTTCTTGACGCCCGGGCCTTTTTTGCCACCCTGTTCCGCACCGGTATCTATACTTGCCATAATTAAGTGTCGTTAGTGGTTATAATTTATTGCTTGTTTTGCTCCTTCTTGTACAATTCTGTTCCGGGAGGAATATCGTCAAGGGAAGTAACCAGATTGTACTTGAACTCCTCATTCTTTTTCAAGGCATACACAACTGCAGCAAAAGTGGGATACTTGGAAAGTCCATCCCCTTTAATCAGATAATTCAGCTTTTCACCGGCAAAAGCTATTTTCGCTTCCTTGATCCACCAGACAAGCTGGTTGTTCAAAGTATCTGCAACAGGTATTCCCGGCTGTTTGATTTTTGACTGATCGTGAAAATCAGTAGCCAGTAGCTCTTTGAGGTTAGCAAAGGCAACCCCTACCACAAATGTCTTTCTGAAATTAGCCATTTCAGCAGGGCTCAACCTCAGGTTTTGACTGGAGTTTAATCCTTGAATGATCGCGTCGTATTTAGAAGGATCGCGATAAGACATTACGGAAAAGTAAACTTTGTTAGAAGAGTCTATGGTGATCATCACAGCATTATTCTCAGGAAGTTTCTGAGAAAGCACCGAGCCGGGTGTAGTAATCTCTATAGGATCAGGTGGCTTGAATTTGGTGGCCATGATGAAAAAGGAAAGGATCAGAAACGCGATGTCCACAAATGGGGTCATATCGGTATCCGTACTTTTCCTGGGTATCTTGGCACTGGGCATGATGAATTAGTTTTTTCGTGAAGAAACAGTTGCACACATGTAATTGCAGTGATGCTTATTTATACAAAGAAGCAAAACTTTGTGTCAAAGTGAAACCAGATTCATCTATACCGTGCGTGATTGAGTCAATCTTAGTAGTAAATACATTGTAAAGAATCAATGCAATAGCAGAAGTACCAATACCCAATGCGGTATTATAAAGGGCCTCAGAGATACCCACAGCTAAATCAGCTGCAGCGCCTCCACCCCCTTCTTCACCTAAGGCAGCGAATGAACGGATCATACCCAATACAGTTCCCAAAAGGGCAATCAAGGTACCTACAGAGGTGATCGTAGATAGGAACACCAGGTTCTTTTGCATCATAGGTAATTCCAATGCTGTTGCTTCTTCCACTTCCTTTTGAATAGCAACCACTTTTTGATCGGTAGACATGCTGCCTTCAGCAATCATTTCCTTGTAACGACGAAGGCCAGCCTTCATTACATTACCTACTGAACCACGTTGTTTATCGCACTCAGCGATAGCAGCATCTACATTACGGCTTGCCAAATGAAATTGCACTTTGCGGATAAAATCAGCTATAGCTCCATTTCCTAATGTACGACGAATGGTCAGATAACGCTCAATAGAGAAAACAACCACCATCAAAAACATACCAATCAATAGTGGAACAATGATACCTCCTTCGTAAATACGATGAAAAGCATCTTTAGGCCCTGTGTGGGATGGCCAAAATCCTCCACTTTCATCGGGTTCAGCAAATCCACTTGCGCTCCCCATCATAAAACGCCAGATTGCATAGCCAGCTAGTGTACAAAATAAGGGTGCAAGCCATGAAATAATATTATTGTCATGTTTCGCTTGAACGGAAGTTGCCTTTGGAGTAGCTGTTGCAGTTGGTTTAGTCTCTGCCATTGTCGTTGTTTTTTGTTGAGTTATAAATGTTTAAATAAATTTTTATCATCCTTCCCATCAGAAGGGTGGTCAAGGTAAGGAATTTTTTAAAAGTAATAATTCTTTGAAGCAGAAATTCATAACTGCCTGATCCGTAAGTCACAAAAACCAGGTAATATGTGGGAAAACTACTCGTATTGCAATGCTTCTATAGGGTTTAACTTTCCGGCCTTTCGGGCTGGATAGATACCAGCGGTTAACCCCACCCCGGTGCAGATCGCTATCCCATAAAAAACCCAGTTCCAGGGAAGCACAAATCCCGTTTTAAGCACAAAGGAAAAAAGGTTGCCAACGGCAATACCCAGAATAATTCCAAAAAAAGCACCTAGTATGCTAATAATTATTGCTTCTAATAAAAATTGCTGACTTACTGATTTACGTTTTCCGCCAATTGCTTTTATCAATCCTACTTCCCGGGTACGTTCGGATACGGAGACCAGCATAATATTCATTAAGCCAATTGCTGCCCCAATTAAGGTAATCAACCCTATTACTGTTGCAGATATTGTTAAAAATCCAAGACTGTTCATTGCTTTTTCTGCTATACTATCCGCACGATCCAACACAAAATTACTTTGCTCCGTAGTGCTCAATCTACGTATGGACCGGAACAACCCTTCTGCTTCTCCCATTACAGCAGGCACTTGATCAATTGCTGTTGTTTGAATGGCTATATTGTAAGACCCCCCCGAATTAAAATTACGCTCCATGTTTGTATAGCTGGTCAACACAACATTATCTCGACTAAATCCAAATGTAGAACCCCTACTCTCCAGCACGCCAAGTACACGATAAGGTATGGAGTTAATACGAACAATTTTATTGACGGCACCCTGAAGATCCTGCTTGAATAATTTATTGGCCACATCGTAACCCAACAAGCACACATTTCGGGCCGACTGAATATCCAATCGATTGAAATTTCGTCCCAGCTCTACTGCAAAACCATTCAATGTCAGGTAATTTTCATCTCCCCCAAGCAAAAAGATATTGGGGCTGGTTTTCCGAGTTTTATAAGAAATAATACTATTTCTTCCTCCACTAATTCCAATCCCGATGGTGGCGGGAAATTGAAAGCTGTCCACAAACAATTCCGCTTGTTTAATAGTAATTTTTTTATCGAGATTGGAACGGCGTTCCTTACGTAGTCCTTTTTGGGTAACCTTTACCTCGGAGTTGTTGTTCTCAACGTTTCCAAATCGAATATCTCGTTGTTTGTAACGGATAGTAAAACCATTGGCCCCCATAGTAGAGAAGCTTTCCGTCAGCTTTTGATTCATGGCTTCGATGGCGGTGATAATTCCAATCAAGGCCATTATTCCAAAAGCAATGATGCATACCGTAAGGCCTGTTCGAAGTTTATTACCGCGAATAGCTCTAAAAGCCAATGAAAAAATATCAGCAAATTGCATCATGAGCAATTGAAGGTACTGCCGAAAAACTCCATATCAAGAAAAGCTTGATGAACGGTTTGTGGGCGCTATCAAAAATAAAGGAGCCCTAAGATGGCCTCAGGGAAAATGCCCAGCAATACAACAATCAATGCCGTAACCAGTAATCCTATTGGAAATGACTTTGGAAATTCAATTGAAATGGATTGCGCGTCTTTGCGAAAGTACATGGCTTGGATTAACCGGAAATAATAGAAAACTGAAACAACTGCCATGACCACCGACACAATAGCCAACCAGGGCTGATAAGCTAAAGCAGCTTTGATCATAAAAAGTTTGGCCAGGAAGCCTCCGGTAAGCGGGATACCCGCCAGGGAAAGGGAAAAAATGACCAGTGAAGCAGCCACAATGGGTTGTTTTTTTGCAAGTCCGTTGAATCCTTCAAATGTATGATCCTGCAAGTAGACAAGTACGGCAAATATGCCAATGGTTGCCAGCGAATAGGATGCAGCATATAATAACAATCCCTCTTTACTATCCCCATTGATCGTATAAACAGCCAACAACATAAATCCTGCCTGTGCAATGCTTGAATAAGCAAGCATTCGTTTTACACTTTGCTGAAAAACGGCCGTAAGGTTTCCTATGAGTAAGGTTACTACCACAAAACCAGCCACCCAGGGTTGCCATAATGAGAATTGAAGGCTGAATGTATCTTCAAAAAGACGAACAAACGCTGCAAACAATGCCACTTTAACAATGGTGGCCATGAAAGAAGTAAAAACTGTTGGTGCTCCGTCATAAACATCCGGCGTCCAAAAGTGAAAAGGGGCTACTGAAACTTTGAATGACATCGCAAATAATAAGAGCAAAACTGCAGCAAGCTGTAGCGAAGAACCAACCACCGTGGGGTCAACTGAAACGGTGGCCATGAAGTTGCCCCTTGCCCCATAAAAGAAGGCAATGCCAAGTAATAATAAACCGGTTGAGAATGATCCCAATAGAAAATATTTCAAGGCAGCTTCATTGCTTTTTAAATTTCGTTTGTCACTACCCGTAAGAATATATAAGGGAATTGAAACCACTTCAATACCCAGGAATAGGATCAGTAAGGACTCAAAACCGGTAACCATAAAAAGTCCTGCACAGATAAAAAACAGTAAAGCAAGGTAATCTGCATGATGAGGCCCCACTTTTTCCATAGCGCTCCCGCTGAGAAGTAAGTAAAAGAAAAATGAAGCCAGCCCAATGGCATTCATGACTAATGCATACCGATCAAAACGAAGCATCCCCGATAGGTCCATTTCAAAAAGCAACCATCCATCGAATTCGGCCAAATTGATTGCAAATAATACTGCTAAACCTGCCAATGCCAACGCATGTATATAAGTTCTATCCTTGATAAAAAGACTGCTGAGCATTAACAAAACTCCCAGGATTGCAGATACAAATAAGGCGTTCATAAAGGATGCTTAGGATTTGCGGAATAAGGAGGTTATATCGGTTTGACCAAATAGGTCTTTGGAAAAATCTGCTGTCATGTCTATGAGAGGCTGCGGACAGATACCAAAGAAAAGTATCAGTCCTACTATAAAAACTAGTGCCCCAACCTCATGCAACGCTAATCGAATGGCCATTGAGGTTCTTGCGCTGGGTTGGCCATAAAAAACAGCCCGAATCATTCGAAGCGTATAAACAGCCGAGAGAATAATGCCCAGCCCAACCGCTACAGCAAATGCCCAATAGTAAGTTGAAGGGGTGGCTAATACGCCAGCGAAAAGAAGAAACTCACCCACAAAAGCATTGGTAAGGGGTAATGCTATGTTGGCAAGAGCAATGATCACAAAGAAAATGGTCAAGGTGGGTGAATGTTGTGCAATTCCTCCTAAGGAATCGATCGAACGTGTTCCCGTTTTGCGCTCAATAATATCGGCAAGTATCCACATGCCAAGGATATTGATACCATGCGTAAACAATTGAATTAATAGTCCTTGATATGCGAGCTGATTCAACGCAAATGCCCCTGCCGTCATTAGACCAATGTGTGCAATAGAAGAGTAAGCAATTAACCGTTTCAAGTCAACTTGTTGCATGGCTAAAAATGAGGCATATACAATGCCTGCCACAGCCATTGACATTACAACATCACCCCACATATACGAAGCGATAGGAAATAGTGGCAATACCCAACGTAACAACCCCAGGACTCCCATTTTTACCATGATCGCACTCAAAATAGCCGTTACAGGTGTGGCAGATTCCTCATACGTGTCCGGCTGCCAAGTATGAAAAGGAAAAACAGGAAGCTTTATAGCAAATGCAATAAAAAAGAACCAGAATAACCAGGATTGTTGATCACTGGTCAATTTGATTTTCTTAATGCTTTCCAATGCAAATGAATGATCGGCTGTTTTTGATTGTAAGTATAAGATCCCGATCAACATAAACACCGACCCTAAGAATGTATAAATGAAAAATTTAAATGTTACCGAAACGCTTCTGGCTCCACCCCACTGAGAGGCCAAAAAATACATGGGGATCAATGCCAGCTCCCAAAAGAAATAAAACAACAAAGAGTCCATCGCTAAAAAAACTCCCAACATGCCTACTTGCGCCAATAGCAACCAGGCAAAAAAAGCAGCTGGTCTCTCTATTGTTCTGCTTCTCATATACCAGAAAAGCAGAAAATAAGCAGTAGTAGTTAGTAGGCTGAGTATAGTGCCCAAGCCATCCATCCGCAAGGAAAATGAACTACCCAGTGAGGTAAGCCAGGGGGCCGTGAAGGAAAGCTGTTCAGGTGTATGCCAACAAAATAGCCGGAGACACATGACCAGCAATGATACAAGGGAAAGCTTAAGACTGGCAGTTGATGCAAATTGATGATCCCCCTTATACAAAAAAAGAAAACTGGCACCAATCAACGGAATCAAGAGTAATAATAAAACAACCATATTTTTTGCGTCTTACGCTTTTACTTTCTGATAAAAAATTGAACCAGAAGGACAGTTACCATAGCAAGCACCATTAACAACACATAACTCCCAATTTTTCCACTTTGTAAAAATCGAATTTGTTTTCCGGCTAACTGCACTGATCTACCCACTCTATTGACTAATGCGTCAATAAGCCTTGGCTCAACCCATTCATTTAACAGCCGGCTCATGTACGTAATTGGTTTACCCACCACATGCTCGTATAATTGGTCCACATACCATTTATGTTCAAAAAACCGAAAGATCCCTTTTGATTCGGTCGCGGAATAATTACTAAAACGATACCCGGCAAATCCTAGGGTCAGTAACACCCCTCCCGCAGAAACAGTCATCAACACCCACTTGGTGGCATGAGAAACTTCGTGCAACATGGGTCCAACAACAGGAGAAAGAAAAGTGCCTAACCGATCTGCGTCATGGATCAGCACGGATGGAATACCAATCCATCCTCCCACTACAGAAAGCAAGGCCAACAATATAAGTGGTACCGTCATCAATGCAGGACTCTCATGCAAGTG
>Ga0194113_10006784_pt1 | contig 14492 bp, 13 predicted proteins | sample TA2MahC200mmetaG_FD_146193 | JGI IMG/M metagenome (GOLD analysis project Ga0194113, IMG submission 146193) | Freshwater microbial communities from Lake Tanganyika, Tanzania - TA2015017 Mahale Deep Cast 200m | ecosystem: Environmental > Aquatic > Freshwater > Lake | place: Tanzania: Lake... | reverse complement strand
TCGTAGCAAAAAACATGCTTTGAGAGCGTAATTTATAAAAATTGAATTTTTAAGATGTAAAATATCTGTAAAATGGATTTGAAGGGATGGTTAGAAAGTATTTTTCAAAAACTTTTGCAAGAGTCTACTAAGTCTGTAATTATCCTTTTGGTATAAAAGCACATCTGGCAAGATCATGCCAAAAGAACCTTTACTCGATAATTTTTGAGAAGTTTGATAAACAAAATACATGAAAGAATCTATCATTCTCACAATTATGCTGCTATTTTTATCTCTTAAATATGCAAGCTCAATTTCTGAGAAATCTACTCCCCATGGCGGGTTGCCGATGACGACATCGAATCCCCCTTTACTTCCCCCCTTAGCAAGAGGGGACTGAGAGGGGTTCATTATCTCCCCGAATCCCGTTGACTTTGAATTCCAGTCGAAGGGGTTGATGCGGGATTCTGTTTCGTCGTCCCACCCTGTTTTACTTGTCATTCCGGCTTGTCCGGTCTCCTTGGCGACTCGCCTGAGGCGAGAATCTTTCTTGACACACCCCTGCACCCCTCTCAAGAGGGGACTGGATTCCCGATCCCGAAAGCATTCGGGGCTTGCGGGAATGACAGTCGAAAAAGCATCGAATATGTCATAACCGATAAGGCTGTTACCGCATTTGATGTTATTGGATAGAGGTGGTAGCAGTTGTTGTTTCTTCGGTAATAAACCTCTTTCACCTTCCAATGCCTTTAGATAAAGGCTCATCATTGTTATCTCTACAGCCTGAGGGTCTATGTCAACTCCGAAAATATTATTTCTTAAAATCTTTGCTTTTTCATGAATCGGTAGGGAAAAATCTTCGGGACTCATTTTCCAGTATGGGAAAAGACTTAGGGTCTGTGCCTCTTTAGGGTGTTCACGGTAGTATTTAAGATGATAATCAATCAAAAATTGATAAGCCCCAAGCAGGAATGAACCACTTCCGCAGGCAGGATCAAGTATTTTTATCTTTTCGATTTGTCTTGGTGTCTTTCCATCAATTACTTTACCAACTGTATTTTTAACGATATAATCAACGATATACTTGGGTGTGTAATAAACGCCTCCTGCTTTTCTTACTTCAGGTTTTTCCTCAACCTTAATTCTCTGAGGAGTCACTCTTATTGTGCTACCAAGATAGCGTTCATAGATGCTTCCAAGGAGTTCAACACCGATTGCGTCAAAGCGATAACGGCTTTTTGGGAAATAAAAACTTTCTATTATCTCTGCTAAAAGATTGGAATCCACATCTGCTGTTTCGCAGGCATGTCGTTTGAATATATCTCCGTTCAGGTCATCATTCACCCCATGGAAAAGGTCTACCAAATGCATCATTATGGGTTTTCGTTTACCTTCTTCCTTCCATTGAGCAACAATCTCCCATAGCTCCCTCTCAGGTCTAATTTTCCTGTCCTCAGCAATACGGATGAAGATAATTCGGTCAAGGAGTTTCTGAACTACATCATTCAAAAGCTTTACATCAAATCCCCCCTCACCCCCCTTTGCTAAAGGGGGGATGGGGGGATTTCTTTTATGAATATCCTTTGCGAGTTCTGTTCGCCATACAGTCAAATCTTCAAGAAAAGACTTATCAGGTGGTATGCGTAATCTCTTGCTTTTTGTATCTCTGGGCAGAAGAGATTCTAAAGAACCTTGCAAGACTCTTTCTATGGATAGCTCCCAGAGCTTTTCGATATTATCGAGATAATCTATATATTTAAAGTCAAATATTAAGCCTTCACTCGGGAATTTTGGATTTGGCTTTAAGGATGCGTCATAAAGCCTGAACTCTTCAAAATCCGTAAGCACAACAAAATAGACCTCTTTTGTAGACCAGGCATAGCTTTTAGCCTGAAGGATATGGTTCACATCATCGAGGGCAACAGAGGGGGCCTTTGCCTCAATAAAAAACTTAGTTACACCATTTATCCTGAAATTGTAATCAGGTCTTCCTGTTGTCTCAGGTGAAAGCTCTACGATGACGTCCCTTTCATGCGGAGGCTTCTGTGCCTTATTTTCTATGTCCCAGCCGAGTGCCTTAAAGAAAGGATTGATAAAGTCAATTCTTACCTGTGCCTCAAGATAACCTTTTGAAAGATAGTGGGTCCTGTCCTTTTCAAACTTTGTGACTAAGGTTTGTAGCTTTTCTCTGAATAAATTGGTATCAGACATCTATGTTTTGACTACATTACCATAAAGCTATCACATCTTAACACACTTTGCGTGTGACGTTTTATAAATCTTCGGGATTTTCAACAGGCTGTCAATTCTTATCAGACATGGGATATAATCACTTTTGCCATGAAAAAACTCTGGAGCATAAGGATGAGGGCATCCCAAGAAGTCAAAAGTCAAAAGTCAAAACTCGAAACTCTGAACTCGAAAATCGCTGAGATACATATTTCTGGGGCTGAGGGGTTGTATGAGATATCAGAGATTCAAAAGGTTGTTAAAAAATATATAGAGAGAGCACTAAACCATTCAAAAGGCAAGCCTGATAAGATTACGGTTACAATCGAAGAGATAAAACAAAGGCCAAGGGTAATCTCATCATTGCCTTTAGCCACAGTTCATGGTAAGAGACCTGCTGAAAGCAAGAAAATAGCAATCGAGCTTCTCCAGTCATTAGGAGTATCAAAAACATCTATTGATAGGGCTTTTGAATTGATCCAAAAGGACAAGATGAGAGGTGCTGCTCTTTTGTCAGTTGAAAAAGGAGAGCGCCTTGATCCTGGCAGGGAAAGGGGAGTCAGGGCATCACGACTTGGAATCACCAAGCACGCATTCAAGTTACTTTCTGCGAGACTTTCACGACATGGGATTAATACCGAGACAGTGAAAGAGGCTCTCATCCTTGCATCAAAGGTTGCATCCTGTAAAAATGTGGTTGCTGAATTATGTGTATCTGATGATCCCTTTTATACGACTGGTTATATTGCATCAAAAAAATTCGGCTATACAAGGATTCCGAATATCAAGGAAAAGGGAAGCAAAAGTGGAGGAAGGGCATTCTTCGTAAAAGAAGGGGTAAGTGTTGAAGAAATTATACATTACCTTGAGAAAATGCCTGTAATCATTGGGAACATACTAAGAAGTTCATAAGTAAGATCACGTATATGTCATTCCAGCTTGTCGGGAATCTTTCTGAACGATTCTGGACAAGCCAGAAGGATTGCGGACAAGCCGCAATGACAAAAATCATCGAAAGGATGCGGTATTACTTGTGGTCTTATTAAGTAACTTCATGCAGGGGCATAATATCAATCGATGAAATCCTCAATCGTTCTCATCAGTAATCCTGCTGCAAAACTCTTTTCTGAGAAGAAAATAGAAAAGGCATCTCATTTCTTAAGGGCAAGGGGTTATGAGGTAAAGGTATTTCCCACTACGCAAAGAGGTGATGCAGAACGTCTCGCAAGAGAGGCTCTGAAAAAATCACCCTATCTCGTCATTGCAGCCGGGGGTGACGGCACAATCAATGAAGTAATAAATGGTATTGCTGGAGAAGCAATTCCATTAGCAATCCTTCCACTCGGAACGACTAATGTCCTTGCGAAGGAACTGAATATCCCGGAGCATGTTAAAGGTGCAATGGAAGTTGCTGTGAATAATACTCCCAAAACCGTCTCACTCGGTAGAATAGTTTGTTCCCCTGAGGATACCAGAAATCCCCCCACACCCCCCTTTATCAAAGGGGGGATGGGGGGATTTTATGGAGAAAATATTCAGTCTACCCATCACTCGTCTTTCTTCTCTCGGCTCTTCGTCCTGATGGCAGGCATTGGCTTTGATGGCGAGACAGTCTTTGGAATAGACGAGAATATCAAAAAAATTTCCGGGAAAGGTGCCTATATTTATAGTGGAATAAAAACCCTTTTTCATTTCCATCCCAACGAATTAATCTTTGATATTGATGGGATAACGTATTATGGCTATTCAGCGATCATCGGTAAGGCAGCTAAATATGGGGGTAATTTTAAAATCACTCCAGATGCAAGCCTTGCTGCCCCGTCTTTTTATGTCTGTATCTTTAAGGGTAAAAAACGTTTCGATATACTCAGGTATGTCTTTGGCATTGCATCAAGAACACATCTGAATTTTAAGGACATAGAATATCTAAGGGCAACGAATATTGAAATCAAGGGGAATGCCCATATTCAGATAGATGGAGATTATTGTTGTATGACACCAGCAAAGGTTGAGGTTGTGCCTCATATACTAAGGCTGGTTTATCCCGCACCTTTGTAAGGTGCGGGGTTTACTGAGACACAGTGGCAAGCTTTATCTTTTTTATATTCTCTTCAATAGCTTCAACGTAATAGTTTTTTGAATCATTAAAATGATATGTCAAATATTGATACATCGAACCCATTTTTTTAAAATGGCCTTTTACAATAACCTCATAAAAAAATGGCGTTTTACTGATCAAATCGTCTGCACTCTTAAATACAGCGATACCCATTTCTTGCAGCCTTTTTAGTCCCTCGTAACGATACGCCTCTTCAAATTCGCGATATAGTTCAGGGAGTCTTTCAGGATAATCAAGAGCAGACATCTGTCCTAAAAGGTCTGCAGTTCCCAGTGTGTATCCGACAATCCTTTCCTCATCTGTACGGAAAGGAATATTTTCGATGTCAACCCTCACGCCGGTACACATGATAATATTCTGGACAGCGGATATTGTAAGCTTCTCAAAACCTGCTTGGGAGAGATAGTGGCCAGCAAAGTCAGCGCTTCTGTGTGTATGAATAAAGGTATATTTTGCCCCTGTGCCATTCATATCATCCTCAGTTTTGATATAACCTGTATCGTGTAATAAGACAGCAATAATCCCTATGTCGAAAAGTTCTTTTGAAATTTTTGTGGAATTCTCACTCTTATTCCATCCGTCTACAATTCCTACAAAAGGAGGGATAACCTGTAAGGTATGCAAAAGATCATGGTAATCTGTATCGCATTTTAAAAACCCTTTTCTTTTACCAGAAAAGAGGTCTATAACATCATTCAGCACCCCTTCAATGATCTCTATATTCTCTTGCTGATAGTTTTCCTTATAGATTACCCGGATCTCATTGAGAATATTTTTAGGGGTTAAATTCACCCCGTGTAACATCTTGTCATTCCTCCTTTGAGTATGGTTGTATTAATTATGCCTTATAACTAATTTTTGTCAAGTTCTATTATTACACCCCCTCCTATTACTCTATCGTCATCATAAAAAACTGCAGATTGTCCGGGGGCAGGTGCCCACTGCGGCTCATCAAAGACAACGCGAACAATCTGGCGTAAGGCGTGAGGCGTGAGGCGTGAGGCGTATATATCATGCTCTTCACTGTTGACTGTTGACTGTTGACTGTTGACTAAAGATATAGTTGCTGACTCGTCTTTCATCATTGAGCGTACCCTTACCGATGCCCTGAAAAATCCTCCCTCGGCCCCCCTTTCCCAAGGGGGGTTGTGGGGGGATTCGGGGGGATTAATCCAGTTCAGGTCTTTGACAAAGAATTCCTTTTTCTTTGCATCCTCCTGCGAACCTACATATATCGTATTTCTCACAGCATCTATCTTTACAACATAAAGAGGCTCTGGCGAAGATATACCCAGTCCCTTTCTCTGGCCAATTGTATATCCATAGACTCCTTTGTGAGTTCCTCTTACTTTTCCATTTAGATCAACAATAGACCCTGGTTTCCCTGCAACAGGAGAAAGCTTTTCAATGAATTTAAAATAATTCTTGTTTTCAATAAAGCATATCTCCTGGCTTTCTGATCTCTGTGCAGATGGAAGGTTAAGACCCTGTGCGATTTTTCTGACCTCTTCTTTCCTGTAATAGCCGAGCGGAAGAATGAGCCTTTTCAGTTCCTCCTGCCTCAGGATATAAAGAACATATGACTGGTCTTTCTTCGGATCAATCCCTTTTTTAAGAAAAGCTACGTCTTGGTCTGATTTCTGACTTCTGACTTCTGACTTCTGACTTCGTTCGACTCTCGCATAGTGTCCAGTTGCAATATATTCAGCTCCTCTTTTTTCTGCCTCTTTCAGGAGGAGGGGGAATTTGATAAATTTGTTACATAATATACATGGATTTGGAGTCGAGCCTTTCATATATGCATCTACAAATGGTTCAATGACTTTCTCCATAAAAAAGTCCCGCGCATCAATTATGCTGTGAGGTATTCCGATATGACGTGCAGTTCTCGATGCCTCATGAACTGCCTGAAGTGAACAACAGGTCGTAAAATCAGTCCTGCTTCCTGCTTCCCATAAAATAAAACTAACCCCCTCCACCTCATATCCCTTTTCCTTCAAAAGATATGCGGTAACAGAAGAGTCAACCCCTCCACTCATTCCAACAATGACCTTCGGCATATCTAAATATAACAGGAAAAATTTCCCCTTTCAAATTGACCTTACCTCTCTCTACCTATTACAATATCAGCAATCATGAAAAACATTGTCCTCACTGGCTTTATGGGAGCAGGGAAGACTGCGGTAGGAAAAGAGCTTTCAAGACTTCTTGATATGAAGTTGATTGATGTGGATACAGAGATAGAGAAATCTGAAAAGATGACCATTCATGAGATATTCAAACAGTTTGGCGAGCAAAGATTCAGAGAGATTGAGACAGAGATGATCAAAAAGATTTCTAAAAATAAGAACATTGTTATTTCAACAGGCGGTGGTGCTGTATTGAGGCAGGAAAATACAAACGCCCTGAGGGAAAATGGAGTAATTGTCTGTCTTACCGCAACACCTGAGACAATCCTTAAAAGGACGAGCATGAATAGTGACAGACCACTCCTTCAAGTTGATGACCCTTTAAAAAAAATAAAGGAGCTTTTACATTATCGGATGCCATTTTATAAAAAAGCAGATATCATGATAGATACAGAAGACAAAACACCCCTGCAGATTGCAGAAGAGATAATAGAAAGGATGAAAAGATGATAGCGACAGAGGTTATCCCCTGTCGCTAAAATTAATCACAGGACAATGGAAAAAGTAAGGGTTGAGCTCGGAGAGAGAAGCTATGATATAGCTATAGGGTTCCATATTCTTGATAGCATCGGAGAGACCATCAAATCATTTGGTCTGAGTCCCAGGATTGCTATCGTGAGTAATCCAACTGTTTTTTCACTATATGGTGAGCGTGTATTGGACTCTGTAAGAAAGGCTGGGTTTAATGCAATTACCATAACAATCCCCGATGGTGAGGGATACAAGGATATTCAATGGTTACAGCATATTTATGACGAGCTCCTCAAGCATAAGCTCGACAGGTCATCTGCGCTTATCGCACTCGGAGGCGGTGTGATAGGCGACATAACAGGATTTGCAGCTTCCACTTACATGAGGGGGATTTCCTATATCCAGGTTCCGACAACCCTTCTTGCTCAGGTAGACAGCTCTGTTGGAGGAAAAACAGGGGTAAATCATAAGCTCGGTAAAAATATGATAGGTACCTTCTGGCAGCCAAGACTCGTCTGGGTTGATACAGAGACATTAAAGACCCTCCCTCAGAGAGAATTGCTTGCAGGTCTCGCAGAGGTAATAAAATATGGTGTGATATGGGACAATGAGTTATTCGATTTTCTCGAAAATAACAGGAACAAAATCCTCAACCTTGACAGAGATGCAATCACCTATATTATCAAACGTTCATGCGAGATAAAAGCTGAGGTTGTGTCAAAGGATGAGCGAGAATCAGGAATAAGGTCAATACTAAATTATGGACATACCATAGGCCATGCAATAGAGACAGTTACAGAATATAAAAGATACCTTCACGGAGAGGCGGTTGCCATAGGTATATGCCTTGAGGCAAGACTCTCCAATATGCTTAATTTTATTGACATGAATCAGGTACTCAGGATAAAGACCCTTATTGAATCATACGGCATGCCTTCAGAAATACCGGCAGATATTGATATAAATAATATACTCACACCTATGCAACTTGACAAAAAGGCAGTTGCAGGAGAACTGAAGTTCATCCTGCCTGAAAGAATAGGGGCTGTAAGGATACACAAGGGGATAAAAATGGAATTCATAAGGAATTTGTTGGGAGAGTAATGTTTAAACCATTTACAACAACAGGTATTGGAAGTCTTCCTCATACAGATCCTGACGAGGCATGTAAGCTCGTGCTTGAGAAATTTGATATACCTTTCTGGCCTCAGCTTCCGAAATTATCGTTTCATGAATCAATGATACCCCAGTTCTCTGAAGGGTTACCATTTATAAAAAATGATGAGCAAAAAGAAACCTTGTGGATAGAAAGAGACAGTAGTAATGACCTTATGAAATTCTATGAAACCTATTCTGAAGATTTCAGCAGTGCGATTTCTGATGGCTATGCGAAGGGGCTCCAGACCTTTATCCATCTGGTAAAAGATAAGCAGGTAAAATCCCTGAAAGGACAGATTACAGGCCCGCTGACATTTACCCTTGGGCTAAAGGATTCCGGGGGAAGGCTCGTTTATTTCGATGAAGAGCTCCGTGAAATCTCCCTTATGCTCCTTAAGGCGAAGATGAGATGGCAGATTGAGATATTAAAGCCCTATGCTGAGAATATAGTCATATTCATAGATGAGCCCATTCTCTCTGCCCTTGGTAGCACGAGCTATATGGGAGTAGCCCCTGAAGAAGCCCTGAGACTGCTCAGGGAAACATCCGATGCTATTAAAAATGCAGGTGGCATTCCGGGTATCCACTGCTGTGGTAAGGCTGATTGGCTATTGGTTATCAATAGTGGTGTCAGGATTATCAGTTTTGATGCCTATGATTACATTGAGACTATTTCACTGTATCCCTCTGAATTCACAGACTTTCTCAGGAAAGGTGGATACCTTGCATGGGGTGTCGTCCCAACAACTGAGGCAATAAGGGACGAACATTCAGACTCAATCAAAAAGAAATTTGATATTAGTGTGGAAAAATTATCAAAGTCTATACCTTCAGACCTTTTGCTCACTCGGATTTTGTTGACACCCTCATGTGGCATGGGCTCAAGGAGTATAGAAGAGACGTTAAAGGTACTTAAGTTGCTCAAAAGTCTTAAGGAGTCGGTTTCATAATGGGGAATTCCCTTACTCCTCACGTCTCACATCTCACGGACTCTAAGAAAGGTACCTTCATATCCTTTGAGGGAATCGAGGGCTCAGGTAAATCAACACAGGCAAGACTCCTCTATGAATACCTTGAGGGAAAAGGATTTGAAGTCATACTGACCGAAGAGCCTGGTGGAACTCAGATTGGGCTCAAGATAAGAGAGATCCTCCTTTCTCTCGAATATCGCGAGATAAGCTCTATGACAGAACTGCTGCTGTACAATGCCTCGCGTTTCCAACATATACAAGAGGTCATCTTGCCTGCAATACAAAGGGGAGCTATAGTCATAACAGACCGATTTAGTGATTCAACAGTTGCTTATCAGGGTTACGGGAGGGGGATTGATTTAAATCTGATTGATTCTCTCGATAGAATATCAACAAAAAATCTGCGACCTGATATAACCATACTCCTTGATGTTGATGTAGAGATTGGGTTAAAAAGAAACAGGGGTATTCAAAAGACAGACAGATTGGAGCTTGAGGACATAGAATTCCATAAAAAGGTAAGAAAAGGGTATTTTGAAATAGCAGCAAAAGAGTCAGAAAGAATAAAAGTAATAAGTGCCTCAGAGAGTATAGAGGCAATTCATTCTCAAATTATCAGTTTAGTTACAAAGATGATAGAAACTTGGAAGAGATAATGAAATGGCATTTAAGGACATTATAGGACAGGACAGGGCAGTAAGTATAATTCTCAGAACCATACATAGAGGGAGGCTACCATCGTCGTATCTATTTGCAGGAGAATCAGGTATAGGCAAAAAATTTACTGCTATCAATCTTGCAAAGACACTGAACTGTCAAAATCCAAATCCCCCCATCCCCCCTTTACTAAAGGGGGGCGAGGGGGGATTTGATAAGGGGCATGGGTGGGGGATTGACTGTTGTGATACATGTTTTTCTTGCAGGAAGATTGATGCTAAAACTCACCCTGACTTTTTGTTTATTTCACCCCAGGGTGGGCAGATCAGGATAGAAGAGATTCGGGCAATTAATGACATACTTTCTTTTAAGCCATTTGAAGGCAAAAAAAAGATAGTTATTCTTGATGAAGCCGATACCATGAATCCTTATGCTGCAAATGCCTTTCTCAAGACCCTCGAAGAACCATCGGAAGGCAGCCTGATAATCCTTATCTCATCTCATCCTGACCTTCTGCCAGACACAATCAGGTCAAGATGTTCAAGGATAAACTTTACACCACTTTCCAATGAAGATTGTAGAAGGGTTATAGAGAGAGTTTGCGGTCATAAGTCAAATCTCCCTTGCCCCCCTTCAGAAAAGGGGGGTAAGGGGGGATTTGACTCTCAGATCACAACTTTAGTTCGTCTTTCAATGGGTCGGCCAGGGCTTGCGATATCAGAAGACCTTATTGACGAACGCAAATGGTTTATGAAACTTCTTCAAGGAATGAACAATACAGAAAAGGATGGCTGGTCATCCCGGGAGGAAATGGAAAGGTGGTTTGACCTCCTCTTCATCCTTCTTCGGGATATCGTTATAATAAAGGTAACGCAAGACGGAAAAAATCTGATTCATAGCGATCTTCAGGATTATGTAAAGAGATTAAGCAATGTGATGGACTTAAAGGTTATAATAGAAAATTACCAAAAACTGAATACATTAAGAGGCTATTTCATTTTTAACCTGAACAAATCCCTCATATGGAACTATACAGGGGCTCTTTTGAGGGAAATGAATTCATGGTCTTTTGAATAAACGCAACCTGAAGGTTGCGGCTACCCTATGATTTAATTGTAGCCGCAGGCTTTAGCCTGCGATTAAAAATTGGAGAATACTATGCCAGAGGTAATAGGAGTTCGTTTTAAACCATGTGGAAAGATATATGACTTCGAGGCAGATGGTGTAGATGTGAACGAAGGTGACCTTGTAGTTGTTGATTCTGAACTTGGCCTCAATATTGGCAGTGTCATCATAGGGCGCTATACTGTAGAAGACTACAAAAGGGAACTGAAAAAAATCATACGCAAAGTAACAGAAGAAGATATCCAACAGAAACAGGAAAACAGGAAACTTGAAATAGAGGCAAGAGATTACTGCCTTGAGAGGGTGATGGCAAGGGGTCTGCCCATGAAACTTGTCTCGACAGAGGTGACGCTTGACAGAAAACGTTTTATCTTCTACTTCACAGCAGAAAGAAGAATTGATTTCAGAGAACTCGTGAAAGACCTTGCTGCAAAATTTAAGACACGGATAGAGATGAGGCAGATCGGCGTACGGGATGAAGCAAAGCTAATAGGTGGATTGGGGCTATGCGGAAGGGAACTCTGCTGTTCAAGATTCCTCACATCATTCGAGCCTGTCTCTATTAAAATGGCAAAGCGGCAGGAACTTGTCCTGAATACCGACAAACTATCAGGGGTCTGCGGAAGACTCATGTGCTGCTTAGGATACGAGTATGACAAAATAACCCGGGAGGAAGTAACCATACAAGAGGAAGAGACTATTTCCATTTCTGAAGAGGTTGAGGCGTTTGAACCAGTTGTTGCTTCTGTGGATACACATGGGGCAGGAGAGGGAGAAGGACAAGAACGAAAAGAACAGAAGGAGGAATACAGCAAAAAGTTTATAAAGTATGGGAAAAAACGCAGGAGAAGGTCTCCTAAAAAGTGAAGGATAAGTTTTATGTTACCACGCCGATATATTATGTAAACGATATCCCCCATATCGGCCATGCATATACAACCATAGCAGCAGATATCCTTGCAAGATATAACCGCTTGAGAGGGAATCAGGTATTTTTTTTAACAGGCACAGATGAGCATGGCCAGAAGGTTCAGAAGGCTGCAGAAGAAAAGGGACGGGCACCAAAGGAACATGCTGATTCTATGGTAATGAATTTCAAAGACCTCTGGACTAAACTCAACATATCGTACAGTGCATTCATACGGACTACTGATGAACAGCATAAGGAGGTCGTGCAGGAAGTCCTTCAGAGACTTTTGGACAAGGGAGAGATTGAAAAGAGGATATATTCAGGATGGTACTGCACACCTGATGAAAGATTCTGGATGCAGAAAGACCTTGTCAACGGAAAATGCCCTGATTGTGGAAGAGAGGTAGAGGATATCGAGGAAGAGAATTATTTCTTTCTGATGTCAACATATCAGGTAAGACTGATACGTCATATAGAGCAAACCCCGCATTATATCTTACCTGAAACGAGGAGAAATGAGGTTTTAGGGTTCTTAAAAAGTCAGCCACTGGGGGACCTCTGTATATCGAGGCCTAAAAAGAGACTGCCATGGGGCATCCCTTTACCATTTGATGAAGAATTCATAACCTATGTATGGTTCGATGCACTCGTTAATTATTATTCAGCAACAAAGTATCTATCGCCTCACGCCTCACGCCTCACGCCTCACGCCGTAGACTGGTGGCCTGCAACCCATCATATTATCGGAAAAGACATCCTCACAACACATGCTGTTTACTGGTCAACGATGTTAATGGCACTTGATTTACCATTACCTGAGAATATCTTTGCGCATGGGTGGTGGACAGTTGAAGGACGGAAGATGTCCAAGTCTCTTGGCAATGTCGTTGACCCGAACGAGATGGTCAATACCTATGGAATAGATGCTTTCAGGTATTTTCTCTTCAGGGAAGTGCCCTTTGGCCTTGATGGAGATTTCTCTGAACAAGCATTGATAAAACGCATCAACACAGATCTTGCAAATGATTTCGGAAATCTTCTCAGCAGAACATTGACAATGATTGAAAAGTATTTAAAGGGGGAAATCCCCCCCTGCCCCCTGCTTTTAAATCCCCCCGTACCCCCCTTTTCTAAAGGGGGGCTGGGGGGATTATCAGGGGGCAGGGGGGGATTGAATGATATTAGCAGTTCAATTGATCTTCACAGAGTAATTCAACTTAAAAATTTTGTAGAATCTATCAACCCAGATTTTGATTTTTCCATGGGAAGATTATCATTTAATCATGCCCTTGATAAAATCTGGTTCGTAATTAATGATGCAAACAAATTAATCGAGGATGAAGCTCCGTGGAACCTCTGGAAGGCAAAGAATATTGATAAACTCTCTGCAGTGCTCTATACCCTCGCTGAGTCACTAAGGATTATTGCAATTTATCTTTATCCTTTTATGCCTGATACAGCACAAAAGATCTGGCATCAGCTCGGGATAGATGAAAAAATCGGCAGTGCAATATATATTGTCTGGGGGGAATTGAAATCAGGCCAGAAGATCAGGAAAGGTTCACACCTCTTCCCAAGGATAGAACAAAAGAATATTACACGGTCTTTGTAAGGCTTGTGTAAAACTGTTTGTTTTCAGAATAGAGAAGGCCGTCTTCGAATTTAATCAATCCTGATAGATAGAGTTTTGCAAGGGAGGACTCTAAGGAACTGAATTCCTCTGAACCACTCAGCATCTGGGCTTTTATCTGATGCGTTTTCCCCTCTCTGATAAGATTCTTTATGCCATAACTATTTATCATTTTTTCATAGGCAAGCACTCTGCCTTCCCCACTTTTCAGAGGGATCAGTCTCTGTCCAAGAACAAAAAGGAGGTTATCTGCAACCCGTGTTCTGATAAGACTCTGCTGATGAGGGGGGAACATATTTATGACCCTCTCTATTGTTGAGGCTGTACTGCTTGCAGAAATAGTGCTCATCACAAGGTGACCTGTATCTGCTGCATGTAATGCAATTGCGAAACTCTCAAAATCCCTCATCTCCCCAACCACTATCACATCCGGGTCCTGTTTGAAGACATGCTTGAGTCCCTCATAGAAGGATTCAGTATCCAGACCAACCTCTCTTTGATTGACATTGCTCTTCTTGTGTTTATGAAGGTACTCAATCGGATCTTCAAGGGTTACTATGTTGCATTTCCTGTTTGTGTTGATAATATCCACGATAGCAGCAAGTGATGTTGTCTTCCCATGTCCTACTGGCCCGGAAATTATGATTAATCCCTGTGGCATTAATGCGAAATCCTTTATCCAGTCCGGGAGATTGAGTTCTGCGAGTGTTGGCAGGATTTCCTTAATACGCCGGATAGTAATTGAGATAGAACCTCGCTGCCTGTAGAGATTTATTCTGAAGCGTCCTATCTCAGGGTATGTTTTCGCAAGATCAATATCCCCTTTCTGGATAAATTTTTCCCAATTCTGTTCAGATAATAATTCTCTTGCATACCTCTCACAATCAGCAGGGATAAGTGAAGCCATGTTTGCCCTTTTCAGATCATTACTGATTTTTATGGAAGGTGATACCCCTGCAGTGAGCAACATATCAGGGGCAGGAGAATCAACCAGATACCGAAGCAATGAAAGGAATTCCGGCGCTTTTTTAACCCCTGTCTTTTGTGCCTCCTA
>Ga0194113_10006777_pt1 | contig 14501 bp, 17 predicted proteins | sample TA2MahC200mmetaG_FD_146193 | JGI IMG/M metagenome (GOLD analysis project Ga0194113, IMG submission 146193) | Freshwater microbial communities from Lake Tanganyika, Tanzania - TA2015017 Mahale Deep Cast 200m | ecosystem: Environmental > Aquatic > Freshwater > Lake | place: Tanzania: Lake... | reverse complement strand
AATCGGCAAGGCGATAAGGGATACCGAGAATGTAAGTAACATCGACTTCTGGTAGGATTAGCGGGTAGGCTGGAGCACCTGCTCCGGCCTTCGCCAACGGGCAAAGTCCGCCCTAGAAGTTCGAGGTGTGGGAAATGACTCAGGAACTGGGTAAAATCGAAAGACCGTCGGTGGAATCTTTTAAGGGGGCGCGGAAGCTGTTCTTCATCCCCCTTGTTTTCTCCCCTCGGCAGCTCGAGGGCGAGCTGCTGCAGATGGTGTTCCGCTACTGGGATCAGGTGGAATCGCAATTGACCGGGCTGGAGCTTAAGCTGGGCAGCGTTAAGAAGGTGTATCACGAGCTGGTGCCATCCGGCGGGGACGAGGGCAGCAAAATAATCGAGGAATTGAACAGCACCAGCTACGAAGTGGTCAGGTCGAGGTTAGAGAGAGGCGCACAGCTTGAAGGGCTTGAGGACACTGACCTGCTCACGGAGTCCATGGACTGGACGAGATGCCTGGCAATGGGGTTGCAAAACGAGAAGGTGTTCAGTAAGGTCTATGAGTTCTATACGCAGGCTCAAAACAAGAGGAACGAGCATATAGCGAAGAGGATAGACGAAACCCTGAAAGAAGGCGAATGCGGCGTCCTGTTGATGCGCGAGGGGCATCATGTGCAGTTCCCTCCCGACATCGAGGTATTCTATGTCTCGCCGCCGGGGCTGGATGAGATAAAACGCTGGCTGAGGACAAAGGAAATGGCGCCGCATCCCGAAGGCGCAGAGGGCGAGCCGGAATAGTCATGGAGGCAACCGTTAATCGCACCGTAATCCGGCTGGTGCAGGGCGATATCACCAGGCAGGCAACGGATGCTATCGTCAATGCCGCCAACTCCGGGCTTATGGGCGGTGGCGGGGTGGATGGGGCGATACACCGCGCCGGTGGGCCAGCTATTTTAGAGGAGTGCCGCAGGATACGGGACGAGATAGGCCGTCTGCCCGCAGGAAAGGCGATAATCACCACGGGCGGCAATCTCAAGGCGAAGTACGTGATACACACGGTAGGGCCGGTGTGGCACGGCGGCACAAAGCAAGAGGCTGAGACCTTAGCCAGCGCTCATATCGAGAGCCTGAAGCTGGCTGCTGAGAAGGGTTTACGCAGCGTCTCGTTCCCCGCTATAAGCACGGGGGCGTACGGCTACCCGGCGGAGCTGGCAGCAAAGGTAGCGCTGCAGGCAGCGGTCGATTTTGTCGGCGTAAACACAAATCTTAAGGAAGTGAACTTCGTCCTGTTCGATTCGCCGACATACCGGATCTACGCGGACATGTTCAGCCAGATAACACAGAAGTCAAATTAAATATAGCGCGGGTGCTCCGTCACCCGCATGGGTGGGTAGGGGGTGGAGCCTTCATGTCACTCCTGCGGAAGCAGGAGTCCAGGTGCCGCCTGTTCCCGATGTGGGGGGTTGCCTGGATTCCCGTTTGCACGGGAATGACATATGAGGAGTCCATTTTCAAGACCATGAAGGTAATTTATCATCCCCGGTACGAAGAGGTCTATGCCAGCGACCCCGCTGCCAAAGCGGGTCGCATGGAGTGCATACTGAAGGAAATCTCGCCGCTCTACAAGCTGGTGCACCCCGAGCCTGCCTCCGTAGCGGATATCAAGCTCGTCCACACCGAATGGCACCTCTCCAGCATTCAAAGGATGCCGCAGACCTGTGAGGTCGCTCTGCTGGCAGCGGGCGGGGCTATCAAAGCAGCGGAACTGGCGATGAGCGGCGAACCTGCCTTCGGTCTAATCAGGCCACCGGGGCACCATGCCAGCCCCGATAGCTGCTGGGGGTTCTGCTTCTTCAACAACATGGCTGTAACCATAGCGAAGCTGAGGAAAGAGGGTAGAATCAAGAGGGCGGTGATACTGGACTTCGACCTGCATTACGGCGACGGCACGGACAACATCTTCGGCGGCGTAGCGGACGTGGTCTATTTCCACCCCGAGGCGCGGGACAGGCAGGAGTTCGTGGATAGCATAGCGCTGTTCCTGGAGAGACATAAAGCTGACATCATCGGCGTCTCTGCCGGATTCGACCGCCATGTAGAGGACTGGGGAGGCCAGCTCAAGACCGAGGACTACCGGGCTATCGGCAAGCTGGTGAAAGAGTTTTCGGAGAGAGTCTGCAAGGGCAGGCGGTTTGGAGTGCTGGAGGGTGGCTACAATCACGATGTACTGGGCAAAAACGTCAAAGCCTTCTTAGATGGCTTGAGCTAGTATTCGGGAAAATACCGAATACCAAAAACTAATTACCAACTCCCCAAAATCCTCCAAGCTTTCAGCCATCAGCTATCAGCTTATCCTTTTGACTGACCGCTGAGCGCTGAAAGCTGATAGCTGCTTCAAATACTTGCCTCCTCACATTGTAGATGATAGAATGATGTGCTGTTGGCGAGCGTGCCCTGGTAGCTCAATTTGGCAGAGCAGCTGACTCTTAATCAGCGGGTTACAGGTTCGAGTCCTGTCCAGGGTACTTTTTTATTTTGCTTCAATAATTCCCCATTTGTTAAGTGTTTATAGCGGTGATTTAAATTTCTATTTGAAACAACCTATTTAGACTATTGCAAATAGAATGCGAATCCCAGTAGAATATCCCAGTGGATGTGCGATATCTGGTTATAATAATACTAGCTATTATTATGGGGATCGGATTGGTGCGCCTAATAGCGGGGCACAAAGATATTATTGGGCGGCATAATTTTGCCCACGAATATCTATCCAAATTTAATCAGTTTGCAGAATCCTATCAGAAGAGCTTCGATGTGGATCTATACGTTTGGCTGATGTCCAAAGTTGATAAGATACAGACTCAGACGGCTTTTTGTGGATTAGTCGATTATCGACCTCCCTTTGCTAATTACTATTTGAAAAACTACCAAATCATTTTGAATACAATTCCTAAAATGCACACACGTGATGCTAATGTTCACGATATATCAATGTGTCAGGATGCCTTAATTCGCTATACGGGGATTCTAAGCGATAGAGTATGTCTTTCTATCTCGAGAATAAAGAATCCATTTACCTGGCTACAAGAAGGAGTAAGCTTCCTTCTTATTATACCGATGTTAGTTCTACAGTGGACTGGTCTGCTTAATCCGAGCAGAGTTGATGCTGTTATCCTTAGTCCCGTATTTAGGATATTTTCAGGGATTGTTATGCTACTCGGTTTAATAGCTTCTATATTGACAATTATTCTAGGCTGGCATGATTTCATAAGAATTTTCTAAAAATATTTGGTGAAGATGGAGTCATCTCTGAAGGGTGCAACCCATCCGAACTGACTCTAAAAACAGAGGTCAGTGATCAAATGCCAGCATTATTTTATAAATTTGTTCCCATGGAAATCTATGCATTGGTTTCGCTATTTCAGCAATATAACCATTTTCAAACGCTTTTATCTGTTCCTCTCTTTTCTTGATACTATAAAAAGGTAGCATCGCAATTGCTGCGCGGCGAGCAATACTGCGACTATGTGTCCATGCATCATGTGGTCGAGTCTTTGAGATATCTTCTTTCCATCCACAGGGTTTATTAAAGACAAAAAATTGTCTACACGCTAGAGGACGCAAAGGATATATTGCACATAAGGCATCTACAAGAAATGGGCATGAACTTGTTTTCGTATGGTTTAGCAACTGTTTCTTTAAGGTTGTCCTTAAATCACCCATTAGCTTTTCCGAAGCGTACCAAGATATACCCGATAATTCTAACGGAGTAATGGGAACAATTGGATTCAGGCAGCAGTTGCTGCAGCCTTCATGGCAAGCAGTTTTAGCCCCTCTTCTTTTTTCTTCTTCAGGAAGCTCAATAGAAATCCCAATATCAACTATATGATAAGTATCCAATAATATTGGAAGCCAATCATATTTCGCTTCATCGAATGGATATTTAGGTCTAGGTGACTTTTTTAGTTTTTCTTCATATCTATTCACTTTCTTGTTTTAACCTCCTGTTCCTTATGCATAAAATCTACTGCCATATACACTTGTGAAGCTGCACAATTCATTACTTGGAAATATTCTTCAGTACCACATCGTACTTTTAGTCGAGTCTTAAATGAATCGCACCACCCTACCTTTACTTCTTCAGATAGAAGACGTGGTTGCAGCAGTCGTCGCCTTTCATCAGGTTCCTGGTCCGGGAATAGCGAATTGCGGGATTGAATGCTGACGCTATAGCTGCATCTGTGGAACAAAAGAGCTGGAAGCCGATGTCGCTGGCTCCGCACTCCTTGAATGCCTCTGCCCACATGCACCTGGTGAAGCGATAAGTCTGGCGGTCGTCCGAGTCCTCGACCTTCTCCCATTCATGGCTGCCGATGCAGGCTTTCTCAATCATAGTGCAGAAGGCGCGCAGCGAATTGTCCTTTGAACTCTGAGCCCGTTCTCTGCCAGACTCCGCTGCAGCCTCAGCGAAGGCGCGGCGAAGCACTTCCATGCGTTCCTTGCCATACTTGGCCCGGACAGCCTCAACGGCAACCATGAGGTTGCTGGTGCCGGCGAGCATCTTGGCGCGAAGCCTTTCCAGAAAGGCGTTTTCCACAGCTTCCGACCCGGGTTCGGGCAGAATCATACGCAGCGTGCTCATGGTTACCTCCTTCACAGAAGTATTCTCTGTCAACCCCCTCTAACTCCCCCAGTCTTTTTCACACTAATCAGAAGACCACCGCTGAATAACAGCATTGCAGATACCCAGTAAAAGGTGGAAAACATGGCATAGTCATATCCACTCCACGCCCACGGGTAGAAGTGGAAACTCCAGAAGTATACTACTACACCCAAAAAGCCGCCAAGCGCGGTCATCAGGCCGCCGAAAATTCTGTGCTTCCATCTTCCTGCCAGCGATAATCCTCTTGTGGTCAAAAGACCCGCAATGAATGCGCAGACAGAGCCTGCTATGCCGAACTTAGCTGCAGTATCAGGGATTTCATAATAGTGTTGGTAGCTATTTAAATTGAAAATAACAATGCCCAGTGAAATGCTTGCAAGAATTAGCAAGCCTACAAAAATAATTAACCAGTTGAGCTTCCTTTCTGCCAACAATCTAAAATTTATAAAATAGCTGCCGGTAAACAACACACATAAAGAAAGCCAGTAGCTGATAGTTTGCATTTCATGCCTCATATAAATGGCATAAAAGTATCCCCAGAGGAACCCTAGCAATCCCAAGAAAATCGCAATCAGTTTGAATTCGTAGCCCGAAGAGACTTTGAGTTCACTGTCCGCAGGCGATAACCTGTTGTGCAGCAAATAACCTCCCGCAAATACAAATACGAAGCCGAGGAGACCGAGTACACCACAGAGAACACGGAGCACTGTAAAATGACTGAGGTTGTGTACAAAAACCTCCCCAAATCCGAGAAGCAATAAGAGGATGATACCAACCAAGATGCTCAGGATAATGAGGGTGAGCCCGTAGTCTGCTTTCTTATTTCGCATCATTTTGCGCCCTGCCAGATTGAATATTCTACAATGTGCCTAAGTATACATATCGTGGTAGAAAATCGCAAGCATGTCAAAAGCTACGGAGTACGGGGTGAAAGCCACTATCATAGCTTTGATACTCGTATCGGTAGTTTACTTAACTTGACAACGCCTCTGGTTTGTGATAGATTGCTCCAGCCTTTCGCCCCAGCTTCGGGAAGCTGAAAAGCGAACGGAGGGGCGTCAGGCGCAGTTTGGTGAATAGGAGTAAAGTACTAAACTGGCTAGTACCTTAATAGGATTGTTATACATCCTCGCCCGGTTCACAATGTCTGCCGAATCCATTGATACACGAGTCGAGGCAGATGCGAGGGACTAGATACCAAAGGAGGTAAGAGTTTGGACACTTATGGTATCACGACTTCGGACCGAGTAACCTGTGGGATGTGTGGCAGCGCGAATTTCGGCGTAAAGCTGGCGCTGGATAGTATTATCCTCGTTTGCAACGAATGCGAGGCGGAAGCCAGACTCAGACCGGAGGTCGCCCTGGCTTACTGGTGGAGCTGCTGGCAGAAGAGCAGGGAGCTTACCAGGTAACTCTACGGCAAACAAAGAGGCGGGAAGCAACATGTTGCTTCCCGCCTCACCTTTCCCCCATCTAATGCGACGGATGCCCGTACTTATCCACGATTTCGTTCAATATGCGGTGTATTTCCCTGGGGTCATCCACGTTGTCCCACTCTATCTCCGCGCCGCCGCCGATGATGCGCAACGTGCCGAATCCGTTCATCCTGCCCCAGATTGAGATGTCCAGAGCGATGTTCTGTACGCTGCGCAGCGGACACTCCAGATAGTTTTTCCCTACCGTGCCGGTCAGGCTCAGTACCCTGCGGCTGGTGGCGGCGTAAACAATGTTCCTCCAGTTAAGCCATGCCAGGAGCAGCCACATCAATCCCGCGAACGCCACGGCGCCGCAGGCGTAGAGTATCTCATTGTAATCGAATTTCAGATAGACGCTGATGAGGATGCCGATGCCGACGATGATGAAGACTACGGGAGGCATGAGCGTCAGCCAGAGCACGGGTCTGGTCTCGAATAAAGATACCTCGTCGGTGAACAATATGCCTCGCGGTATCATGCTGTGCCCGTATTTAGCATGTGCCAGTTGGGCGGCTCCGGTTTCGCCTCTAGCTACAGGGAATGCGGTCTCCATGCCGCACTCGGGGCAGAACCGGGAGTCGCTCGCAATTTTGGCGCCGCAATAGAGACACCCGTGCAGAGGTTCGCCGCAGTGTTTGCAGAACTTGGCTACAGGTGTGACGCCGCCGCATTTGGGGCAGGTTACAGTGTCCGTCATCTCGGGACACAAGATACAATCAAAGGAAGAGGATGTCAATATGATTTCCCATAGGGGGAATTGGAAAATGCAGAATGAAAATTGAAAAATGCGAATGTAAAATGCTTTTGTGGAAAAATCATGTAAAAAGTCTATTCCCCATGTGGATTTTCTGTGATATAATCCCTGCAAACTGGAGGCAGAGCTAAGATTTGTATAATAAACTTAGCTTGGGTACAATAAAGCGTAGAATAAGGAGGCTAAAAATGAAGAAGCTGGCGGTTGTGGCGATCCCGGTTCTGGTTCTGACACTGGTATTCGGTGCGCTGGGTTGTGGAGGCGAGGCGGCTCCTACTCCCACACCCGAGCCAACACCGGCACCTACGGTGGCACCAACACCTACACCGGAACCAACACCAGCACCGACTGTTGCGCCGACAGCCACGCCTCTGGCAACACCTCCTCCGCCCGATAATGTGAGCGGTCCGCCATGTAAGTTCAGAGGCACTGTGCAGCTTAATGGTGCTGCCGTTCCTAATGGAACTGTAATTACAGTTATTATCGAGGGTTACGGTTATACTACGACAACTCCAGCGGAGAATTACGGTGCTTCATCCTACGCTATAGTGATACCCAAAGCGGAAGGGAAGTCCTATGACGGTAAGATTGTGAGCTTCAAAATCGGTAACTATAGTGCAACTCAAACAGCTACATGGTCAACGGGGGGGAATGTGGTTGTGAACTTAACAGCCACCAGCAGTTAGCAACGTTGACAGACTGGAATGGCAGAGTAAACAGGGGGCTCGCTCCGCCAAGCGGAGCGAGCCCTTTTTCGATTCGAATAAAGCTTGAGACAAACTGCTTAAACTGCTATATTAAGATAGCGACAGGCTATGTCGCTGCCGTAAACGCGGGGAAGTGTCGGAACTGGCAGACGAGCATGACTTAGGATCATGTGGGGCAACCCATGGGGGTTCGAGTCCCCCCTTCCCCACTTTTCATCAGAGAGCAGCAATTTAATTTAACGGCCTTCCCTCTGCGGTTAATCTCCCTGCAAACGGCTTATCCAGTATATCTGAGTTTTCATATCGTGAAATCCATTTCTGCACATGGGGACGGATTGTGGCGAAGTTTACGTTTGCTCTCTCAGACGCAAAGCTCCAGGCTCTGCCCAGCCCGTCATGCCACGTCTCCGGTTGAAGCAGTCGCAGGGTATCGCTGCGAGTTTTGAGTACTGCCGCGTCATCTCGCTCTTTGAGTTCGTTGACACAGGAACGCCAGTGCTGTATCACTCCCTTTGTGCCGTACTTCAGCTTTATTTCTTTCTCGCGGCGTATGATTCTCTCTCTGATGCTCTTGACAAATTCGGGTAAAATTTCGTAACAGGCAACGCCGCCGAGATGAAGCCAGACGAAAGCTCCTTCGCGTCTGATAAGTGACTTGTTCCACCTATTAAGAAATATTTTAATAGTCTCTTCTGCCATGCAGCACTCTGTGCGCTCAGTCGTCTGTTTTATAAGCGGCAACACCTTTGGCAGCAGGTCGTACCAGGAAGCTGGGATTCTCACCGGCAAGGGCATGATAGTCAATGCATTTGTTTCTCGGGTGGTTTGCGTTTCAGTCATTCCCCGTTTACCTCCCGGTTTATTTTTTCGCTTAGCTCCGTGGTCTTCCACCTGTTCTGTTTAAGCTTCACCCCCTTTCCAAATGAAAATATTATAAAGAGTATATCCAGGCTGCATTACAAAGTTATAACAAAAATCGCCTAAAGTTTGCATAATAATGACATTTTTTCAGGATTTCTCAAGCGCCGTACCGCGGCTTGTCGGAAAATATCAGGGATATTATCCAATCTATGAGGACAATCGCCATAAACGAAAGCCTGCTTAAAATTGGCGATTGCGCATGTGAAGTGGTAAGTTTGCCGAAGCAAGCCGCCCTGGAGGCTGAAATTGCGGAAATCGGAGACGTTTTCGGGCGATATACCGGCTGGTTCATCAGAGGTTAGTATACCGCCTGTGCAACGGAGCCTGGCAATACACTTTTGGGGTTAAGGGAGCTACCCGAGTGGATTACCCTGAACGGGTTGCAGCATCTTCGCGGGGTGTGAAGTGCCTTGCCCCTCTTTCAGTGGTCGCTATAAGGTGTGTTTCCTTGTCTCTCTTTATTTATGCTTTGACTTCGCCAGCACGTCGCTGACCAGGTTTCCGCCGAAGTAGGCGCCGTCGGTCTCTCTGGGTATCTTGCCTGTGGGACAGACGCCGTAACACTGGCGGCAGTCCATGCAGACGCCTTTCGAGACGACCTCATTGACAAATGCTACGCGCCGGTTTACACCTCTGCCGACAAAGGTCAGGGCATTGGCGCCTTTTACCTCTGCGCAGTAACGAACGCATTGACCGCAAAGTATGCACTGCGTAACCTCGGATTTGAACCGCGGCTTTTCGATGCCGTATTCTTTGGCAAGCTCCTTCAGGGCTGGGGCTGAGCCCAGCATCAGTTCCAGAATCATTTTACGGGTCTTGATAACTTTAGGGGTGGCGGTCTTTACCACCAGACCGTCTTCCACCTGGTAAACGCAGGAAACCACCAGCTTGCTTCTGCCATTCTTAGTGACCTCTACGGTGCAAAACCTGCAAGCTCCATAGGGAGCGAGCTTCTCGTTGTAGCAGAGCGTGGGGATATGTATTCCGACAACACGCGCTGCTTCCAGTATGGTCTTCCCTTCCTCAGCTTCTACCTCTTTGCCGTCAATATTTAATGTAACTTTATTCATTCCTGAGTTCCTTTCTTGCGCGCTACCTCAGTGCCCTTAGGTACGGCTGCCGGTACCGGCTCTCCCGAGATTCGCACCACTGCGGAGAAGCGCGGCGGACATACCTCGAAGCAGGTACGGCACTTGGTGCATTTGGACTGGTCGATGATATGCACCAGATTCTTGCCCCCGCTGATAGCTTCCACAGGGCACTTTCTGAGACAGATGCCGCAGGCTGAGCATTTCTGAGGGTCGATGTAGTACGAGACGAGAGATTTGCACACACCTGCCGGGCAGCGCTTCCTATCGATATGCGCTTCATACTCGTCTCTGAAGTACCTGATGGTGCTCAGCACCGGGTTGGGGGCTGTCTGCCCCAGGGCGCACAGGGAGGCGTCCCGGGCTACCTCGCAAAGCTCCTCCAGAAGCTCGATGTCGCCCTTTTGTCCTTTGCCCTGGCAGATTCTGTTCAGCACTTCGACCATCTGCTCTATGCCCAAACGGCAGGGAACGCACTTGCCGCATGACTCGTCGGCAAGGAAGTTAAGGAAGTATCTGGCTACATCCACCATGCAGGTATCTTCATCCATTACAATCATGCCGCCGGAACCCATCATGGAGCCGGCTTTGGTAAGCTCGTCGAAATCCACAGGCAGGTTAAGCAAACTCTCCGGCAGACATCCGCCGGAGGGTCCGCCGGTTTGAACCGCTTTGAACTTCTTGTCTTTAGGAATGCCGCCGCCGATTTTGTAGATTATGTCCCTGAGGGTCATCCCCATAGGCACTTCAACCAGACCGGTGTTGTTAACCTTGCCCACCAGCGAGAATATCTTGGTGCCTTTGCTTCCGGGGGTGCCGATGCCGGTGAACCAGTCAGCACCTTTACCGATTATCAGCGGGACATTAGCCCAGGTCTCCACGTTGTTCAGGTTGCTGGGTCGCTCCCATACGCCGCTTACCGCGGTGCGGATGTACTTGGGGCGCGGTTCGCCCACCTTGCCTTCGATTGCGGTCATCAGAGCGCTGGATTCCCCGGATACGAAAGCGCCGGCGCCCCGATGTATCTTCACATCGAAATCGAATCCGGAGCCGAGGATATTCTTTCCCAGCAGACCGTATTTGCGAGCCTGCTCCAGCGCTACGGACACGTTCTCCACGGCAAGAGGATATTCCTGTCTTACATATATAAAGCCTTCGTGAGCGCCTATGGCATAGGCTCCGATGATAAGTCCTTCCAGAACACTGTGAGGATTGCCCTCCAGCAGGCTCCTGTCCATAAAAGCGCCGGGGTCGCCTTCGTCGGCGTTGACGATAACGTACTTTATATCGCCCGGCGCATCGCGAGTGGTCTGCCATTTAACACCTGCGGGGAAGCCTCCGCCGCCTCTGCCGCGGAGGTTTGCCTTTTTCACAGCCTGAAGCACCTGCTCCGGTTTCATCTTAAACAGTGACTTGGCGAGCGCGGCATAACCTCCCAGTGCGATGTAGTCGTCGATGCTCTTGGGATCGATAAGCCTGTTGCTGCCGAACACAATCCGTTTCTGGAACTTGTAGAACGGTATGTCGCCCTCGTGAGCTACAGTATTGCCGCCGGCGTCTTTGTACAGCAGGCGGTCGACCAGTTGCTTTTTTGCCAGAGTCTGAGATACCACATCGTGCACATCGGCAGCTTTTATGCCCAGGTAGCATATCTCCTCGGGAAAGATTACCACGATGGGCCCTCTTTCGCAGAACCCGTGGCAGCCGGTGCGTCGCACGTCGACCTTGTCCTTGAGTCCGTTCTTTGCAATCTCGCTGGCGAAGGCTTCTGCGACCTTATCCGAGCCGAGGGCATGACAGCCGGTACCCGAGCAAATCGTAACGCAGGGCTTATTGGGGTCCCTTTGCGATAGTATCTGCTGTCTTTTCTTTTCCAAATCTGCAGGTGACCTTAGCTTGGCCATTATTACTTCCTTTCAACTGCTAATCGCGGGTTGCCAAAAGGTCCTCTATATCTTTGGCTGAGGGGTTACTGTGATATTCGCCGTCTATTACCATTACAGGACCCAGCGCGCAGCAGCCGAGACAGTTGACGGTTTCCAGGGTGAACTTCATGTCCTGGCTCGATTCTCCGGGATTGATTTTCAGGGCATCGGTAACTCTATCCAGAAGTCGGGGTGAGCCGCGCACATGACATGCCGTTCCCATGCACACTGTAACGAGATGGCGCCCCTGCGGAGTGAGACTGAAGGCTTTGTAAAAGGTGGCGACCCGGTAGACCTGGCTCAGGGGTACGCCCAGCTTTTCGCTTACTGTGAGCAAGGCGCTGGCGGGGAGCCAGCGATTCTCCTTTTGAATTTCCAGTAGTATTTGAATCAGTGCCGATTTATCAGCGCCGTATTTACCTATAATATTTTCGGTGCTGCCCAGTTCTTCAACTAGTTTTTTTACTGTATCGGGGACTCCGGAAATTTGGGTTTGGGGTATGCCCAATTTGTCGCCGACTCTGTTCAAAATATTCCGGGAAAGCCATTGTTCCTTAACTTGACTGTCTGCTTCTATATCAGAGGTTGTTGATTTACAAGATTTTGCTTTTACAGGGGGTTTCTTGCCGCTCGGGGGCTTCGGGTTTCCCCTTGTCATATCTAGCTCCTTTCTGCTCCAGGGATTAGTTTAAACCTTTTGCTTTTTGAATTCAAGGATGTGCATATGCTAGAATACGCTCGCTCTTACTCTGTGACGTAGCGTAGTGTGAGAAGGAGGAAGTCATGTCACAGGTTTTCTTCTTCAGCTATGCCGGGAACAAAAATCCCCTGACCGGTATCAGGCGGCTGTTTGAAAGGTCTGCTTTTGAATCCATGATACCCGAAGGGAAGCCTGTAGCGGTAAAGCTGCACATGGGTGAGCTGGGCAACATCAGATACATCAGACCTGTTTTCGCGCGGACAGTGGTTGACATAATTATAAAGCGAGGGGGGAAGCCTTTTCTTTTCGATACCGTTGCCAATTACCCGGGTTCAAGAGAAACAAAGGAGAAGTACCTGAATACCGCGGCGAAGAACGGTTTTGTGGAAGCCAGCATGAATGCTCCGATAGTGATAACAGACGATATGGACGACCTCAGGACGATTCAGATAAAGAATCCTATCGGCGGGTGCAAGCTCAAAGAAATCAAGGTACCTGCTGAGATTTTTAAATCATCATGTTTGATTGTGCTGTCCCATGTTAAAGGGCATGAGCTTACCGGCTTCGGCGGCGCTTTAAAGAATCTGGGGATGGGCTGCGTGTCCACAGAAACTAAAAGGGCGCAACATGCAGTGAATGCCCCCATATTTGCTGCAGAGAAAGACTGTAATGAGTGCAAAAAATGCGTCGATGCCTGTCCCACGCACATGCTGGAAATAGCCGATGGCAGACCCCGCAAGAAGCCATCTGTGGAGTGTACCTATTGCGGCACCTGTTTTTTTATTTGCCCCTCGGGCTGCTGGGTCTGGCCTCCCGGTTCGAGAGAGAAGCTTCAGATATATATGGCTCATGCAGCGAGCGCTGTGCTTTCGCCGTACAGGGGCAAAGTCGCATTCGTTAACTTTATACAGGATGTCGTATCTTACTGCGACTGCGCTGCGCCATCGGGGAATCCCATTGTTCAGGATGTGGGCATTGCATTTTCTTTCGACCCTGTCGCTATGGATAAGGCATCGCTCGATTTAATCGATAAATCGCCTGTTATCCCCGGCTCTACAAAGATTATGCCACCCGACATACTGGGAAAGATGCATCACACAAGCAGTCTGGTTCAGATTGAGACTGCGGAAAAGTTGGACATGGGGACTACGGAGTACAAACTGGTCGCTGTCTAGCTTTAAGGTAATAGCCTTCGGCGACCAGTTTAGCTTCTGAGTTTGAATTGAAACCTGGATAAGAGAGCGGATTAGTACCTTCTGCGACCTCCACCTCCCCCGCCAAACCTGCCGCCGCCACCGCCACCGCCTCTTCTGTCTCCATAGGAGCTGCCTCGGTCATCGGAGCGTGGGCGTGCTGCGTTTACGTTGAGTGTTCGTTCCTTCAATGTTTTCCCATTGAGGCCAGTGATTGCTGCCTGCCCCTCGGACACTGTGGGCATTTCCACGAAGGCAAATCCCTTGGAGCGTCCGCTATATTTATCGGTTATGATGCTTACAGATTCGACCTTGCCGAAAGCCTGGAACTCCCGGCGCAACTCTTCCTCTGTGACGTCGTAAGACAGATTGCCCACATATATTTTCATTGATGCTCCTTTCGTTAGTATATTGCCATATTAACGGATTGCCAGCCCAATAAAACTCTTGTTTGCCGGGATCACGTCCGGGTAGGTTGCCCGGCCCGGACGTGACGTGGGTCTAATCCGGTTTACCTGCCCGGTCTGACTTTGCGATAGCAATCGCTGCAGTAAACCGGCTTGTCTCCACGTGGTTCAAACGGGACCTGAGTGTTTTTGCCGCACTCGGCGCATACGGCAGGGTACATCTGTTTTCGCGTTCCGTAACTCTGGCCGCTGTTTCCGTAACGCTCTGATTTTCTCGCTTGCCGGCACGAGGGGCAGCGCTTGGGCTCATTGGTATAGCCCTTTGACTGGAAGAACTCCTGGTCTGCGGCGCCGAACGTAAACGTCGTACCGCAATCGAAGCACTGGATCGACTTGTCCTGAAAACTCATTGGATGACCTCCTCTCTTTTATATTCAAGTTAGAGTCCGGTCATCCAACACTTGAAACAAATCCGAGGATTTTAGGAAGCTTGTAATAACCTAAACTGTAACTGTTAAAGTTAATATACACCAAACGGAGCTATTTTGCAATATAAGTGTATGGAGACCGTTTAGCAACTTGAGAAAAAATCCCTTAAAAAATGGGAGAGGGTATAGCGGACAATAGTTGAAGCTGTTATTGTTAAGGAAAGGAATACTGGAGGCTAAGATATGGCAAAGGTGAGAT
>Ga0194113_10006771_pt1 | contig 14513 bp, 9 predicted proteins | sample TA2MahC200mmetaG_FD_146193 | JGI IMG/M metagenome (GOLD analysis project Ga0194113, IMG submission 146193) | Freshwater microbial communities from Lake Tanganyika, Tanzania - TA2015017 Mahale Deep Cast 200m | ecosystem: Environmental > Aquatic > Freshwater > Lake | place: Tanzania: Lake... | reverse complement strand
ACGGGGTTGTCATCGAGAAACGGCTGGACCGCTCGAATCCGTGCTCGTATACTTGGCAAACGGTATTCTCCTTTCCTCGAGGGCCCCGCCGCATGTCAACGCGAACCGGACAAGAAACGGAAACAGCGACTGGGCTTTCGGCCATTCCGTTTGCCCGGAAGCTCGATGCGCTCAAGACGTATCTCCGGGAGGAGCCGTGTGTGGAGATGGCCTTCCTGTTCGGCTCGCGCGTCACGGGCCGGGACATGCGGGAATCGGATGTCGATATCGGCGTCTACTTCACGCGCCGCGAAGACCGGATCGAGTGGGAGGAGACGGCCGAGCCGGCGGCATGCGAACACAGGGTGTGGGGCAGGATGGAGAGCATTCTGGGCCTCGACACCGACATGGTGGTTCTCAACCGTGCACCGGCCGACCTGGCCATGGAGATCCTGGAAAGGGGCGAACCGCTGGTGGTCAAGGATCGGAGTCTGTTGCTGCGCTTCCAGGCGCAGGTGCGGCTGGCGGGCAGCCGGTTCGGCCAATTCGTCGAGGACTTCCTGGCGATCAAGCAGAGATCCCGCTCCCTGGATTCCGTGGACCGCAAACGACTCCTGCTCATCGCGGACTTCCTGGAGGACGAGCTCCGGGACCACGACGCCCTTGCGGGACTGAGCGAGAACGAGTACAGGACGTCGAGCGCGCAGCGCAGGAACCTGGAACGATGGGTGGAGAACCTGGTCAACGGGGCCATCGATGCGGCCAAGATCCTGCTGGCATCCGAAGCCGGCCCCGTTCCTCGAACCTACCGGGAGGCCCTGGAGTCCTTGCGTGTGATCGAGGGTTTTGACCCGTCCGTGGCCGAAACGCTGGAAAGACATGCGAAGCTCCGGAACATCCTGGCACACGAATCCCTGGATGTGCGATTTCGGAGCATCCGGCGTTTTCTCCAGGACGCCGGACCTGCCTTCACCTACCTCCTCGGGTTCGCGCGGTCCTTCGCCGACAGGCCTAGCGGCGATCTTCATGATGTCTCTTGACGCGGTCCTGAGGCCAATGCGGGTGTGGACGTTGAACGACGTGTTTGACGAGAAAGATCGTTCACATAACAAACAGGTCATGGTGCACTTCCTGGAATGCGGGGACCTCCATGCAGGATTCGCCAGGGTCCGGTGCGGCGAATGTGGCAAAGAGTATTTGCTCGCGTAGGCAAGGGCCGGCACTTCTGCCCGAGCTGCCATCAGAAGCGCACCTACGACGCCCTGGAATGGCTCGTGGCCATGGTTCGATAAATCTATGAGGTGGATCCCCTCCTATGCGGAAAATGCCAGGGCCGCATGAAGGTCATCGCGTTCATCCTTGATGCGGCCATTACCCGGTCCTGCTATTGCTTCCCTAGGCTCGGAGCAAGTTCTTGCCCGGAACCGCCGCAGGCGAGGCGCGCAGGATCAAGGCAAAGCCCGGAGGCTTTGGAGGACCGCTGCTGTCTGGTCGACAAAGCGGGCCTGCTCCCATGACCTCGAAGTCAGCACCAGCATCCCCGGATCGCTGATTCTCGGAGTGCAAAGCGGACCGAGAGTCCGGAAGAAATCGACCGGTTCGAAAATGCTTTCCGGGGCGAAAACGCCGGGACTGCCATATCCCTTGGCCGTCATCAAGTAGGCCCCTGCGGCGAGGGGATACCCGGTGATCGGTCCCATGCCCCCAACGGGCGCGGACATCATGGCTGCACCCACCCTCGCCGGGTTGCCGCCTTTCTTGCCGATGGCCAGGGCAAACAGCGGTGGGAGCACGGCCCTCTTGGACGAGGCCAGCTCTCTGAGCATGTTTTCGGGCGTGCGGTTCGGATCGGTCGGCCCCTCGATCCTTTCAGCCCAGTGGGCGCACCGCTCAACCGTCGCGATCTTGTGTCGGATCATCCACGAGAACAGACGCAGCCCGGCGATGTTGAGCCTCGAGGTCATCATCACGTTTATGCTTTTCTTCAGGGACGGGAACCGGAGACCGAGGGTGACCGCCTCCGGATGGCCGATCGAATACGTGGCCCCGCGGCCGATGCCCGGATAGTCGACGGTGATCTTCTGCAGCGGCTCGAAGTCCGTGTATCGACCTCCATCCAGGATCTTGATCGGTCGTGACATCTGGTAGATCCCGTGGACGGTCGCTGCCGAGGCGCGTGGCCCGACCTTCTCCGGTTGCGCGCTGTCCAGGTCCCAGGCCGTGATGAGCTCGTGAACCTCGTCCAGTTCCTGGGCCGCCATCACCCCGAGCAGGTTCGAGACCCCGGGGCTCACTCCCATGCCGATCACCGCGGTCACCCCCGCGGCTCTGGCCGCCTCCCCGAGTGCCAGCATTTCCAGGGTCGGCTGCCAGTCGTCGCAGATGTCGATGTAGTTTTTGCCCTGCTCGATACAGGCCTTCAGGATCGGCACGCCGAACCGGAAATACGGGCCGACGGTGTTGATCACCAGGTCTGCCTTTTCCAGCGCGGCCAGCAGGGAACCGCGGTCGGAAACATCCACACAGGTCCAGCCGAAGTTGTTGCCGCATTGCCCGGCGAACTCCTTTGCCCGTTCCGCGTTCAAGTCGGCGATGACGATTTGTTCGGCGGCCTGAAAGGAGTTGTAAGCCTTGACTGCGTGTTGCCCCATTTCGCCGCAGCCGCCAAGAGCAAGGACTTTCATGCGATTCCCCCATAGCGGTCGGTTCTCTGCTTCGAGGCTCAACCAGGCATCGGGAAGGCTCGTCTGCAGGTCAGCCCCTTCCGGTTGTCCCTGGACCCGCGACCAAGACGACAAGCATCCGGTGATGCGAGAACGTAGGATACTCGCTTATAATCAGGAGCAGCAAGAAGAAGGTGTGGAAAACCGCCAAACCTGATGTGCCGGCGCCGGCCTGCGATGCGATTCTGCCGACGAAACCCCTGTCCACGAACGCCCCTCACGGTTCCGGGCCTTTGGCCGCTCCTGTCATGTCTCGCCCTGTTCCTGCTTCTGATCCCGGCGTGCGGCGACGGTTCAGGGACTGCCTACACGGATCGCCGAGCGGTCACCGATCCCATGGACGGTTCTGTCCTGTTCGCGGATGTGGTTGCCTGGGTCCGCCTGGGAGCCGCAATCGCCACGCGCGCCCGGCAGCCGGCCATCCGTGCGCAAGGGCGGGTCTGTGTTCACAACTCCCCTTCCGCCCACGGGTCGCTCCAAGCCCCGTAAAGCGAACAGTACCTCAGGTTCGTGAGATCGAACACCGTCCTGGAGCCGTCCACATATTTTCCCTGGTAGTAGTCGTAGTTGGGCGGGTGCAGATAATCGACCAGATCCTTTGCCCTCGCCATGTCGATCGCCCCGTAGGCCTCCAGCGCGAGGCCGGTGATGGTCCGGTACCGCCACAGGGTGTCTTTCATGGCGATACTGAGCGCCGGCAGCATCTCGGGCGAGATGTAGTGGTTGGCAAAGGTCACCAGATCCTGACGGCGCTCGATCTGCCCCGGAAGTCCCGGGGGCAGGCCGGGGGGATCCTGGTAGTCGAGGTACCGGACGCTGAAGCTGTGCGCGGAACACTCCACCACCGCCCCCCCTCTCTCCTTGCCCCTCCCGTCGCCGATGCCGTAAATCCAGGATACGCCCCGGTGGCTGTCTCTGATCAGGTTCACTGCCTCGCTCAATTCGTCCGTCTCCTGCAGAATCTGACGCGCCGTGAGCAGGCAACCCATGCCGAAATCGAGCGGAAGGCAGTCGAAGGCCGGCACCATGTCCATGCCGATGCCGATCCCCCTGTCGTTCATCCCCACGGTCACGCCCACGAAACCCGGAAAGGAGACATCCACGAGTCTGTTGCCGCGCTCGGGCACGCGTTCCATGAGCATCGCGGTCTTCCCGAATTCGGCGCAGAACATGAAACTGCGGCCCATCAGGGTGCTGCCGTCCGCGGTTGCCTGCCCCTGCGCCACGAAGCCGTCGCAGGCGTGCACGGGCCAATCGTCCAGGAACGGCAGCAGCGGCATGACAAGCGGGTACCCGAAGCTCAGGATGAGGTCGAACGCCATGTTGATGAGCAGGATTCTCTCGTAGCCGACCTCCTCGTGCCCCGCGGCCCTTGCCCCGTCGGCGATCCCCTGCATCTCCTCGAGGAAAGCGCCGGGGACGTGCTGCTCGTTTTCCCGGCAGCCCTTGACGGCGAACTCCAGCAGAGAATCGTCCAGAAGCTGCCGCAGGAGAACCTGGAGTTGCTCGTCTTCGATTTCCGCCACGCCCAGGATCAGCCTGGCATAGAACTCGCTCGATGTGGTCCAGCTCAGTTCCTCGGCCAGCAGGAAACCGTGCTGGAACCCCATAGCATAAGGGGACCCCTCCACGTGGAGAAGGGGCTTTCCCTGCCGCACCGCGGTCAGGTATCCCTTGCCGTCCGGGGCGTACACCCTGGGGTAAGGGACAGGGGAACTATTCAGGCGGGATTCGTCCCCGCAGGCCGGAACAAGAAGAAGAAATGCGATAGAAAACGCCACCCACCGAACCCGTGCCAATCTCGCTGCGACGCTCCAAACCCTCATGGCTTGCCCCCCGACTCTGCTTGATCGGCGACGCCGTGCACCGACCATGGAACCGAAGCCCTCCGCGCAGGTTTTTCCCGTCTCGGGCGGAACCCTGCCGATCCAGAACCAGAGGGAGTATAGGAAGCGGTTCGCTCGTGTGTCAAAGGAAGACCGGAATTCCGTGAACGGCTGCCTTTCGGTCGAGAATGTCATGAATTCGATCCTCCGACAACTTTCGCTGACGGCCTCCGGGGAGGCGGCGGAGTCGAACGCGTACCTGGTGTGTGCGTGGAAGTCGGCTTTCAGTATGGAGGCCCGCCCGAGGGTCTCTTCCCCTTCTTCCGGTATTCGCCGTTGGAATCGATGTAGCGGATGAATTGCTTCATGGCGCCGGGAATTCGGCGACGCTGGATCGCGTCTTTCCAGCTTCGCGGGACAGGGATTCCTGTTTCCACGGCGATGCCGTACTCTGCGACGCTTTGCTTGTCCGACAGGGCGTAGAGTTGCCAGAAACCGGCCATGCCCTTGATGTCGTTGTCGAAGTGCTCGGTGTCCAGGAACCATTCGACTCGGCCGCACTCCGGGTAGAACCAGTGCTGGACCCAGTAATCAATATGCCAGAACCAGATGTCGATGGTGAACTTGGTGAGTTCCCCCACGTCCGTCTGCCGGGCCAGAGACTCGGACCTGTCCAGATCTTTGAGGAAGGAAGCCTGTTTCTCGGTGGCGCAGATCAGTTCCATGACGCGGTTCTTGGGTTGATCGAAGATCACCAGGGCACGGACGAATCCCTTCACAGCCGCATCTCCAGATCGCTTCCTGGACGGGCTGTCCCGGTCTTCGCCGGCCAGCAGGTAGAATCTTTCCTTCAGCAGAACGTCCCGTTCCTCCGCCTCGAGGGTTTCGATAAAGCGTTGGCCCTCGGCGGGTTGCGTCGCTGCCTCCGGACTCGCCGGCGTCTTTGTCGACGCAGGCGCCGGGATCGCCAGGGGCGGCGGCCTTTGCCAGGTTCTCACATCCGCACCGAACAGTCGCTGGTGCAGGTCGGCCGCAGATGCAGCACCACAGCCGCACACGGTGAGCAGCAGCAGGAAGAGAAGAGAAGCCGCGGGGAGGTTGGGACCGGTTATTTTGCCGTGCCGGTTCGCAAAGGAAGTGGTTGGCAAGAGGCCGTCGAACCTGGATGGATGGGGCGCTTCATCCTGCGCGCCGCCCGCATCTGTCGGACCTCCCCTGGTGATGTCGCGAGCCTCTCTGTTCAAGATCAATCCTTCCCTCCCTGCGTGTTCCGGATTGAGCAGATATCCTTGGATCATGGGTTTGTCAGGGCGCCACGGCCCTGCCGATCCCGGGGTAAGCACCGGTGGTCGGCGCGGTTTCTCGGAATCCGCCATCGGCCGTTTCTCCAGTCTTGGAGTTTGACGGCAGCGTGCTATGATATCGTTCGAGTGTAGGATACGAAGGTGGGAGACAATGACCAACAAGTCAAGTGGAGTTTCTTGTCCCGGCTCTTGACATCGATGTCATGCTCTCCATCCAGAATCACGGCGCCCTTTCCGAGGTTTTCGGCCCGGAGTGGGCGAAAAACCCCTGCAATGCCGCCAACGGCGGCCCGCTTGAGTCGCCGGGTGAGTTCTGGCGCGACGCGGAGGCGCGTTCCCTGTTCGAGGCATGCGGCTCCACACCCCTGTTTCGAAGGGTGCAGTGAAAGGATAGGATGTCAACCCCGCCGAGTTGCGAGATAAGTTGAATATCGAGAAAGGCACCGCTTGACGCGACAAGGGAAAAGACGGAGCGAATCGCGGCCAGGAACTGCGCCGCGGGCTTCAAGTCCGCCGGCAGCGGCCGGGGTTCCCCTCCCCGACCCCCTTCGGGGGTGGGCGATCCGCCTCTTGATTCCGGTCCTGCTGTTCGGGATCGCGGCCTCGGTTTACATGGCCTGGCATCACGAGGTCACGATCTACAGTCCGGAGGGCGCGCGCATTGTCGGTTGCGACGAAGGCGCCGGCGTCAACTGCGACCTGGTGAACACTTCGGAGTGGTCGGAGATCCTGGGGGTGCCCATCGCCCTGTTCGGCATTCCTACGTACCTGGTCCTGGGGTTCCTGGCCGTGCTTGGTTGGCGGCGGCGGCAGCGGCAGGCGCTCGGATACGCGTTCAGCATCTCCGTGCTGACCGTGCTCTATTCCGCGTTCCTGTTCACCGTCTCCAAGACGCAGCTTCACTTCGTGTGCCTGTGGTGTCTGCGGTTGTACCTGGTGAATCTCGCGGCCTTCGTTCTTCTCTGGGTGGCGGCCCGAGCTTCGCCGCTCTCTCTGCTCGCGGGCAGCTTGCGGGACTTGACGCGCTGGCCGCGGGCCATGCGGGCCGGCGCCGGGGTCTTCGGGGGAGTGCTCCTGCTCTCGCTCTTGGCCCAGCATTTCTACCGGGCCTCCCTGTCTCCCGACAGCGGACCGGCGCCCAGCCTGCGGCAAGCCGATGGGGTGGTCAGGGTCGGCGGCGATGTCGCCCTGCCGGACCAGAAGGGTGTACTTCCCGAACGGAGCTGGACCGTGGTGACCGAGAAGGGCAACCGGGCGACGCTGGCATTGCGTCCGGACGATGCCTGGAAGGGCAACCCGGAGGCTGCGGTGGTGCTGGTGGAATTCGCCGACTTCGAGTGCGGGTACTGCAAACGCTTTTCCGCGGAAGTCAAGCGCTTCCACGAAGCCTACGGGGACCGCGTGCTGATGGTCTTCCGGCATTATGTGCTGGATCCGAGCTGCAATCCCGGGGTGAAGAACCGGCGGCACGGCCGGGCCTGCCTGGCCGCTCAGGCAGGGATTTGCGCGCAGGAGCAGGGCAGGTTCTGGGCTTTCCATGACCTGGCGTTCAAGAACCAGCACCAACTGGAGGGCGGATCTCTCCGCGCCTACGCGGTGAAATCAGGACTCGATCCGGCAAGATTCGACGCCTGTGTGAAGGCGAAGGCCAGTCGGCAGCGGGTGTACGAGCACGGTGCCACCGGCAAGGCGCTCGACATCGGCGGGGTGCCCCGCCTGTACATCAACGGCGCGCGGTATACAGGGGCTCGAACCGCCGAGGCGATGGCACGCCATGTGGAAACCCTGCTGGGCGGCGACCCGGCGGAAGTCGGCAAACAGGCCCTTGCGCTGCGGGAGGCGGCGCCGCCCGTTCCGCCCATCCCGGATGATGTGCCGTCGACCCGTGTCATCCGATACGGGGAGCTGCACTTCGAGATCGACACCTTCGAGGCGGTGATCGAGGAGGGAAAGGCGGTCAGCGCCAGGGGCAGGACGCCGTCGCACCGGGTGACCTGGTTCGATGCCGGAGAGGCCTGCGAGGCGGCCGGCCGGCGGTTGTGTACCGAGCGCGAGTGGCTGGCGGCCTGTCAGGGCGCCCTCCCCATCGACGACGACGGCAGCGGGCACTTCACGGACGATATGATCGAGGGCACGGCCTACCCGTACTCGGACTTTCACCAGCGGGGGACGTGTTGGGACGGTAACCATGGCGACGACGCCAAGCGCCCGATGCCGACCGGCTCCTTCCCGGGGTGCGTGTCCAGGGACGGGGTTTACGACCTGACCGGCAACGTGGAGGAGTGGGTGGGCGAGAGCCCCCGGCGCGCGCTGTTGCTCGGCGGGGCGTACGACACCCCGGAGGACAAGGCCCGCTGCTATCGTCCCAACCGTGCCCTTGAGGCCGGCGCCTCGGCGATCCGCACCGGGTTCCGCTGCTGCATGTCGATTGAGGACGCTCCCTGAATGTCGGAAAGCGGCGCTGCTCTCGGAGGAAAGAAGCGCCGAAGACTGCCTTGTGGCGGGTTAGCGCCTTTCCCGGCAACATCCACGTTCTTGCGAGTATCTTTTCGGAGATTCCGTTTCTTGGGTTGCGGCTGCGTCGCCCTAAAGTCTTTCGTCGCAACATCCACGTTTTTGCGTAGATGTTGCGGGGTTGGTTCCTCCATGCTCGGCGGCCGCGTTTGCGGCCGGTTGTCGCAGGGATTCCGCTCCCGTCTTTTCCCTTGGTTCATCCCGGTTCCACCCTGCAGGGCACGTAGCGGTGGTACGGCGTGGCGGCGAACCGGTCCCGGTGGGTGTTCCTGGTGAGACGGTTCACGTTGGCGCCGTGCTTGACTCCTTGGTGGACCAGGCCGAAGCCGTGGGGCAGGATCACCTGTCCCGGCCGGGCGTTTGCGGTGACCTCCAGCGGGGCCTGCTCCTCGCCCGCCTCGGTGACCACCTTCACGATCTGGCCGTGCTCGACGCCCAGTCTTGCCGCGTCGGCCGGGTGCATGAGCAGGGTGCAGCGCGGCCGGTGGTCGTTCCACGCCGGGTCGCGCATGACGGTGTTGGCGTTGAAATCGTAATGCCGGCCGGCTACGAGCACCAGGGGATAATCCGGATCCCGGATCAGGTCCCTCTCCTCCGCCTCCGGCTGGATTTGCCGCAGCCAGTCGGCCAGTTCCGGGATCCGCAGGTTGACCTTGCCGTCCTCGGTGCGCAGGGATGCCAGGTTGTTTTCCTTGTCGCACTTGCCGATCCAGATGCCCTCCGGCCTTGCCATCAGGGCCTGGAAGATCTTTTCCCCCATGGCCAACCCGGGCTCGAACCCGGCCCGGACCGCGTTGTTCACGGAGTCCTGCGGCAGGGTCAGCAGCAGGCCCCAGAGCGCGGCCAGGTTGCCGGAGCCGAGCGCCCGGCCGAGCGTCCTGGCGAGCACGAAGGGCATCACCTTGAGCGCGGAGGGCTCTTGCTGCGTGTACTCCATGAGGGCCAGGCCGAAAGCGAGGCGGTCCCCCCCGGCCGCTTGGCGCAGGGATTCGGGAATTTCGGGGATCAGGCCGAGCCGGTCCGCCAGGCCGGTGAGGATGTCGCTCTCCTCCAACTGTTCCCCCTCGGCCTCCACCACCGGGTGGCGCATCTGGAAATAGACTTCGGGCCAGGTCCAGGAGAAGAAGCTGCCGTCGAACTTCTCGTACGCGGACTTGGCCGGGAGCACATAGTGGGACAGGGCCGCGGTTTCGCTCAGGGCGACATCCACGGTCACCAGGAGTTCAAGACGGCGGCAGGCCGCCTCGTAGGCCGAGGTGTCCGCGTAGGATCGGAGCGGATTGCTGCCGCTCACCAGGACTGCCTTCAGGCCGCCGTCGCCCCCGGAGAGGATCTCCTCGGGCATCACGTTCGGGGGAAAGGTTCCCATGATGGCCGGGAAGCCGGTGGCCGCGGTGCGCCAGGTCCTGGGATGCCGCTCGTCCGAATGGGCGCCCAGGGGCATCAGTGCCCCGGGAACGATGTTGCCGCCGGGCATGCCGATCCGTCCGCAGATGGCCTGGAGAATGACCTCCAGGTAGCTGACCAGCGTGCTGTGCCGGTTCATCAGGATGCCCAGGTCGGAATGCATGGACCATCTTCTGGTGGTCAGCAGGCGGCAGAGTTCTCTGACCTGTTCATAATCCAGTTCGCACACCCGCAGGGCCCGCCGCACGTCGAATCCCCTGAACCGGTCCGCGATCTCTTCGAACCCGCTCACGTGCGCCGTGAGGTAGGCGCTGTCCTGCCAGCCCTCTTCGAGGATGATGGAGATCATGGCTTTGTCCAGCAGGGCATCGGTGCCGGGCCGCAGGGCCAGGTGCAGGTCCGCCCGCGCCGCGGTCTCGGACCTTCTCGGGTCGATGACCACCAGCAGTTTGTCCGGATCGTCGGCCAGGCGCTTCAGGTGCCGCCGTGCCTGGCACATCTGGTGACTCATCCAGCCGTTCCAGCCGACCGCGACCAGCATGTCCGTGTCTTTTTCGTCCGGGATCGTGCCCAGGTACTGCCTGCCCAGGGCCCGGCCGTTCACCCAGAACATGCCGGTCAGCTCCTGGGCCAGGGGGCTGTAGTGGTACTGGGAGCCGAGCCCACGGAGGAGCCGCACGCCGAAGGCCGCCTCGAAGTGGCATCCCTGGCCGCCCCCGCCCATGTAGGCCAGTGACCTGGGGCCGTACCTGTCCAGGAGGTCCCGGAGCTTCTGCGCGATCTCGTCCAGGGCCTGCTCCCAGGAGATCTCCCGGAAACCGGCGCCCTGGCGCTTGCGCGGTTTGAGGAGCCTGTCCGCATGGTGCTGGTAGTGGGCGATCCGGAGCCCCTTGCGGCAGACATAGCCCCGGCTGCGGGGATTTTCCCTGTCCGGCCGGACCTGCACGATGCGGTTGTCCTGCACCCGGACCTCCAGCCCGCAGTTCTGGGCGCAACAGACGCAACTGGTTTTCTTCCAGGGGTCGAGATGCGGCATGAGGTTCCTCGCCGGGTGGGGGTGGAAGGACGCCGTGAACCTGTCTCTTTGTATACCAATGAGCCGACAGGACACAACGTTGCCGTTCGATGTTAAGGCAGCACAAGACTCGGCGCCGCACGAGCATCGGCGGGCGGTTCGGCCCGGTCCCGAATGCGCTGCTGCAGGTGCAACCGTTGATTTAACCCCCTTTTCCGAGAATCGCCCCCCGATCTGTCGAGCAGGGTTTCGAGAGATGCGGGCACGGGGATCGGGAAACACAGGGAGGCCTGCCCAGGGGGAAACGGCGCGGGGCAAGCGCCGGTGGCGCCGGCAGGGAAGTTGACTTCCTCGGGCTTTTCGTGTTTAACATTTTCCCTGCTCCCCCCCGCCTTACCAAGAATTACGAGAGTATCCGAACATGTCTGGCGCGTGGACCCCCGCGGAACATACTCTCGGCTGAAGAGAATGTCCGGTTGCGAGTGCGGGTCCCAGCAAACCGCCGGCCGGCTGTTTTCGCCACCGGTCTGCGCGGCGCCGGCTTTCATGAATCAGGAGAGAGACCCGATGGACGAGAAGACCCCTCTCGAGAGACTCCAAGAGAAGAGCGGCCGGGCGCTGCAGGGCGGCGGAGCCAAGCGCATCCAGAAGCAGCACGAGGCGGGCAAACTGACGGCCAGGGAACGGATCGACCGGCTGCTCGACCCGGGAAGCTTTGTCGAGATGGACCGTTTCAAGGCCCACCGCTGCACGGATTTCGGCATGGCCGACGAGAAGATCCCCGGAGACGGGGTGGTGACCGGCTACGGCGTGGTCAACGGGCGCCGGGTGTTCGTGTTCGCCCAGGACTTCACCGTATTCGGGGGGTCTCTGTCCCTGGCCCACGCCGAGAAGATCTGCAAGGTCATGGAAAACGCCATGAAGGTAGGGGCCCCGGTCGTCGGGCTCTGCGACTCCGGGGGCGCCCGCATTCAGGAAGGGGTGATGAGCCTGGCCGGGTATGCGGATATCTTCCTGCGCAATGTGCTCGCTTCCGGGGTGGTCCCCCAGATCACGGCCATCATGGGGCCGTGCGCGGGCGGAGCGGTTTACTCCCCGGCCCTGACCGACTGGGTCTTCATGGTGCAGGACACCAGCTACATGTTCATCACCGGGCCGGAGGTGATCAAGGCCGTGACCCGGGAGACCGTGACCAAGGAAGACCTGGGCGGGGCCATGGCCCACAACGCCGTCAGCGGCGTGGCGCACTTCGCGGCCCCGAACGACGAGGCCTGCCTGGCCCGGATCCGGGAACTGCTCGCCTTCCTGCCCCAGAACAACGCGGAAGACCCGCCCGCGGCGGCCTGCACCGACGACCCCCTGCGGCGGGACGAGCGCCTGCGCGAGGTGGTGCCGGAAGACCCCAACCGGCCTTACGATATCCGGGAAATCGTCCGCTCCAACCTGGACAACGGCTACTTTTTCGAGGTCCAGGAGCACTGGGCCGCCAACATCGTGGTCGGGTTCGGCCGCCTGGAGGGGGCGACCGTGGGCATCGTCGCCAACCAGCCCGCGGTCATGGCCGGGTGCCTGGACATCAACGCCTCGGTCAAGGGTGCGCGCTTTGTGCGCTTCTGCGACGCTTTCAACATTCCGCTCATCATTTACGAGGATGTGCCCGGCTTTCTGCCGGGGATCAACCAGGAACACGGCGGGATCATCAAGCACGGGGCAAAACTGATCTACGCCTTCTGCGAGGCCACGGTGCCCCGTATCACGGTGATCACCCGCAAGGCCTACGGCGGCGCTTACTGCGTCATGAGTTCCAAGCACATCCGCGGGGACATCAACCTCGCCTACCCGACCGCCGAGATTGCGGTCATGGGGGCCGAGGGCGCGGTGAACATCGTCTTCCGGGACGAGATCGCCAAGGCCGCGGACGCCCCGGCGGAGAAGCAGCGCCTGGTGGCCGATTATCGGGACAAGTTCGCCAATCCCTACAAGGCCGCGGAGCTGGGATATATCGACGATGTCATCGACCCCGCGGACACCCGGCCCTGCATCATCGATGCCCTGCGGATGCTGAAGACCAAGCAGTCTTCCAACCCGCCGAAAAAGCACGGGAACATTCCCCTCTGAGATCCGCCGGCTCCGGGAAACCTCCCGTCTGTTTCCGTCGAGGAGAAATCGCATGTCCTGGGATCATGTGTTGGAACTGATCAAGGGAATCCTGTTTACCCAGACCGGGGTTCCCAGCCTGACCCTGGCCAAGCTGTTCATGATCGGCATCGGCCTGCTCTTTCTCTATCTCGCCATCGCCAAAGAGTACGAACCTCTGCTGCTGCTGCCCATCGGCTTCGGGATCTTTCTGGTCAACTTTCCGCTCGCGCCGCTCATGGGCTTCAACGAGCACGGGAACCCGGAGCTGATCCGCGCCTTTTACAAGTACGGGGTCGAATGGGAGATCATCCCGTGCGTGATCTTTCTGGGGCTCGGGGCCATGACCGACTTCGGCCCCCTGATCGCCAACCCCAAGACCCTGATTATCGGCGCGGGCGCGCAGCTCGGGGTGTTCATCACCTATGTGGGAACCCTGTTCGTGGGCTTCACGCTCAAGGAGGCGGCCTCGGTCGGCATCATCGGCGGGGCCGACGGGCCCACCACCATTTACCTGACCGCCAAGCTCGCCCCCCACCTGCTGGGCGCCAACGCCCTGGCGGCCTACTCGTACATGGCCATGGTGCCGATCATTCAGCCGCCGATCATGCGCCTGCTCACCACTCCGGAGCAGCGCCGCATCCGCATGCGCCAACTGCGCGAGGTTTCCCCCCGCGAAAAACTCCTGTTCCCCCTCATCGCCACCCTGCTGATCGTGCTGTTGATCCCCGCTGTGGCGCCGCTCATGGGCATGTTCATGTTCGGCAACCTGATGCGGGAGAGCGGGGTGGTCAAGCGCCTGTCGGAAACGGCCCAGAACGCCCTGATGAACATCGTGACCATCTTTCTGGGGCTCTCGGTGGGCGCCACCATGCAGGCGGAGACCTTTCTGAGCTGGAAACCCCTGCTGATTTTCGGATTCGGCCTTTTCGATTTTGTCGTGTGTACCATGGGCGGGATCCTGACCGTGCACATCATGAACGTATTTCTGAAAGAGAAGATGAACCCTTTGATCGGCGCTTCCGGGGTGTCGGCGGTGCCCATGTCGGCACGGGTGGCACAGACCGAAGGCCTGAAGGCTGATCCGGACAACTGGCTGATCATGCACGCCATGGGTCCCAATCTGGCCGGGGTCATCGGCTCGGCCGCCGCGGCCGGTATGTTCATCGCCATGTTTCAGTAGGAGGGGCCATGAGAAGACTGATTGGCAGCCTGGTTGTCTGTCTGGCGGCTTCCTCCGTGCTGGCGCCTGCCGCAGTCCAGGCGGGGGTCTCCGAGGACAGGGAAAAGCCCACGCCGGAATTCACCCGGGAAGGGGACAAGATTTCCTCCCGGCTGATTCCCAGAGCCAAGAGCACCAGCGTGGTCATCGAGTTCACGGCCGCCGGGGCCCGCCTGTCGGGGGTCGAGTCCAGGGATTTCCAGGAGGTCGCCCGGCCGGAAGCGGACAGCAAGGACTTCCGCTCCGGTCTGTTCGCGGTGCAACTCGAGGATGTCCCCGTGGGCGGGGAGGCCCGGATTACTCTCCGTTCCTCATTCTTCACGAGTTCGACCCAGTATTGGGTCTTCAACCCTAAGGAGAAGGCCCCCTGGCGGAATGCCGCCGTGG
>Ga0194113_10006769_pt1 | contig 14517 bp, 10 predicted proteins | sample TA2MahC200mmetaG_FD_146193 | JGI IMG/M metagenome (GOLD analysis project Ga0194113, IMG submission 146193) | Freshwater microbial communities from Lake Tanganyika, Tanzania - TA2015017 Mahale Deep Cast 200m | ecosystem: Environmental > Aquatic > Freshwater > Lake | place: Tanzania: Lake... | reverse complement strand
GGCCAGGGCGGCCGTCAGCGACTCCGCGGGTGACTTTTCCTCGAATCTGCTCAGCAGGTAGAGGAAGTAGCGTTCGCTCGGGTTCTTGGAATCGGTTATCCGACCGCCGGTGTCGAGCCGTTCCTCATGGTTGATCAGTCCGGAGTGAGCGAAAGCCCAGGTGTGTCCGGTCTCTCTGCGGACATACGGCCTGAGCTCGCGCGGCGAAGCCGGAACCATCCCGCCGATGCACACCAGAGTCATGTCCGTACGAGTCTCTTCCAGCTTGCCGAATTCCGGGTCGATTGCGCAGGGCTGCGCCGACCTGATGGTCTCGAGCCGGTTGCCGTAGCAGTGGGCCATCCCCCACCCGCCGGCATCACAATTGGCTCCCGCTACCTCTCGCGCGGCACGGACCAGTACCTGCATCTGCAATCTGCCGGCGGCGGCTACCATGGTACTCACGACTAGAACTCCATGGCGATCCCGGCCCCCGTCGGACCGATGGTAAGCCTCATCTCCCGGTCGAACCCGTACATCTGGGCCGAGACGTACGCATCGGCCATGGAGAAAGCCAGCACTGCGCCGGTCCACCAAAGCAGTGCGGTCCGCCGGCCGCTATGCTGCGCGTATCGGGTCGTATCCCCACCGGATAGCGCGGCAGAAGCGGCCAGATGTTCTCTGACCGAGAAAAACCCCAACGTGACCTCAGCCGGTGCAATCAAAGCAGCCTTCCACCAATTGCCGGTGTAGACCTGGCCGCCGCCCGGCAGGAGGAGAGAGAGCAGGACTGCCGTGCCCGTAGACTTGGCCGGGCGATAGACGACAACCGTGTCATCTCCGGGCACGCTGTCGGGAGGGTTCGCCTGCGGCTTCACGGCATTGGGGACTTGCGCCAGGACGGAACCGGCCAGCAGCGCCAGACCCAGGAGGGCGCGACTGGTCACTGATTCCTTACGACGATACGGACTCGTTGCGTGGCAACGCCTGAAGCCGCCCCGGGCGCACGGGGATCCAGGAAACTCACGACCCGGATTCGGTCGGGAGCCACTCCCCAGGCGGCAAGGCGCCCGGCGACCGCTCCGGCCGCGGCTGCGGCGTAGTCCCAGCTACCCGGGTACCTGTCTCGGGCGGCCGTTGGCGCCTGGCCAAGCCCGGCGTGGCCGATGATCTCGACTGGTCCCGCAGACGATTGCACGGAAGCAACACACGTCCGCAGCAATGACTCCGCTGCCGGCACGAACTTCAGGTCTGACGCCCCGCCGAACAGCTCGTCGAACGAATAGGAAACTCCGAACACGCTGTCCCGCATGGCTTCGACCTGTTTGACGCTGTCGCTCACCTGCTGCAATTGACCGATCCACATGTTGATTTCGTTCTGCTGCCGGACGATCCGATCGGCCCGCGGCGCGTAGGCGAAATTGTAGAACACGAGGAAACCGGCCGCAAGCGCCAGGAACAGGATCCAGCCCAAGCTCGAGATGAACGACTTCATACTAGAATGCTACCACAACGGCGGCAGAGATACAAGCGGACGGACGTTTCTCGCGGCACGATCATGTCCACGCGTCAAGCTGTCTCCGCAGCCGTTCGAGTTTGCCGGAGAACTCGGCTCGGCGCTCACGCTCGCCCTCGACCACCTCGGGCCTGGCACGGGCCGCAAATTCCGGGTTGGCGAACTTCGCGTCGATGCCGGCGACCAGCTTCTCCAGGCTGGCGATCTCCTTCTTCATCCGCTCGAGTTCTTTCTCGACGTCTACCACACCCCCGAGCGGTACGTACACTTCGCATCCGGGCAGCACCGCAATCGATGATTTCTCCGGCCGCGACGTCCCGAACTCGAGTGTTGAAACGCCGGCAAGCTCCCGAACCAGCCCCTCGCTGGTTCTGAGGAACTCGGCGAGCCCGGCGTCGGCCGAGTTCACTATGCAACGTACCTCAGCCCTGGCCGGGACCTCCATCTCGGCACGGATGTTCCGGACCGCGACTATCAACTCCCGCATCGTCTCCACCTGGACGATGCCTCGGTCATCCACCGGTGTCGGTTCCGGCCACCGCGACTGCATTATGCTACCCCCGAACGCGAACCGCTGCCAGAGTTCCTCGGTGATGAAGGGCATGAACGGGTGTAGCAGCTGCAGCGTACCCCGAAGCACGTGGTACAGAGTCCAGCGGCAGGCCGCATCGTCGGCCTTGAGTCGGAGCTTGGCGAACTCCAGGTACCAGTCACAAAGTTCATGCCAGAAGAACTCGTACAGCCTCGCCGCGACCGCCGCATAGGCGCAGGTTTCGAGCCCGCTGGAAGTAGTTTCCACCGTCCGATTGTACCGGCTGACAATCCACGCGTCCTCGGGCGCCAGCGCCGGTCGCTCGCCGGCAACGTCCGCTCCCTGAAGATGCGGCGCGACCAGTCGGCAGGCATTCCAGACCTTGTTCGTGAAGTTGCGACCGAACTCGAACCGCTTCTCACTCAACCGGTAGCTCTGGGACTGGCTCTCCAGATAGGCCAGGGTGAACCGCACCGCGTCGGTACCGTACTTATGGAACATGTCCACCGGGTCGATGCCGATGCCCTTGGACCGGCTCATCCGCTCGCCCGACTCGACCAGTATGAATGAGTGGAAGTAGACACGCGAGAACGGAATGTCACCCATGAACTTCATCCCGGAAAAGACCATCCGCGCCACCCAGAGGAAGATGATATCCGGAGCGGTGGAAAGGAAATCGGTCGGGTAGAACTTGGCAAGGTCCGCTGTCTTTTCGGGCCAGCCCAGGGTCGAGAACGGCCAGAGCGCGGACGAGAACCACGTGTCGAGAATGTCCTCGTCCTGACGCAGGCCCTTCGAATGGCACTTCGGGCACTCGGTCGGGTCCTGGCGCGCGACTATCATCTCCCCGCAGTCGCAATACCAAACCGGGATGCGATGCCCCCACCAGAGCTGGCGCGAAATGCACCAGTCACGGATGTTATACATCCAGTCGAGGTAGACCTTGTTCCAGCGCTCGGGGACCAGCTTCACCCGGCCCGATTCCACGACCTCGATTGCCGGCCTGGCAAGCTCGGCCATCCTCACGAACCACTGGTCGGAAACCAGTGGCTCCACCACGGTGCCGCACCGCTCGCAGATGCTTGCGCTCAGCTTGTACGGCTCAATCTTCTCCATTAGTCCCTGCGCCTCGAGGTCCGCAACCACCCGCTTTCTCGCCTCTTCGCGGGAAAGGCCCTGGTACTGCGGCGGCACCTTGTCGGTCATCCGGGCGCTATCGTCGATAACGGTGATGAACTCAAGGTCGTGCCTCTTCCCCATCTCGAAGTCGGCGGCGTCGTGCGCGGGTGTGACCTTCACTGCGCCCGTGCCGAACTCCGCCAGCACCAACTCGTCGGCGATGACGGGTATGATGCGGCCTACCAGCGGCAGAACCAGCTTCCTGCCGACCAGGTGCTTGTAGCGCGCATCATTAGGGTTCACGGCCACGGCGGTGTCGCCGAGCATCGTCTCCGGCCGCGTCGTCGCGACGATCACGAACTCCGGCACTTCGTCATTCGGACTTCGGGTTTCGGACTTCGCTATCGGATAGCGTATGTACCACCAATGGCTGTTCTGATCCTGGTGCTTCACCTCCAGGTCGGAGACGGCCGTGTGGCAGCGCGGGCACCAGTTGACGATGCGCGTGCCCCGGTAGATCAGACCGTCCTCGTAGTAGCGCACGAATGCCTCGCGCACCGCGCGCGACAGCATCTCGTCCATCGTGAACCGGGTCCGCGTCCAGTCGCAGGCGCAGCCGAGCAGCTTCAACTGCTCGATGATGCGCGTTCCGTACTTCTCCTTCCACGCCCAGGCCCGCTTCAGGAACTCCTCGCGTCCCAGCTTGAACCGGTCCGTCCCTTCGGCGGCAAGCGCCCGGTCGATGTGCGTGTGCGTACCGATGCTCGCGTGGTCGGTGCCGGGCAGCCAGAGGGTCTCGTAACCCTGCAGCTTCTTGAAACGAACCTGCGCGTCCTGCAGGGAGTTGTTCAACGCGTGACCGACGTGCAGCGAGCCGGTGATGTTCGGCGGCGGGATGACGATGGAGAACTTCGGCTTTGGCGACTCCGGGTCGGCGGTGAAGAACCCGCTCTCCTCCCAGAACTTGTACCACTTAGCCTCGACCGGTTTCGGGTCGTATCGGGAAGGGAAATCGCTCGGGTTCGGTTCCGGCATGAGTGGGTATTATAGAGGCGAACCTGCCGCTGTCAAAACTGAGAACCTGGCCTGCGGCCGACGCGCCGCCGCTGCGAGATCGGTTCGGCGCTTGGCTACACGGAGAGACGCGCGGGCCGAGGTCCTGTTCGGCCCCGGTTCGTTTACTCGTCCGGGACCTGGTTACAGCCGCCGCAACCACGCCTGTCCGGCGGGGGCGGCTGGTTGATGACGAGCGCCAGAGGCTCGGTCTGGCCGCGCTGAGCCTTGCGTCCCAGTACCGTACCTCTCAGGAGGCACGGGCTGGGGAAGGTCCTGCCGGCGCGGATGACCGCCGAGTCAGACGCCCACATCCCGACGAATGAACCGCGCGCCTCGGGAAAGTGGCCAATCACGTGCCACTCCTGAACCGCCGAGTCGCTCGCGAGTGAGTATTCGAACACGCAGAGTTCGGCATCCGGGACGTCCGACGTGACCACAAGTGATGTGTACCCGGTAGCCGCTCGTCCGGCGCCAGGGAACGTGAAGCGGGTCTGCGTTCCGGCCTCGCTTGGGGTCGGCCTGAACACAAAAGTACCGGCCCGGCTCTGGGTGCGCACAGTATCCACCGGCGAGCCGGCCGTATCCGTGGCCGTAACCAGCCAGGCGTAGGTCCGGCCGGGAACGAACGTGGTTCCTGAGGGTACCCGGAACGCGGTTGTCGCCACCTGGCTCTCACGGAAGACGGGCCGACTGCGCCGCACCGCCGTCAGCGCGGCCTGCCCCGGCCCCAACTCTGCGACGCGCAACTCGTAGCGGTGAGGAAGAATAGGACCCGACACCTCCGGTGGTGTCCACACCAGAACTGGCTGACTATCGGTGACCACAGCGCCATTGGGAGGCCAGACGAGTTCCACCCGCCTGGGCACGCGTACCCGGAAAAAGAACGCGCTCTGCGCCAGCCTCGGGATCAGCGTGATGACGTAGGAGTAGTCGCCTTCCGGCAGCGGCACAGCGGGCCCGGAAAACGCCTCGTAGCCCTTCTTGCACCACACCTCGGTCAGCTTGACCTCCGACGCCGCGAGCCGGCGATCGCCGGGAGAGAGCACGATTCGCGGTGTGCTGGCGGAGAAGACGACTCCGGCCTTGGCGTCGCGTGCCTCAACCCGGAAGAACACCGAGGTCGTGTCGGACATCGGGTTGTGCAGCGTGATGTTCCAGAGATGCCTGAAGCTCTCCTGGCCCGACTGCGGTGCGACCGCGTCGAAGGTGACGACCGCGCCCGAGAGCCTCCCGGCTCCGGCGAACAGCACCAGGGCCGCGGCGAGAACAGCCCGACCTGCCGGTCCGGCCGCCGCCCTCAGGCCCGGACAGACGCGGCCTGTGCAGCATGTCAGGTACGGAGCCAGCCGAAAGCACACGGTCGACATCCTCTCAATCAGTCTCCTCACTATGGCGCGCAGCCGGCAAGGGAATGCCGGATTCCGGACATAGCCGACCCGAATCGCGATCCGCCGATGCGCCCCGGAGACGCGCATCGCTCACCACTAGTGATAGCACGAACTACATCCCTTGTCAAGCCGGGACTGCTTGACTGCTCACTGCCCGGCGTCTATCATCTCTGCATGAAAAGCAGCGATTTACCGCCTCACTCCCTGTCGAAAGCCAACCGCGGCCGCAGCCGGCGCCTGGCGGCTCTCCTCCTGGTATTGGCCGGGGTCGGATCAGCTGTCGCCGCGACCTCTGACCTGATAAAGACAACCGAGTGGCTTGCCGCCAACCTGGATCGCCCTGACGTCAGAATAGTCGACCTGCGCTACGGAATCGAATTCTACTGGCAGGCGCATGTGCCGGGCGCAGTTCACCTCTACCCCGACGTGCTGACCTGGCCGGAGAACGGGGCCGCGGCGAAGCCGATATCACCGGAGGTCTTCGCGCAGGTGCTCGGTCGCCTGGGCATCACCGACACGACGACCGTGGTAGCCTACTCGGAGGTGATCGACTCGCTCTCTCCCTACCTGACCTGGATGCTCGACTACATAGGGCACAAACGGCAGGTCCTGATTGCCGGAGAACTTGACCGGTGGCGGACTGAAGGTCGGCCCCTGAGCCAGGACTACGCCCGGACCCAGACAACGGTCTACCGGCTGCCGGCGGAACTGAACGCAGGTATCAGGGCGAGGCTGAGCGACGTCAAGGCCGCGCTCGGCGACAAGAAGACGGTCATCCTTGATGTCAGGTCGCCGGCCATGTTCAGTGGAGACGCAGGTTACAACAAACGTCGCGGACACATCCCCGGCTCCATCAACCGGCCGTGGCTGCGCGACCTCACGGGTGAATACACCTGGCGTGACACGGCCGAACTCCGGAAAGAATACAAGCAGTTGGGCGTTACGCCGGACAAGCGGGTCATCATCACCTGCACCCGTGGCTACCGTTCCACCACCACGTACGTGACCCTGAAGCACCTGCTGGGATACCCGAACGTCGCGGTCTACGACGGCAGCTTCAGTGAGTGGTCCGATGCCGCCGAGCTGCCGGTGGCTACCGGGCCGAAATAGCGAACCCCTGCCGGTTCGGGGCCGCGGTCCTGCCTGAAGCCGGGAACGGTTCTCAGACAGCCGCTGCCGCCGCTCCTCCTGCAAGGCCGGAGGAGAACGGCGTGCATTTCGCCCGGCACGCGACCCCGCAAACCACCGAGCGAACCGCTCCCGCACTCACAGCGCGAGTCGCGTCCGGCTCCGACTCGGCCGTGACTCTGAGAACCGGCAGCCGATTCGCGGCCGAGGTGGGCCGGCCTGTCACCACGCGAATCGGTCACCAGGACGACTTCCGAATCGCGGCCCCTCTGGGAGTCTGAGAGGCCGCGGAACAGGCTTTCCGAGCCGCCCCGCGAACCGTTCCGGGAACGGTTCACCCCGTGGCTTCCCGAGTGTCGGCCTGAGCGGCCTCGAATCAGCCTAACATCATCTAATCATACAACTTACACCGGGGAATGGTCGCCTGGTTGTGCCTGTCGCCTCTCCGGCGCTTAGGCCTGGCGCCGGAGCCGGGGAGGAACGGCGGCGTGCTCAGGGACGGACAGCCGTTTTGCGCCGGCTGCTGAATCGGTCCAGCGCCGCCTCGATGCGGCCGCGGTTCTGCCAATAGAGCAGCCCGAGGATGGCCGCGGTCAGCCCGACAATCGCCCACTCGCGCCAACCGAAGTGCGTGGCGCTTGCCCCGACCGCGCACTCGAGCAGGTTCGACGGTAGCCGGCCGATGAAGACCAGGCCGAGAAACACCGGCAACGGCATGGACGTCAGACCGGCAAGATAGTAGACCCAGTCCCCAATCGGGTTAGGCACGAGCAGCAGCAGGAAGATGTAGAACGTCCCGCGGCGCAGCACCTTGGCGTCGAGCTTGGCCAGTCGGTCGGGCGGCAGGAAGTACCTGAGCAACCTGCGTCCGAGCAACCTGATGAGCAGGAAGTCGACGGCAGCACCCAGCATGACGCCGACCATCAGCCAGACCACGGTCGGCCACAACCCGAGCGCGTAGCCGGCGGCGAACGACATCGCGTTGCCGGGCAGCGGTGCCACGGCGATCTGCACGACCTGCAGCACTATGATGCCGACCGGTGCCCAGGCGCCCCAGCTCCGCACGAGCACGCGCAGTTGCTCCGGCTCCCGGAAGTACCGCAAAACCGAGCCGCCGGCAAAGACGAGCAGTGCCGCTATGGCCGCCAGCGCCGCAACCGTGAAGACCATCGTCACCCTCTGCCCCACGGTGTGCGGCGGCGGCGCGGCCGGACGGTTCACCGCTTCGCCAGGCATGGGACTACCCGACGAGGACGGCTCCGCCATTGACGTTGAGGATCTCACCCGTGACAAAAGTTGAGAGATCGGAAGCAAGGTAGAGCACCGCGCCCGCGAACTCCTCGGGCCGGCCGACCCGGCGCAGCGGGATGGTTGCCAGGACCTGTGCGCGCGCAGCGTGTCGGCCCAGGCTGGGCCGCGACATGTCGGTATCGAACCAGCCCGGCGCGATGCAATTGACCAGGATGTGGTCGACGGCGAGCTCCGGCGCCAGCGACTTGGTCAGGCTGATGACAGCGCCCTTGCTGGCTGCGTAGTGCGAATGGAATGCCTCCCCGCGCTGGCCGGCGGTCGAGGCGACAAGGATGATGCGCCCGCCTCCGGCCTGGCGCAGCAGCGGCACTGCTTCGCGGCAACAGTAGAAGACGCCTCGGACGTTGAGGTCGAGCGTCTCCGCGAGCTGCCGGTTGGTCATCCTCTCGATGGCCGCGCCCTTCCAGATGCCGGCGTTGGCCACCATGATGTCGAGTCGTCCCAACTGCCGTCTGACGCCCGCAAACAGCCGCTTGACGCCGGCGGATGAAGCAACGTCCGCCTGCAGCGGGACCGCCCGGACTCCGAGCGCCTGGCAACGCCGGGCAACTTCGCGGGCCGCCTTCGCGTCGCGCACATAGTTGACCGCCACTTCGGCGCCGGCCCGCGCCAGCGCCAGCGCCGCGGCTCGGCCCAGTCCCCGGCTGCCGCCGGTCACCAGCGCAACGCGGCCCGCGAGGTCAATCCCGACCATCGAGCGCTTTCACGGGTTCAAGGGTTCGGGGGTTCTGGCCTGACCCCGGAGCCCCGGGACGCGCCGGTCCGTTGCTCCTGCAGGGCGGCGCAGAAGCGTTCGATCTCATCTTCGGTGTTGTAGAAGTGCGGAGCAATGCGCAGGCGGTTCTCGCGCAGCGAAAGGATGAAGCCTTGCTCTTTCAGCCGCGCGAAGAGAGCGGCCATGTCGGCGCCCGGCTTGCAGGCATCGACCACTCCGGCGTGGCGCTGCTGGTCGGCCGGGGTCAGCGTTTCAAAGCCCCTTTCCCCGAGTCGCCGACGCAGCAGTTGCACGTGCGCCCGCACTCGCTCCGCCACCTCGCTCCGACCGGCGTCGAGCAGGATGCGCAGCGACTCGCGCAGGCCGTAGATGCCGATGTAGTTCTTGGTCCCCTCCTCGAACCGGCTCGCGCCCGGCTTCATCGGCTTGCGGGTGTATATGTCGTTGAAGCCCTCCCACTGCGCCGACAGCCAGCCGAGGTTGGCCGGTTTGAGCTTTGTCAGAATCGCCGCGTTGACGTAGAGTATCCCGCTGCCCTGGGGACCAAGCAGCCACTTGCCGCCGCCTGTGTAGACGAAGTCTATGCCCAGCTCGCCGAAGCTCTGGTCCACGGCGCCCAGCCCCTGCATCGCGTCAATCAGGACGTAGATGGCGCGCGTGCGGCAGAACCTGGCGATCGCCCCGATGTCGGCCCGCACGCCGTTCAGGAAGTGGACCCAGTCAATGGCGATTGCCCGCGTGTGCCGGTCCACGAGCCGGTATATGCACTCGGGCCCCTGGGCTAGCTCCCCGCTGGTCACGTAGCGCTTCTCGACGTGCGGCAGCAGATAGTGGAACGGGTAGGTATTGGTCGGGAAAGCGTCCTTCATCATCACCAGGTTGTCACCGGGCCCCCATTCGATGGAACCGATGGCGATTATGGCGCCGGCCGAAGTACTCTTGACGAACGCAATCTCGTCCGCGCGCACGCCCATAAGTCGCGCCGCCTTTTCGCGGCAGTCCTCGACTACCGCCTCGGCTTCGGGATAGGGCACCTCGCCGTGCAGGCTGCACCGCTCGATGTACCCCTGCATCGCCTGGACAACCGGCGTTGCCAGCGAACCGTTTGAGGCGTGGTTCAGGTAGACGTAGCGGCGCGTGACCGGGAAGAGTTCCCGGAATGCCTTGAGTCGCGCGTCAGTCACAGAATGGGATTATGCCCGGCAATCCGGCCGGGGCAAGGACTGCGGACGGACGCGACGCTATCTTACGACCACGACCGGTACTGTGCCCGCGCCCGACAGCGCCACGTAGTAGACGCCGGGCTGCAGGTCGCGCAGGTCCATCGTCGCCTGCGTCCTGCCCGCTGCCACGGTCGCGGAAGCTACCAGCCTGCCGCACACGTCATGGACACGCAGGTCGCGCGCCCGCGTCGCTTGCCGCAACTCCACCCGCAGCAGACCCCGACAGGGACGCGGATAGACCTGCAGCGGCACGGTCGTTCCGACCTGGCGGGGTTCAGCGGCAGCCACCTGCAGGTCCGGAACCAGTTCGTGCAGATACAACAGGACGCGGACCAGGTTCTGCGCCTCCTGTGTCTCCGGAACCCAGACCGGCGGCCCGGAAAGAAGCTGCGAGCCGTAGACCTGGTTTGGCGGGTTCATCAGCGAGTCGTTCACCCGCGTCCAGACGCTGATTCCCGCCCCGCCGTATGCGACCGCGGTAGCGCTGTCAATCAACTGGATGGCGTGCCGGTTGTCGAACATGTCCGAATCGTGGTCCACTTCCGTCTGCATGCGCAGGTACGCGGCCGGCACCTGCTTCATGAAACGCGCCGCCTCCCGCTCCTGCCAGAACGATTCCGAATCTGCCGGCACCGGCACGAATCCGCCCGAATCCTGGCAGGTCTGGGATCGGTCCGCCGGCCCCTCGCAGTCCAGCAGGAACCTGACCGGCAACTCGGGATGCCGCGCAATCATGCCCGACGCCATGGTGATACCATACTCCCGCGTGTAGACACCCAGCCGGCTCGTGTCCACGTAGTCACGGCTCGCGAGCTCCGCCAGGCAGGCACGGAGCCCGTCCTGATGTACGTATCCGCCGTAGTTCTCCGGGTAGGCGCCGCTCAGGCCCCGGTCGTCCGGGTCGAAGTGCAGGAACGCGAAACCGTCCGATGCCACCCGGTCCGGCAAACCGGTCGTGTCGTACGAACTGCCGTACTCCAATCCGCCCGGCACGAATGCCACCCCGGGCACGCGATTGGCCGGCCCGGCATAGGCCGGGCGGTGGATGTGCACGTAGAGACTGCATCCGGACGTCGGGTTGACAACCTGCAGGGTCTCAGCCAGCACCGGCACGGTGTTCGGGTATTGCCAGACGATGCTCTTGTCCGGCGCCAACTCAACCACCCGATACCCTGCCGAGACCAGCGTGTTGCCGTTGGCCAGTCGCGCCGCCTCGTAGGCCATGGTCAGTCCGCTCACGTCCCAGAGGACGTTCCCGGCCGAGTCCACCTCGATGACACGGCTGTGGCGCGTGTCGGCGATCAACGTGCGGCCGTCAGGCAGGCGCTGTGCCGAACGGGGCCAGTCCAGCCCGACATCATGCTGCCAGACGATACTGCCGCCCTGATCTACCTCGATGATGCGGTCGTTGTCCGAGTCGCAGATAAGCGTGTGGCCGTTCGCGAGCCGGTTGCCGTTGTGGGGAACGGCGAGGCCCCAGTAGCCCCACGCGATTGTGCGCTCGGGTGTCACCTCGATGACTCGATTGCCGTCCCGGTCGGTGATAAGCGTGTTGCCGTTCGCCAGCCGGTAGGCCTCATTCGGGTAGGCCAACCCATCGGCCAGCATCCACACCGGCTCGCCGTCCCGGTTCGCCTCGACGACCTTGTCACCGAAACTCGCCGACATCAGCGTATTACCGTTCGGCAGACGCCGCGCCGTGTGCAGGAAAGGAACGTCATTCTTCACGTAGGCCCAGACCAGCCGTCCAAGGCTGTCTACCTCGATTGCCCGTGCGTCGGTCGTGGACGACGCTCCGCCGTCCGCAATCAGCGTACGCCCGTCGGCCAGCCGCTCGATCCCGAGCGGGAAGACAGGCACGGCGGCGCGCGAACGGGCGGCACCGAACGCAACGAGGAAGAGCAGCGCCGACGCCCGCAGTCGACTATGAATCAATGGTATATTCTGTATTTGGAATATTCGGCCAGCCTTATAAATTCTAGCCCCGCGGCGTCGCCGTGTCAACCTTCGGGCAACCTTCGGGCCCGGTCCCGGCCGGCAGTCGCTCCTGGCGGCGGCGGACGATACCCGGCAGACCGCGGCAGACGGACACGCCAGCCACGGGCTCATCAGAGCGGCCGCGAATATGATCGTCCTTGACTGTTCGGGTAGTGCTCTCAGAAGAGTCACTGCAACTGGCATGCCGGTTCCGGCTGGCATAGGATTGAAGCCGGGGAACACAGCCCGGTTGTGGGAAGAGACAGAATCAGGCATCCAGGTGCGCAGCTGCCGCACACTGCCGAAAAGAGCAGGGGCGGGTCTTTGACCCGCCCCTGTGGAACCGATGGTTCGGTCTAGTGCTCGACCACCAGCTTCTGTCCGGTTTGCTCGTCTCTTTCACCGGGGGGCTTTGCCCCCGGTGCTTTTACGGCGGCGCGAACGCCCGTTCCTCTTCCACTGTTGACATGGCCGTGCTGCCGCGCTAGTCTGGGTTGTCGGCTATGCCAAGGCGCGAGCCATCCCGGCCGGCCCGGGATGGCTTTCGCTTCCCGGACGCACGAACCGAGGAGCGAAACTTGACTGCTCAGCTTGCTATCATCTCCGCGTACTTGCTCGTGCTCCTGGTACTCGGCCTGCTCGCCCGCCGCGGCATGCCCCGGACCCTGGAGGGTTTCTTCCTTGCCGGCCGGGCGGTCGGGCCGGTCCTCCTCTTCCTGACTATGGCCGCGACCAACTTCTCGGCCTTCACCGTCTTCGGTTTCTCCGGGGCCGGTTACCGCATCGGCTACGCCTACTACCCGGTGATGGCGTTCGGCACCGGGTTCATGGCCCTCACCTTCATCCTCATCGGCATCCCGCTCTGGCGGGCGGCAAAGGAGCTCGGGGCTGTTACCCCTCCCGAGCTCATCCGCCTCCGATTCCGCAATGCTCCGCTCCATGCCGCCTACCTGTGCGTGATGGTCGTCTTCACGCTTCCCTACCTGGCGCTGCAGCCGATGGGCGCCGGCTACGCGCTCAAAGGTCTGCTCGGCATTCCCTACACCTGGGGCGCGGTTTTGGTGACCATGGTCGGCGTCGGCTACGTCCTGCTTGGCGGAATGAAGGCCGACGTCTGGACCGACGCCCTGCAGGGAGTCGTGATGCTCGCGGCAATGCTTGCCGTCTTCTTCGGCGTGGCCGCGGCCCTGGGCGGTTTCACGTCGGCCAACCAGCAGGCGGCCGCCCGCTTTCCCGAGCTGTTCAGCCGTCCGGGCGGCGGCAACGCCCTGCCGGTCTCGGTCTGGTTCTCCTACATGGCCCTCTGGTTTCTCTGTGACCCGGTGTTCCCGCAGCTCTTCCAGCGCTTCCTGGCCGCACGCGACGCGCGCAGCCTGGAGTTGACGGCGGTCCTCTATCCATTGGCCACCGGCCTGCTCTTCTTCCTGCCGGTCGCAGTCGGCGTGATGGGAAGGCTGGTGCTGCCCGGGCTTGCCGGCAACCAGACCGACCAGGTCCTGCCGCTGGTAGTGGCCAGGTTGCTGCCGCCCTGGCTCGGCGCGGTCGCCATGGCCGGAGGACTGGCCGCTCTCATGTCAACCATGGACTCGCAGTTGCTCACACTCGGCTCGATGGTCGTCCGCGACGGCGCCGCCCTCGTCGCTCCGCGCGGCTCCGCCCGTTCTTCAATCGGGGTTCGAGCTTCGAGCTTGCTGCCCAAACTCGCGGTCGTCGTTCTGGGGAGCGCCGGCCTAACCCTGGCCCTGCGCCCCTGGGCCCCCATCCTGCAGATAGCTACCGAGACCTTCACCGGCCTGGCCGTGCTCTTCCCGGTCACGCTGGCCGCGGTCTACTGGCGCGGGGCCAACCCCTGGGCTGGTCTCGCCTCCATCGCGGTCGGCGAAACCCTGGTAGTCCTCTACCACTTCAAGCTGCTGCCGACGTTCGGGCTGTTGCCGGTCGTTCCGGTCACTCTGGCCGCGACCATCGTGCTCGTTATCGGCAGCCTGCTCCGGCCCTGCCGTAGCCTCGAACCGTTCGCCCGCCCCACGGCCCGCGGCTGGCGCTGGGCCGCGGTTTTCGGGTTCGTCTTCCTGCTCGGGAACGACTTCTGGGCCTGGCGCCGGGCCGCGCCGTTCTGGCTCGGCCTGCCGTCCTGGCTCTGGTACTACGGCGGGCTATCCCTGCTGCTGTTCCTGTTGATGGTCGTGATGCTCAGACCCGGGCGGCGATCAAGCCCCGTGCTCCAGCGGACCGCATAGGCTGCGGCAGGTCACGGGTAGTTCCTCGCGCCTGCCTCACCCTCACCCTTCCCTCCCCCTCAAGGGGGAGGGAATAGAAGAGGGGGGCAGAGCGCGGAGGGTCTTCCATTGAGGTTGGCGCAGGCAACGGGCCGCCTGCGTCACCCTCACCCTTCCCTCCCCCTCAAGGGGGAGGGAATAGAAGGGAGGGCGTAGAGTGTTGCACTGCTGGTGCGGAGGTCAGGAGCTCTCGCGGAATCAACGTCGCTGAGATTCTTGGCTGCGCTCAGCAGGCGACTCTTTTGAAACGCCGCATGGGAAAGTCTCGCCTGAGAGATTCCTCGATTCGGCGTA
>Ga0194113_10006767_pt1 | contig 14518 bp, 11 predicted proteins | sample TA2MahC200mmetaG_FD_146193 | JGI IMG/M metagenome (GOLD analysis project Ga0194113, IMG submission 146193) | Freshwater microbial communities from Lake Tanganyika, Tanzania - TA2015017 Mahale Deep Cast 200m | ecosystem: Environmental > Aquatic > Freshwater > Lake | place: Tanzania: Lake... | reverse complement strand
TAGCCGTGCCGGCAGGATGTCCCGCATGGGTTTTTGGAAGATTCTGCGTAACGCCGTCATCCAGACCGGCATCCGTAAAGACGTTACACCCCATACTTTTCGCCATTCCTTTGCCACTCATCTGCTGGAAGCGGGAGTGAATCTGCGCATTGTCCAGACCCTGCTCGGACATTCCAGTTTGAATACCACCCAGATCTACACCCATGTGGACATGCGTTATCTGAAGGAGACCCACCGCATGTACCACCCCAGAGCATAACCTATTGAAAAATATAACGCTAATGGAGAACCAATGAAGAACTCATCAATCATCATTCTCTGCCTTGGACTGCTGGTCTTGGGCATGTTCAGTTGCAAAAGCCGCAAAGCCGAAAGCCCCGGTCTGCAAAAGGTCACCGTTACCCTGGATTGGACGCCAAATACCAATCACACAGGGCTTTACGTGGCTCATGAGCTGGGCTATTTCAAAGAAGCGGGATTGGAAGTCAGCATCGTCCAACCCGGCCAGAATGTAACCGATCAAGTTGTCGCCTCCGGCAATTCCCAGTTTGGCGTCAGTTATCAGGAGAACGTCGTAATGGCTCGCGCCAAAGGCATTCCCCTGGTCTCCATCGCTGCCGTGATCGCCCACAACACCTCCGGCTTTGCCTCTCTGAAAACCGCCAATATCACCAAAGTCACGGATTTTGCCGGCAAGCGTTACGGCTCTTGGGATTCACCGATCGAGCTGGACATTTTGCGTTCAGTAATGGAGAACGCCAAAGCGGACTTTTCCTCGGTCAAGGTGATCTCCGGCATCTACGATTTCTTTTCCACGATTGGCAAAGACGCCGACTTTGAATGGATCTATTATGGCTGGGACGGCATGGCGGCTGAACTCAAAGGGATCGACATCAATTTCATCCCACTCAAAGACCTCCATCCCGCCCTGGACTACTACACGCCCGTGATCATCGCCGGTGAATCGGTCATCAAAGACGATCCCGAACTGGTCACCAAGTTCATGAAAGCCGTTGCCAGAGGTTATGATTATTCGATCCAGGAACCGGACAAAGCAGCAGAGATCCTGCTCAAATATGCCCCGGAACTGGATCGTGACCTTGTGCTCCGCAGTCAACGTTATCTCAGCAATCACTTTCAGGGTGACTCGCATAAGTGGGGATATCAAAAGCCCGAGGTCTGGAAACGCTTTTCCGACTGGATGTATGACCGCCGCCTGATCGACCTCAGCATTGAGCCCGATAACGCGTTCACCAATCAGTTTTTGCCGTGACCGTTCCCATCCTGCGGGCGGAAGGGCTTGCCAAGTCCTTTCTCTTTCAGGGCAGTCAAGTGCTTGTACTGGATACGGTTGAGCTCTCAATCTGCCCCGGTGAATTCGTCAGCATCGTAGGTCCCAGCGGTTGCGGAAAGAGCACTCTGCTGGAACTGCTGGCAGGAATCAGCAAGCCCGAGCGAGGCAGCATTCGTTATCGGAATGTAGAAATCACCGGCAATACCGGCATCCTCGGCTACATGCCCCAGGATGATCTTTTATTTCCCTGGCTGACGGCTTTGGAAAACGTGCTGCTGCCTGTCCGGATCAAGGGCAATCCCGTCAAGCCGGCACTGGATAAAATCAAGGAACTCCTGCCCCAATTCGGACTGCAGGATCACACCGCTCATCACCCTTGGCAGCTCTCCGGCGGTCTGCGCCAAAGGGTTGCCTTTTTACGTACTTATATGACTGGGGCGGAGTTGTTCCTGCTGGACGAACCCTTCGCCAATTTGGACGCCTTGACCCGCCTGCAATTGCAGAACTGGCTGAGCGGGATCACCCGGAAGATGAACCTGACAGTGATCTTAGTCACCCATGACATCAGCGAAGCGTTGCGCCTTTCCGACCGGATCGACGTCATGAGCGCAATTCCAGGTCGATTTATCCGCCGTTTTGATATTGCCAATTTCCGCAGGGAAAACCCTCACACGCCACCCGAGGAAAGCCACGAACTCCGCAGCGCCATCCTTGACCTGCTCTTGCCTGCCGCCTCAGAATGATTTTTCCCAAAGGGGCTTGGCACACGCATCACCCTTGATATTATAAGTCGATTTTGCCTCAGGTTCGCCTCGAGATCGCTTCGAGTCTCGAGGCGATCTCGAGGCGAACCTGAGGCAAAAGTGATTTGATCTATTAGGAAAGATATCGGGGAAATGGCTGTATCTTGTCAGTCCGAGCTATAAGCCAGAATGACCAAAGCCATGATCGCTTCAAAGATCACGGCATAGTCGGCATGGGAATATTCCACCGTCCTGCCGTCCAATCGCTTCACTCCCGGCATGATGGCTGCCATATCCGCCATGGAAGTGCAGCGGAATTCGATAGTTAGCGTTATGGGAGCAGTAACCCGGTAAAGGGGGAAATCATCACGGGGTCGGGCAAGATTCATGCCGACGGCAGCGGTCGTCTGACGACGGACAAGGGTCTGGGAGAAATTCTTGGCAGCAAATTTGGCAGTAGCTTCCTTGGTGGTGACAAAGTCCACCCAGGGCATAGCATCGGACAATGCCAGCTCTTGTTGCAGAGCCAGATCACCGGTTACGAGCGTGACCGGGATGCCCAGGTATCCGGCATAGGCGGCATTGATCAGCGTTTCGTTCATCGCTCTGCCGTTGATATTAATCCTCTGGATGCGCGAGCTGGAATAGGTGTGATCCATATTACCGTGCAAAGCACCCGTTCCGGCATGGTATCCGAGGAAGAAAACGCGGTCATAATCGGCACTTAACACCGGCATCATATAGTATGGACGCGGTCCGCCGGAGATCAAAGCAACCCTTTCATCCAGAGCGGTGATCTCATAGGGCAGGTTGTCTCCCGCAGCGTGGGAATCGGCAATGACGATCTCGGTGATGTCATTATCACGGGGGCTTTGCCGGATGGCTTCGATCACGGTCTTGACATGGTCAAATATGCAATTCTGCACCGCCCGGCGGTCTTTCTTTTCCTGTGCCCAGTTAAAGGTGCCGGGCATGCCTTCCATATCGATGGAGATGTAGATCTTCATGGTCGTTCCTTTTTTGTGCTAATATGAGGATCGGAATCCTCCGTTACCAATTGGCGGGCGATCTCGCCGGCAAGGCGAACGTTATTTTCCAAGAGTGCCAGATTAGCATCCACCGATTCGCCGTGGGAATGTTGTGCCAGATAGGCAAGCAGGAAAGGTGTGAGGGCTTTGCCTCTGATCCCTTGTTCCTGTGCCTCTGCCAGGGCATAATTGATCAGGGGTTCGATCTGGTCTGCCGGGATCTCGTGTTCGACGGGAATGGGATTGGCGATCAGCATCCCTGGCAGTACCTGGGGCGTTTTTCCGTACTGCAAAAGGTGGTAACGGTAAGCTGATGCGATCTGGGCTACTTCGTCCAATTGGGGGATGCCATATCCGCTGTGCCGGGTGTAAAAGGCGGGAAAAGACGCAGTTCGCCAGCCATAAACGGGAACGCCCAGTGTTTCCAAGACCTCCAGCGTGGCGGAGATGTCCAGGATCGCTTTGCATCCGGCGGATATGACCATGACCGGTATCCGCGAAAGAGCGATCAGATCGGTGGAGATATCGGGATGAACCTGCCAGCCCCGATGCACGCCTCCGATCCCTCCGGTAGCAAACACCTGAATCCCGCAATAATGAGCGATCGCCATCGTCGCCGAGACCGTGGTGCCTCCGCTGGCTTTGGTGACGATTGCCCCGGGTAGGTCTCGCAGGGATAGTTTGTTGAATGGTAAAGTAGATGATGGTCTGTCTGATTTGTCCGGGTTCGGGCTCAGGCGCCGGATCAAGTCCTCAGCCAATCCGATCCTGATCTCCCCATCGAGGACGATGATGGTAGCTGGAACGACACCCATCGCATCAGCGATCTGTTCCAGACGCCGGGCGGTCTCAATGTTTTGGGGAAAGGGAAGCCCATGCGTGATGACGGTGGATTCGAGGGCGATGACTGGGTGCTTGTGATTCAACGCATCCTGGACGGCACCGGAATATCTGATGGGGAGGGTCTCAAAGAAGGGATATTTCTCTGCCATCAGGAAATTATCGGCGTCAGCTGCGAGGCGGATTATTCAGTTGAAGAAAGCGCCAGTTCTGCAGATCCGGGGGTGGGAAAGTCCTCTCCGGCGATCCCCAGGTTTCTTACTTCCACCTTGATCACACCCGCTTTGAGCATACCGAGTTCGCGGGCAGCAGCATAGGACAAGTCAAGCTGTCGTCCCCGAATAAAGGGTCCGCGGTCATTGACGCGTACGGTGACAGTTTTCCCATTGCGGGGGTTGGTGACGTGGAGAATTGTATTGAATGGTAGTGTGTTGTGTGCACAGGTTAACAGGTTCTTGTCAAAACGTTCGCCATTGGCGGTCTTTTTGCCATGGAAACGATTGCCATAAAAAGATGCGACCATGGTCTCCGGGATGATCTCCGGGCCTGGCGGTTCCTGGGTATGAAGCGAGTCGATCACCAAGTCGCTGTGTCGTTGGTGATATTCGTCACTTCCGATCTGGCTTGCCGTGTTTGCTATGACGGGAACGATAAAGACCATGTGTATTCCCAATATGACGGCAAGAATGAAGCGTGTTTCTTTTTTCATATTACATTCTCTAAAGCTGGGTGGATTATCTTCTGAGGGGGCTCATTCTGTCAAGCATTAAATCCTCATGTAATGCCTAACTATCTGTAGTTACGCTGGTTGCAGCTCTTTCAGGTAGACAGGACAAACCCCGGTCCGGCATGGGATCGGGGTTTGTTTGGAGGAGAGAGATTGGGTCTATTTCATAAGGAGCATCTTCCTGGTTTGGGTATGTCCAGCGGCCTGCAGACGGTAGAAATACACCCCGGAAGAGACGCTTGCTCCCTCATGGTCGGTTCCGTCCCAGGTGAGAGAGTGCTCTCCGGCAGGCATTTCGGTATCGCTCAGGGTCTTGATCAACTGACCTTTGAGGTTGTAGATGCTGACCTTGACCCAGCCGGTCTGGCGTGTGCTGAAAGCGATGGTCGTGGTTGGATTGAAGGGGTTGGGATAATTCTGTCCCAACTGTATTGGACTGGCATTGACCGCATCATCGTTACCGACATGGCTGTCGGGAGGGATGGTGGTAAACTTGATCGCCAGCCCGGCTTGAAGAGGAGTGGCTGTCGGAGGATAGAAGTTGGCATGGGAATAGGTCAAGCCAACCTTTTGCGAGTGGTTTTCTATACCGACCGTGCAGTAGTTTGATCCGGTGCCGGGATTGTCAATGGTATGGTATTGATAGACGATGTCGCCATCTCTTCCCGCCTGAGGGTAGAGGATGACCTGGAACTTCTCCAGGTGTGCATCCGGTCCCAGATCAATGGTGTATTGGTTGTAAGCATCATTCCATTCAACGATGAAGCGATTGTTTGCCGCATCATGCCAATAGATCATGCGCATATCGGCAAAGATGCCGTTGCCATCCGGATCCTCGCCGATCTTCATCCCCTTGAGATCGTCCCAGTAAGGAGCAAGCATCGTATAGGGACCCAGCGCTGCCGGGATGTATTGATTGTTGAAATCGACCATCCAGGTCGGGAAGAACGACACCCAGCCATTGGAACAGATGCTTAACTGGTTGTAGTTATTGCCGTAAAAGCGGAAAGTAAAAGGCAGGTCAACGACGACCGTGCCATCATCCTGATTGAGAAAAACCGTGCCCTGTCCCCCATCCCGCGGATCGATCTCGGTCCAGTTGTAAACCGGTGCCAGTGGAAAGGTAGTATCAAAGCTGTCATAAGCCCAATATCCATACTCACAGGGTCCGGTAGGAGCGGTGGTGGTAGGCACTCCTGCCGTCACTGCATAATAGCGATTGAAGGAGTAATTCTGGGCATCGGTAAAGAGAAAGCGGAGCGGGATGTTGCGCCCATTGAAAGTATCGGAGGCGATCTGGATCCCTGCCTGGAAGGTCTTGGTCTCGCCCACGGCGACATTACCCAGGTTCACCACCGGCGTTGTGACCACTGCCGCAGTGGTCTGCGTAAAGGCACTGACACCGGCATTGATCAGAGGTGCCGTGCCATTATTGATAATCGTGAACGTGACCGTATTGTTCTGTCCCAGATGGAGGATCCCATCATAAGAGACAAACGAGATCTCCGCCCCACCGGTTATCAGTTGGAAGCTATGCGTTACATTCACCGGGCTGAATACCAGATTGAAGGTAATGATCTGCCGGGGTTGAACCAGATGCGTGGCATTGAGCGTAAAGCTGGCGGTGGTGGTCTGTCCCGCACCCAAACTGCTGATATTGTGAGTGTTATTGGGTATCTCCAGCATCTGTGGACGATCGGAGGTCAGAGTAGCGGTTACATTGGATAGGGCGATACTCCCATAGTTTTTGAGCGTCAGGTTCAGAGTATAGGTCTGATGCGGGTTGATCACAGTACCGGCAGCGGTCAGGGAGTTGTTACTTACTCCGATGGTAGGGGTCCCCGCTGGAGCGAGTGTTGTCACCAGAGGCAGATAATTCTCTTTGCTGATGGTGATCGTCAGATCTCCATCCTGATCCGGATCGACCGGCAGGATGGCAAATCCACCGCTGATGCGGGTAAACCCGAAGTCCTCGTTATTCTTAGTGCCGGTCACAATGGCATTATTCAAGTGCGGCGCACTGATCCGGATATGGGCATCGGACTGGGTAAAGGTGGTGCCACCCACAATGACATCCGGCGATATGGCAGCGGGAGTAAGAATCCACATATTCAGCGATGGATCGGATAGCATGTTGTAGATATGGAAGTAGAAGGGCACAATTCCATTTGTCCCGGTATCATTGGGGAAGTTCTTATAGATCTCGATCTTCCCAGCCAGCACCGAACTACCGAAGATACGTACCCCATAATCATAGATACTGCTCCACATCCCACTGGAGATGGAGTTATTAAGCCGGGTGCGGGTATGCAGATCAGACGGTCCCACAAAGGCAACCGCACCATTGGGTGAACTGATTGAACCCATACGCATCCATTTTTCCCCAAAACAGGGATTGACATTCAGATTGGCGAAGTCACCGGTATTACACACAATAGAAAACACGATCGGCATCCGCGCACCATTGAACGTGCTATTCAGGTTCGGGATATGAAACAGCGGATAATGCCAACCATTGGCATCCCCCCAACCCCGGTAAGTGACTATCGACACCCCGGCATTGATCGCTGCCTGGATCGTGGATGTGGCGGGATAACTGGGAGGGTAGAACACAGTATCGACCTGAGAATAACCAAAGCCCAGCATTTTCTCGCGGAGCCAGCGGGAGGTGAGTACCGGCGTTGTCGGTCTTAATCCGCCTTCCGCATAATTCCCAGCCACTACCAAAGCCCGGGAATACCATGCAGTATCAGACAAGTGCGGATTCTTCTCATAACGTATGCTCTTATTGATCATGGTCAGACATTCGCTTATATCACCAAAAGAAAACCTGCCGACCAGCATCTCCGGAAAGTAGTCATCTCCAGTCAGATTACCATAATGACCGTCATCCGCATCCTGTTCAGCGCCATCCGGAGAGGGATAGATATTCGTCGGGATGGTAAAGGTACCGGTCACATCGCCCAAAATCAGCAGATAATCACACTGATACTGCATATAGTGATTATACACCGCATCCTTGATCTGCTGCACTGACGGGTTGGCAGCAATACTCTGCTTATTAATGACATAGACCTCAAAACCCTGGGCGCGCTTCCAGTTGATAAATTCACCAATGAAGCTGTCCAATTGGTTGTGGCTGATGATCAGCATTTTGGGGCGGGACAGGGGCAGGTTTGCCAGATATGAAGTCTCATAATTATCAGCCAAGCTACGGTAGGCATCGACAAATGCTGCGGACACCTGCGTCGGGATCGGCACCGGATCTGATCCATGCAAACTGAACTCCACTTCCCGTAGAGTGTGAATCTGATTCCCCACTTGTCTTTGGGTATCCATTGTTACGGTAATCCCATACATCTCCCGGAAGTGGAGGCGGTTGGCTATTTCGATCCAATTGGATAAGCGGAAATGGGTCTCGCCGATCAATTTTCCCTGGGCGTCAAAGACGTTCCAGACCATATTTTGCACCTCAACCCTGGCATTGGCATAGGGGATGGCATAGGTTCTGCCGATGACACTGCCGGGTCTCACATCATGAATATCTTCTTCTGTCATGGGTTCCGTGACATAGGGTTCGGTTCGCAATGACTGAATCCTGACTGTCACTCCGGTGGCGGTCGTATTCACCTGTTCCAGAGGAGCGGCGGTCATTGCGCTGGCGATCATCAATATGATGATGATAAGGGTCAATCTCATTCAAACCTCCTATATTGACTCCTCAGGCGTATGCAATTTCCATTCCTGAGATCGCTCCCCCCGCTTCATTTTCGTTCCAACCGATAAATCCGGATATTCAAGGGAACGGATCATGCAAACCAGATCTAAAGCTGAGAACCGGCTAAACTTGACAAAATCCCGCCGGCTCAGGATTGGATATCCACCGAGGACAGAATAATGAGATATAGATTCAAGATCCTGCCGCTGCTCCTGCTGATGCTGATTTTACATCTGATGAGCTGTGGCACCAATACCCAACTGACCGATCCCAATGTCAATGACAGTTCTGACTATGCCTTTGGGACGGATGAAACCTTTGACGTCGCCACCTGGAACCTGCGGGAATTTCCCTGGGCGGGTAATGCCACCCTGGACTTCCTGGCTCAGATCATCCCCCAGCTCCACCTTGATGTCATCGCCCTGCAGGAGATCAATGACCAACAGCCACTTCTGGAACTCGTCGCCCGCCTGGATCACTACAGCGTCGTTATCTCACAAGCGACCACAAGCTACAAACTGGCATATCTTTACAACGCTCACACCGTTCACTTGACCGACTGCTACACTATTTTCAATTCTGATAGTAACCCCTTTCCCCGTCCACCGCATATCGCTAAGTTTTTGTGGCATGGGCAACAGGAAGTGTATCTGATCAATAATCATCTCAAAGCATACGGTGACAATTACATAGACGAAAGTGACCCTTGGGACGAGGAGGTACGTCGCCGCCTCGCCTGCACCAAACTGGATGAATACATATCCACCGATCTGCCCGATAAAAAGGTCATCCTGCTTGGTGATATGAACGACCAGATCCATGAACCACGCGAGTACAACGTCTTTCTGCCTTTCATTGACAAGCCGGAGGAGTATCTCTTCACCACGATGAATATCGCCCAGAACCTCAATTGGCAGAATGCCTCCTACCCCGGTATGACCAGCATGATCGACCATATATTCATCACCAATGAGCTCTTTGATGCCTATGAACTCACCGGATTTTATACCCGTACTCTCAATATTGAGAACATGGTCGGCTCCTGGAGTACTTATAGCAATAGCATCACCGACCACCGCCCCGTCGCTGCCCGCTTCCAATTGATCAGTACAAAACCGGACAAGTAACATACCTATTCCGCAATATCTTCCGCATGGGCGAACCACTGGGTTCGCCCCTTCTTTGAGAACCTTGGATATATGCGTGTTGAATCAGAACTCCGAAAAAGGCAGATGTTTTGGTGGAGACCCGCACCGTCATTCCAGCGCAGGCTGGAATCCAGTTTCTATAATACATAGTCCAGCGGTCAGTTAACAAAGTACCTGGATTCCAGCCTGCGCTGGAATGACGAGCACATTCTTATTACATCAATTAGTTCTTTTATTACTGATGCTGTGATGGGATCATGTGCAACGGTCTCTCATTTGTTATCTGAATCGGGTCACCCTTCCGCCTGCTTGCCCCTCTTAATCAAGTCATTATCCCCTCTTAATCAAGCGTTAATTATTAACGCTTGATTAACGCTTGATCGTCACTTGATAAACGCCGGCAAGCAAGCGAGAACAAAAAAAGAGCCCCGGAGAAAAACGCCGTGGCTCAATTAAGTTGTTGCAGGATCAGAAGTTCACTTTGATCGTGGTACCCAGCAGGTAAATATATTCGGGCAGGTTGGCTCCCATATATTCACCGGGGAATCCAACCGCACCAAAACAGGATAGATCAAGCAGATCCTTGATAAGAGCTTTTTCCAGGCCGGCATTGACTTCGATGCCGATATCATTGTTTTCGATAGTGGATAGATAACCGGCGGCGCCGAAGACCTTCAGGTCCTCTCCCACCGGCAGATTGACAAAACCAACCGCCGAGAGCAAGCCATCGTTATTACCCATGCCATATCCATCCCACCAGCCGATGCCGACGCCATCATGATGCGCGCCATAACCGTGAAGATAAAGACCGTTCATATAGTAGGGGGAAAGAAGGGTGAGCCCTTCTTTGTTGACATAGAGCAGGTCAGCGCCAACCTGGAGATCGCCCAATCCCACCGTCGCCTTGGCGGAAGCGCCATAGCCGATGCGGTCTTCCACTCCGGGTTTGCTCTGATAATCGACAAAAGCCACCAGATCGAGATCGACGGGATCAAAGCCCAGCCCGACATTGGGCATGAGAGTAAAATTGGCATCCTTTGTCCACTGGTCTTTGCCATAGGAGGCAAACAGACCCATGAGCATCGGATCTTCCTTCTTCAACTGGGCAAAGAAGACATTGTAATCGTCTTTCTGGTCAAATTGACGCTCGATCCCCTTGATAAAGCCAAATTCGGCATTGAATCCGGCAAGGTCTGTTCTGGAAAGCAACAAACCGCTAAAGGAATCAGCTATGATCAGACCGCGGTGATCAGCCCAGTATATTTGTCCAACGCGAATCTGATTGCCCTGGGGACAGGTGTATTCGATGAAGAGCTGTTCAGTTTCGATGTTTACGCTGCGCGAGCCGATCCACCCACCCATCGGACCGCCCCAAATGACGTTACCGACCTCGAGTTGCCAGACAAAGTCAAGCTGCTTGTGCAACTTGGACGCAATATTGAAAACCAGCCAATTGTCGATATGCCCGCCATCCATGTCGTTGTAATCATTATACATTGCGGCACGGGTGCGGAACTCTCCGCTATACTCCCAATCAATCGCTCCCAGAGCGACGATAAACAGCATGGGGATCAGCAACAATAACCATCTTTTCATCAGGTTTTACCTCCCTTATCATTGATGGGGCAACGGTCCGGCGATCTTAACAATCCGTCAAGAAAAATATTTTACAGATCGAGCAGATGGAAGTTCAGTTCTTTTTGGATGGTATTGATATTCTTCTTGAGATTGGGGATGATGGGAATACCCTGACGGCGGATGCGGAGTTCGTTTTCATGCTCCTTCTCGCCTGCCACCCAGATGCGGTCTCTGCCGGGAAGTTTGCGGGAATTGATCAGTTCACGGCAGATCGCGCCGGCGATCCGTTTGAAATCATCAAGGTCGGTAAAGAAATCGACATTGAGCGCCAGGAAGAGATGACCAAGTCGGTATGGTGCGGGCTTGCCCTGTTCATCGGTGCCGTGCAGATCGTTCATAAATGAGCCGTTCTGCAAAGCGGCACAGAGGATCTCGACCATGGTTGAAAGTCCATAACCCTTGTGACTGCCGGTCTCTTCTTCAGTGCCACCGATGGGCAGGAGTGCGGCGGTCTGGTCGATCAGGGCAACGAGGAGTTTTTGCGTATCGGTGCAGGAATTGCCGGCACCATCGATCGCCCAGGCAGGTGGTGTAACCTTTTCCTCACGTGCCAGTTGCTCGATCTTGCCACGCTGGGATATAGAAGTGGCGGCATCGTAAATAAACGGGAAATCCAGGTCGGTAGGTGCGCCAAAACAGATGGGATTGGTGCCTAAAAGCGGTTCACTGCCATGCGTGGGACAAACCGAAGGACGGGCATTGGTAAAAGTCATGCCGATCATATTCTGTTTGACTGCCATCTCTGCATAATATGCACAGATGCCGTAGTGCGTGGAATTGCGGACGGCAACTGCGCCCAAGCCAAATTTAGCTGCCTTGTCAAGGGCAGCCTGCATCGCCCGGTAGCCGATCACGTGCCCCATACCATGATTGCCATCCCAGACGGCAGTGGCATATTTATCCCGGATCACGGTGATCTCGGTAAGCGGGTTCTGAACCCCTTGCTTGATCCGGTCATAATACATCTTCAGCCGTCCCACGCCATGCGATTCGATCCCTTTGAGATCGGAAGCGATCAGGATGTCGGCACAGATGCGGGCATCACTTCCGGGAACTCCCAGCCGGGTAAATACTTCGATCATAAAACTGTGCAGGCTGTCAACAGGTAAGTATGTCATATTACACCTCTGTCCTTTTTTATTAATGTAACCGCGGAAAGCGGGGGAAAACCATTGAAATTGATCGAGCTATAACTCTGGGTATAAGCGCCGGTAGTGAAGATAAACACCCGGTCGCCGGGTTGGATCGTATCCGGCATGTGATATTTATAGTGCTCGTAGAGAATGTCCATGCTGTCGCAGGTGGGACCGGCGATGATGATCTCCTGGCTGATGCCCTCCTTGTCAAAATAGATCGGATACTTGATCGATTCATTGATCGTCTCGATCAGTCCGCCAAACTTGCCGACGTCGAGGAAGAGCCAGCGGTAGAGATTGCTCCTGGTCTTCTGGGAAAGCAGGATCACTTCGCTGACCAGGACTCCGGCATCGGCAACCAGCGCCCGCCCGGGCTCGATGATGATCTGAGGCAGGTCATCGCCAAAATCCTCTCGTAGATAACGTCCGATCTCAGCAGCATACTCCTGGAGGGTGAAAGTCGGATCGACATAATTTGCCGGAAAACCACCACCGATATTGATCATGTGAAGTTCGATGCCTTCCTCCGCCACGGCATCAAAGAGATATTTGACCCGGGCGATGGCATCGTCCCATTGTCCGATATCACGCTGCTGGGAACCCACATGGAAGGAAATACCCCAGGGCGTGAGACCCAGTTCCACGGATCGGAGGATCAGGTGATAGATCAGATCAGAGTGCGCTCCAAACTTTCGTGATAGCGGCCAGTCCGCTCCGGTGCCCTCAGTCAGGATGCGAAAGAAGACCTTTGCCTGAGGTGCGGTCTCTGCGATATTGATCAGGTCATACTCCGAATCCGTGGCAAAGTATTGCACCCCCTTCTGGTAGAAGTAGGCAATGTCCTCGCGTTTCTTGATCGTATTGCCAAAACTCACCCGGCTGGGATCGATGCCCAAGCCGATGAGCTGGTCAAGTTCATAGCGCGAAGCCACATCAAAATTGGAACCTAAGCGATTGAGCAAAAGCAGGATCTCGTTCATCGGATTGGCTTTCATCGCATAGAAGACATCGGCAAAGGGCATACAAGATGTCAATTCCCGGTATTTCTGCTCGATATGATCCAGATCGATGATCAAAAGCGGGGTCTGCTTACCGGTGGCAAAATGCTTCACCCGCTCAAACCTCTCAGCGTTGATATAACGCTCCAAAGGGAAGTGATATGGTTCCTGATACATTAGGTGTTCCTATAAGTTAATCTGGATGCCCACATTAGACATGAGGGTTTAATGTCAATCAAAACTTGACAATCCAGACAAAATCAACTGCCTGACAAGGAAAATCCTTGACGTAATACTGTGTCCATAGATAATGATAAAAAACTAAGAATCAGGAACGAACATGGACTTTATCGATTATAGAAAAGAGACCGAAGCACTGGGCGAGAAGATATTTGAGATCCGGAGGTTACTTTGACCTCGACAAGAAGAAGAAGCAACTAAGCGAACTCGAAGAGCAATTGCCAGCACCGGGCTTTTGGAATGACCAGAACCGTGCCAAACGCATTGGCAAGCAGATCAGTATCCTGCGCGAAGAGATCGACCACATCAACCAACTGGATGGACTCCGGGACGACCTGGAGACCTATGTCACGCTGCTGGAAGAGGATCTCAATCCCGCTCTCTTTACCGAGGCAATGCAGCATCTGCAAGAGGCACAACACTTTGTGAATCTGAGTGAGATCGAGTGCCTGCTGAACGAGAAATATGATCACGATGATGCCCTCTTTACCATCCATGCCGGTGCCGGTGGAACTGAAGCCCAGGACTGGGCGGAGATGCTCTTGCGGATGTATTCACGCTGGGCTGAGATGACGAGATATAGTTTCAGCATCATCGATATCCTGCCCGGTGAAGAAGCCGGCATCAAGAGTGTAACGGTCGAAATCAAAGGCAATTATGCTTATGGCAAACTCAAAGCGGAGATCGGTATCCACCGGCTGGTGAGAATGTCTCCCTTCAATGCACAGGGTAAGCGGCAGACCTCCTTCGCCTCCGTCTTTGTTTATCCCGAGATCGATGATGAGATTGAGATCGAGATCGAAGCCAAAGACCTCAAAATCGATACCTATCGTGCCAGCGGTGCCGGTGGTCAGCATGTCAATACTACCGATTCCGCCGTCCGGATCACTCATCTGCCTACGAACATAGTAGTTAGCTGTCAGAACGAGCGCTCCCAGATCCAGAACCGCGATAAGGCGATGGTGATCCTGAGAAGCCGGCTTTACCAATATTATGAGGATCAGCGCG
>Ga0194113_10006763_pt1 | contig 14519 bp, 15 predicted proteins | sample TA2MahC200mmetaG_FD_146193 | JGI IMG/M metagenome (GOLD analysis project Ga0194113, IMG submission 146193) | Freshwater microbial communities from Lake Tanganyika, Tanzania - TA2015017 Mahale Deep Cast 200m | ecosystem: Environmental > Aquatic > Freshwater > Lake | place: Tanzania: Lake... | reverse complement strand
GAAATGGCCGACAACATCGAGTTGATTTCACCTCAAACGGATACAAGGCTCAAAAGACTGAGTTGCACTCGGATAGTCTTGGAGACCGACGAAACGACGGGAGAGATACGCTTTCCCCTTCAACAGGTAGTCTACTATGTTACAGGTGGTTATGGCGTGTTTACTAAGGTGGCTGGTGGCGCCAATTGGGACTATGTGCTGTGCCAAGACATGGCCCTCTGGTTGGCGGCCGACGTCAAGCATGGCTGGCGAAATACGGGAGAGGGCTCCCTACGATGCATTCGGTTTTCCTGCCAGGTCGATTCGGGGGAAGAACCGATAGGGCGAGGGACGCGGATTGCTCGGCTGAGCGATGTTTTCGTCGAGGAGGAGACGGGAAGGTTGCTGAGGGTCATTTTCCGAGGATTAGATCTTCCATCCAAGCGGATCGATACGGTGGAGCACGTCACCTTCTATCCAGGTGGGAGTTCCCCGGTACATTCGGCCAAAGGCATGGAGGAGATCTTCTACTTTACGCGAGGCAGCGGGGAGGCCCGGGTCGGCGAGGATCGCGTGGAGGTCGCGGCCGGAATGGCTTTGGCTATCCCGGATGGAGTCGTACACAACGTGGAAAGCACCAAGGGCGAGGTCCTGCAACACATTACGTGCAATATCTGGGTGTGAGACCCGAAGGAGAGAACGATGAAGCGGGTGATCATTGATACAGATCCCGGTGACGATGATGCCGCAGCCATTCTCTGGTGTCTTAGTTCCGACGCTATCCAGGTTGAGGCCCTCACTGTGACGCACGGCAACGTGGAACTGGAGAAGTGCGTCCGGAACGCCTTAAAGATCCTCGAGGTTGCTGAGAGGCAGGATATACCTGTCCACGCGGGGGCAACCAAACCTCTCCTTCGGCCTCCACGCCACGCCAAATGGATTCACGGGGAAGATGGCTTAGGAGATACCAACCTGCCTCCGCCCAAGGGAAAACCAGCCTCTGGCCATGCTGTAAAGGAGATCATCCAGCGGGTTATGGAATCTCCCGGGGAGATAACGTTACTAGCTCTAGGTCCCCTGACCAACATTGCCTTAGCTATCAGCATCGAGCCCCGACTGGCGGAAGCGGTTAAGGAGGTAGTTCTGATGGGTGGTGCCGTGCGGACGGCAGGCAATGCGACTGCGGCCGCCACATTTAACCTGGTGGTAGATCCAGAGGCGGCCTACATTGTGTATCGTTCGGGCGCACCCGTGGTTCAAGTGGGCCTGGACGTTTGCGATCAGGTGGTGGAGATGGATGAGCACCTGGCGACGCTCGAGAGAGCGGACACGCCGGTTACCGACTTCTTAATTAAGATCCTGGACTTCAGGCGAACTAAGGCTGTCAGGGAAATGATGAGGCCGGGAGGCGAGGTGCTTCGCGTTCCAGCCACTGTGGACGTGCCCGGGCAGGGGAAGGGGATTCGGCTAAACGACGTACCGACGGCAGCGTACGTCATCGCTCCCGATTTGTTCCAGGGCGAGAGACTGTATGTCGAGATCGAGACCCGGGGAGAGGTCACAGCGGGAGCTACGATAGCCGACCTTCGAGGTCCACTTGGGCAGGAGGTCAGCCCTAACGCCACCGTGTTGCTGGACGTGGAAGGCAAACAGCTCGTCGAGCGATGGGTTCAAGATTTAGTTCGCTATGGCATCGAATAACCAGTAACCCGGAAGGAGAGGAATTGTCATGAAGAAGTCTGGTGGTGAGAGCCTTCTGTTTAAGAAAGTGTATGGCTGTCTGGCGGGCAGTGCCATTGGCGATGCCATGGGGGGTGCTACGGAGATGATGCACTACAAGACCATCCAGCGGGTGTTCGGTGAGGTGACGGAGTTGCTGGACCACGGCAAGACGAGAGAGACGGCTCGCTTCAGTCCAGGGGAGCCGGCCGGCACCTACACCGATGATACAAGGCTCAAACACTTGCTCTGCGAGGCCATCATCGCTAAAGGAGGGCGGATCACCGCGGAAGATCTGGCTGAAACATGGAAAAAGAAGATGAGAGGCTGGTTCTATGTCCCGGTCCTCAACGCCTATTATAAAATCAGCTCCGGCGAGGCGCGGCCCCGGGATGCAGGAAGGGGAAATATGGCCAGCAATAGCTCGGCTATGTCGATCTCACCGATAGGGATCGTCAATGCCTGTGATCCACGTCAGGCGGCCCAGGATGCGTATGATGTGGCCGGCCTGATCCACTATAACTATGCGCTGGATGCTGCTGCCTGCGTAGCGACTGCTGTCGCAGAAGCCTTTAGCCCCGAGGCTACGATAGAGTCGGTTATAGAAGCGGCAGTGATGTATCTGGATAAGGAAAGCGAGCTCATTCCCTATATCGAGAGAGCGATGGCGCTGGCCCGAGAGACCGGGAACTATGAGGATTTCCGAGAAAGATTCTATGAAGAGCTTCTGCTTTCCTGGCCTCAGGCCGGTGTGGGCAGTTCCGTCGAAGAGGGGCCGTCGGAGGGGTTCTATGACACGGCGGAGCCCCGAGAGACGGTGCCCACAGCTCTGGCGCTGTTCTACTTGGCCGAGGGTAAGTGGAAGCAATCGGTGGTATACGCCGCCAATTTCGGGCGGGATAGTGACACCATCGGGTCCATTGTAGGGGCCATTGCCGGAGCCTACGAAGGTGTAGATGCCATTACAGCCGATTGGCTGAACCTGGTAAGCCGTGTGAACTCGGTGGATCAGGAAGAGTTAGCACATAGAATGTTCCAGGCTGTGATCAACAACGTGGCAAGGATAGAGGAACATCTAGCATTGCTGAAAAGACTCATGGTTTAAGGGAGATAGGAGTCCCGGAAAGTAGTGGAAGGGGAAATATCCCCCTAAGGAGTCCTGTTTGATGAGGTCATTGAGAGTCTCAACCTATGGATAATGAACTTATTGGAATCATTTCCACATACAATGCAGAGGACTATCTCGAAAACCCAGAAGAGAGGTCCATCGAGACCCCCTGGGGAACAGCCCAACTCAGCCTGGGCAGTCTCAATGGACGACCAGTGGCTCTTCTCCATCGCTACGGGCCCGATATGTCCATGGTGCAGCATCTGGTGAACTTTCGGGCTAATATCTGGGCCTTCAGAGAGTTGGGGGTGAAACGCCTCATTTCACTGGACGCCGTTGGCTCTGTGCGTCAAGATGTGGAGCCCGGCGAGATAGTTATCCTTGATGATTTCATTGACTTCACCCAAAAGGGTTCCCTCTCCTACTTCGAGGAGCATGGCTGTTCGGTCCGGGTGGATATGAGCCAGCCCTTTTGCCCCGAGCTGAGATCGGCCCTGATCGAAGGGTTCAACAGAAGAAACACCGGATCCTTGCGCGTGAACGGGACATTGGTAGGTTGTGAAGGGCCTCGCTTTGAGACACCGGCAGAACTCAAGATGTATCGCGGGCTAGGGGCCGACGTGATTGGGACCCTGCTGATACCGGAGGTCGTTCTAGCCCGAGAGGCAGAGATCTGTCTTGCTCTCGTGGCAGCGGTGACAAATTACGCGCCGGGCCTGGCCCCTCGGGTCGTGCGGCGGGGCGAAGGCAGTATGGAGGAGTTTTGGTTCCACGAATATCACCAACGGATAAAAGCTGCCCTCGTCGAGGCCCTTCCTTTGCTACCTTCCCAAAGGGCCTGCCCGTGCAGTCAGGCCGTGCCACAGACCATTTTCGGGGCGCTGCCCGAATGGTACAAGAAATAGAGCTGCGACAATCTGGCTTTTGACAGCGCCCCATAGACTAGCTTTCCTGGAGGCGATATGAAAGTATATTGTGCCGGTCCGCTTTTTACACCTTACCATCGAGCCTTCACGGCGAGGAATGCCAAGCGGCTGCGGGAAGCGGGGATCATATGCTACGTGCCCCATGAGCGTGGGGTGATCTCCAGAAGTGATGCGGCTGCAGGACGCCCCGTCACAGCGGAGGATATCTTCGACACAGACTACGAGATGGTTAATGGGGTCAACGCTATCGTAGCCCTTCTGGACGATGCCGACGTGAGTAGCGGAACCGCTTGTGAAGTCGGGATTTTTTACGGCTTGATGCAGGCCGATCCATTAAAGAAAGGCATCCTCGGTTTACTGACTGATGCTCGGGGCGAGCGCCGGAAGCGGGCGGGAGTCAATCCCATCAATGGCTTCCTCTTGGGCTGCATAGAGAAAGCGGGAAAAGTCTGCTCCTCCATCGAGGAGGTCATAGAGCAATTGCTGGTCTGGAGCGAAGAACTGAAGAAGGAAGAATCTGGGAGGAAAAGATGAGAGTTTTCCTTACTGGGCCCGCGGCAACACCGTATTCCAGGGACTTTCTCTGCAAATGTGCTCTCACATTGCGCGAGCAGGGGTTCGACTGCTTCGTGCCTCACGAGAGGGATTGGCAACCGAATCAGAAGGAGGCAGCCCTCGAAGGGACCTTACGCGGAGATTACGAAGCTTTGAAGTCGGCCGAAGCCCTGGTGGCCATCCTGGATGGATACACCGTTGACGATGGCGTGGCAGCTCAACTGGGTGCTTTCTACGCCCTGATGGAGAAAGATCCAGCCAAGAAAGGGATCGTGGGGTTACTGTTCGATACCCGTGTTGCCGGCTGGGACTGGGAAGCCGATGGAAAGGCGTTAAACTACTTTGTGCTAGGGTGCGTGGAGGAGAAGGGAAAGGTATGTGCCTCTTTGAACCAAGTCCTGTGCCAGTTGCGAGAGTGGTCATCCAGCCCCTAAGTCTGGCGAAGGAGAGATACGTTGAATGGCCGATATGATCGTTGAGGGAGGCACCGTGGTCACCCTTGATCCCAAGAGACGGGTCATCGCCGATGGCGCGGTTGTGGTGACCGGCAGCAAAATAGAAGCAGTCGGAAACAGAGAGAAGATAGGGGAACGATATACAGCCGACAAAGTCATCCGCGCTCAAGGCAAAGTCCTATTGCCTGGCCTGATTAACACGCACACCCATATCTTTCAGACGCTGTTGAAGGGCATTGGACCAGACTTGCCCACCTGGGAGTGGTTTAAGGCTGTTCTCGACCCGGCGGTATCGCATCTGACGCTCGAAGATTGTTACATCTCCGCCTTGTTGGGCTCTATTGAGGCTATCAAGTCAGGGACCACCTGTCTCCTCGACTATAACTATGCGCATCCCCATCCCAGGATGGCCGATGAGGTCGTTCGAGCTTTTCAGCAGGTTGGCATTCGGGGCATTCTGGCTCGAGGCATCATAGATATGGGCGAGGTTCACAAAAACATCGTCCATGAGACAGAGGAGGAATTAGAGGACTGCGAAAGGCTTATCAATCAGTATGACGGTCTGGCCGACGGAATGGTACACGTGTGGTTAGCACCCTATTCGGTGCGTAGCACCAGTTGGCAAGGGTTCAAAGGAGCCAAGGAACTGGCCGACAGGTACGGAACGGGGTTAACGGTTCATTCCTTAAGCCCCCTCGCCATAGAATCGGCCCGAGAATTGTACGGGATGGATGACCTTCAGTTCTTTGAGAACATCGGCTTTCTGGGCCCCAACGTCTTGCTGGTTCACTGCCATGGCCATCTCACCAAGCGACATTTTGAGACAATGAAAGATTATGGCCTGAAGGTGTCGCATAACCCTTTGAGCAATGCCCGTCTAGGGGAGGGGATCGCCGCCGTTCCCCAGATGCTTGGCCATGGGATTACGGTGGGTCTCGCGACCGATGGTCCGGCAAGCAATGACAACCACGATATGGTCGCTGCGCTAAAATTCACCGCTTTGCTACACAAAGCCCATCTCTTGGACCCCGGGGTCATCACGGCAGAGAAAGTCATTGAGATGGCAACCATCGATGGAGCGAAATGTGTTGCGCTGGACGATGAGATAGGCTCCATCGAATCGGGGAAGAAAGCCGATCTAATCTTGGTAGACTTGGAAAAGCCTAACACCATTGCGGTGCACAATCCTATCTCTAGCCTGGTTTACAGTTGCACCCAGGAGAACGTGGATACGGTCATCGTTGACGGAAAGGTGGTTATGGAAAACAGGGAGATGAAAACTGTCTCTGAGAAGGCGGTGTTCAAGGAAGCGCAAGGGGCCGCCGACTCCTTGATCCAACGCGCTGGAATGTCTCAGTGCCTGCAGAGGCCGTGGTGCTCGCCTTCCTTTCACCTAGAGCAAATGTGGGGGTCAAGATGAAGATCTATTGTGCAGGACCGCTTTTCACTCCATATCATCGAGCCTTCATTGCCCAGAACGCCCAGAGGCTTCGCCAAGAAGGTTTCGAGTGCTTTGTGCCTCAGGAACAGGAGATCAATCTCCCTGGGCGTACCACGTCACCCCGGGAGATTTTTGATGTCGACTTAGCAGGGGTCCAAAGGGCAAATGCGTTGGTGGCTCTTCTTGATGGCCCCGATGTCAGCAGTGGGACTGCCTGCGAGATAGGTATCTTCTACGCCCTGATGCTGCGAGATCCAACCAAAAAGGGCATCTTGGGCCTAGTGACAGATCATCGGGTAGCGCGCCGTCAGGCAGCCGGAGCTAAAGAGGGGCTGAATTTCTTTACCCGAGGCTGCATCGAAAAGGTCGGGAAGATCTGTTTGACGTTGGATGAGATAATTGAGATCTTAACAGGGTGGGATAGAGAATTACAATAGCCCCCCTAGACCTGCAAATGCTTTGATTGCCAGACCATTCTCTATTAACGAGGGAGGTAAGAGCCATGTCTGTTGAGGAAGTTAAGTCGGCCGCTGAACCATATCGAGAGGGCGACAGGCAGCTCCATTTGGATTTGGCGCCAGGCGAGTTCCCCAGATATGTGATGACGGGTGCCCATCCAGAGAGAATTCCCAAGATGGCGAGCAAATGGGACAAGATTGAGGATTTCGGCCGGCCATTGAACATCAGGGGCGGCTTCGTAGTACGCCGCGGCGAATTCCGCGGCGTGAAGGTGGGGGCTGTCAATACTGGCCTCTACAGCAGTTCCCAGGTGGTCATTGAGGAATTGGCCAGGATAGGCGTGGATACCATCATCCGGACGGGTACCACCGCCGCCCTCCGTTCTGATATCCGATGTGGCGAGCTAATCATCAATCACTCTTCTGTTAGGTTGGACGGTACCAGTGATCAATACGTCATGACGGGCTATCCTGCCGACGCTCACTACGAAGCCACCATCGCGCTTGTGCAAGCGTGCGAAAGGTTGGGAATCAAGTATCATCTGGGAATAGGCTGCAGCACCGTTGGCTTCTATGTCCCCCAGGCCCGGCCTGGTTTTAAGGGATACTTCCCTTCTCGAAACCAGAACCTGATCTCTGACCTTCAGCAAGCCCAGGTTCTGAACTTCGAGGGTCAAGCTGCCACCCTGTTCACCCTGGCCAATATCTATGGGCTGAGGGCCGGGGCGATTTTCGCCGTGGTCGCCAATCGGGTACAAAACGTCTTTCACCCCTGGGAAGGGGAGGAAGAAGCCATCGCGGCTGGCCTGGAGGCTATCACCATCTTGGCCGAATGGGATCGCTTAAAGGAAGAGAAGCAGAAGGATCTCTTTTACCCGGATCTATGCGCTAGGCAATTTGATGCTCAGGGCTTGGAGAAGAACTGAAGATGTTCACGTCTCTTGGTGACTTGGTGAAAAGGGGCAAGGAGATGTATGCACGAGAAGAGATGATGCGACAAATTTCTCAACTTATGGAGGATGCAGAGCATGTTTGCATCATGCGCCCTCAACTGAGACAAATAGCGGAAGAAATGAGAGGAGCCCTGGAGACTGATGAAGGCTCTTTTTTGCACGATCCCAAGAGATACCCCTATGAATCTCCGGCCAAGAACGACGAAGAAACTATCCAGTTCTTCTACATTCTGGGCTCCCAGAACTTCTGCATCTGGCGACGAGACCGAAAAGGCGACGTGGAGGCCTGGGATATCCACATCAACGGGCAAAGATTTGTCGGGGCCAGAGGGGTCACGGCTGCCAACATGAGGGCCCTGAGAATAGGGAAAAATCTCTTGGACCCAGCTTGCCTGTCTCAGTTGACCCTAAAGGATGTGGAGGATATCTATCGCGATGAGGAGACCGGTCAGGTGAATCTACAACTCCTGCCGGAACGGCAGGCCAAGTTTAACGAAATTGGCTCCGTTCTGCAAGAGCATTTCAATGGAAGCTTTACCACTCTTCTCCAGCGGGCTGAGGGCTACTTGTTCCGGGAAGACGGCCAAGGCATCGTGCAGCAGTTGCTGACCTATTTCCCCCTCTCGTACGGCGATTGGCCTTTTTGCAAACTGGCTATGCTAACCCCCGCCTTGCTATATCACCGTCGAGACAAAGGAATCCCCACCACGGAGGAATATCTGAGTTTGACCAATATCAATGATTTCGATAATTTTGAGATTCCAGCAGATTACTACATACCGTTCTTTTTCATCCGGGTAGGGGTTTTTGCCGTCAGCGACGCTCTAGAATCCCACCTGCGGGAGAGAAAATTGATCGAGAGGGATAGCAGGATGGAAAAGGAATACCGGGCATTTACCATGGTTGCCGGTCGTGAACTGGCTAAACTGACAGGTAGGAGGGTAACGGAGGTAGACACCGAGTGCTGGAAGGCGGGGTATCTTCGCTGTCGCCTTTGCCAGCCTGGTATTTCTGATGAGGAACTGCCCTGTCCATATAGAAGGATTTGCAAGGGGTTCAATGAAGAAAAGGGGCTGATGGATTTGCGCTGGCCATTAGTAATGACGACTTGCTATTAACCTATGGAGGAAACCGGATGAAACGAGTCATCATTGATACGGATCCGGGCATTGATGATGCAGCAGCGATTCTGTTGGCTTTGGCATCTCCCGAACTTTCGGTTGAAGCCGTTACGACTGTATACGGCAATGGCACCATCGAGGAGTGCACGCGGAACGCGCTGATCATTCTGGAGACGGCAGGTCGAGGTGACATTCCAGTGTATCAAGGCGTAGGCAAGCCACTCTTGCGTGAGCCGCACTATGCCCATTATGTCCATGGGAGCGACGCTCTCGGGGATGCGGATCTTCCACCTCCCGGGGGCAAACCTCAGGGCAAGCATGCTGTTTACGAACTGGTAGACCGTGTGATGGCGAGTCCAGGTGAAATCACACTGATAGCGCTAGGTCCGCTGACCAACGTGGCGCTGGCGCTCAGCATGGAACCACGCATGGCCGACGCATTGGCCGAATTGATAGTGATGGGTGGGGCCGTCCTGACGTATGGTAATGCAAGCGAGGTGGCGAGTGCCAACTTGTACAATGACCCCGAAGCAGCAGCTATTGTATACCAGTCGGGCGCGCCCCTGGTCCAGGTAGGGCTGGATGTGTGCCAAAAGACGACGGTCCAGGAGGAGCAACTTGAGCGTATTCGCCAAGCTGATACCCCCACCACAAAACTACTGTCTCGTATCACACCCCAATTGACCAGGTTTTATGCCGATTGGGGCCTGAAGCAACTCGGAACTGGTGTACAGTACAATGACGTGCCCACGGTGGCATATGCTATTGATCCCAGCCTGTATGACATCCGAGAATACTACGTTCGCATTTCGATCCACAACGAACTCACCAGAGGGCAGACGGTAGCCGATGTAGCCAACCGCTGGCGTCAGCCACCCAACGCCAAGGTCCCGATGGGTGTTGAGGCCGCTCAGCTCACCGAAATGTTTACAACCCGTGTGATCGGGTACTCTGCACCTTAGCGCGTAAAGGAATATCTCCATGATTCATAAATGGTCTACCAATCTAATCCCATTTGGTCCCACCAGCGACCGTTTTTGCCCGGCGGGCTATCGGTCTGTAATCAGCACGCCCGAAAAAATCTTACGCGCCAGACAGATCGAGGGCCTGGATGGCGTCGAATTGCACTACCCCACGATGTTCGAAGAAATGAACCCGACGGAGACGAAGGCTTTCCTGGATGAGGTTGGGCTGGAGTGTTCGATCGTGACCCCGGTCATGGCGAGTGACCCAGCTTGGGGCCTTGGCAGCCTCAGCAACCCCGATGTAGCCATCCGGCGCGATGCTATCCAGCGCGTTAAGGATGCAATGGACGCCTCGGTAGACCTGGGAGCCAGGCAGGTCAATATATGGCTGGGGCAGGATGGCTTTGATTACCCCTTTCAAGTGGACTACCGTGCTAGCTGGAGAAACCTCGTTGAGGGCATATCCGAATGTGCCAACCATAATCCGGACGTGAGGCTCTGTGTGGAGCCGAAGCTCAAGCAACCACGCACGCACTCGTTGCTGGGCACCGTCAGTCGTGTGCTGTTGCTGATCTACGATGTGGGCCTGGACAACGTCGGTTGCCTGTTTGATACGGGGCATGCGCTTCTTGCCTATGAGAACCTTGCCGAGCAGGTGGTCCTCTTGCAAGAAAGAGGCAAGCTGTTTCACTTGCACTTTAACGACAACTATGGCGACTGGGACTGGGATATGGTTGTTGGTAGCGTCCACTACTTCGAGTTTGTTGAGATGCTGTTCTGGATCGGCCAGATGGGCTATGCAGGATGGTACTCGCTCGACCAGTTCCCACAGCACGAGGATCCTGTACAGGCGTTAGAGCTCAGCATCCGAAGCGTCAAGCAAATGGAACGTCTGTTGGACCGGGTTAATGAGACGGTGTTGCTTGACGCCGTTGCGCAGCATGACTACCTGGTCGTACGTGAGGCGCTTGAAGACGCAATGAGCTAGAAGGAGTTGAGGAGAAGTGGCGGCTTGTAAAAGTACTGTGGGCGCAGATTGTTTGAAGGAGCGATCATGATCCTTGAAGAGGCGAGGAGCGGCTCATCATCGATGGGGTTGCCTGGAGAGCCGCTGCCAGTTGACTGTTGAAGCGAGCGCACTGCCATGAAACTAGGTTGTGTCATATCGACGCCCGATGTTGTCAGAGGGCCGCTGGCCCTGTTGGCTGGAACCTTTGAGGAGAAGCTAGCGAAGGCCAAAGCTTTTGGCTACACCGGCGTCGAACTTATGGTCTGTGATGCGTCGAAGCTGAGCGCCAATGACATCAAGGCAGCGCTCGAACGGCATGGCTTAGAGGTGCCTCAGATCGTTACCGGTGAACTGTTCGGGACAGAGGGATTGGCTCTGGTTCACCCTGATCTGGCGATTTGCGAGACCGCCATGCACCGTGCGCAAGACATCGTTCAGCTCGCGGGCGCGCTGGGCCACGGGACAATGGTTAACATTGGCCGGTTGCGCGGGCGGCTGGACTGGTTACATACAGACGACAAGTCTGAGGCCCGGGTACGGTTCATCCGGGCATTTCAGGCACTGGCTGACTATGCTGTGCCCTATGACGTGCGCATCACCCTCGAACCGTGCAACCGCTACGAGGTTGATTTTGTCCACAGCACCCGCGACGGGTTGGAGATCGTGGCCGACGTCAGCCGACCCAATTTCGGCTTAATGCTCGACGTCTTTCACATGAACATCGAGGATCCGTCGATTGAGAGCGCGTTCTACGAGGCACGCCAGGTGCTGTGGCATGTCCACATCGCCGATAGCAACCGGCTGCCGCCGGGTCAGGGTCACCTTGACTTTGCCAGTATTATCACGGTACTGCGGGAGATTGGCTACACAGGCTATTTGTCGGCCGAGGTGCTGCCATTGCCTGACCCCGATACCGCCGCACGGCTGACGGCTGAGTACATGAGACGGTGGGTGTGACGAGAAAGAGATCATGGGTTATCACAGTGAGCAGTTAGTGTGCGAACTGAGCACAAACGCACAGCAATTCCGGATCCAGGTTCTGGACATGGTATTCAACGCCCAGTCCGGTCATCTGGGCGGCTCGTTCTCGGCGGCCGAGATCTTGACCTGCCTATACTTTCATCACTTACGAATCGACCCGTCTCGGCCCGACTGGCCTGAGCGCGACCGCTTTATCCTCTCCAAAGGCCATGCTGCTCCGCTATTGTATGTAGTCCTGGCCCACCGAGGGTTCTTTCCTGTAGCGGAGCTAGCCACCTTCCGCCAGCTCGACAGTCGGCTGCAAGGTCACCCTGACCGCCTGAAGACCCCTGGCGTGGAGATGACCGCTGGTTTCCTGGGTCACGGCATTTCTATTGGGGTTGGGGTAGCGCTGGCAGCTCGGTTGAACGGGATGGATTATCGGACTTATGTCCTGTTGGGCGACGGGGAGATCCAGGCGGGGGTGATCTGGGAGGGGGCCATGGAGGCAGCTAAATACCGTCTATCTAATCTGACCGCCATTCTGGACTACAACGATGTGCAATTGGATGGGCCGGTTCGCGAAATCATGCCTATAGCACCAGTGATCGACAAGTGGCGGGCTTTCAACTGGGCAGTGATGGAGATTAATGGCCACAACGTGCGCCAGGTGTTAGAGGCTCTAGATGGGGCAATGGATGTCCATGATCGCCCCACTGTTATCGTAGCCCATACCACAAAAGGCAAGGGAGTGTCCTTCATGGAAAACCAGTCCCGCTGGCATGGCCGCGCCCCAAATGATGAGGAGTATGCTCAGGCCTTGGCGGAATTGAAGGGGGCGATGTAAAGTGACCGAGAAACTGTCTATGCGCATCGCATATGGCCAAGCCTTGGCTGACTATGGCGAGATTAACCCTGATGTTGTTGTGTTGGATGCCGATGTATCGGCTTCAACTCAGACTCATTACTTCGCTGCGCGTTTCCCTGATCGTTTTTTCAACGTGGGTGTGGCCGAGGCAGGGATGGTGGACGTAGCGGTAGGATTCGCTCTTGGAGGGAAGATTCCTTTTGCCAATACATTTGCCTCTCTGATATCATTGCGCGCAGCGGAGCAGGTGCGCACCTGTGTGGCCTATGCGCGTACTAACGTGAAGCTGGCAGCCGCATATAGTGGCCTGTCAGACTCGAAGGACGGCCCAACGCACCACTCAGTGTTTGACCTTGCAGTAATGCGTGCTATGCCCAACATCACTGTGGTGGTGGTGGCCGATGCCACCGAGGCCCGCAAGTTGGTGCCGGCCGTGGCTGAATACGATGGTCCAGTCTACCTGCGGCTGAGCCGGGCTGAAGTGCCGGTCATCTTCGACGACGATCACGTAGTGAAAATAGGGCAGGGCGTGACTCTGCGTGAGGGCAAGGATGTAACTCTCATCGGCACTGGCATTATGGTTGGGCGGTGTCTGGAAGCAGGCAATCTATTCGCAGACGAGGGGATCCAGGCGCGGGTATTAGAGTTGCACACTCTCAAACCCTTAGACGAGGCGCTGATTGTGCAAGCTGCAGAAGAGACAGGGGCTATCGTCACCGCCGAAGAACACACTATCATCGGTGGGTTGGGTGGAGCAGTAGCCGAGGTTCTAAGTACCCGATGCCCAGTGCCCATCATGCGGGTGGGCATCCCCGATACCTTCACCGAATCGGGCCCCTATGAGCCTCTACTGGATCGTTATGGGATGGGGGTAACAGACATAGTGACCGCGGCTCGACAAGCTATAGCATGTAAAAGCCGAGGGATCCTGAGAGACTGTGGTCAGGCTTAAGGAATCCATTCCAAGCAGTAAAGGGCATTTTTGTTAATCGTAGATATTTTTGGCTCAGTTGGACCGGTGAAGCTAAACTTGCGAATAAAGTGTCTCTGTTTTTGGAAGGAGTAGGGCCATGCTTCGTTTTGCTGCCAATATAAGCATTGCTTTTAAGGAGTACCCATTCTATGAGCGGTTTCAGCGGGCCGCCGAGGCCGGCTTCGGAGTAGTAGAGTTCATGTCTCCCTTCGTATATGACGTAGAGCAGGTCGTAGCCGCGGTTAAGGAAGCTAACCTGAAGGTGGTACAGTTCAACTTCCTAGACGGCGACTTGGCTGCGGGCGAGCGGGGGTACGCCAGCCATCCCAACAAGCAATTGCTCTGGCGGGGCGAGCTATTGCAGGCCTTGGAGCTCGGGCGGCGGTTGGAGGCGCGTCAGATCAACTCCTTAGTAGGTATCATGTTGGAGGGAGTAGGCCGTGAGGCCCAAATAGAGTGCTTGGTGGAGAACCTGCGTTGGGCTGTACCCCATCTGGAAGAAGCCGGACTCCCGCTGATGGTAGAGGCCCTCAACATCTACGATAACCCTGGCTACCTACTCACCACCTCCCACGAGGTGCTGACCGTGCTCGATACGGTGAATTCCCCCTGGGTCAGGTTCCAATACGATGTCTATCACATGCAGCGGATGGAGGGTGACCTGGTACGCACTATACGTGCCTGCATTGACCGTATCGGCCACGTGCAGATTGCGGACAACCCCGGCCGTCACGAGCCGGGCACAGGGGAGATCAATTACCACTTTGTCTTGGCGGCTCTGGAGGAGACTGGCTATGATGGCTACATCGGCCTGGAGTACATCCCATCGGGTAAGACGGAGGAGTCCTTCTACTGGCTGCCCTTTGACAAGCGGAAGGAATGCACTGCCGCTGATCTGAATTGGGTGTGTTCAAAATGAGTTGAAGATATAGCTAATCTCGGTTAAAATAAGGCCGTTGTACCCAATCCTTCGACAAGAACCGGGAGGTAAGCTATGTTGTTCAACACAGAAGATATTGTCCAAGAGAT
>Ga0194113_10006762_pt1 | contig 14520 bp, 7 predicted proteins | sample TA2MahC200mmetaG_FD_146193 | JGI IMG/M metagenome (GOLD analysis project Ga0194113, IMG submission 146193) | Freshwater microbial communities from Lake Tanganyika, Tanzania - TA2015017 Mahale Deep Cast 200m | ecosystem: Environmental > Aquatic > Freshwater > Lake | place: Tanzania: Lake... | reverse complement strand
AATGCAGGCACCATCTTCTTCTTCAGGCAGTTCTTCAGCACCCTGCCCGCCGCGATGGAGGAGGCCGCCAAGATAGACGGCGCCGGTTGGCCGCGCATCTACCTGGATGTGTCGCTGCCGCTCATCAAGCCGGCGCTGGTGACGCTCGGGCTCTTTGCCTTCATGGGATCGTGGAACGAGCTACTTGGTCCCATCATCTACCTGAGCAAGCTGGACCAGCTCAATCTGACGGCAGCCATGGCGTACATCCGGGGCTCGTACCACTCCGGCGAGAACCAGGACGTAGAGATGGCCGCGGCCACGGTCACCGTGTTGCCGCTGCTCCTCGTGTTCCTGTTCGCGCAAAAGTACATCGTGCGCAGCCTGGTGTTCACGGGGATCAAGGGGTGACGGCTCGCGGGGGAGGCGAGCTGGCCCCTTGCGAGGTCCGGTCCGCTCAGGCAGTGATAGCCCAGCCAGCGCATCGGGTCCCTCGCTTTGGTGCGCCATGCCTGGTGGCAGACAGCTCAGCATCGGACAGAGGCCCTCGTTCGTCATCCACTGGTGTTGGAGGCTGTCCGAGGCAAGGGCTCCTCGTGAGCCTGGTGAGCCCTTGCGAGATCTGTTCGCATTGTCGGGTTGGCCCGGTGTCCGCGCGCGCGCGTTGCGTCAAATGGCAAGGTAGCGTAGACTTGGTGCGCTCTAGCGAGCCAAGTGGCGCGCGCAGGCGGCAAGGAGTCCCAGTCCTCGTATGGGATACCGCCAGAAGGAGGTGAGTGAGCGGCACAAGCACCGTATACGTTGTGATGGGTGGTTCTTGGGCAGGTGACTATCAGCAAGCAAAGGGAGAACAACATGAGCAGCAAGCCCGTAAGCCGTCGTCGCTTTCTCGCCATCGCTGGCGCCGCCGCGGCGGGGACCATGGCAGCCGCGTGCCAGCCCCAAGTCGTCGAGGTCGAGAAGATCGTCAAGGAGACCGTCGAAGTCCAGGTGCCAGCAGCGGCTGGGACCAAGTCCATCCGCCTCTCCGCCTGGGCTGACATCTCGGACGCCGTCGTGTACCAGAACATCTCCAGTGCGTTCATGGCCAAGTACCCCGATCTGACCGTCTCGGTGGAGCAGTATCCTGGCGGCTACTATCAAAAAGTGATGGCCAACTTTGCGGCGAATGACCCGGCAGACGTGATCTACTTCCAGGGCTGGATGATGCCAGCCTACGCCGACAACAAGGTGCTGCAGCCGCTGGACGACTTTATCGCAGCAACAAACATGGAGGGTCGCTTCCTAAAGACGGACAACTATCTGGCGGCTACCACCTGGCAGGGAAAGACCTACGTCACGCCCACTGACTGCGGCGCCCTGGTCACGATGTACAACAAGGACATGTTCGACGAAAGGGGTATCCCCTACCCGGAGGCGGGCTGGACCTACACCGATCTGCAGGAGATCATCCAGAAGCTGTCCTACGAAAAGGATGGGGTCAAGTACTACGGCTGGGGCCAAGCCGGTGGGTGGAACGGCACCTATAGCCGCTTCCTGCACTGGCTGCGCAAGGACGGGTTCCTGGAGTGGGACAGCCAGGTCGAGCCCAGAAAGGCCTTCTGGGATGATCCCCGCATCTATGAGCCGATCCAGTTCCTGGTCAACGACACCATTGACAAAGGGTGGTGCCCGTCGCCGGACATCATCGCTGGTGGAGGCGTCGGCCTGAACACCAATCGGGTGGCAATGGTCATGGAAGGCCCCTGGTACCTGCCAGGTCTCTGGGGCAAGCTCGCCGTGACGCAGCCGGGTGTGAACTTTGATGTCGTGGAGCCAGCCCTGGGCACCGACGGCAAGAACCACACCACCAACTATATCCATGGTCACACGATGGCCACCGCCTGCCGCAACCCCGAAGCCGCCTGGAACTTGATCTCCTTCATCATCAGCGATGAGGGAGAGACCATCATCGCCAATGGTGGCCGAATGTGCGGCACCCCGGACGGCATCGAGAGGATCTGGGGGCCCATCGCATCCAACAACTATAACTTTACGAATTACCAGGCATTTGCCAACGGCATGGCTGAGTCAGATTCGGTCCCCGTGCAGGTGGGCGAAGGCATGCAGCTAGAGGGCGCCGGCGCGCCGATCACCGCCCTGTGGGATGCTTGCGTGGGTGTGCAGATGACCGCCAAGGAAGCCTGCGAGATGTACAACCCGCAGATCCAGGCGGCGCTAGACCAGTACTGGGCTGATAGGAAGTAGCTCGTCAGCAATAGGCATGCAAGGAGGCTGTCCTAGCGAGCGCGGGACAGCCTCCCTGGCCGCGACGCTCCCCCAGGGCGCTTGGCAGCATCATCGTGCAGGCGCAGGCGGCCGGATGCTGGTGTCCAGCCCTGGGTGGGCTTCCGGCCAGCCGACACCGAATCCCAATGGCGCAGTCTCTCAGGAGGTAGGCGCTGTGGCCTATGCACAGACATCTCAGCGTGCCCAGTACATGACGAGATCCGCTCGTCGCGATCTGCGTGATGGGCTGCTGTTCTGCTCCCCGTACATCCTGGGCATCATCCTCTTTTGGGCCGGCCCGATGCTGTACTCGATCTTCCTCATCACCCAAAAGTGGAACATGCTTGTGCCGCCCGAGTACATCGGCTTGGGCAACATCACGCGCCTTGTTGGCGACCCACTGGTCAAAAAGTCCCTCCTTGTGACTGCCTACTACACCTTCGTCGGTGTGCCACTGCAGCTGGCGGTGGCCTTTGGCTTGGCCGTCCTGCTGAACCTCGATATCAAGGGCCAGTCGGTGTTCCGCACAGTCTACTACCTGCCTTCGATCACGCCGGCAGTAGCGCTGGGCGTCGTGTGGCTGCAGATCCTTAACCCCCAGTATGGGGTCGTCAACGCCATCCTGGGTTGGTTCGGCATTGCACCCATCAAATGGCTGTTCGACCCTGTCGCTGCTATGCCGGCGTTCATCATGATGAGCCTCTTCACGGTGGGCCCGGCCATGATCATTTTTCTGGCAGGCCTGCAGAGTGTCCCCCCCGAGGTGCTGGAAGCTGCTACTATCGACGGCGCCGGGAACTGGGGCCGGTTCTGGAAGGTCAAGGTACCGGTCATCTCGCCCATTGTGTTTTTCAACCTGGTTATGGGGATCATAGGCAGCTTTCAGGTTTTTACTGCTTCTTTTGTAATGACACGCGGCGGCCCACAGAACGCGACCTTGTTTTTCGTTTTGTACATATACAATCAGGCATTTGAGCTTCTTCGCATGGGTTATGCGGCGGTGCTCTCATGGGTCCTCTTTATCATCATTATGGTCTTCACCACCATCCAGTTTGCGCTAGGTCGGCGCTGGGTGTACTACGGGGGCGAGTTATGAACGGAGGCGGCAGCCGATGACCACAGTGAATGCGCGGATGAGCACCGCATCTGCCGTGAAGGAGAGAACGCGCATGTCGCGCGCCGCTCGGAGCCGCCGTATCGCCGGGCGTGGTGCCTTGTTGGTGCTGATGATCGCGTTAGCAGTGGCCTTCCTGGTTCCCCTGGTGTGGTTGGCTAGCACGTCGCTCAAGACGTCCGGTCAGGTGTTCATCCAGCCCATCGAGTGGATCCCCAATCCGCCGCAGTGGGACAACTACCCCGAGGTGTTCAGACGACTGCAGTTCGGCCGTTTCATCGTCAACACCCTCTATGTCACGGTGATGGGCACAGTCGGGTCCGTGCTGAGCTCGCTCATGGTGGCCTTTGGTCTGGCCAAGATCAGGTGGCCCGGGCGCGATCTGCTCTTTGCCCTCTTGGTGGGCACCATGATGCTGCCCGGCATCGTGACCATGATCCCCGTGTTCATCATGTTCAAGCAGATCGGCTGGGTAGGCACGTTCTACCCACTCTGGGTGCCATCATGGTTCGGCTCGGCCTTCTACATCTTCCTAGTGCGGCAGTACATGCTCACTCTGCCCAACGAGTTGAACGAGGCCGCCAGGATAGATGGCGCCAACAACTTTGCTATCCTGTGGCGGGTCATTGTGCCCTTGTGCGGGCCGGCTATCGCCTCCGTCGCCATCTTTTCCTTCCTGGCGCACTATAACAACTTTATGGGACCGCTCATCTACCTGTCCGATAACAATATGTACACCATACCCCTTGGGCTTTTGTGGTTTCAGGGGCGTTTCGGCAACTTTTGGCACCTGGTGATGGCGGCGTCCATGATCTCGGTAGCCCCAGTCATCGCCCTCTTCTTCTTCGCACAGTCCTACTTCGTCCAAGGCGTGCAGTTCGCGGGCCTGGCCGGCCGCTGAGCGCCGACCTGCCCGGGTCAGCAGCAGGCCCCGACCAACATGGCCGGGGCCTGCTTGCATGGCTTGCCAGTCCCAGGGGATGCGGGCCAGGTCCAGACAGCGTTGGCGCCGCCGACGCGGACGCGAGGCCAGCCCTGGGCCGAAATGCTGTCTACTCCATCTCGTGTAGCCGCGGCCTGACGACGCGCGCCAGCCCAAAAGACCCGACGAGCAGAGCCCCCTGGCCCACAAGGACGATTGGCACGCCCAGCGTGTCGGCCAGCGCTCCCGATGGAATCGTGCCCAGCGGGGTCAGGCCATAGCTCATCATGTACACGCTCATCACGCGACCCCGGTACTCCGCCGTCGAGTTGGCCAGAAGCAGCGTCTGCGTCGCCACCATGCAAGCCTGGCTGGCTGCCCCGACCACTGCCAGCGCTGCGAGCGCCACCCAGAGCACGGGGACCAGGCCAAAGACGACCAGGCCGATCCCCATGGCAAACCCGTTGATCAGGTAGAGCAAGCCCTTTCGGCGAAAGTCGCCGAGCGCCGCAATCGCCAGCGAGATCAGCAGCGCACCCACTCCGGGCGCCGCCATGAGGAGGCCCAGGCCCGCCGCATCCAAGTTGACCACGTCCTTGGCGTACTTGGGCATGAGCGTGCGATACTGCATGCTGAGGAGCACGCGCGACAGCCCGAGAACAAGCAGCATCAGGATGGCTGGATGGCGTACGATGTAGGTGACACCCATGCGAAGGTCCGCCCAGACCGAGCCGCCGCAGTCGCCACGGCCAGGTGACAGCGGCAGCTTGGTCGTCGTGTAGAGGGCCAGCGCGTACATCGCGCCCATGACATAGTAGACCGCATCCACGCCGTAGTACTCGATCAGCAGGCCGGCGAGCCACGAGGAGACGATCCCCATCAGCCCCATCCCGACTGAGTTCAGCGAGTTAGCGTTGAGCAACGTCTTGTCGTCTACCAGTTCTGTGATGATCGTCTGCTGCGCGGGCATCAGAAACGCAAACAGAGCGCCGATGATCAACGAGCTAACGGCCAAGTGCCACACTTGGACCCACCCTAGCGAGATCACGACGGCCAGGATCAGCGAGTTGAACACCATGGCCAGCCGCGACCAGACCAGGATGCCTCGCTTCTCGAGGCGGTCGCACATCACACCGCCGTACAGAGAGAGCGCCAGCGTCGAGATGCTCCAGCCGGCGCTCACCCACCCCAGGGCGAAGGCAGATCCAGTCAGCTCGTACACCAGCCAGCCCTGCGCCACGGTGCCCATCTGGAAGGTGGCCGACGAGGCCAGGCCTCCCAACCACAGCCAACGGAACGGTCGGTTGCGAAGCGAATCGAACGTGGAAACCCAGCTCCAGGTGCGAACCAACTGCGACCTCCAGCGGGGATAGTCAGCATACCAAGGCATGATAGCCCGTTCTGGGGGCCGGTCAACTGGCGAGCGCAGAGACGAGACGCGATTAGGCGTGGCCAAGGGAAATGGCTACAATAATCTGCCGCTCAGACGCAGAGAGCGGAGATCCCGCCGTTGGAGGAAACGATGGCCGTAGAGCCCAAGAGGCGAAGCGAAGTGCCGCTCGAGGACCGATGGCACGTCGAGACGCTCTATCCGGACGCTGCCCTATGGGAGGCGGACCATCAGAAGGCCCAAGAGCTCCCTGACCGCGTCAGCGCGTATGCCTCGCGGCTGGATGAATCGGACGAGACACTCGCTGAGGCGCTGCGTGTCTGGTTTGACGCCAACCGCCTCATCGAGAAGGTCTGGGTGTACGCCCATCTGAGGAGCGACGAGGATCTGGGCAACAACCGCTACCAGGCGATGATGGAGCGCGCCCGGTCAACCTATGTCCGGATCAGCACGGCAGGGTCCTTCATCGCTCCCGAGATCCTGGCGATCCCCGACGATGTCATGGCCACCTGGCTGGACGGTGAGCCTCTGAGACCCTATCGCGTCTGGCTCGAGGACCTGCTGCGGAGCAAGCCGCACACGCTGTCGCCGGCAGAGGAGCGGCTCCTGTCCATGGTCAGCGAGCCTCTCTCAGCCATTCACCGCGTCTTTAGCGTGCTGAAGAACGTCGAGCTGGCGGCTCGCCTTCCGACTGTGCGCACCGAAGAGGGCGAAGAGCAAAAGCTGACGCATGCGCTGTTCACCAAGCTGCTGGAGAGCCGAGACCGCTCCGTGCGCAAGGCAGCATTCGATGCGTACTATCGGGAGTATCGCGGCAACCGGCAGACCGTGGCCGCGGCTCTGGATGGCTCGGTCAAGGCCCACGTCTTTCAGGCCAGAGCACGCAACTTCCGCTCCTCGCTGGAGGCTGCCCTCTTTCCGGACTATGTAGACCCCGCCGTCTATGAGGCTCTCATCCTGGCTGTACATGAGGCGCTGCCCGCGTTTTACCACTATGTTGCCCTCCGGCGCCGCCTCCTCGCCGTCGAGAAGCTGCACCTGTACGATGTCTATGTGCCGGTCGTTCCGGCCGTGGATCTCAAGTACTCCTATCACGAGGCCGTTGATCTGATCTGCGAGGCGCTGAGGCCGTTGGGCCCAGAGTACGTCGAGGTCGTGCACCAGGGCTTGTCAGATGGCTGGGTAGACCGGTATGAGAACGTCGGCAAGCGATCCGGGGCCTACTCCTCCGGCTGCTATGACTCTATGCCGTACATCCTCATGAACTACACCGGGACGCTCGATGCGGTGTTCACCCTGGCCCACGAGCTGGGGCATTCGATGCATAGCTGGTACTCCAACAAGAGCCAGCCCTACCACATGGCAGACTATCGCATCCTGGTGGCGGAGGTCGCTTCGACGACCAACGAGGGCCTGCTGAACCACCATCTGCTGTCCAGAACAGAGGATCGGGCGACGCGCGCCTATCTCATAGACCGCCAACTGGATAGCTTCCGCGGGACGCTCTTCCGCCAGACCATGTTCGCCGAGTTCGAAAAGCTGATCCACGCCCATGTCGAGTCGGGCGAGCCTCTCACGGCGGATTGGCTGGATGAAACGTACTACGGGCTGGCCAAGCTCTACTTTGGCGATGGGATGGCCTTTGACGAGGAGGACGAGCCAATCGCCGGCGAATGGGCGCGCATAGACCACTTTTTCTACAACTTTTACGTCTACAAATACGCGACGGGCATGAGCGCCGCCATCGTTCTCGCAGGGGCGGTCCGTGACGGAGACCAGCCCGCCTTGGAGCGCTATCTCGCCTTCCTGAAGGGAGGCAGCAGCAAGCCCCCGCTGGACTTGCTCCGTGATGCGGGGGTGGACCTGGCCAGGCCAGAGACGGTGGAAGCGGCGCTTGCCGAGTTTGCGCGGTTGGTGGGTGAGCTTGAGGAGTTGATGGGCTAACCTCGTACCCTGGGGAGGACACATGCACGGAGCTGACTTTGCCCGGCCCGATCCCAAAGACATCGAGATACTGGGGCGCGCGAGCACGGCCTCGCTGACAACCATCTTTCGCCGAAAGGGCATTCGCAACGTGTGGATGCCGCTCAAGCCCTTGTTCCCTGGGATGAGGTGCGTCGGTCCGGCCCTCACCATCCGCAGCGTCCCCGGCCGCGACGATCTGCAGGCCATTGCCTACCAGGCGGGCACGGCCTTTCCCGGGCACCCAGACGAGGCCATAGACGCCGTCAAGCCTGGAGACGTGGTCGTCCTGGATGGACGCGGCGCCACTCATGAGGGGCTCTTTGGCGACCTGTTGACGCTGCGCATCAAGACGCTGGGGGCAGCGGGCCTCGTCTGCGACATGGCTGTGCGCGATGCGCCCCACATGGCCGAGAAAGAGCTGCCCATCTTTTGCCTGGGCTCGGCCAGCCCTGGCGGAACCGTCTTCAACGTGGACTATAACGTGCCCATCGGGTGCGCCGGCGTCCTCGTCTGCCCCGGAGACATCATCGTAGGAGATGACGATGGGGTGGTCGTTGTCCCTCAAGCCATGCTGGGGGAAGTGATCGAGATGGTGTTGATGTTCGAGGGCCGCGAGGAGTTCATCCGGCTCATGTTGGCCGAGGGGCACTCGCAGCGGGGCCTCTATCCCATGGGCGAGGCCTGGGAAACGCGCTTCCAAGCCTGGTGGCAGGAACGCAGGCAAGGTACGTAGCCGACGGGCGCTCTGACTGCCACGAACACCCGGTTGACTCGGAAAGCGACTTGCGCGATTTGACAAGATAGGTCATGTGACCTATATTAGTGGTTCGTGGAAACTATATTTGTCCCGCGCGCGAATCCGACTTGTAGTGTTCATTTCCTCGCTTCACGCTCACCACACCAAGTGCAGGCCGTCTCACGGCCCTAGACCCGTCCGTCCCGCTTCGGCCGGCCGGGATCTCTTTTTCCGTGTCGTCACCCATAGTCTCTGACCGCGCGCCTACGGCTAGGCAAACAGGAGGGCACCTTGGAACTCAACGACATCACGAGCCTGCGAATCAGTCTGGCGTCGCCTGAGCAAATCCGCGACTGGTCCTATGGCGAGGTGACCAAGCCCGAAACCATCAACTACCGTCGGCTTAGGCCGGAGAAGGACGGCCTCTTCTGCGAGGCTATCTTTGGGCCCACCAAAGACTGGCAGTGCTATTGTGGCAAGTACAAAAAGGTGCGCTTTCGCGGCATCGTTTGCGACAAGTGCGGCGTCGAGGTCACCCATTCGCGGGTGCGACGCGAGCGCATGGGCCACATCGAGCTGGCCACGCCTATCGCGCACATCTGGTACACGCGCCGCTCGCCGAGCTACATTGGGCTGCTGCTCAACATCTCTCAGCGAAACCTGGACCGCGTGCTCTACTATGCCCAGTACATCATCACCCACGTCGACGAGGGGGCGCGCGAGCGCGCTCTGCGGCGGATGGACGATGAGATCGAGCAAGAGCTGGCCGCTTCCACCAAAGATCTGCGCGCCGAGATGGAGGCCCTCCAAGCGGAGCTGAAAGCGCGAGAGGCGTTGGCCGAGACGCGCGAGGCCGAGATCGACGCCGAGCTTCAGCGCAAACGCGACGAGGCCATTGAGACGCTCATGAGCGAGGCCACGCGGCTTCGCGAGACGCTGGATGCGTTGCGTGATGAGGTCGCTCTGTCGGACCTGGTCTTCGGGGCGAACCAGGCCCTGATCGTGCGCAGTGGCGAGATGGTTCGGCGAGAGCAGATCGCCAGCTTTAACAAAATCGTCCAGGACGAGCTTACGCTCGTCGAAGAGCGCATGGCGAACGAAAGGGATCGCCTGCTTGCTCCGATCAAGAAGAGCGATGCCTTGTTCGTGCGCCAGACGGGGGAACGTCTGGCCGAGCTACAGACCCAGATGGACGAGAAGGTGCTGGCCACGCGCGAGCGCTTTGAGCAGGACCGGGAAGAGCTCCTGGCGCTCAGCCCGCGCCAACTGCTGAACGAGACGAGCTATCGCGAGCTTCGGGAAAAGTGGGGGCGGGTCTTCTCAGCAGCCATGGGAGCCGAGGCGGTGCACGAGCTGCTGGCAGCCATCAACCTGGAGAAGATGGCCGACGAGCTGCGTGACGAGATCCGCACGACGCGCTCCAAGCAACGGCGCAAGAAGGCGATCAAGCGGCTCCAGGTAACGGAGGCGCTGCGCAAGTCGGGCAACCGTCCCGAGTGGATGATCCTTCAGGTGCTGCCGGTGATTCCGCCTGCTCTGCGGCCTATGGTGCAGCTCGATGGCGGCCGCTTTGCGACGAGCGACCTGAACGACCTCTACCGCCGCGTGGTGAACCGCAACAATCGCCTGAAGCACCTCATCCAGCTCCAGGCGCCCGACGTGATCGTGCGCAATGAGAAGCGCATGCTTCAGGAGGCAGTGGATTCCCTCATTGATAACAGCCGGCGCGGCAAGGCCATCTCGCTTCGCGGCCGACGCCAGCTCAAGTCGCTGTCGGATATGCTCAAAGGCAAGCAGGGGCGCTTCCGCCGCAATCTCCTGGGCAAGCGCGTGGACTATTCGGGGCGGTCGGTGATCGTCGTGGGGCCGAATCTCAAGCTGCATCAGTGCGGTCTGCCGCGAGGCATGGCCCTGGAGCTCTTCCGGCCCTTTGTGATGCAAAAGCTGGTGGACTATAACCACGCCATCAACGTCAAGGGCGCCAAGCGCCTGATCGAGCACGAGACGCCCGAGGTCTGGGAGGTGCTGGAGGAGGTCATCAAGACGCGCCCGGTGCTCCTCAACCGTGCTCCGACGCTGCACCGCCTGGGCATCCAGGCGTTCGAACCGGTGCTCGTCGAGGGAGACGCCATCCAGATCCATCCCCTGGTCTGCTCGGCTTTCAACGCCGACTTTGACGGGGACCAGATGGCCGTTCACGTGCCGCTCTCCGAGGCGGCGGTCAAAGAGGCGCGGGACCTCATGCTCGCCAGCCGTAACCTGCTGCGCCCGGCCAACGGGGAGCCCGAGGTAGGCCCCACGAAGGACATCGTCCTGGGGTGCTACTACCTGACCATGGAACGGGAAGGCATGAGGGGCGAGGGCAAGGTCTTTGCCTCTTACGAGGAGGTGGAACTCGCTTACAGCCTGGGCCTCGTGCATCCACACGCGCGGGTCAAGTTCCTGCACCAGTCCGATGGGCGCTCGGAACCGGAGCTGATCGACACGACCGTGGGGCGGGTGCTGTTCAACGCCGCCCTGCCGGAGGGGCTGCGCTTCGTGAACCAGATCATGGACAAGAACGCCATGAAAAAGCTGGTGGCGAGGGGATACCGGCTGCTGGGGCAGGAGGGGACAGCCCAGCTTGTGGATGCCATCAAGGACGTCGGCTTTGAGTACGCCATGCGCTCCGGGGTAACCATGGCCATTGACGACATACACGTCCCCGTCGAGAAGCAGACCATCCTCGAGGATGTGAACCAGCGCGTGGCCGAGGTGGAGCGCCAGTATCGGCGCGGGCTGATCACCGAGAACGAGCGCTATATCAAGACCGTGGAGCTCTGGACAGAGGCCACCGAGGAGGTGACCGCTGCCGTGGTGCGCGACCTCGACCCGTACAGCTCGCTGGGGGTCATGGTCAAGTCCGGCTCCACCAAGGGCGGCATGCAGCCTATCCGACAGCTCGCCGGTATGCGCGGCCTGATGGCGGACCCCTCGGGGCGCATCATTGACCTGCCCATTCGCTCCAACTTTCGCGAGGGGCTGTCTTCGCTAGAGTACTTTATCTCCACCCACGGAGCCCGCAAGGGCCTGGCGGACACGGCTCTGCGAACGGCTGACGCCGGCTATCTAACGCGCCGCCTGGTAGATGTGGCCCAAGACGTGATCATCAACACGGAGGACTGCGGCACGACACAGGGCATCACGGTGACCAAGGCCCACGCTCGCATCGCGGGCGAGCCCTACGAGGAGCGCATCGCGGGGCGCTTTGCCTCCGCGCCGATCGTTGATCCGGACACCGGTGAGGTGCTTGTCGAGGCCAACGAGCTGATCAGCGACGACCTGGCCGAGCGCATCGCCGCCTCCAAGATAGACAACGTGCGGGTGCGCTCGCCCCTTACATGCTCCCTGCGACATGGGCTGTGCATCAAGTGCTATGGCCGGGACCTGGCGCGCGGCACGTTGGTGGAGATCGGCGAGGCGGTGGGGATCATCGCCGCCCAGTCCATCGGCGAGCCCGGAACGCAGCTCACGCTGCGGACCTTCCACACGGGAGGCGTCGCCAGCGGCAGCGACATCACCCAGGGACTGCCTCGCGTGCAGGAGCTCTTTGAGGCCCGCGAGCCCAAAGGCCAGGGGATCATGGCCGAACTGGGCGGTCGGGTGGAGTTCCGGGCCGAGGGGGACCAGCGCTGGGTCAAGATCGTGAACGTCGAGACGCAGCGGGCGCCTCATCAAGTGCCAGGCAACTATGCTGTGCACGTCGAGGAGGGCGACCTGGTGGAAGTGGGCGACGTGCTGGCCAGCCGCAAGGGGCAGGAGGACATCGTCGCCAAGACCTCGGGCCGCGTCGTGGTGGACGACCGCACCCTGACGATCCTACACGAAGAGCGACAGGAGAGGGAATACGAGATCCCAGTCACGTCCCGCCTGGCCGTCGCCGAGGGCCAGATGGTGCGTGCGGGCGAGATGATCACGGAGGGCTCCAGGAACCCGCATGAGGTCATGGCGGTGCTTGGCGTAGAGGCGGTGCGCGACTATCTCCTCACAGAGATCCAGCAGGTGTACCGCTCCCAGGGCGTGACGATCAACGACAAGCACATTGAGTTGATCATCCGTCAGATGCTGCGACGCGTCCAGGTCGTCTCTAGTGGAGACGCCGAGATCCTGCCGGGCGAGCTGGTGGATCGCATCGATTTCGAGGCTTTGAACCAGGAGATTCTGGCACGCGGCGGCGAGCCGGCCATCGGCGAGCCCGTCGTGCTGGGCATCACCAAGGCCGCGCTGAACACCGATAGCTTTCTCTCCGCGGCGGCTTTCCAGCACACCATCACGGTCCTGGCCAATGCAGCCATCGAGGGCAAGATCGACGATCTGCGCGGCCTGAAAGAGAACGTCCTCATCGGCAAGCTCATCCCCGCCGGCACCGGCTTCCGCGTGGGCGAGGAGGAGGCCGAACAGGAAGCCACCACCCGCGAGGGCCTGGACATCTGGCGAGAGCCGATGCCGGACCTGGCGATGGAAGGGGTAGCCGACGACCTGCTCTCTGGCCTGAGTGGCCTCCTGTCCGATGAGCAAGAGGCCGGCGGCCTCGACGCCCTGGAGGCAGCCTACCTGGCCAGGCGTCGCGCCCGCGGCGCACCACGCTCCCTCCCATTGGGCAGGGACGCTGACGAGGACGCCGAAGAATCGGAAGAGGAGGAAGAAGTCGAGGACCTGTACGTCTCGGCGGATGAGGGTGAAGACGACGACCTCTTAGCTGCGGACGAGGACGACGAGTCCCCAGACGACGAGAAAAGGGACTATATAGACGACGAGGAGTAGACGTGGATAGGGCGCTGCTCCGGCGCTTTCGTCGACGCCACAACGGAGGGTCGGTGGGCCATGTGTCCACCGCCCTCCGTCTTGCTCTGGTGGCGGTAGCGATCGCCCCGCTGGCGGTACTGGCGGTGGCTGCAGCCCTCGCCGTCGGTGGGCTGGCCATCTACAGCTCCTATGCTCAGGAACTCCCTTCGGCGGAGGAGATCCGCCGCCTGAGCGTGGACACGTTCGAGACCACGCGCCTGTACGATCGCACTGGACAGCACGTGCTCTTTGAGATCATGCCTCAGCGCATGGACCAGGGCAAGCGCACCTGGGTGCCGCTGTCGCGCATCCCCGAGCACCTCCGCAACGGCACCATCGCTGCGGAGGACAAGACCTTCTACACCAACCCCGCGGGCATCAACGTTGAGGGTTTGGCGCGCGCGGTTGTCGGCCTGGTCCGCGGGGAGTATGCGGGAGGGGGCAGCTCGATCACCCAGCAGTTGGTGCGCAACGTGATCATGCCCCTCGCGGAGCGCCTCGAGCGTAGCGAGACCCGCAAGATCAAGGAGTTGATCCTGTCCGTTGAGCTCACGCGACGATATCCCGGCATGGAAGGGCGCGACCAGATACTCGAGTGGTATCTGAACAACGTCTACTATGGCCGGTGGGCCTATGGCCCCGAGGCCGCCGCCCAGGCCTATTTTGGCAAGCACGCAGAGGAGCTCACCCTGGCCGAGTGCGCCATGCTCGTGCCGCTGGGCAACCTCCCCACCCTGCTCTGGGAGGGCGACGGGCTGCGCTATGCGTGGGAGCGCGACGCCGACCTCAAACGCCGTCAGGAGCTGGTGCTCACCATGATGGCCGAGCAGGGCTACATCACCGCCGCGGAGGCCGAGGCCGCCAAGCGCGAAGCCGTGGTCATCGCCCCTTTGCAGGTCGAGATGGCCGCGCCGCACTTTGTGGTCTATGTGCGTGACATACTCGAAAAGCGCTACGGTCGCGAGGCGGTGTATGGGGGCGGCCTGCAGGTGATCACCTCGATTGACCTGGGTATCCAGGCCAAGGCGGAGGAGCTTGCCCGAAAGCAGATCGCCGCCATTCGCCAGGAACGGAACGCGCATAACGCCGCGGTGGTGGTGCTGAACACCAAGACGGCGGAGATCCTGGCCATGGTCGGCAGCGTGGACTATAACGACCTGGAGATCAAGGGCAACATTAATATGGCCGTGACCCCCAGGCAGCCGGGCTCCAGCTTCAAGCCCTTCGTCTACGCCACGGCCTTTGCCCAGGGCTATACGCCCGCCACGATGGTCATGGACGTGCGCACCAGTTTCCCTGACCCTTCGGGCGGCCTCCCCTAC
>Ga0194113_10006760_pt1 | contig 14520 bp, 11 predicted proteins | sample TA2MahC200mmetaG_FD_146193 | JGI IMG/M metagenome (GOLD analysis project Ga0194113, IMG submission 146193) | Freshwater microbial communities from Lake Tanganyika, Tanzania - TA2015017 Mahale Deep Cast 200m | ecosystem: Environmental > Aquatic > Freshwater > Lake | place: Tanzania: Lake... | reverse complement strand
GACCTGCCCCTTGGTAATCACGCGCCCCGCAGCCACCGCTTCGGCCGTGACAGCCTTCGCCTTCGCCACCAGTTCAGGCGAAAGCGGCGGCGGCACGCGCCTCGGGATCTGATGGTTTGGGTCATAGACGATGACCTGCAAATCTTGTGCCGGCACCAGATGCCGCCACAAGAACGCCTGCATCCGGTCTTCCGAGGGCACGGCTGACCGGGCGATTTCGACATCCCCAATCCGGGCGCTGCCAATGATCGTGAGACAGGCATGGCCATTTGTCGTCACGACATCGGCCTTGAAAGAAAGCCGCGCGACATTCTGCGTTCCCGCCATCGTCACGGGATACGGGGTAAATCCCGCCGGAGGATTCTTCAGCGTAAGGCGTATCGGGCCTTTGTACCCATCCTTCCGCAACGCAATCACACTGAAAGCCGTTGTGCTTTTCTGGCGGACACTGCCGCTGGAGTTGATGACGCGCAATTCAAAATCGGGACGCGGCGCGCTGATTCGCAAACGATAGGCGTATTCTTCGCCACCATTACCGGAGGTGTCGGCGACGTGAACGTGATAGACGCCGTCCGCCGGCAGCTTGGTCATGAAATATGAATCCGCATGGTGCGTGTTGACTCCCGTGCCGAGGTCCTCGTGGTCATCGCTGAACGCCAGAAGCTTCCCCGTCGCATCGGTAAGCTTGATCACGGAGTCCATCGGCGAATCGAGCCGTCGCGCGAGGACTTCGACGACCACTTCGTCACCGGCCTTGCCGGTGAACTCAAAGACATCCCGATCGTCCTTTTTGTCAATGCGACCATTGACGTTGACCGGGAGGGTCACTTTCTGCGCGCGCTCCGGTGTGTCGTTCGATTCCTTGTCGAACACCTCGGGCAGCGTGTCGAGCGCAAACGGCACCCGGTTGGAAATGAACCCTTTCTTCGACGCCGCGATCCAGTGGATACCGGCCGCCGCATCACTGTCCGGCGGGGTCAGTGGGGCGTCGTCGAGGTTGAAGCCTGCCATTTGAATCGCGTGCGTCTCGCCGACGCGCCCTCCCATGGGAAACACGCTGGTAATCAACGGCACCTCGCCGATGGTGATGCGATAAACAAAATCCTCGCGCCCGCGATAAATGGCATCGTTTATCGCCAACACATATTCGCCATCGTCGGGAACCTGATAGACAATGGTCGGGTCCGGACGGAACCGATAGTCGTCGTTATAAGCAAGTTCCTTCCCATTGGCATCGTACAGCGCCAGCACCGGCTGAAACCAGCCCGGAACCGCGTCGGCGATGTACGGAATCAATTGCCGCGCGAGCACGCTGATGATCAGGTGCTGCCCTTTGCGCGCCTCGAAACGGTAGGTGTTCATTTCGCCGGAAGCGACCTGGCCATTGACCGTGCAAGGAATCATGATGCGGCTCTCGGCTTCTTCGTCCGGCCGGTTGCGCAACGCCAGGTTCTCCTTGCCGAGAATCTGCCTGTCACTTGTCTTCATCGGCCTGCGACAGTATTCGGGAAGCTGACCCACATGAAAAGGAATTGGATTCGAGGAGCCGCCGCGCGGTGTCACCAAGCGCAACTCCCGTTCGCCGGGCGGCGCATCGGGCGCAATGGTGACCTCCACAAAAACGAGGCTGGCAAGCGAACCACAAGCCGGCTGGTTGCAGTAGGCGCCAAGCCGGTACTCCAGTTTTGCGGCCAGCCTTGCCGCAGTCGTATCGGCGGTCGGGTGCGACATGGCATCTGTCACGGAAGACATCATGGTGTCGCCTGATGTCATCATTGGCATTCCTGATGCCATTGCCAAGGCGACTGGCGCCTTCGGTCTCCTCAACTCAGTGAGCTGCTGACGCAACAACGTCATGTCAATTGGTCCAAGCCGGGGCAAATACTCGATTACTCGTGCCGTAACGCCCGGACCGGAAACGACGGCATCCTGCACGTCGGACAGGCTCTGACCGCCCAGTTTGACTTTGAATGTCGTGCCTTGCTGGCCGCCGGCGGGATAGCCGAAGCCGATATAGGGTCTCTGCGCGAGCACGGTTGAAGTTGCCGCCATGGAACCGGCCACGCTAACGATTGCGATAAGTCGAGTTGTGTTCATAAGCCACTTGTTGGGCGACTGTACCTCATGGAGAGATTTCGAACAAGTTGAAACGAAGAACAGTTGAAACGAAGAACGCTCAGCGCAATCCAAGCCGACCGGTGGCGGCGCGTACCGCAGCGATATCAGTCCGGCTGAAAGGCACCACGCAAACCCGTTCGCCGCGCGGTTCCCAGATCGGCAGGGACGCCGGCCCGAAAAGCGCCACCGTCGGCGTCCCGACGGCGGCCGCGAGGTGAGTCACCCCGGAATCGTTGCCGATGAAGAGCGCGCAACGTTCGAGAACGGCAGCCAGTTCGACAAGTGTTGCTCCGTGTATCCGCAGGAATGGCCGTGAGGCAATCAGTTGCGACAGTTGCCCCACGGGAACATCGTCGGCTTCGCCGTGCACGAGGAGGAGTTGGGCGTCCATTTCGTCCACCAGCCAGCGCGCCACGGCGGCGAACTTCACAGCCGGCCAGTTCTTGCGTTCGCTGCCGCTGCCGGAATGAATCGCAACGACCGGCCTGGCATCCGCCGTCTCAAAGAACCGCGATGCAAATGCGCGGTCCTCATCATGGGGATAAACCAGCGGCAGGGGTCGCTCGACATAGATGGCGAGCGACTCCAATGGTTTGCAGTAATGCTCGGCCGCGTGCAACTCCGATGGGCGCGGCGACGCTTCGATAACCTGATGGACACCGCAACGGCGAACATTGCCGGCAAAGATGTGGTCGGGATCGTAAAGATAGGAAACAACGAGGTTGAACCTTCGGAAATAGGCTGCCAACTGTTCATTCAACTCGCCCCCCGGCACAAAGAAACCGGCCATCGCAGCCGCCTCGATGGAGCGAACGGCATCGGCGTAGTGGCGTCCATTCGCTAGTTCGATGATATGCGGATAACCGAGAATCTCAATGCGGGCTTTGGGCCAGCGTTCGCGCAAGGCGCCCACGGCGGGCAGCGTCAGGATAAAATCGCCGATGGCGCCGCCGCGCACCACGAGGATGTGGGGAGTGTTCACGACACAGAATGCGCCGATCAATAGATGAAGATCCCCAGCGCCATCAACATCGCCCCCACGCAGACTCCCAGCGCACAGGCTGTGCGGCATCGCACGTCATGGGCCATCGCCCAGCCGATCAGGTCGCGGAAATGATGCGGCGCAGCAGTCATCCAGATTGCTCCCACTACCCACACATACGCCAGCACGGTCACCACCAAGCGCAACGCCAGGTCACTCGCATCCGCGGCGTCCACCATCTGCTTGGCGATCAACAGCAGCAACGCCGCCGTCGCGCGCAACGCCAGGTAATGCACGCCGTAGCGGTAAATCAAAAACAGCACCACCGGCACGCCGACCACGATCAGCGGCTGCGCCCATTTCCATTCGTCGCTCTCCCGCGACGCGTTGAACATCACGCCCCACGCGATCAATCCCGCGATGGTGATCAACACGCGCCCCCAGAACTCCGAGCGCGGGAACTTCACCATGAACTCCCGATACCGCGCCGGCGCGATCACGCCCGGCAGCCGCGCCGCGATGATCGCGCCGCCAACCAATGTTGTTATCAAAGCCAGTTTCGTCATAAATCCTTGTTCACCGGAACGCCGTAAAGCGTGACCACCGTGGCCCGTTCCACCCGCACCGGCAACAGCGCGCCCTTATGCCGCAGATCGCCCTCGAACACAACCCCTTTGTTCGTGCGCGTCCGCCCAAAACAACGCTGCGCATTCTTCGCGCTCTGGCCTTCCACCAACACCTCGACAATCTGACCAACCCACTCGCGGTTCTTCCGCAACGCCGTTTCATTGAGGGCCGCCAGCAACCGCTTGTGCCGTTCTTCCTTCACCGCCGTCGGCACCTGCCCCGCCATCTCCGCCGCCGGCGTGCCGCGCCGCTTCGAGTACTTGAAAAGGTACGCCTGCTCAAACGGCACCTCGCGCAGCAACGACACCGTCTCCTGAAAATCCTCCTCTGTCTCGCCGGGGAAACCGACGATGATGTCGCTGGAGAACACCATCTTCGGCTGCGCCGCGCGCAACTTCTCCACAATCCGCAAAAATTTAGCGCGGTCGTAACCGCGCCGCATCGCCTTCAGGATCCGGTCCGAACCGCTCTGCACCGGCAAGTGCGCGTGCTCGCAGAGCTTCGGCAAATCGCGATACGCCGCGACCAAGTCGTCGCCGAACCCTTTCGGGTGCGGCGACATGACACGGATCCGCTCCAGTCCCTTGATCTCGTGCACCGCTTCGAGCAGTTGCACCAGTTTCCGCGGAACAACGCCGCGACCATAGCTGGTCACGATCTGGCCGAGCAACGTCACCTCGCGCACGCCGCGCTCGACGAGTTTCTCCACCTCGTCCACGATCTCTCCGATGTTCCGGCTTCGTTCCGGCCCACGCACCTGCGGCACGATGCAGAACGTGCAGTGCATGTCGCAGCCCTGCATGATACTGACGAGCGCCGTCACCGCGCCGTCGTCGAGGTGGTCTTTGACGGTGGACTCGCTCCCCTGCTCTGCCGACACGTCCACGACCCCGCCCTTCCCGGCAAACAAACGGTCGAGATACTCCGGCACGTGGTGAAACCGTTGCGTGCCGACGACGAGATCAACGCCGGGCAAACATTTCGCAAGTTCATCGCCGCGGCTCTGCGCCATGCAACCGAGAAACCCAAGCCGCAGCGACGGCTTCGCGCGTTTCAGCCCGGCCAACGCCGTCATCTTGCCAATCGCTTTTTGTTCGGCAAGATCGCGGATGCTGCACGTGTTCAACAGAATCGCGTCCGCCTCGGCCTCGGAATCCGCGATGGCGTAGCCGTGTTGTTGGAGGAGCGCGGCGACCGCCTCGCTGTCGCGCGCGTTCATCTGGCACCCGTACGTCTTGATGAAAACTTTCTTCACTAGAACGGCTGGGTCGGGTGACGCCCGTGGATCAGTGACATCAACTCACTGCGGGTGGACATGCGGCTGCGGAAACCGCCGCGCATCGCGGAGGTGATGACGGTCGAGCCGGGTTTCTTCACGCCGCGCATGGTCATGCACGTGTGGACAGCCTCGCAGACGACGGCCACGCCCTGCGGTTTCAGTTCCTGCTCGATCATGTCGGCGATCTGGCTGGTCATCCGCTCTTGGACCTGCGGACGACGGGCAAACGCCTCGACGACGCGCGCCAGCTTGCTGATGCCGACGACGTGGCCGTTGGGGATGTAGGCGACGTGCGCCTTGCCGAAGAACGGCATCAAGTGATGCTCGCACATCGAGAAGAACGGAATGTCCTTGACCAACACCATCTCGTGGTGGTCCTCGTCGAATTGTTTCGCGAGGCTTTCCCGGGGGTCTTCCTCGCCGCCGCCGAAAATCTCCTCATACATGCGCGCGACGCGTTCGGGCGTCTCTCGCAATCCGTCGCGTTTCGGGTCGTCGCCGATGGCCTCCAACAACATGCGGACGGCCTCGGCGATCTTCTTCTGGTTGACGTGGCGTTTTTTCATGGCAGGAACGGTGGGCACCATAGCCCAATGTGGGGCAGGTTTGCAACCTGCCATGCAGTTGGATTTGGGCAGGTTGCAAACCTGCCCCACATTACACCTTATCCGGCACCACGAACGGAGCACGGTACTTGCGGGTCAGCATCGCGTTGGCTTCCTCGTCGCGCGGGAACCGCATCGTCTTGGGGTCGAACTCCAGGCTGCGTCCGAGCCGGTACGCGATGTTGCCGAGGTGAATCAGCGCGCAGGAGTAGAAGCCTTCCTCGATGCTCTTGTTGAACGTCTTGGGGTCGCCGCTGCGGATGGCGTTGGCGAAGACCTCGTAGTGGTTCCCTGCCCCACTGCCGGTCTCGCCGGGTTCGCGCTTCTCGCCCATGTAGGTCTTCCATTCCTTGACATCCTTGGTCATGTAGCCTTTGGAGCCGTAGAAGAGGTTACCGACGGTGTTGCGGTCGCTGCTCTTGTAGGCGTCGGGGCCATCCTTCACGCCTTCGCTGAATCCTTCGCGGTTGGTGATCCAGCCGCGGACTTCAAATTGGAGAATCTTCTTCTTGTCGGCACCGCCGTCGGGATTCGGGAACTCGAACATCGCCATCAACACGTTCGGCGTCTGCTGGTCGTCGTTGAACATGAAATGGCCGCCCATCGCGCAAATCTTCGTGGGCAGTTTCACGCCGAGTCCGTAGCGGGCGATGTCCATCTCGTGAACGCCCTGGTTGCCCATGTCGCCGTTGCCGTAGTCCCAGTTCCAATGCCACTCGTAGTGGAACCGGTTCTTGTTGAACGGCCGCTCCGGCGCGGGTCCCATCCAGAGATCGTAGTGGACGCCCTTCGGCACCGGCTCGTCCTCAAAATGGCCGATGGTCTTGCGCCACTTGTAACACAACCCCTTGGCCATATAGACTTCGCCGAGGCCGCCGTCGCTGAGGAACTTCGCCATCGTCTGCGAACACGGGTTGCTCCGCTGCTCCGCGCCGTCCTGCACGCACACTTTATATTTCTTCGACGCCTCGACCAGTTTCTGTCCCTCGAAAATGTTATGGCAACACGGTTTCTCGACGGTCACGTGTTTGCCGGCCTGGATCGCCCAGATCGCCGCGAGCGTGTGCCAGTGGTTCGGCGTGACGATGCTCACGCCGTCAATGTCCTTGTCCTCGTATAACTTTCGCAGGTCGGTGTACGTCTTCGGGGCGCGAAGCTTCCTGCTCGTAAAATTCTTCTTGATGACGTCGCCGAACAAATTTTCGTCCACGTCGCAAAGCGCCGCCACCTCGACGTCCGGCAGCGTGCTGAACGACCTGATGTGGCTCTGTCCCATGCCGTGAATGCCGATGACGGCGATGCGCACGCGATTGTTGGCGCCCGCCCAGAGTGAGTTTGGTTTCCACAACATCGCGCCCGCGGCGGTGGCGGCGGTGGCTTTCAAAAACTGCCGACGATTGAGGGTCGTATTCATGGGGTAATAGTTTGTGCCAAACGACAACTTGAATCAAGCATTATCCCTGTTACGATGCGACGCCATGAACCTGCTCGCCATCGCATTGGCCATCGCGACAACACCGCTCGTCCCGGAATATTCAACGATCATCCGCGAAGAACCGGTCGCCTGTTCCGGCAACTGGCTTGCGTTGCACCAAGCCACCGTCACCGCCACGCAAGGCATCGTGCGCATCGTCTCCACCGGCCACGACCCTTACGTGCGGATGCCATCGCTGCGCGCCCAAGGGCCGCTCGTTGTGCGCTGGCGAATGCGAACCACCGCGCAGGGTCCCGCTCAATTCTTCTGGACCACCACCGACAATCCGCACACGACCGAACGGCAGAGCGCCCACGCTACAATCACCAGCGACGGCCAATGGCACAACTACACCGCCACTCTCCACGCCACGGGCATCGTCACCATGTTGCGCTTCGACCCGTGCACCACGACGGGCGTCGTTGAGATTGCCGACGTCAGGATCGCGCGCGTCGTCCATCATCCGCTCCAGTTCGAAAGCCTCACCGCCATCCGCAACGCTTCCACCAACGACATCACCTTCACCTACAACCACCAGACTGTCACCGCCCGCGCCGGCGAAACGGTGAAGTTCGACATCAAAATCGCCACCAACAAACCGTTCACGCCAGTCACGTTCACTGCCACGTCAGCCAATCTGCCGCCGCTCACGCACACCATTCACTGGCACAACCCGTTCGTTGAGACCGACTGGACCGAGCACCGTGGCCGCAACGTCCTCGTCCGCGTCGCGAAGGACAACAGCGGCGCGCGCTTCTTCTGGAAAGGCAAACTCCTCGCCATCGCCACGCCGCTGCCGCCGCAGTTCAGCGTGCGTCTCGATGGCGACGAAATCGTGATCAAAGCCGATGCGCCGGGCGTGTTCCTCCGCGCGCTCGGCCCGCTCGAACAAGGGTTGCTCTGCGGCGTCGAGCACCTCGGCAAAGGCGAAGCGTCATCCACCAAGCTCGACCTCGAAGGCCCGCAGCATCTCCGCTACGAACCGGACCCGCTTCTCCTCACGATGCCGCTCGCCGCGTTCGTCACCGACCGCGGTTCCGTCGCAATGCTCTGGGACGACACGAGCCTGCAACCGGTTTTCTCCACACCGAACCGGTACGATTCGACCGACGACCATCTCATGGGCGTCAAAGGCAAGCGCGTGACGTTGCGCATCCGGCTCGGCGACAGCACACGCCTCGAAGACGCGATACTTTGGGCCGTGCGCGAGCGCGGGTTGCCGTCGTTGCCGAAACCGCCACGGTCGCCGGCAGCGCAGCGCGAGTTGATCCTTGCCTGCCTCAACGGCCCGATGCGCGACACCAACGGCTGGTTCCACGCCAAGTGGGGCGACTTCAAAGCCAACTGGTTCTGCGACCAGGCCTCGACCATCTGGCGTCTCACCGGCACGATGCCCGACGTGCCCAAGCTCGTCCCGCACGGCGCGCACATCGAAAACTGGTCCGCCTACTTCGTCACCGGCCGCGCCAAACAATGGCTCGACATGATCCGCGCGCGCGATGCCGCGCTCATCCGACAACAGAAACCCGACGGCTCCTACCGTTACGACGGCAAATTCCGTCGCGGTCATTTTGAGGACACCGCCAGCGGCTGGTGCGCCCAGCACGCCCTGAGACTTCTGAGCGATGCCCGTTTTACCGGCGACGCCAACACTCTCGCCGCGGGCGTCAAGACGCTGGAGTTCATGAAACGGTTTCGCACACCGCGCGGCGCGCAGGTCTGGGAAATCTCATTGCACACGCCCGACATCCTCGCGTCGGCGCACCTCGTCCATGCCTACGTGCTCGGCTACGAATTGACCGGGCGCGCCGAGTATCTCGAACTTGCCCGGCGCTGGGCGTTGAGCGGTTTGCCGTTCGTGTATCAATGGGGGCGTTACCCGGTCCAGAAATACGGGACCATCGCCGTGCTCGGCTCGACCAACTGGCAAGCGCCGTGTTGGATTGGCCTGCCCGTCCAATGGTGCGGCCTCAGCTACGCGTACGCGCTGACGATGCTCGCGCCGCACGACCGCACACTCGATTGGAAACAGATCGCCGAAGGCATCCTCATCGCCGGCGAACAGATGCAATGGCCCGACGGCCCGAACATCGGTTGCCTTCCGGACTATTTCGAGATTGCCATGCAACAGCGCCCGCAGGCGCCCGTCAACCCCTGCGTGCTCGCCGCGCTCCGATTGCGTCTCGCCGGTGAACTCGATTCGCTCGCCGTCGCCGCCGATGCGAAACACCGGGTTGTCGCGCCGTTTCCCGTTCGCCTGCGCGCGGGCAAAGCGATCATCACCGCCCGTCGCGGCCTGAAGTACGAAGTGCTCGTGGACGGCGCCCGCATCGTGCCGGTCACATCGCGCGGAACCGATGTGTTGGATTTGGAACGTCCCTGACCAACCTTGACAATTTCCGGTTACGGGGTTACGTCCAACTGCACGTGAACCTCATGAAAACCTCTGTTGTTCGATTCAGCGTATCGTTGCCGCGCCAACTGGCGCGGGAACTGGACCAGATGGCCGGCGAGAAAGGTTATGACAATCGCTCGCTGGCCATTGCCGACATGATCCGCGCCCACATCGTCGAGCACCGTCAGCAACAAGGCCGGGGCGAGATTGCCGGCTCGATCACCATTGTCTATGACCACCACCGCCACCATCTGCAGGATCTTCTCACCGATCTGCAGCACGAACACCGCGACGTGATCATTTCCGCCCTGCACTGCCATCTCGACCACGACAACTGCCTTGAAGTTCTTGCCGTTCGCGGCAAGGCGTCGGAGATCAAGACACTGGCCGACGAGTTGATCGCCGCCAAGGGAGTCAAACACGGCAAGCTCACCATCACGACCACCGGCGAAAACCTTCCCGACTAGGCGCGCGCAAAAACCCTCCCTTGACACAAATGCCCGACCGGTGTTACCACATAGCGTGTGAATCACACCGTTTCTCGTAACACTCGACTGCTGGCGGTCGCCCTCTGCCTGGCGCAGAACACGGCCCAGTCCGCCACCAACTCCCCACCCCGTCTTCCAGAAGTGGTCGTCACCGACACGCCGATCATCGAGGAGAACCGACTGACGCCGCTCGCTGGACAGGTGACGGCTGTCTCGAAGGAACAAATCAAGGAATTGAACGCGCAGGATTTGCCTTCCGCGTTGCGGCGCACGCCGGGCGTCGTCATCTCACGGCACAACCCGGTCGGCAGCTTTGGCGGCGGCGACGGCGGCACGATATTTATTCGCGGCATGGGCGCATCGCGTCCCGGCGCGGAAATTGTCATGACGATGGACGGGATTCCGCGGTACGCGAATGTGTGGACGCATCCGTTGATGGACACGTTGAGCGTGGACAACGCCGCCCGGCTCGATGTGTATAAAGGCGCGCAGCCGGTGTTGTTTGGCAACATGTCGTTTGGCGCAGTGGACATCGTGACGAAACGGCAGACAGAACCCGGTTTCCACTCGGAACTGCAACTGGCGTACGGTTCGTATGACACGTGGGTGCAGACCGCCGAGCACGGCGGGAAGACCGGTCCGGTGGATTATTATTTGATTCAGAGCTACCGGACTTCAGAAGGTCATCGCGACAATGCCAGCGGCGAACTTCAGAATTATCTGGGGCGCATCGGCGTTGACTTTGCACAGCATTGGAACCTCAGCATCCTATACAACCGCACGGACAACTGGGCAAAAGATCCGGGTCTCATCACCACGGGCCGCCACCAAGGGCAATTCGACACGACCACCGATTTTGGTGTCATTACGCTGGCCAACCATTTCGAGCGCGCCGATGGCTGGGTAAAAGTTTATTGGGAACACGGCGCGATTGACTGGCTCGGCCAATACAGCAGCACCAACAAGCTCAACAACTCCGATACGCTGACGCGCTGGGACACCTACGGCGTAAAGGCCCGTGAAACCTTCCGCCCGTGGGACGGCGCGGAATGGATGGTGGGATTGGATCTCGATTTCCTCAGCGGCAAAACGTGGAACAACACGCCGCCTCCGGGGCGTGGCTGGAATTTCCCGCGCGAATCCTTCCGCGTCATCCAGCCCTATGCGCTGGTCGCCCAGCAATTCGACCTGGCCGAGGGTATTTGGCTCAAACCCTCTGCCGGTGTGCGCGGCTTCTTCCACGATGAGTATCCCGATGAAGCCGGGCCGCAGGCCGGGCTGGTGTTGAACATTCACGACACGCGCCTGCATTTTGGATACGCGCGCGGCGTCAATTATCCAGGCATTTTTGCCAAGGCGCAGAAGGCATTCATTCCCCCGCTGACCTACAAGGATCTCACGGCGGAAACGCTCGACCACTATGAGGCCGGGATACGGCAGGATTTCGGCAAACAACTTCGGTTGGAACTCACCGGTTTTGTGGACAACGGGCGCAACCGCATCATTCGAACCATTCCACCTCCGGCTCCTCCCACGTACCTGAACCTTGGCAAGTTCAGCACCCACGGCATCGAGGCCACCGTCACGTGGCGTCCGGTCACCGATCTCGCCTTGTTTGCCGGCGGCACCTGGTTGAAAGCGGATCCCGCCGACACGCCGTACGCGCCCAAGTGGACAGCAACGATGGGAGCAACGTGGCGGTTCTTGAAACGGTTCAGGTTCAGCGTGGATGGCTCGTTCGTGGATGACCAACTCGCCCTGTCGCGCGACCGCACCTCCACCGCCGCCAACGTCCAGCGCGTGGACGAGTATTTCCTGCTGGGCGCGCGCTTGGGATATGAACTGCCGCTGCCGTGGAACGGGCCGCGCGCCGAACTGTTCATTGCCGGCGAGAATCTGACCAACGCCGATTACGAATACAAACCCGGCTACCCCATGCCCGGCATCAACGGCATGGGCGGCATCCGACTGGAGTTTTAATTATGCGCCAAATTCTCATTGGCCTTTTCCTCTGGGCCGCTCTAACGACCGTCGAAGGACACGAGAAGCACTTGCCTTCCCGTGACACTGTGGTCATCGCGCGCTTTCCATCGTCGCCGTCAGAGTTGCAATCGGATGTGCGCCCGTATGCCAGGGAGATCATCAAACGGCACGGGATGGAAGAATGGAAGGCGACGGTGTTGACGAGCGAACTCCATCGTCACCTTGGCGCGTATTCGATACTCGGCGCGAAAATGGGGATACGCGCGCGAGAACTATTGGGCGCGTCACTCGACGAACTGCGGGTCGAGACCTATGCCGGGTTGAAGCCGCCGTTGAGCTGCTTCAACGACGGCCTGCAAGTCTCCACCGGCGCGAGCTTGGGGCGCGGCGCCATCAGCGTCCCCAACGACAACGCCCCGCGGTGCGAGGCTGTATTTACCCATGGCAAGAGGAGCCTGCGTTTGCGATTGAAGGCTGACATTGCGGCGCGCATTACAGCGGAAATTTCCGCGCTGGTCAAACGCCACGGCGGAACGACGCCCGCCTACTTTGACGACGTCCGCGTCCAATCGTTGCGTCATTGGTTGGAGCTTGACCGCGCCGCGATTTTCGAGGAAGTGACTGGCCATGCACATCCCTGATGGATTTCTTGATCTGCCGACAGCGGCCACGACCGGTGCGCTGGCTGTAACCGGCGTCGGGGCAGCGTTGTGGCAGGCGAAGCGTTCCCTGCCACAGCGCAAAGTTCCGTTGCTCGGCGTGACGGCGGCGTTTGTGTTCGCCGCGCAGATGCTCAATTTCCCGGTGGCGGCCGGGACGTCGGGACATCTCGTGGGCGGCGTGCTGGCGGCCGTCCTGCTCGGCCCGGCACCGGCGGTGATCGTGATGACCTGCGTGCTGGTGTTGCAATGTTTCCTCTTTCAAGATGGCGGCGCGAGCGCGCTCGGCGCCAACATCTTCAACATGGGCATCATCGGCGTCATCGCCGGGTATGTTGTGTACGCAGCGACACGGCGACTGGCAGGCGGACTGCACGGAGTGCTGCTCGGCGCGGCATTCGCCGGTTGGTGCTCGACGGTGCTGGCGGCAATTTGTTGCGCCGGCGAACTGGCATTGTCAGGACGGGTAAAATGGTCGCTGGCATTGCCCGCAATGGGCGGCGTTCACATGTTGATCGGTCTCGGCGAAGGAATCATCACGGCGCTGGTGCTGGCGGCCGTCGCCAAGGCGCGCCCGGAGTTGCTGGAAACAACGGCGGAGACGCCCAACACCGGTCAGGTGGTGACGTTGGGATTGATTGCGGCGTTGGGTCTGGCGGTGTTTGTTTCGCCATTCGCGTCGGAGTGGCCGGATGGGCTGGAAAAGGTCGCGGGAAAACTTGGTTTCGAGCATTTCGCCACGGACAAGCCGCTGCTGCCGGCGCCGATGACGGATTATGGAATCGCTGGTGTCGAGGGCGCTTGGGTGACGCCGCTCGCGGGTATCATCGGAACATTGGCGGCATTCGCGCTGGCGTGGTTGCTGGCGCGGATGTTGACGCCAAAGAAAGCAGCTTGATGCGGCACGATTTCCTCGACCGCTACAGCCGTCAGGACAGTCCCGTGCATCGGTTGTCGGCGGAGGCGAAGTTGGTGTGTGTGCTTGCCGTCATTGTGTTGACCGTGGCGGCACCGTTGAGTGCCCTGCCCTACTTCGCCGGGCTGGCGTGCGTCTTGGCGACGGTGGCGTTGGCGGCAAAGATTCCGATGGGGTATCTGGGAATGCGGTTGTTGTGGATGGAACCGTTTGTGTTGGGAGTCGGCCTGCTGACGCTGTTCCAGCCCGGAGGCTGGACAATTTTCACCGGGATTGTCGTCAAGAGCACGTTATCGCTGGTGACAATGGTCTTGCTGGCGAACACGACGCCGTTCGCGGAGATTTTGCGGGTGATGAAGCGGGCGCGGATGCCGGGGTTGTTGGTGACGACGCTCGCGTTGATGTACCGGTATTTGTTTGTGCTGGTGGACGAGGCGGAACGGATGCAGCGGGCGCGGTTGTGCCGGACGTTTGAGCGGCGACGATGGATCGGGTGGAAGACGCTGGCCACGGTGGCGGGACAGTTGTTTGTGCGTTCGACCGAACGGGCGGAACGGATTTACGCGGCGATGCTGGCGCGAGGTTGGAAATGACACCGGCCATTGAAGTGCACCATTTGAGTTACCGCTATCCCGACGGACGGGAAGCTCTGCGCACTATCAGTTTCACCGTTGCTGAAGGCGAGTGTGTAGGACTGATCGGGCCGAATGGCGCCGGGAAGTCAACGTTGCTGCTGCACTTGAACGGCGTGTTGCCCGAGAAGCCAACCGGCGCAGTGCGTGTCTTTGGGCAGACCGATCTTGCGGCGATGCGGCGTGACGTGGGCTTGCTGTTTCAAGATCCCGATGACCAACTGTTTTGTCCAACCGTGTTGGAAGATGTGGCATTTGGACCGCAACAGCTTGGCGTACCGGAGAAACCCGCGACCGAAGCGCTCGCGCAGGTGGGATTAGCCGGGTTTGAGAAGCGATCCCCGCACCATCTCAGCCACGGC
>Ga0194113_10006748_pt1 | contig 14535 bp, 7 predicted proteins | sample TA2MahC200mmetaG_FD_146193 | JGI IMG/M metagenome (GOLD analysis project Ga0194113, IMG submission 146193) | Freshwater microbial communities from Lake Tanganyika, Tanzania - TA2015017 Mahale Deep Cast 200m | ecosystem: Environmental > Aquatic > Freshwater > Lake | place: Tanzania: Lake... | reverse complement strand
CGAGGTCCTTGATCTCGCGCGGGTCGGCCTGGAGGTCGAAAAGTTGGGTCTTGTTGACCTGGGGGTACCGGATGAGTTTCCACTGCCCGCGACGGACGGCGCGCTGGAACTCCTTGTACCCGAGGAGGACCGCGTCGCGGACGCCCTCGGCCTTGCCCTGCATGACGGCAAGGAGGCTCTTGCCGTCGATCTGGGCGGGGGCCTTTGCGCCGGTGAGTTCGCAAATCGTCGGGTAGATGTCGAAATGGTACGCGAGGGCGTCGGACGCCTTCCCCTGCGGCACGCCCGGTCCCGCGAAGATGACGGGCACTTTCATCGAGTCCTCGTAAAGGTTCTGCTTGCCCATGAGGCCGTGGCTGCCGATGGCCACACCCTGGTCGCCGGTGAAAACGAAGATGGTGTTGTCGAACTCTCCGACGTCCTTAAGGGCCTGGAAGATGCGGCCGATCTGGGCGTCGAGGCAGGTGATGTCGGCGTAGTAGTCGCGGAGTTCGCGGCGGACGGCATCCTCGGTGCGCGGCCAGGGCAGGAGCCTCTCGTCGCGGACGAGAAGTTCGCCGTTATCGAAGGGGTGGAACGGCAGATAGTTCGGCGGCAGGGGCATCTTCGCCACATCGTACCTGTCGAGGAACTCCTTCGGGGCGACCCGCGGGTCGTGCGGATGAGGCGGCGCAAGGTGCATGAAGAACGGCTGCGCTGCGCCGGCGTCCCGCTGCTTCTTCCACTCCTGGAGGTAGGCGATGACGCCGTCGGCCATCTCCTTGCCGGGAACAACGCCCTCCCCCTTGCGGTTGTCGAAGTTCTCCGACTCGAAGACCTTCAGGACCGGCGTATCGTTGTTGCCGGCCTTGCCGAGGAAGAACGTGGCGTAGCCGGCCTCGTTCATCGTCTTCGGGAAGTTCTGCTCCTGCCACTGCTCCCTGAATCGCGGCGCAAGCCAGGAGCGGCCCCTGAGGATCATCTGCCGCGCGGGCAGGCACACCGCCCCGCTGTATCCGCCCTGGCAGTAGGCCTGGCGGAAGGTAAAGCCGCGGTTAACGAGGGCGTCGAGGTTCGGCGTCTGGATGTGCGGGTTGCCGAGGGCGGCGATGGTGTCGCCGCGCTGATCGTCGGTCAGCAGCACGACGACGTTCGGCCGCCGGCGCGGGCCGGCCTCCGCCCCGCGGAGCGCTCGCGGCAGCGCCATCGCCGCCGCACCCATGCCGAGGCGCTTCAGGAACTCGCGCCGCTTGACGTTCTGGATATCCATGCGTTCTCCCTTCTTCCAGATGACTCCGTAGCGCTGCCCATCCTCGCCGGATAGAACGGCCCGTTACGCTCCGTGTCGGCCGGGCCGACGGTTGCCGCCCTGCGGCCGCGGACGGGGCGTCACTGCTTTCTCTTCGCCTTGGCCTTGGCCGGCTTGTTCGCCTGGCCCTCGACCTTCTCGTCGGAGGCGTCTTCGCCGCGCCCCGACCCCTGGCGCGACTTGGCCTTGAGTTCCGTTTCCATGCCCTTGTCGCCCTGCTGCGCCATCCAGGCATCGAGTTCGCGGGCGAGGCGGGCCTTGATGTCGGCGAACTTCGGGTCCTCGGCCAGGTTCTTCATGTCGTACGGGTCGGCCTGGAGGTCGTAGAGTTCCTCGGCGGGCCGGTGCGAGAGCCACTTGACCCATTCGGCCAGCCGCGGGTCTTTCACGGCATCCTCTTCCCAGGATTTGAAAATGGCCGTGCCGTGGATTCCGGCAATCCAGTACGTGTTGCTCGGCGCAAGGTTGCGAACCAGTTTGTAGCGCCCATCGCAGACCGAGCGCATCGGGTACGGCTCCTTGTAGCCGATGATGCCCACGGTGGTGTGCTGCGCGAAGACGTAATCGCGGAGCCTGTCGGCCTTGCCGAGCAGCACCGCCAGGAAACTGCGGCCGTCGAAGCCGCGGCTGCCGTTGGCGTCGGGGCAGCCGGTGTCGATCTTCGTCGGGTCGGCGCCGGCGGCTTCGAGGAACGTTGGCGGCACGTCAACGTACTGCATGAGCGCATCGCTGGCGGAGCCGGGCCTGATCTTGCCCGGCCATCGGGCGAATGTGGCGACCCGGATGCCGTTGTCGTAGAGCGACCACTTGCCGCCGCACGGGAACGAACTGCCTTGCTCGCTCACGAAGAGAACGAGCGTGTTATTGGCCTGGCCGGATTCCTCGACCGCCTTCAGACACGCGCCCACTTGCGTGTCGAGTTGCGTGATCTCGGCGTAATATTCCGCGAGGTTCTTGCGGGTCACGGCGTTGTCGTGCAGGTACGGCGGGATCTTGAGGACGTCGGGCCTGTGAAGGTCCCGCGGACCGCGGGTCCAGGGCGAGTGCGGGTCGTGCGACGCCAAGACCGCCAGCCAGGGCTGCGATCTGTCGCGCGTGATGAAGGCGGCAAAGGCCTCGGCGTTGTCGGGGCTGGAGTGGATGTACTCCCACGGAAACGTGGCCGGCGGCCCGACGTGCGTCTTGCCCTGCAAGCCCACGCGGTACCCCAGCGCCTTCAGGTGCGTGAAGATGCTGGCCGTGCCGTCGTAGGCCCGCGTGTGGTTCGGGTACGCGCCGCTTCGGACGGGGAACAGGCCGGTGTAGAGCGCGTGGCGGCAAGGCGAGCAGGTGGGCGCCGGCGTGTACATGGCGCGCAGCGTCATGCCGTCGCGCGCCAGGCGGTCGATGTTCGGCGACTTGACGTCGGGGTTGCCCATGCAGCCGAGGTCGTGCAGGTTCAGGTCGTCGGCAATCAGGAGGAGAAAGTTGGGCCGCGCGCCCGTCGGCGCTGCCGCCCGGGACCACCGCGGGAGCACGAGCGCCGCCGCGCCCACGGCCGCATATCTCAGGAAGTCCCGCCGCTTGACGGTTTGGGCACCCATGCGTTGTCGCTCCTTTAAGGCGGCTCCGCAACAGCGCCGATCCCAGTGCTCTGTCATACGTCAACTGAGGGGCGGCATGGTCACCCTGTTGGGTGACCATGTGGCGCCCTCGGTGCACATGGCCACGCAACAGCGTGGCCATGCCACCCGGCCACTCATCGTTTCACGTTTGACAGAGCACTCGCCTGGTGGAACGGCCTGCCGCGCCCGCTATTGCCCGCGCCGGCCTTGCCCGCCTTGCCGCGGCTCTTATTTGCCGGCTGCCGATGGCGCCGCATCGCCGGTGGCCGTGATACGGAACTCCTCCGCCGCGCGGGTCCAGCGTTCGGCCAGATCCCGGACCTTCTCGGGCTGCTTGTCGGCCAGGTTGCTGGATTCCGAGCGGTCGTAGCGCAGGTCGTAGAGTTCCCACGGCCCGGCAGCGCCGTCGGCCACGAGTTTCCAGTCGCCCACGCGGATGGCGCGATTGCCCGAGTGGCACCACCAGAGATACTCGTGCGCAACCGCCCCGTCGCTCGCCAAGGCCGGCACAAGACTTACGCCGGGCGGCGGCGGAACGGGCTTGCCTTCCCACTGCTCCGGCCGGCGGCCGCCGGCCAGTTCCAGCATCGTCGGCGCCAGGTCGATGAAGTGGCACACGTCGCGACGCCACTCGCCGCGCGCCCGGATGCCCGCGGGCCAATGGACGATGAGCGGCGACGAAATGCCCCCCTCGTGCACCCACACCTTGTGGAGCCTGAGCGGCGTGTTGCACGCCGTGGACCAGCCCGGCCCGAGGCAGAGATACGACTTCGCCGAGCCCGGCGTCGCGGCGGGGTCGTGCCCGTCGCCCCGGATCATCTGTTCGGCGCTGGCCCCGTTGTCGGAGACGAAGAAGAGGACCGTGTTCTCGCAGGCGTTCATCGCCTTGAGTTGATCCAGGACGCGGCCGATCTCGCGGTCGACGCGGTCGATCATCGCGGCGTGGATGGCCATCTTGGTCGCCTGAAACCGCTTCTGCTCGTCCGTCAGTTGCTCCCACGGGATCGCCTTCGGGACCTCGCCCGGCCCAATCCGTTTCTGCATGTCTTCCGGCTTGAGGTTCCAGCCGGGTATGCTGTCCGGGTCGGGCTTCGACAGCGGGCAGTTGATGAGGCCCAACTCGGTCATCCGCTTCCAGCGCTTCTGGCGGATGGCATCCCATCCTTCCAGGTAGCGGTCGCGATAGCGGTCAATGTCCTCCCGGAGCGCCTGGATGGGGAAGTGCGGCTCGGTAAATGCCAGGTACTGGAAGAAAGGACGGTCCGCGTGATTCTCGGCGTGCTCCTTGAGGTAACGAATGGCGTGGTCCGCAATGGCCGTGCTCGCGTAATAGCCCTCCTCAGGCTTGATGGGTTGGAGCGGCGGGTCGATTGCCGCCATCTTCCTGGCCGGCAGAAAGTGATGGTCGCTATCGCTGTACTCAAACGCGCGGTCAAAGCCGCCCTGCTGCGGCGTGCCGTCCACATGCCACTTTCCGGAGTGATAGGTCCGGTAGCCCAGGGGCTTGAGCATCTCCGGCAACAGCCGCGCCCACGCGGGGCGCTTCCCGCCCGCGCCCCCGGCCAGGCCCGGCATCGCATCGCGGCGGACCTGCTGCGCATAGTAGCCGGTCAGGATGCAGGCCCGCGAGGGCCAGCACCGGGCCGTGGAGTAGCACTGCGTGAACCGGATGCCGCCGGCCGCAAGGCGGTCCAGATTGGGCGTGGCAATCTCGCCGCCGTAGCAGCCGGCGTCGGAGAATCCCATGTCATCCATCACGATCACGAGGAAGTTCGGCTTGCGGGACGGGGCCGTCCCGGCCGCCGCCCGCAGCGCCCACGACGGCACCGCCACCGCGCACGCCCCAAGGCCGGCGAGTTTCAGAAAGTCGCGCCGCGTGGTCATGGTTGGATTCCCTTTTTTCGATGATCGTGCTGATTGGCCGGAACCGGCACGCTCCGTTTCGGCATGCGAATCTCGCGGCATCCGCGTCGCCGGAGGGTGCCATGCTTTCGCGCCTTTGCGAAAGCATGGCCGCCGGCCGCAGGACTCATTCTTTCGCAAGCGAAAGCATGTCACCGGCCGGGTGCAAAAAGGCAATGAGAATGTTGAATATTGAATATTCAATATTTCACATTCAATATTCTCCTTGCCGTTTGCCGGCCCACGGCGGCCGGGATTATTGCAGCAGGGTCAGCAGGAGCAACCGCACATCCATAACCTGTTTCCCGGGCACCGCGGGCGCGCGCAGGGTCAAGGGGCCGCGGCCTGCCTTGAGTTCGACGACACCCAGGCGCAGCGGCCTGAAGTCCTTCACGTACGATTCGCCCTTGCGCGGGACGCGATCGTGTTCCGCGCCGCGCAAGGGAGGATCGTTGGCCTCGGACACCACTGCCTGGATGCGGCTGCCACCCAGGCTCAACTCGACGGTGGAGCCGACGTCCGCCTTCGGGCAGGTGTAGTAGATGACCGCCTCGTATCGGCCGGCGGCGGCCACTTGAACGTCCCAGGTGATGCTGTCCGCGGCGGCCGTCCAGTTCGTGAAGTAGGAGCAGTTGGGCGCCGAGGCACTGCGCTTCACGTTGCCGTGCGGCACGCCGTCGCGGGCCGGGAGTTGCGTGACGGGGAATTCCGGATACCCGACCGGGAAAGGACGGTCGTCGTTCTTGAGGCCCGGCAGCATTTCCTCTTTCCATCGGGCCAGGGCTTTCGACAAACGGGCGGCAACCTCCGGCTGCTCCTTCGCGACGTCGCGGTCCTGGCCGGGGTCGGCCTGCATGTCGAACAACTGCCCGGCGTTGTCGAGGCGGTAGCGTTGCGTCCGCACGCTGACCTTTCCGCCCCAATGCGAGAAGATCATGCGGTCCGGCCAGTCGCCGGCGGCCCCCGTCAGCAGCGGCTTCAGGGTGATGCCGTCGAGCGGTTTGCTGCCGGCGACCGGGATGCCGGCCAGGTCCGCCAGCGTGGGCAGCAGGTCGATGGCCCCGGCGATATGGGGTATCCGCGCGCCGGCCGGGATGTGCCCGGGCCAGCGAATGAGAAACGGGGCGCGCACGCCGCCCTCGTCGGTGGATCCCTTGCGGCCCTTCATGCCGCCGTTCCAGCGCCAACTGTTCGGGCCGTTGTCGCTGAAGTAGATAACGATGGTGTTCTCGGCCAGTTTCAACTCATCCAGCCGCGCAAGGAGCCGGCCCACGTTCCAGTCGATGTTCTCGCACATGGCCAGGGCGGCGCGCGTAAAGGCGGTGTCCTCGGACGCCGGATTGCGGTTCCGCATCTTCAGGGCAAGATCGGCGAACTTCGCGTAGAACCGGTCGGGCACCTGCATGGGGGAATGCGGCGTGTTGTAAGGCACGTAGCAGAAGAACGGGCGGCCCTTGTTCTCTTCGATGAACGCGAGGGCGTGGTCGGTCAACTCGTCGATGAGGAACCCGTTGCCGTGCGGCAGAAGACGCCCGTTGTGGTCCAGGAACAACGCGTCGAAATAATCACCCCAGTGCCCGGAGCAAAACCCATAGAACTCGTCAAAGCCGCGCCCGTTGGGATGATACGGATACTGTATGCCATTGTGCCACTTGCCGAACGCGCCGGTGGCATAGCCGGCGGCCTTGAAAGTGTCGCCGATGGTCTTCTCGTCCAGATTCAGCCGCTCGCCGCCGGTGGTGACGTTGTGCACGCCGCCGCGAGGATGGTAACGCCCGGTGAGAAACTCGGCCCGCGTTGGCGAGCACACAGGGCACACGAAGAACCGCTCCAAAAGAGCGCCGGAGCGGGCGAGCGAGTCGATGTTCGGCGTGGCAAGATTGACGTTGCCGTGGACGCTCAGGTCGCCCCAGCCCTGGTCGTCGGCGAGTATGACGAGGATGTTGGGTCGCCGGCCGGCCGGCCGCGACTCGGCTGCGCTGAACCACTTCGGCGCCGCGAGCGCCGCAGCGCCCGCCCCGGCGTACTTCAGGAAGTCCCGTCGCGTGTGTCCGTGCATTTCTCTTCTCCTGGCTGATGCTCGCGCGGCGATGCGGCCCCTGCCGTCATCCGGCCTTCTTGCGTTTCCTGGCGCCGCCTTCGCCGCCTTCTTCGCCGGCGCCCCCGGCAACGGGCTTGGGCAGCGCGAAACCGATGCCGTTCTTCTGCGGCGCGCCCGGCGTGCTGCGCCCGTTGTCGATGTACTGCTGCATGAGTTTCGCCAGGCGCTCGACCTCGTCGGGGTTCGCGGCCAGCACGTCCCTGGTCTCGCTCAGGTCGTCCTTCAGGTTGTAGAGTTCGCGTTTGCCGCTCTTGAAGAAAATGAGTTTCCACGGCCCCTGGCGGATCGCAAGGTCGCCCGCCGACGACTGGTGGACGGTGGCCTCGCGGACGGGCCCCTTCGCGGCGCCCAGGAGGTGCGGCAGGAAACTCACGCTGTCTTCTCCGGCGCCGTCGGGCAACTTCTCGCCCACGATCTCGGCGCACGTGGCCAGGAGGCCGTTCAGGCAGACCGTGTCCTCGCAAACCGTGCCCGGCCTGATCTTGCCCGGCCAGCGGGCGACAAACGGTTCGCGGTGCCCGCCCTCGTAGATGCTGCGCTTTGAGCCGCGCAGCGGGGGATACTCGCGGCCCTCGGCGCCGTTGTCGCTGGAGGCGATGATGAGAGTGTTTTCGGCGAGGCCGCTGCGCTGGAGCGCACCGAGAATCTGGCCGACTACCCAGTCGCCCTCGAAGATCCAGTCGCCGTAAACGCCCTGGCCGCTCTTGCCTTCGAACTCCTTTGCGGGCACATGCGGCACGTGCGGGATGCTCAGCGGCTGGTAGAGGAAGAACGGCTTGCGGTCCTTCGCCCGGTCGCCGATGTACTCGGCCGCCTTCCTGGCCATCAGGGGCTGGACCTCGACCGGCTCGAACGTGCCCAGGACGCGGTCATTCTCGATCACCGTGCGGATGCTCCGCGCCTCGGTGTAGCCGCAGAAGACGTCGAACCCGCGCGTCGTCGGGCCGTCGGCCACGGGCGCGGCGGCCTTGGCGGCGGCCTCGGCCTTCACGTCCCCCCAGTTCATACCAAGATGCCACTTGCCAAAACAGGCGGTGTGATAGCCACGCGCCTTGAGCATCGAGGCCACGGTCATGCGCTGCTTCTCGATGATGGGCTTGGAATTGAAGTTCAGCACGCCGAACTGCCCGATACGGAACGGATAGCGCCCCGTGAGCACTCCGTAGCGCGTGGGCGTGCAAACGGCCGCAGCGCAGTGGGCATCGGTGAACCTGACGCCCTCCTGGGCCAGGCGATCCAGGTTCGGCATCTTCAGCGGCGAGTCCTTGCGGAACGTCGGCGGTTCGCCGTAGCCGAGGTCGTCGAACAGGATGAAGATGATGTTCGGCTTGCCGGCCGCGACACCCTCCGCCGCCGCGAGCCATCGCGGCAGCGCCAGGGCCGCAGCCCCTGCGGCGGACCACTTCAAGAACTCGCGGCGATTGACGGCGTTCATGGTTTCCCTTGACACCTTCGGCATCCGGGTTCCGCCGCCCCGCGTCAGCCGGCTTGCTGCGGCGCCGCCCCTGGCACGGCCCGCCCAAGGCGGGACGGCTGGCGAGCCGGGACCCCCTTGAACGGGTCGCCGGCTGGCGGGCTTTCGTCCGCCGCAGACGGCAGGATGGCCGACGGCGATTATCCACCAACTCGACCGCTCCTGCAACCGTCCTCTGCATGGTCTTCCGCCCTTCTTTCTGCTCATTCCGGTTTTACACTTCAATCATCCGGCGCCGGTGCCGCAGGCGCGGGCGACCCTGGCACAGCCACCACCACCCGAAACCCGTAGATGGCGGTGCGCTTGCTCGGGGGGTCGAGAACCCGAAGCCCGCAGCGGTCCACACTCGGCGCAGTGAGCACACAACCGCCGCGCAAAACGCGATACGTTCCGGACGCCGGCCCCTGGGGGTCCGTCGCCGGGCCATCGGGATACGCGCCGTACCAATCCGCGCACCATTCGCACACGTTCCCGTGCATGTCGTAGAGGCCCCAGGCGTTCGGCTCTTTTCGGCCGACGGGATGCGTCGTGCCGCCGCTGTTGGCCTCGGTCCACGCATAGTCGCCAAGGACCTCATCGGCATCGCCGAAACAGAACCTGGTGCTGCTGCCCGCGCGGCAGGCGTATTCCCACTCGGCCTCGGTCGGCAGGCGGACGGTCCGGCGGGTTCTCACGGAGAGTTTCTTGCAGAACTCCGTGGCGTCAGTCCAGGAAACGTGCTCCACCGGATTTAACTCGCCCTGGAAGAAACTCGGATTCGTACCCATGATCGCCTGGTACTGGGCCTGGGTCACTTCCGTCGCGGCCATGTAGAACGGTCTTGAGATGGTCACCTCGTGTTGCGGGCCTTCGTGGGGCACACGCCCCTTCTCGGAATCCGGCGACCCCATCATGAACCTGCCGGCCGGGATGAGAACCAGTTTCATCGTGACCCCGCCGCCAAGGTCGAGTTGGTTCGGCTGCGACAGGCCCGTATCTATAACCCCCACGATACGGGTGTCCGCCTCCCCTGATGTCCGCTCCAGGCGGCCGGGTGCCAGGAGGACTAAGAACGCCAGACTGCCGCCAATTATGGTAATCGCCGCCAGGAGCAGGAGCCCGACGACGACGATTCCCGCCACAACAATCGCGACAATCCACGCCGTCCTTGTCTGCCGCCCTTTGCCGGCATGCTGCGCTGGGGCCTGCGGCGGCGGGGGCGCTGAAATCCCGGGCGCCGGCTTCGGCTTCGCCCGCGCGGCCGCGAACGCCCGTTGCACCTCCGGCCGGCGGAGGAGCACGAGCGCCCAGATGCCCATGACCACCCCGAGCGGGAACCCCAGTGTGCACGGCAGCATCGCCAGCATACTGCTCGCCACGGCTAGACCGTACGACTTGAGGCGCAGCATCTTCGCCGCGCCCACGATCACCAGGATGCCGCTGGCCGCCATGCAGCACAGGATGATCGTTTCCGCAGGCGCCAGGAACAGATGCCCCCCACGAGCCCCTCTGCGTAACATTCCCTCTGCCGCCAATTGGAGGATGGCCCCCCCAAGGAACACCGGAAGACCCAGACACGCCAGCGCGCCCGCCACCATGAGGCCGATGGCCGGTATGCGCAGACGCTGCCGGACGGCTTCCGCCTCGCCTAGGGCGACCGCGGCCGGCGCACCCGCGGCGGGCGCGGCGGCGGGCGCCAGCGCGGGCGGCGCCTGCGGCGCGCGGCTGATTTGCTCCACGTCGGTCTTGACCTGGCTGGCCTGCTGATAGCGGCGGGCCGGCTCCTTCTCCAGCGTCTTCAGGACCACCTCGTCCAGCCGCACGTCCACCTGGACCTTCTGCGACGGCGCGGCAAAGCGGCCCAGCGGCAACTCGCCCGTCAGCATCTCGTAGAACACCACGCCCAGCGAGTAGATGTCGGCCCGCTGGTCCACCTCGGCCGGATGCTCCACCTGCTCCGGGGCCATGTAGGCGGGCGTGCCCATGACCTGCTGCGGCTGAGTCAGGGCGAAGTCGGCCGGGGCCTTGGCGAGCAACTTGGCCAGGCCGAAGTCGGCGATCTTCACGCGGCCCTTCTTATCGAGCAGGATGTTCTCGGGCTTTATGTCGCGGTGGACGATCCCCTCGTCGTGGGCGTACTGGAGGGCCTCGCACACCTGGACCACGATGCCGAGGGCCTCGCGGGGCGCCAGGCGCTCCGTGCGTTCCATCTGCCGCAGGTTCACCCCGTCGACGTATTCCATGACGAAGTAGAACAGGCCGGCGGCCTCGCCGAAATCGTACACGGCGACGATGTTCGGATGGTTCAGGCGCGCCAGCGACCGTGCCTCGCGCTTAAATCGCTCGGCGAACGCCGCATCGTAGCCGATGCCGGGCGGCAGGACCTTCAGGGCCACCAGCCGGTCCAGCCCCGGCTGTCGGGCCTTGTACACCGCCCCCATGCCGCCCTGGCCCAGGAGTTCCAGGATTTCGAGGTTCGGAAAGTGCGGTGCGAGGTCCGCGGGCGCGGGCGGCGTAAACGCAGGCGCGGAGGCGGCCTCTTGCGGCCCCGAGGCTGAATCCGCCGTCGGACGCTGGCTTTCCAGGCCGCGCTCCAGCAGGCACGCCGGGCACAGGCCTTCGGGCGTGTTGGCGGGCAGTTCGCCCCCACATTGCGGACATCGCTTCTCCTGGCTCATGGCCGTCTCCTTTCACCCATGCGGCTTCCACCCTTTACAGAAGGAAACCGGCCGGTGGGTTACAGGAAAACCGATCGTTCAGGACCGGAAGGCCCCAAAGAGATGGCGGATCTCTTCATCCACCTCCCTGGGCCCGGCCACGGTCTGAGCGATCTCGTCCCGTAAGAGCCGGCGGTATCGCCGGCGCAGGCGATGCACGGCGACCTTCGCGGCCCCCTGCGTCATCCCCAGGCGGCACGCCGCCTCGGCGTAGCGACACGCGCCTTCGGCCTGCGTCAGGAATCCCTTGAGTTCCTCGAAGAGTCTTTGCGTTCCGGAGGCGACGTGTTCCGCCTCCAGCCCACGGAGGACTTGCCCGAGCAGCGTGAGGGCCCACTGCCGGTCGAAGTCTTTCTCCGGGGTCACCTCGTGCGAGGGTTCCAGGCGGTAGCGGGTCTCGGCCTCGCCCCGGTCGAAGGAGAGCATGGTTTGACCACCGCCGCGTTTCCTGGCCCTGGCCCGATCCCGCTCGTTGGCCAGAAAATGCCTGAGCGATGCCAGCAGGAAGGAGCGGAACTTGCCCTTGCTGCGATCCACGGAAGCCAGGTAGTCCTTGTCCAGCAAGCGGGCGAAGAACTCCTGGGTCAGGTCCTCAGCGTCGTGGCTTTCATAACCGCAGCGCCGCACGTAGGCATAGAGGGGATACCAGTAGGTTTCGCACAGCGTCGCCAGGGCGGCCTGGGCGTCGGGCCGGCTGCCGTGGGCTGCGGCCACCACGATGCTCCAGTGCGTCGTGGCGAACGACCGCCGGCCGTGTTGGCCGGACCCGGAGGATTGGCCGGGACATGACATGCGGGTATTGTATCAGAGGCAAACTTAATCGGCATGGTGCTTTCGCTTCAGGCGCGTACAATGCCAGTGTACGCTACGGCAGGGGCGCGGCAGTTTGTCGGGGAGATGCCGGGCCCCTCGGATAGCCGATAACAGGAGTACCAGGAAGCGGCACGCAACCGCGCGGTGGGTCTCCGCACACACCGCGCTACGCGCGGCAAGGCGCCCTTGCGCGTACGGCCGGTCTGCCGCCCACAACCGCGCGGCGAGTACGGTTCAAACAAGCCCCACGCACCGCGTGGGGATGGATGGTGCGGGCCGATCATCCCCCGGCGGTGCCGGGGGCTCAAGGCAACGCGAAATGGGCAAGTCGGCCGTTCAATCCGCACTCCGCAATCCGCACTCCGCAATCCATGGATGGGCAGTGGCCGCGGCCGCGATCGTCCTGGCGGCCGCCACGGTCCTGGTGTTCCTGCCCGCGCGGAACTTCGACTTCGTCGGCTACGACGACAACGAGCATGTGCTGGAGAACCCGCATATCCGGGACCTCGGCCCGGAGAACCTGGCGTGGATGTTCACGCACTTCTGGGTGACGAGTTACTACCCCGTCCGGCTGCTCTCGTTCGCCATCGACTACCGCTTCTGGGGCGCCAGCCCCGAGGGCTATCACCTGACGAACATCTTGCTGCACGTCGCCAACGTGACGCTGCTGTTCTGGCTTCTGCTGCGGCTGGCGGCGGGTGGCATGCGACCCCACTTGGCGCCCGCCGAAGGGCTGCGGCCCGCAGACGGGGCCTGGCAGGTCGGGGCTGCGGCCGCAGCGGCGGGGCTCCTGGCGCTGCATCCGCTGGTCGTGGAGCCTGTGGTATGGATCTCGGGGCGCGAGGAACTGCTGATGCTGCTGTTCGCCCTCGGGACGGTGCATCTGCATGTTTCTGCGCGGCGTGCGGCGGAGGGGTCGGCCCCCCGGCGGCGCGTGGCCATGCTGCACGGCCTGGCCGGGGCGTCGGCCGCGATGGCGTCCATGGCCAACGTGGGGGCGGCGGCCATCCCGCTTATCGTCACGGCGTACGACCTGGCGGTGGCGCGGATGCGAAGCGTGCGGCGGATCGTGGCGGGCACGTGGTTCCTCTGGGCGCTGGCCGGCGGCGCCGTCGCGCTCAAGTTCATCTGCGCCAGCCTGGCTGCGCCCGGCCTTGTGCATACGAGCGGAGTCAGCCCGTCTGCGTGGCAGAGGGCGGCGCTGGCGCTGGAATGGTTCCCGCTGAACCTTCGGACGGTGGTGTGGCCGGCGGACCTGACGCTGCTGTACCCCTGCCTGCTGCCGGAGACGTTCTTTTCGGCGGAGTCGGCGGCAGGAATCGCGGCGCTGGCGGCAACGGGCGCCGTGCTGTGGCTTCTGCGGCGCACGCGCGCCCTGCTGTTCGGCCTGCTGTGGTTTGTGCTGGCGCTGGGCCAGACGTCGCCGCTCGTCCCGCACCCGATATACCGTGCGGACCGGTACCTGTACCTGCCGCTGGCAGGGCTGGCGGTGGCCGCAGGGGCGGCCTTGAGCACCCTGGTCCGCCGCGGCCTTGCGGGGCGCGCCGCGCTGGCGCTGGCGGCGGCCGTGGTGGCGGCCCTGGGTTTCCTCAGCACCAGGCAGGTGCCGTTCTGGCGAGACGGGATGACCCTGTTTACGCACTGCGTCAGACTCACGCCGGACAACAGCGAGGCCCGCGCGAACCTGGGCATCGCACTGATCGGGCAGGAGAACTACCCGGCGGCGGCGGCCGAATTGCGGGAGGCCCTGCGGCTGATGCCGCTGGACCCCGTCATCCATTACCACCTCGGCGTGGCGGCGTACCAGCAGGAACAGGTGCAGGAGGCGGCCGGACACTTCGCCGAGACGGTGCGCCTGAATCCCCGGTTTGCCGAGGCCCACCACAACCTGGGCATCGCCCTTGCGCGGCTGAGAGATACCGAGGGGGCCGCACGCGAGTTCCGGGAGGCCATCCGCCTCAAACCGGAGTTGGCGGAGGCGCACGGCAACCTCGGCTGGGCACTGCTGCGGCAGGAACGCTATGGCCCGGCCGTGGAGGAACTGCGGGAGGCCATACGGCTTAAGCCGGACTACGCCGAGGCCCGGCGGATGCTCGCCACGGCCTACGCTCTGGACGGGCGCATCGACGAATCGCTGCGAGAGTTTGCCGAAGCGGCCCGGCTGGACCCCGCTGCCGCCGCCCAGCAGGTGAACCGGGTCGCGCGGCTGCTGGCGGCGAGCGCGCTTGAACGGTTCAGGAACGGCCCGGCGGCGGTGCGCCTGGCGGCCGCGGCCTGCCGCATGGCAGGGGCGGCGCCCCCTGAGTTCCTCGACACGCTGGCGGCGGCGTACGCGGAGGCCGGGCAGTTCGAGCGTGCCGCAGAGGTCGCCCGCCAGGCGCTCGATGCCGCCGCAGCCGCCGGCCGGACCGGCCTAGCCGAGGCGATCCGCTCGCACCTGGAGGCGTTCCTGGCCGGGCGCCCCTGGCGGGAGCCGATGTCGCTCTGACAACTGACAAAAACGGGCATGGTTCAAACAAGCCCCACGCACCGCGTGGGGATGGATGGTGCGGGCCGATCATCCCCCGGCGGTGCCGGGGGCTTTGAACCATGCCCAAAAACGAATGTCACTTGCCACTTGCCACTTGCCACTTGCCACTTGTAAACTGGCCACTTGC
>Ga0194113_10006746_pt1 | contig 14536 bp, 14 predicted proteins | sample TA2MahC200mmetaG_FD_146193 | JGI IMG/M metagenome (GOLD analysis project Ga0194113, IMG submission 146193) | Freshwater microbial communities from Lake Tanganyika, Tanzania - TA2015017 Mahale Deep Cast 200m | ecosystem: Environmental > Aquatic > Freshwater > Lake | place: Tanzania: Lake... | reverse complement strand
CGAACAAGTCCGTCACGTCGTGCTGTTCGATGGTCACTCGATCCGGACTGGTGAACCCCCGCCGATGCAGCTCGTCCCGCAGGCTCAGCAGGTTCAACTGCCTGACCGCCTCCCCGTGGACGAGTCCCGGCGCCCAGCCGGCTTGCGGCACGCCCTTGATCTCGACCCGGCTGCCGCCTCGCACCGAGACGTTCACGTCCTGCCGACTCGCGCCGATCCCCACACGCACGTGGCCCGTGCTCCGGCAGACGCGGCCGATGAGCAGAATCGCCTCCGCCACTTCCTCCGGCGTCCGCAGGTCCGGACCCGTGACCGTTTCGATCAGCGGCATGCCCAGCCGGTCGGTCCGCCACACCACGAGATGCCCCCTGTCGGAGACCTCGCGGCAACTGTCCTCCTCCAGGCTCACCTGCGTGACCGAGAGATGGCGACCGCGAAACGGCAGCTTCCCGTTGACGCCCACGATCGCCGTCCGCTGAAAGCCGGTGGGAATGGAGCCGTCGAGGTATTGTTTGCGGGCAATATGCACCTCGTCGACAATGTCGCAACCCAGCATCAGGCACTGCTCGATCGCCACGTCCAAGGCCTGTACGTTCACCAGAAACGGGGGCGTATCGTCCAGTTCGTACGTACAGACGTTGCTGCGGTGGAGCAGGTAGACGATGTTCTTTTTCGTCTTGAACTCCATCAGCGCCGTGCCGTCGTATTCACCCAGTTCCGAAAGCGTCGGCCGCATGTGGCGCAACAACGTGCCGTCGTGTTCGGTCGTGTAGCGTCCGGCCGGGCAACGGCAGAAGAGCTTGCGGTGGGTGAACAGCTGCTGGTGAACCTCCAGCCCGCACTTCAGCCCGATCTGCTGGTAGTCGAGAACTGGTGAACGAGGCATCGGCGGGCCCATCCCGGAAGGCGTGTCGAGGCAAAGGACTGCCGTGACTCTAGCGAGTGGCTTTCCCGCCTGTCAATCGGCGTCGTGGCCGGCTCCGTCGCAGGCCTCAGGCGACTGCCTCAGACGACGCCCTGCTCCAACATGGCCCCGGCCACTTTGAGGAATCCGGCGATGTTGGCGCCGTTGACGTAGTTGCCCGGGGTCCCGTACTCCTCGGCCGTCTTGCGACACGTTTCGTGGATATTGACCATGATCTCCACCAGCCGCCGATGGACTTCCTCGCGTGACCAGGCTGTGTGGCCGGCATTCTGCGCCATCTCCAAGCCGCTGGTCGCCACGCCACCGGCGTTGGCTGCCTTGCCGGGCCCGTACAGGACCTTCTCGCGGATGAAGTGTTCGACACCAGCCGGTACGGTCGGCATGTTGGCGCCTTCGGACACGACGCGGACTCCATTGGCGGTCAGCGCCTTCGCGTCCTCCAGCGTGACTTCGTTCTGCGTGGCGCTGGGGAAGGCACATTGCGCTCCGTCCACCTGCCAGGGACGCTTGCCTGCGAAATACTGGCCCCCATACCGTTCGGCATACTCCGCGATGCGCCCGCGGCGCACGTTCTTCAGTTCCTTCACCCATTCCAGCTTCTCGGGCTCGATGCCGTTGCGGTCGAGAACGAAACCGTCGGAATCCGACAGCGTGATGGCGCGTCCACCAAGGCGAAGTATGTACTCGACGGTATACTGAGCCACGTTCCCCGACCCGGACACCAGGCAGCACTTGCCCCGAATGCTGTCCCCTTTCGTCTTCAGCATCTCCTCGGCGAAACAGACCGCGCCGTAGCCCGTCGCCTCGGGCCGCAGCAGGCTGCCGCCCCACAACAGGCCCTTGCCCGTGAGCACTCCCGTGAATTCGTTGGCCAGCCGCTTGTACTGACCGAACAGGTATCCGATCTCCCGACCTCCTACCCCGATGTCACCGGCCGGCACGTCCGTCCGGTCCCCGACGTGCCGGAACAACTCCGTCATGAAGGACTGGCAGAACCGCATAACCTCCCCGTCGCTCTTGCCTTTCGGATCGAAATCCGATCCGCCCTTCCCGCCACCCATCGGCAAGGAGGTCAGCGCGTTCTTGAACACCTGTTCGAAGGCGAGGAACTTCAGCACGCCCAGGGTCACGGTCGGATGGAAACGCAAGCCGCCCTTGTACGGGCCGATCGCGCTGTTCATCTGCACGCGGTATCCGCGGTTGACCTGGACCACGCCGTCGTCGTCCATCCAGGGAACGCGAAACATGATCACCCGGTCGGGCTCCACGAGACGATGCAGGATGCGAGCTTCCCGAAACACCGGATGGATGTCCATCAGCGGAAGAACGGACTCGAGCACTTCTTTCACGGCCTGATGGAAATCCGGTTCGCTGGGATTCCTCGCGACGAGTTCGTCCATGAACCGGGAAATACTCTCTGCCATTGCTGCAACTCCCGAATGTGCTGAAAGGCGCGCGGCGGGAATTCGTTGACCGGTAGGACGGGCACTCTTGCCCGTCGAACACGCACGCGACGGGCAAGAGTGCCCCGTCCCACGGGTAGCTTCTCAGCTGCCGCTCGCCAAAACGAAAGCGGCCATCTTACGACGACCGCTGGCCGAAAACAAGCGGTTGCCGGCGCACGGCCAGCGGTTGGCGCGGGGACACCGACACCCGCCCGGCGGCGCGCGGGGGACGGGACGGGCGGAGACGCATGCGACGAACGGACGGGCGTCCCGGCCGCGGACGGGGACGGGGACGGGGACGGGGATTCACCCGTCACGCCAGAATCGCGCCGCTGCGCGGCGGCAGATCAAGCACGAGGTGACCGTCCCGCACGGTCGGCCGGCCGGTCGGTCCGAAGAGCGTGGTCAAGGTGGCGGCGTCGGCCAGCCACGGGTCAACCCGCACGCGGAACTCGGCCGCGGCACCGCCGGCGTTGATCGCGACGATCAGCGTCTCGGACGCGTGCTGTCGCAGGAAGGCGTATTGGCGGCCACCCGCGTGCAGCAGTTCGTACCGCCCGTGCCGCAACGCCGCGTGGCTGCGGCGGATGGCTATCAACTGGCGAAAGACCGCCAGCATCTCGAGGTCCCACAGCGACCGATCGTGCCAGGGGAACGGCCAGCGCGCGTCGTGATCCCGGTGGCGATCGTCGTACCGGCGAGTGCCGCGCAGAGCGATCTCGTCGCCGTAATAGACACACGGCGTCCCGGGAAACGTCATCTGGAACAACGTGGCCAGCCGGAGCGTGTCCTTGTCTCCCCGCGCGATGCTCACCACGCGCGGCGTGTCGTGGCTGTCCAGGAGATTGAACTGGACGAGCGTGGTCTCCCAACTGTACTGGGCAAGAAGTTGGGCGATCCGCCGCGCGAACTCCGGCGCGTCGATCCCGGGATAGACGTCGTAGGAGCGCCCCTGCACCAGCGTCTGGCTGACGCGGTCCCCGGCCGTGAAAGCGATGGTGGCGGCGGCGAACACATAGTTCATCGTCGCATCGAAGCGGTCGCCGCGGAGCCATTCGGGCGCATCCCGCCAGACCTCGCCGACCAGGTACGCATCGGGTTTCACCGCCCGCACGCGACGGCGGAACGCTTCCCAGAATCCGGGAGTCGTGATCTCCGCCGGGACGTCCAGACGCCACCCGTCGATGTCGTGTTCGCGAATCCAGTACTCCGCGATCCCCAGCAGAAAGTCGCGCACTTCGGGGTTGTCCGTGTTGAACTTCGGCAGCGCGCGATTGCCCACCCAGGCCGCGTAGTTGGCCGGCCGGTCGCCATCGTAAGGCGCCAACGGCCAGCCGTGCGCGTGAAACCACCCCAGCCAGGCGGAGTGCGGGCCGTTCTCCAGAATGTCGTTGAACTGGAAGAACCCGCGGCTGGCGTGATTGAAGACCCCGTCCAACACGACGCGGATGTCGCGGGCGTGCGCTTCGCGGACCAGCAGGTCCAGCGCGGCGTTGCCGCCCAGCAGCGGATCGACCTTCTCGTAGTCGTGCGTGTGGTAGCGGTGATTGCTGGCCGATTGAAACACCGGCGTGAGGTAAATGGCGTTGACGCCCAACTCCACCAGATGGTCCAAATGCTCGACGACACCCACGAGGTCCCCGCCGTGGTAACCCTGCTGCGTCGGGGCCGAATGCCAGGACGACAGGTTGGCCGGCTTGGGAACGCGGTCGCTTCGCGCGAATCGGTCGGGGAAGATCTGATAGAAGACGGCGTCCTTCGCCCACGCCGGCCGCTCGGTGATGTCGTGTGCCGTGCTCACAAGTATTTCGTGAATCCTGGAATGGGCAGCTTGTAATTGCCGTTGGCGTCGGGCACGGTGGGCGGCGGCATGTCGAGCGTCACGTCGGCCAGACGCGGCTCGAACTCGAAGTCCGCGGCCAGCACCTGCTCCCACGTGACTTGCCGGCCCATGTAGGTGGCGATCTGCCCCATGATGGCCATGTACGTGCTGTCGACCATCGTGTCACGGTGGTTGACCGGCCGGCCCTCGCGGATCCCGGTGATCAGCAGCTTCTGTTCCTCCGCGTGGGCGTTGTTTCGCGGCCCCTCGTACTTCCAGTTGGTCTCGCCCTCGATGCGGCAGTCGGTCCAGTAGCACGTCCCTTTCGTGCCCATGATGATGTCGTCCCAGAGGGAATAGCATCCTTTGCGGGTCTGGCACAAAGCGTACACGCGCGGCCCGCCGGCGAAGTCGTAAACCACCGCGCTGTGGTCGAACATGTCACCGTACTCCTCGCCAAACCCGGTGGACCGGCCGCCCAGCGCGAAGCAGATCGTCGGGTTCTTCTCATGCAACACCCAGCGCATGCGGTCGAGGTTGTGGACCAGCGACTGCGTCACGTCGTCACCCGAGAGCCAGCGGAAATGATACCAGTTCGAGAACTGGTACTCGACTTCGCTCAACGCCGGATCCCGCGAGACCAAGCTGTACGGCTCGCGGAGGAACATCGACTGGATCGCCACCACGTCGCCGATCGCGCCGGCGTGGATCCGCCGCACCTGCTCCTGGTACGCCACGTCGTAGCGGCTCTCGTGTCCCGACACGAATGACAGGTTCTTGGCAGTTGCCAGTTCGGCCGAGCGTTTCAATCGCAGGCACCCGGAGGGGTCGATCGCGTGCGGCTTCTCGATGAACACGTGCTTGCCCGCCTTCAACGCCTCCTCGGCGTAAAACGCGTGGAACTTCGAGGCACAGGCGATCAGCACGGCGTCGGATTCCTCGATCACGCGCCGGTAACCGTCCAAGCCGTGCAGACACGTGTCGTCCGTGGCGATGAATTGGTCGGGGAATTGGGTCTTCAGCGCCTGGCGGCCGCGCTCCATGCGGAGTTTGAACACGTCCGTCATGGCGGCGAGTTTCACGTCGCCGCCCTGCTGCAACGCCTGAGCCGCCGCGCCGCTGCAACGCCCCCCGCACCCGATCATCCCGATCTTGATCGCCTGGCCGCCGCCGGCGTGAGCGCTTCGCGCCACGGTGAGCCCGCAGGCGGTCGCGGCACCGGCCGCTGCCGTCGTCTTGAGAAACTGCCGCCGTGAAGGTCGATCCGCCGCGTTTCGCATCATGGTGCCTCCCGTTGTGCCGCGGGCGCCGGGCCCGCATCACTCCTTCGAACAGAATTAAACCAGGTTGTCGCCGCAACGCGGCGGCAGGCGAGCCCCCGGTGTCAACCGGCGGGTGGACGCGGGTGCGCCCACAACCGGGGCAGCTCACGCTGCCCGCTCGCCTCTACCGTCGGATCACGCTTCCTCAATGACCTTCAATCCCAAAGCCTTGCCGAATTCCGCCAGCGGCTCCTTCACGTCACCGTAGACCGTCACACGGTGCCAGCTGAACTGGTCCCACTGGTCGAACATCTTCCCGATATCGCCGCGCACTTCCGCCAGCAGCTTCGTGCGGCACCCGCGTTCGCTGTCGAGCGGGCCGACGGCCTTCGCCTGATGCACCAGCAGCTCCTTGCGCTGCACGTTCGTGCGGAAGGTGGTCGTCATGAAACCGCCCGGCATGAAGGACTCCGCACAGGCCCCTCGCGGGTCGCGGTTGTGCAGCGTGCGGATCCGATACCCGTTGACCGCGCCCCGCGGGCCAAACACGCGGGTCGCGCCCACGCAGTGCGCGTAGACGATCTGGTTCTTGCTCGTGTCGATCGCCGGGTCCGACACGAATCCGGGCCGGCCCGTGAGAATCCGGGCCATCAGCATGCTGAGCGTGTCGTCGGGCATGGCCTCGCACACGCCCTGACCGCCGTCGTTCATCAGCTGCATGAACCCGAGGCAGGGGTATGCCGCCAGTTTTCCGGCCGCGAAACCACCGAGACAATTCATGGTCACCGTGTCCGTGCCGTGCTTCGCCAAGAGCTTGAGCGTGGCCAGATAGACCGCGCCGGCGTTCTCCACCGCCTCGGCGATCGGCCGGCTCGGCTCCACGTACTCGCCCGGCTTCAACTCCTCGGCCTCTTTCAACCACCGACCGGCCCACTCGCGAGCCTCCTCGCGGTCGGCCTCCGCATAGAAGGCCTGCAGTTCGTCGAAACCGAGAAAACGCCCCTTGGCGCCCAGGAAATCGTGCTCCTGGCCCGGCTGACCGGCGCCCACGATGAGAAACCGCGATTCCCGAAACCGCCGGACGCACTCCCCGATATCCGTCAACGTGATCGCATCGTCGGAGCACGCGGCGGCATGCGAAGCGGGAAACGTCCCACGATAGGCCTCCTCACACTTCCGGACAAACGCGGCCGGCGTCGCGCCCGGTTGCCGCACGTCCGCGAACTGGCGGGCCACCAGCGCCAGATCCTCCAGCCGCGTGCTGCTCACCACCGCCACCGGCACCCCGCGGCTCATCAGGCTGGCAACGCCCACCAGAAACACGCCGGACCCGCCCAGGTACTCGTCGGCCACCAGCGTCGGCTTGCCCAACGAAGCGATCTGGATCAACCACTGGGTCTGTGCCCAATCCAGCGTCATCGCGTGAATGAGATAGCCGTCCACCTCGTCCTTCATGGCGACGGCCTTGGGTACGTCGGCCGGTTGCGTGAGCGTCACCGGCACGAACTCGACGTCGGGGCAGCCTTGGTTGAGCACCGCGAGCACTTCGGCCTGCCGACCTTGCGTGTCGAACCCCGGATACGGCCAGATCTCATGAACGTTGATATTCGCCAAAAACACGGCCGCCACACGCGTCTTCGGCTGATTGCGTGCCGCCGCACTCGCGTCCCGCGGCAACAGCGCCGTCGCGGCAACCGCCGCCGTGGCGCCCAGAAACTCCCGTCGACTGACGGCGTGACAACAACCATGACAGGCTCTACCCGGTCTGCACGTGAACATGCCTGGCTCCTCCCGCTAGGTCCGAGTAATTGAAGCCCCACCAACTCCGGCACGCCACCATGGTATCAAACGCGGCCCATGGCCGCCACCAATCACGGCCGTCGCCGGCCTTCACCCCGCGAACTTGCCTCGTGGGGCCGCAAGTCCTTTTGACGGCGAACCCGCGTTCCATTAGAATTGTCTCACGCTGAGACCGACATCCCGGTTGCGGTCTCGCTTCGGGGCGTAGCGCAGTCTGGCTAGCGCACCTGCTTTGGGAGCAGGGGGTCGAAGGTTCAAATCCTTTCGCCCCGACTATCTTTCGAAACGAGCCCTTTTGCCAACAGGTCAAAGGGCTTTTTCATTGTGGGGACAGGAGTTACGTCGTCGAGCGTCCAGTTCAAACAGATGATTTCGAGGATTCGACGTTTGGCGGCGTAGTCAGCCGTAAGCCATTTCTCCCGAGGGTTTTGCGAAAGTTCAGACGCTTTGACCGCAATGTCGATGATTTCGTGCCTGCCACGGTCGGCAACGTCGATTTCGAGCTTCAACTCGGCCTCCCGATCACGCGGTTCCCGGCTCTTTCCTGCGAAGGTATCGGCGTCGATCTCCTCCAACATCCGCAGGTTCAATAGCCGATCCTGTTGGTCTCGAACAGCGATGAGTTCTTCCTGTAGCTGCTTGGCCCGTCGAGCCGACGACCGTCGTATCGATCCGTGTGACGGCAAGGGAGTTGGAGATGATCCTGACTCAGACCGACATCGCCAAGACCAAGAAGCTCCGTCCACGGCTGGAGGCGATAGCTGCCCAAGGGATATCTGTCGATTTGGACATCAACGACTGGAGCAGGATCTTGTTGGCCCTGTGCGGGAGCAGAGCGAAAGATATGCCCGTCCGAAGGCACCGGCTTCGAACGGCAACGAGAATCGCCAATCAATCGGCCGATGCGTTGGGAATCGCCCCTCCTGTATTGTGAACGTAGCCCGGAATGGTGAGCTTCACGAAGACGAAAACATGCAGTCGGAATCGCCGCTGGAAGTTGCATCGGTTAATGTAGCGGAGGACTGGCCAACCATGATTCGGACAATGAACACAACGTTCTTCTGCCTGCTCGGGCTTGCCGTTTTCGGATTTCTTCCCGGCATCCAAGCCCAGGTGGCTTGCTCGCAGGACACACTCGTCCGACTGCCAACCAGTGCCTCCAGCGTCACCGTCGTTCACGCCCTTCCAGACGGACAGCGAGGTGCCGACATCATCGGTCGCCCCGAGTTCCACACTCAGACGCTTCCGGCAAGGAACGGAAGCATCGAGGTCAATGTGTCATCGGAGCCAGTTTGGATCATCGAAGGCGAACTTACTGCTCGGGCGGGCGTGTTGGTCGATGCTTCGCCGTTTGGTTTCCATCCGGCGTTGGCACCTGGTTTCCGATTCGTTTACGCCGAAGAAATCGGCGTGCGATGGCATCGGCCAGGGCTGTACCTGATGTGGGTGCTGGGGCAACCCGATGTCTCACACGACCACTACGTCTGGGACTTGTTCGACCGGGATGTCAGGGCTGTACCACCGGGAATGAGGCAGATGCGAAATCTCTGCGTCTGCCATGATGCCATGATTCAAGTTCCAAACCGGCCTCTCATCGAAGCGGTGAAGCGACCTGAGATCGATGTCTCACAGCATACGGACGGAACGACGTACCGCCCCAAGGACGTGGCGAAATACCAACGCTGGGTGCGAGCCGTCGTCGAACGTTATGACGGCGATGGCGTGGACGACATGCCCGGCCTGGCGGCTCCCATCAAGTATTGGCAGGTGGACAACGAGCCGCCCCGGCGTCGAGAAGGATACGCCGATCTCGTGCACATCACCAGCCAAGCCGTCAAAGAAGCCGACGCCACGGCCAGCGTTCTGATTGGTGGCTTGGAGATCCCGTTCGAAGACTACCGGGAAAGAATCTACGAAACCGAGCAGTTGCCCATACTGCGGGAATTGCAGGGAACCGGCATCGACATCGTGGATCTGCACTGGTTCGGCCACCTGGGCGAAGCGAGTAGGCTACCCAAGGCCCTTGAGCGAGTCCGCAAGGATCTTCAGCAGTGCGGGTTCGAGAACACGGCCATCTGGTTCACCGAGCTGGGAACCTACAGCGGTGGTCCCCGGCATCATCAGGGGCATCCACTCCCGTTTCAGTCGGAGCGACAACAGGCAGCCGAGATGCTCCAGCGGCATGTCGTCGCTTTGGGCGAAGCGGTGGGAAAACTGTTCTGGGCCTGGGGCATGACCGAGGGCTTCGTGAATGTTCACGACAACGACTACTTCGACAATACAGGCTTTGTCTACGACGGGATCGGCCCTGACGATCCGGGCCGGGGTACAAAGAAGATTGTCTATTGGACGTACCAGCAAATGACGGGCCTGCTTCAGCACTGGGATGGCAAACCGCCTGAGCGACTGCCTCTCGGCGAAGCCGTCGTGGGTTACCAGTTTCGCATGTCCAATGCAGCCGAGGGAGCGATCCTTCTCCTGTGGTTGGACCAGACTGCGGGACGCGTGAAATAGCGACGATATGATGGAGGCCAGCACCATGCAGCCCGACGATGCCACGATTAAGGCTCGACTGGAAGAAGTCTTGCAGTCCGTCGTTTGTCCGGTGTCGGGCTGTTGGGGACTACATGGTGCCCACTACGAGTATTACCACGACGAGGGTTGCGAGTGCTACGTGCTGGAAGTCTGGCCGGTGGCCTTCGACGCTCCACGACAGGAGGGTGGTAATGGACAAAACAACGAAGATGTCCTCTGTTACGAGTTCGCCGAGTTCGAGTTCAGCGAGACGATCACGCTGGTAGCTTTGGAACACTTGCATTTCAGCCAGCGCCGGGAAATCTTCAAGACCGGTCGGAAGGAAGAGGGGCAGGATCTAGAATTGCGGGTTCACCTCGTCCCGCAAGAAATTGACGAAATCTAGCCGTAGAAAAAGATGTCATGGGCGAAGTCGCAAAACGCCTTCATCGGAAATTGGCGTCGAAATCACATCACCTTCCCACCACAGCGCCCAAACGGCGTCCCGGTGATCCGCTGCCCGGAGGTGCCAAGGACATTCCGACGCTCATCAAGGAGGGATGCGTTCCGCTTCATGCGGTCTACGCCTTCATTCAGCACATGTCATCGCAGTTCGCCGAGGTGGTGGCGCACTGGCCAGAGATGAAGGCGTGGGCTCAGGTAGTTGAGCGAGCCGAAGACGAGTATATGCCTGCCGGTCCTCCCATGAGCCCGTTGACCGGCAGCTACTTCTGGATGTGGGCACTTTACGACCTCCGCATCGGCACCAGCAACGACACCCTGTCCTCGTGCCAAATCGCCGCCAACGACATCATTCAACTCGATGAGAACCAGTTGCATGTGCTCAAGACGCTGGATCGCTCACGGATGGGGATCTACGAGCACCTTGGCAAGGACGGGTCGTATGTCCGACTCATGGAACTTATCACCGAAAAGCAGTTCCTTTGCCATTGCACGAGTGGCTATATCGGCAAGAAGGGAGAATTGTGGTATGTGCGAGTCGTCCCGCCCTTGGACCCGGAACTCGGAGATTTCTGGGTGACGATGACAACGCCATACGTGCTGGTCAATTTCAACAAGTCGGATTGGAATGCCTTTCTCAAGCGCACGATGCTTCGCTGCACGGCCTCCACCGACCCAGCCCGGCTTCACAAACTGCTGAAGTATGGCCTTGATACCCACTACTGGAATGAGTTTGTGTTCAAGGCATACTGCAACCATCGCCAGGATGCCGTCTTTCTGACGGGAATCCCTGATATGGAAGCGACACTGCCGCACGCATAGGATTGGACTGACCCCAGGAAGCAGATATCCGGCGGCACTCCGAATCGTGACAAGGACCGGCAAGTAGAGGAAGTCACTCAGCGATGGGTAAAGAAAAGTGGCACGACCTTCTCTGTCCCAAGTGCCAACAACTCAAAAAGACTTGCAACTGCACGAGCGAGCCATCGACCCCGAGCAAGTCCAGTGTGGTGCGGGTGGGGCGAGAGACGAAAGGCAGACGAGGCAAGGGAGTCACGATCATTTCGGAACTGCAACTGGATCAGGACCGCCTCACGGAGCTTGCCGCCACGCTGAAGACACGGCTCGGAACGGGAGGAACGGTCAAAGAGCGCCGCATCGCAGTTAGTTCGTGTCTTGACTGGGAAACGCTTCTTTGGCTTTCATACTGGTGTGCCCGCATCTGGACGGTTCACGCCGGGAGAACCTGACCGGCGCACGCCGCTCAGGATGGTCTTTCCTATTGGGAGTCACGGGATTTTTCTGGGCTATGGCGGTAACGCAGCACTCGCACGGCTTCAATGGTGATCATGCCCTCCGTGACGGCATTGTCCAAAAAGGGCAACAGTCCTTGAATCTTGTCGGCGGTGTCCACGACCTCAATCACGATGGGCAAGTCGGTCGAAAGCTCCAGCAGCTTCGTGGTATGGACGCGGCTGTTGGCTCCAAAACCCATCGACCCTCGCAGCACAGTGGCCCCGGCCAACCCTAGTTCACGGGCCTTCATGACAATGGCCCGATAGAGCGGTTCGCCCTCCCAGGTGTCGGACTCCCCAATGAACACCCGCAGCAGTTGGCCTTCTTCGCTCAACTTCATGACAGGAAACTCCTCCGGGGAAGGCAGTGTCGAAAAAGGCGTCACAGGACCGGGAACCTCCAGCCGCATTCGTGCCCGAGCCATGGTGTCACGACTGTGGCGATAGAGCAGCACATGACCACGCTCCAAAGTCGCCATACCGTCCAACACGACCTCTTCGACCACCGAAAGGAAACGGCCAATCGCTTGCGGCTCATCCACGATTTCCACGATCACCGGCACATGTTCCACAAGCGACCACTTGCTTCTCTCAATAAGGCGCCCGGTCACATCGATGCCGAGGAAGCCACGCAACACGGTCGCTCCCGCCAGGTCAAGGCTCCTGGCTCGCTGCACGAGCAACTCCGCCGCTGGTGGCGAGAACCAACCGTCCTTATCCGTGTTGCGGAGATAGACTCGCAGCAGCGCCTGCTCACCTTCCAGTTTCATGACTTATCCTGAACGTGCGAGTATCATCCCGAAGTGAACGGCAGTCAGTCCCAGAGTGACGCTGCCGATCAGGTACACCAGTCCTGCAAAGCTATTCCCGTCCCGGAACAATCCGTGCGCCTCGTACTCAAACGTGGAGAAGGTGGTGAAGGCCCCGGTGAAGCCGACCGCCACCAGCAAACGCAAATCATCCGGTCGGAGCCACCCCCAGCCGTTCGCCGTGAGCCGCTCCGATAGGACTGTCATGAGCCAGCCGAGGGAGAAACTCCCCAAGAAGTTGATGCTGAGCGTTCCCCACGGAAAGGCCGTTCCCAACAGTCGGGCAGCACCGACTGTCATGCCCCAGCGCGATAGGCCGCCCAGAGCCGATCCCAATGCGACAAGAGCGATTTTCGTCAGTAAGTCCACGTCCTTGGCCTCAGTTTGAGACGACAAAACACCTGCCGAAGCACACCAGCAGGGTCGCAGGACGCATTCCCCTACCGAGGATCGAATCCGGTAGGAGTCATCATCCCCAGATGTCCGGGGCGGTTGAAGGCGAACTCCATCGCCGTGCTCATTAGAGGTAAGCTTCTCAAAATTGTCCAGGGGGCTTCCCCACGGCAAACTCTGACATCAGCCGGACGATGGTGGCAAACAGTAGACAAATTGGAGCACCTACCAGCCACCAGTACCGCCTCCAGTTGCAGATAGGAACGGAATCAGTAGCTGATCGTCTCCTTCGCTTCGGGCGCGGCCGCTCTGATGGTCGCCCGCACCTTTCCAAGCATCGCACGAACGTCGGCGGGGAAACGAGCGATATATTCGTCGATGTCTTTGGGTGGTTGCGCTTTTGCCATCGTGTCAATCGGAACGGCGCACGTTTCGATTCTCCGAAGTCCCTCCCTCAACTCCACCGTCACTTCGGCGACTTCCACGGACCGATCCGCTTCGTGCCAACTGCCAATTCGTCGATCCACAACTTCTGAGCGTGCGGCAGGAGTCCAGGACCGAAGTAGGGTGCCAGCAGGAACTGGTTGAACTTCATTTTGGGGAAATCGGTGGATCGCAGCACCACGTCGGTGTGCTCGACAACGAGCTCCCCGTCGAACCAGCCCCGGACGATGCCATCCGGGTTCGGGCGGTCGTTTTCAAGATCGAGCGTGTTGAGCTTGAAGTACGCTTCGACGCAGTGCCATTGGTCGTCCTTGAAGAGCACCTCCTGGCTGTCGTAGAACTTCCCGTTGTACCCGCCCCTGAGCGGCCCTTGGGTCAGTCCGTGCGGCATGTCCTTGTTCTGGATGTCCTGAGCAGCGAGGCGCAGCTTGCCGCCTACCGGCTCAATGTAGAGCGTGAGGTGACTTGCGGCGGGACCGTGCCACTTCAGATTCTCGGTGGTCATGAAGTGCGTCAGGTGAGGATGGAAGTTCTGGCCGCTCCAGCCCCAACCTTTGGAGAGCTTGAGGTAGAAGCGGATGCTCACGTCATCTGTCGGCTCGAACAGGTGGCGGACGGGAGATGAGCCTGTCACGCCGGACTGGCGGTCAGGCCACTCGTACTCGATGCAGCCCTTTCCCGCTGCCGCATCTCCGGCGATTCGGAAGCTGGTGCCGTCGTACCAGCCTCGCTCGGCAAGGTCAGCGTCCTCGAAACTCTCGCTGAACAGAATGCTCTTGTCCCCGGCTTGTCGGTCTGCGGCCCTGGCTGGAGCGGAACAAGCAAGCGACAGGCTAGCCATCAAGGTGAAAACTACGAACCGGCTCATGACACGGCTCCGCAACAAGCGACAGTGAAATGGCGGCATGGCAAGCCCATGCCCCCGCCAAAACCCGAGGACAGCTTCATCGCTGTTTGGCGGTCCACCCCGAGGGACTCGGCAAACGTGGAGAAGATGGCTTGGGCGAACGAACATCCCTCCTCGAATCGGGTGACCGCAATGTCGATCCTGCTCATAGAACGTATCCCTCTCCTGTACGCCGAGGCAATTCTTCAAGTCCCCGGAAACAACTCGATTCCCAGCCATTGTCGCAGGAGCACGACGACGGGAACAACAGGGATCGCTGCCACGAACGGCAGAACTACGGCCAGCGGGTAGTGCCACCACCTGACCGGCCTTGCCCCTCGATCTTGTGGGACTGTGCAGGCGGGTAAGTAGACCATCAGGCCGTACACGAACACCCAGAAGCCGCCGATCAGGCTGGTCGGGTTGATGCTCGCCTCGGCAATCGACCCCGTGATCCCGAAGAGCAACAGCACCTTCAG
>Ga0194113_10006745_pt1 | contig 14536 bp, 12 predicted proteins | sample TA2MahC200mmetaG_FD_146193 | JGI IMG/M metagenome (GOLD analysis project Ga0194113, IMG submission 146193) | Freshwater microbial communities from Lake Tanganyika, Tanzania - TA2015017 Mahale Deep Cast 200m | ecosystem: Environmental > Aquatic > Freshwater > Lake | place: Tanzania: Lake... | reverse complement strand
TTTAGCCATATAATTATAGTACCATTACTGATATCATTGTCAAGAGTTGTTTTTGAGGTTGCAAATGTGTTAATTTGCAAATGGAATTGAATTCTGATAGATTTAACCACTGGGGTCATGGGGTCAGGTCTTGCAATATAACAGCTTAGAAAAGTAAAACGAATAACTGCGGACAGTAGAAAGTGATATTGCAAGACCTGACCCCACATTCTCATTGTAGAGCTGTAAATCGAATGAAGTAAAAAAATAGCTAATATTGCAAGTCCCTGAAGTAATTCGTCCTGACCCCTTTGACTTGACCCAAAATCAATCTTTCACAGGCCAGACATTGGCGTTAGCATTAGTCTTATTGTTAGAGAACACAACACCGTTATACATAGAAACAACCCAAGCGTTGTCCGGAGTGTTGGCAAAGGTAGTAGAGGACCAATAGTGGAATGACTGCACATTTGTAAATCCCTGTCCATTAAGCCATATTGCTATGTTTTCTTCTCCAGCATTTATTAGGCTTTCAAGCTCGTTGACATTTGGCAGTCGCCAGTCGTCAAAACCACAAAGAGCTAAATCATTAGCATAAGTCAGGGCATCTGCCCATGTCCTTGTCGTGCTATCAGGGCTCTTCACCCACTCCAGTCCTGTGAGATTGTCTATTACACAATCACCACTTACTGTAAATCTTGGGGAAGGCCATGAAACGCCTCTTTGCAATGCTCCATCATCCCCTGTAGCATAGCTTATTGTCTGACCAGTCCGGGGAAGATTTATGGTTCCTGCCCATGCAATAACAATTATTGCAGCTACAGCAAAAAATACTATAATTAAAATTATCCTTTTGCCTTTAAGCATAATACATCCCCCCTTCTTTGTTTTCAATGTAAACAATCATATCAAATGCCTTCTTATATATAGGCAGATGTTCATATTGTGCCATCTCTTAAAATAACCAAATCCCCTAATAACCTTGCACAGGCCAGACATAGTTGCTATTAGTCTTAGCGTTAACGTTTACACCACCGCCGCTCATCCGGACAAACCATGCGAGGTCCGTATTGGAGGCAAAAGTGGTAGAGGACCAATAGTCGTCTGATTGCACATTTGTAAATCCCTGTCCATTAAGCCATGTGTCCGGGTCTGCTAATCCATAATTTATAAGGCTCCTCAGTTCCTTTATGTTGGGCAGTCGCCAATCGGTAAAACCACAAAGAACTAAATCATTAGCATAAGTGATGGCATCTGCCCATGTCCTTTTCGTGCTATCAGGGCTCTTCACCCACATCAGTCCTGTGAGATTGTCTATTATTGCAGTATCAGCACAAATCATATTCGCTGTAAATCTTTGGGAAGGCCATGAAACGCCTCTTCTCAATTCTCCATCATCTCCTGTGGCATAGCTTGCAGTCTGACCGGTTTGAGGGAGATAGATTTGGGTTAATGGCGTTGGCGGGGGAGAGTAGTAAGTGACACCATTACCGTCTTCCTCAAATACGTCACAGCTTGTCACGATAAGGGTAAGGGCACTTAAAATAACAAGGGATAAAAGTGATGTCTTAAAACCTTTCATACTTAAATCCCTCCTCTCATTGATTATTTGTTAATTGTTAATTACTCACTGCTAACTACTTATTATTTACAGTTCTTTATTTACAGTTCTCTCCTCCTTGAAAGTTCTAAAAATTGTAAGACAGGATACACCTTCTGAAAAAAAATCCATGTATCCTATTATGGACACATGTATCTATTTTTTGTATGAAATAAACCCCATTAAGTGAAAAAAGATGATTACTTTATAGCAAATTATTGATGACATGTCAAGATTTTGGGGATCTCCTGTAATACCAAAATAGAAATGTCCTAATCTGCCAATTTAGAAATGTCCTATTCCGAGTGTGGTAACGTTTGGGGCTTGCGTTTGTGCATTTAACATCTTTATCAATTTTACAGAAGAAATAAAGCATCTATATCCATATTGTATCAATTTTATATTGTGAAATAAGCGAATCAGAGGTTATTACAGGCAGTTTTTCCAGAAGGTATGCGTATCCAGGAGAACTTTCACTTCTCGAATTCTTTCAGGATATCTTCAGGCAATGGCTTGAAAAATTCTTTTGATATAGTAATACGTCCCTTTGCTGTCCCTGGAATACGCTTCTTTATCTTATGCTCTAAAGGTAAAATACGCGCAATCGGTTTCCCTGCCTTTGCAATAATAATTTCCTCCCCATTCTCAACCCGCTTTAAGATGCGTGAAAAATGGGTTTTTGCATCATGTATATTAATTGTAGGCATTCCTATCCACTAAAACTTACAATAGACTAAGCTATGGACTAAGTCAAACAGGTATTATTTACTCCTCATTCAATATCACCACTTCTATCTTACCTTTCAGTCCATCGGCAAATCTCTTTGCATCTTCATTCGAGCCCACTATTGCACCATAGTGCATTGGTATCGCAATCTTTGGCTTGATGTCAAGTGCTGCCTTAATGGCTTCTTCTGCTGTCATAACATATGTACCTGAGACTGGAAGAAGTGCTATATCAGCCTTGAAGTTCTTCATTTCAGGGATGTAATCTGTATCACCTGCCAGGTAAATTCGCTGCCCATTCACTGTAAAAATATACCCAACCCATCCGTTCGCCTTTGGATGAAACTGCTTGTTTGTATTATAGGAAGGGACAACCTCAATCTCGATCCCCTCAACATTGATCTTATCGCCTATCTTCACAATCTTTATATTTCCAGACAGCTTTTTCGCACAATCTGAGGTTGCAACAATTACTGTATTTGACCCTTGTATCTTTTTCACATCCTCAGGTGAACAGTGGTCAAAATGCTCATGGGTAATCAAGATAATATCTGCTGTGTCTTTCTTTTTAATCTTAAACGGGTCTGTATAGATGACCTTTTCACCGGTAATCTTAAACGTATCATGTCCAAGATAGTGTATATCTTTTACCATTCCCTGTACCTCCTTTCCCCCTGCCAACATAGAAATCGGCAGTAATACCATTATTATAATTGCAATAATACGTACCAATGCCCCTAACCCCCTTCCCCTTTTCAGAAAATTATATCATAAATCAGACTTTGAACGTAGGGGACAGTCCCGATTCTAATCCCCCCTTGCCCCCCTTTAGTAAAGGGGGGATGGGGGGATTATTGGTCCGTAAATCTGGGACAGTCCCCTTCACCAAATAGAGGGAAGGCTGGTGAAGAATTTTGGTTCTTTCGTAAAAAAGTTGAAAAGCATTCTATACATGACGACATAAATCTTTTCGCATCGCAAGGACTGCTTATACCCCGTAAAACTGTCATTCCGGCTTGTCCGGAATCTATCCGGAAGGATTCCCGACTCGCTTCGCTTGCGGGAATGACAATAATGCGACATTATTTATGACGCTATGTATAATAACCACAGAGGCACGGAGATTGACATATAAAAAAAGAAAAAATATTAATATATTCAAGCTTTTTTTGTTTGTAATAAATAAAAGAAATATTTGTTCTTATTCTCAGTGTCTCTGTGCCTCAGTGGTTAAAGTTCTCTTTCAATATAAATACGAAAGAGGGAAAATTTTTATACGACACCTTAAAGTGAACCCTTCTCTCTATTCTTCTGATTTAATCCAATATACCTCATTGGACTATCAATTCCTGCCTCCATTATCTCAGCCTCAGGGATTCCAATCTTCCTGAGAATCTTTACCGACTCCGCAATTGTTATTCCACTTCCTAAGAGAATCCCTTTTTTATTATAAATTGGACAGCCTCCCTTCTTTGCTCCTTTAACAGAGTCAGATATGAGTATTATCCTGTCGAGTCTTTTTATTGAAAATATGAGCTCAAGTGTTTTTGGATGAAGGTGAACACCATCTGCAATTATTTCTATATATATATCTTCATCAAGAAGGCCAAATCCTGCAAGCCCGGGTTCTCTATGATGAAATGGCTTCATAGCATTAAAGATGTGCGTTATTCCTGTTGCCCCTGCCTTTTTTCCATCAACCCCCTGCTTATAGGTAGCATCAGAATGTCCCATATTGACTCTTATTCTATGTTCAACACATTTTTCGATAACCTTCAAAGCGCCAGGCAGCTCAGGAGCAATAGTTATTATCTTTATTATGTCTTCATACCCGTCAATTAACTTCTTCAGGGAAGATATAGTTGGTTTTATGAAGGAATCTTTATCTAAAGCACCACATCTTATCGGATTCAGAAACGGCCCTTCGAGATGAACACCCAAAATCCCCCCATGCCCCCCTTTACTAAAGGGGGGTAAGGGGGGATTTGTATTTTGACTGCTGACTGCTGACTGCTGTGTTTCCATTGCCTTCCTCACCGCTTCCATATTGTCCCTCATTGTATCAATCGGCCCAGAATATATTGTTGGGAGGATTCCTGCTATACCATCATTCCCATGAAGCTCAGCCATCTTCAGGATATGATCTGGTTTTGTTGTCTTTGTATCGTATCTGCCTATGCCATGTGTATGAAGATCAATAAATCCAACCACTCTAACACCCTCCTTCCACTTCTATTTTAATTCGGGGACAGTCCCGATTCTAATCCCCCCTTGCCCCCCTTTACTAAAGGGGGGATGGGGGGATTATTGGTCCGTAAATCTGGGACAGTCCCCTCGAGAATGCTATGCCTTGCCTGTATAAAAATTTCAAGACAGCCTTTCCTATATCTTGTTATAATAATTTATCTCTAATTCCCCCAAAAATACTATGGGAAAAATTATCACTATAGCTAATCAGAAAGGCGGGGTCGGGAAAACCGCAACAGCCATAAATCTTGCTGTATCTCTTGCCTTTGCAGGCAAGGATATCCTGCTTGTAGACACAGACCCCCAGGGGAATTCTACATCAGGAGTAGGCATTTCAAGGGATAATCTCGATAAGAGTATATATGATGTTTATACAGGGAAATGTGAGATTGGTGATGCGATTAAGCCCACCGGCATAGACAATCTGAAAATCCTGCCTTCTACTGTTGACCTTCTTGGTATTGAGATTGAGCTTGTGGATAAAGAAGGACGGGAAAGGGTTCTGTACAATGCAATACGTTCAATCAGGGATATGTATCCTTATATACTGATTGACTGTCCTCCTTCGCTCGGGCTCCTCACATTAAATGCACTTGTCGCTGCTGACTCTGTGCTCATCCCTGTGCAGTGCGAATATTATGCACTTGAAGGCCTAGGGCTTTTGACGAAGACACTCCGTTTCGTTCGGAGTTCCTTTAACCCAACCCTTGAAGTTGAAGGAATAGTTCTCACGATGTTTGACCCAAGGAATAATTTATCCCGTGAGGTTGCACAGGAGGTTAGAAAACATTTTGGTGATAAGGTTTATAATACAGTCATTCCAAGAAATGTTACACTCGGGGAAGCACCAAGCTACGGAAAACCAGCACTCTTATATGATATCCGATCAAAAGGGGCACAGAGCTATCTGTCACTGGCGAAGGAGATACTGAATGAAAACGGCACTGGGTAAGGGTCTTGAGGCTTTAATACCCGAAAAGGGTGATGAGGTTCTTTATCTGGATATTGACCGTGTCTTCCCCGGAGAACAGCAGCCGAGAAAGACCTTCAGGGACGAACCTCTCAGGGAGCTTGCAGCTTCCATAAAAGAAAAGGGAGTTCTCCAGCCTGTCATTGTTTCACGTGCTGGAGACGGTACTTTCAGGCTTATCACAGGTGAACGCAGATGGAGGGCTGCAACACTTGCAGGACTGAAAAAAATTCCTGCCCTCATAAAGAATGTAGCATCGAATGAGTCCCTCGAAATTGCCTTGATTGAAAATATCCAGAGGGAAGACCTGAATCCCATAGAGACTGCCGAGGCATTCAGCAGATTGATTGAAGATTTCAACATCACGCAGGAAGAACTGTCAGATAAGGTTGGAAAGGACAGGGCAACAATTGCTAATTACATCAGGATCTTAAAGCTTCCAGAAGAGGTAAAGTCCTTTATCTATAATGGCTCCCTGAGCATGGGTCATGCAAAGGCATTACTTACCATAGATGGAAAGGCTCATCAGATAGAGACTGCAAGAAAGATTATCAAGAAAGGATTGAGCGTTCGAGAGGCTGAGGCTCTATCCCAGAGAATTTCAAAACCTTCAAAGGCAACAGTAACCAGAGACCCCCAGATTTCATCACTTGAGGAAAAGCTCATCAGGAGTCTTGGCACAAAGGTCAGGATAGTTCATAAGGGGAAGAAGGGGAGGATAGAGATTGAGTATTACTCACTTGATGAACTCGACAGGCTCCTCGAAATCCTCATGGGCTAAGGCTTGACAAATCATAATTATTCCAACAGAATAATTCTGATAGAATAATTCCGGTTAACCGATCCTGTTATGGGTGCATGGTTATGCGGGTAGGTTCAGGGGGATATCCCCTTATGAATTTCTTGGTATATTTTCTCTGTGCCCTCTGTGTTCTCTGTGGTTAATGAAGTTTTTTGTTCTTTGTTGCCAACGACAGAAAAGATATTCTATCAGGGGAATAAAGTATAAGCCCCTTTCCCTCAAAATCATCAAGGATGGAATAGACATCAGCTAATGGAATACCTGACTTCTCAGATACCGTGCCTATCTCCTGAATCTTTTCAATAGCCGAAAGATATATCTCTTTCTCTCTCGCATCAAGTGTATGGGTTGTGCACTGTCCATCGCGGCACGCCTTTATCTGAAAACCGTTTGAGGATTGCTCATAAATCATAGAATTATCTTTTGGGCTTTTGTTCTTAATCTCTTCTACCTTTCTTCTGATAAGGGAAGACATCCTGAACTGTTCTTCATCATTATCAAACTGATAGGGATAAGGATAATTAGAATAAGAATGCATGGGGAAGTCTTCAAAGACATATGAAAAGATTGATTCAGAACCCTTCTTCAGACCGTAAGACTCACTGTTCATAAATATTGGACAGTCTGTAGGCAGATAAAACTCCCCTGGGAATATCTGAATATTTTCGTACACCAGTAAATGTGTAATAAGATCCATAGTCCTCAGATTTTCAAGCAGGTCAGCCGTTGTCATCTTTGGATAGCAGGTAAAAAGATTCGATTGTACTGGTACCCCTAATTCAGCCGCTGTTTTAATAACCTCCACATTTTTCAAAACCGTAACCCCTTTATTCATCAATTGCAATATCCTGTCACTAAAGGTTTCAATCCCTATCTGAAACTTTGAAATCCAATTACCAAAATGTAAGATTGCGTTTAGTACCTCCCTATTCATCTTTTCAGCACGAAATTCGGCATAATGAAAATTGAGATTTTTACCTTCAAGATACTCCGATACATCAATGATTACCTTTTGATTTTTCAAGGCATCAGGATCTAAAATAAAGAAATTCCTCAGGTCTCCTGAAATATCCTGATAATAGTCAATTTCTTCCTTCAATCGCCCTGCGGTTTTTGATTGACACAGGATGTTATATGATTCATCAGGGCAGAAGGTGCACCTTTTCCATGGACACCCTCTGCCAAACTCAATTGGCAAAATGACTTCATTGAATTCTATGGGAAATTCTGTAAAATCATATCGGGGGAATGGCAGCGAATTGAGTAAAGTATTTGGTTTTGATTTTGATTTCTTTATCTCTCCTCTTTCGTCTCTGTATACCACATTATAAAAGTCTTTCCTTGTATCATAGATATGTTCCAGCAGACTATCAACAGTAACTTCACACTCACTGATTCCCACAAAATCTACAAAGTCAATGTTTTCCAATAACTCGTATGCAAAGGCACCAGAACAGTCTTTCCCCCCAATAATTGTTACAATATCGGGGTTGGCATTCTTGATCCTCTGACACATGAAGAGTGAACTGCTCAATTGGTAGTGGGAGCAGCTAAAACCGATGAGCTTTGTCCCTTTAAGATACGGTGACAACCTCAAATAAACTGACTCAAAAAATAAACTAACAACTTCCCTTAATTCCTCAAAGTCATTCAGTGTTAATCCAACTGATTCAAGACGCTCTCTGAATCGTTCTTTTGAATTTACATAGTTATCCTCGAACAGAAGCGAAGCAAAAATATAATCCAATCCCATATATTCAACACCAAATTGTTCTGTCAGCTTAATCAAATTCTCTGTGATCTTTGGATTAAAATTTCTCAGGTAAGGAAGGAACTCCAAGTGAAAGTGAAAGGTCTTAACACTCTTTCCCTTCCCGGTCAGAAGTGCCTGCATAATGCCGAGGTTTATATTGGGAATATTGGAAAACCACTTTGAGATAAACCGTGCATAGGGCATGGAAACAAAGATAAAATCCATAAAATATTTTAACCTAATTTATGTATATTAACCACAGAACACTGAGAAATTGTAATCTCTTAAAACTTGTTTCTAATTCTTAATATTCTCTGTGATCTCTGTGATCTCTGTGATCTCTGTGGCTTGTGGCTAAAAGTTCTTGACAAAAATCTGTCATGAGGCTACTTTTATACCAAAGAAAAACTTAATTACTAATACGGTCATAAGTATGAAGACATTGATTATAAAATCCCTCCTCACCTCCCTTTGCTAAAGGGAGGCAATGTTACCCCTCTTTGGCAAAGAGGGGCAAGGGGAGATTTTTCAATAATGATGCCTTACTTATGCATTTCTTAGTAACCACAGAGGATACAGGGTATTATAAAAAATTGTAATCCCCCCTCCCTCCTTTAGAAAAGGGAGTGAAGGGGGGATTTAGTGGAGTAAGGAAGATGCCTTTTTTTGGTGAACTCTTTGTAAGTGAAATACTGAATAAACCCGTGCTCGATCCGAAAGGTGAGGACCTCGGAAAGGTAAAAGACCTAATAATTGTGAAAGGTGAGCCGCTTCCAAAGGTCTCTGCCCTGATTATTGAGAAGAAAAAAGGGCTGTTCAATCTTCCATGGAATAACTTGAACATATTCAACAAGAGGATAATCTCCACAAAAATATACAGTGAAAATCTTCTGCCGTATGAACTCGGTGAGAAAGACCTTTTGATCGTAAGGGATATTTTTGATAAGCAGATTGTTGACGCGAACGGTGCAAAGGTTGTCAGGGTGAACGACGTCAAGCTCGAAGGATTCAATTCAGAGGCTGTCCTTATCGCGGTTGATGTTGGCATGAGGGGGATCATGAGACGACTCGGTGTTGAGAGGGGCGGAGAAGATATGATGAGGCTCTTTAAAAAAACCCTTTCCTATAACCTCATAAGCTGGAACTACATTCAACCATTTGAGCCAAAGCTGACAAAAATATCTCTGACAGTACCGAGGCAGATGGTTGCAGATTTACATCCTGCTGACATCGCAGAGATAATCAGTCAGGTCTCACATGAGAAAGGTGCAACATTTTTTAAGGGTCTTGATGTTGAAACAGCAGCTGAGGCCCTCTCAGAACTACAGCCTGATGTCCAGGCAGCAATCATAACAGAGATGGAAACAGAAAAGGCTGCTGACATCATAGAAGAGATGCCACCTGATGAGGCTGCTGATGTCCTCAGTGACCTCCCTGCTGATAAGGCAAAAGAGATACTTGAGAATATTGAGAAAGACGAAGCTGAAGACATACAAGAGCTCCTTAGCCATGAAGAGGATACAGCAGGTGGATTGATGACAAATGAATTTATCGCATATCCACCCGAGACTACGGTAAGGAAAGCGATAGAGGACTTCAAAAAAGATGCAGAGGAAGTAGAAACAGTATATTACATCTATGTTATAGATGCTGATGAAAAACTCCTCGGTGTTGTCTCCCTCCGGGAGTTACTACTTGCGCCCCTGGATGCAAAACTATCAGATATTATGGAAACCAAACTCAAGGCAGTAACCCCGGAAACCGATGAGGAAGGGGTTGCAGAGATAATTTCAAAGTACAATCTTGTTGCGCTTCCGGTTGTTGACGCCGAGGGTGTCTTCCTGGGTATCGTTGCGATAGATGATGTGATAGACAGAATGCTTCCACCGGCAGCAAAACGGAAGAGGAGGAAGGTGTGAGCCTCTGGAGAAAAATTATTATATTTCTATCTGTAATGGGACCGGGGATCATAACCGCAAATATTGATAATGATGCGAGCGGGATAACAACCTATTCTGTAGTAGGTGCACGATTTGGATACTCTCTCCTATGGACATTGATACCCACAACGATAGCCCTTGTTGTAATACAGGAAATGGTAGGTCGGATGGGTGTTGTTACCGGCAAGGGGCTTTCTGACCTCATAAGAGAAAACTATGGAGTTAAGACAACATTCTTTATGATGTTGTGCCTCCTCACCGCAAACTTTGGAAATACAGTGGCTAATTTCGCAGGATGGGCAGCAAGTATGGAAATCCTGGGATCGAGCAAATACATAATGGTGCCTGTAGGGGCTATCACCATATGGATACTGGTCACAAAGGGAAGCTATAGGTTTGTAGAGAATATACTGCTCTATGCCTGTATCATATTTGTCGGCTATATCATATCAGGAATCATGGCAAAACCAGACTGGAATGCTGTGTTAAACCATACTCTCTTCCCAAAGTTACAACGGAATCCTGAATACATAATGATGAGCATAGCAATCATAGGGACAACGATTACCCCATGGATGCAGTTCTATCTCCAGTCATCCATAGCAGAAAAGGGAATAAAAAAGGAACACTACAAGGCTTCACGGCTGGATGTAATCATTGGATGTTCTATAACCGACATAATCAGTTTTTTTATCATTGTGACCTGTGGTACACTTTTGTTCCCCTACGGAATCAGAATCCACGAGGCTTCAGAAGCTGCATTAGCGCTCAAACCTCTTTCAGAAGACTATGCATTTCTCATATTCGCCCTGTGTCTTGCAAATGCTTCATTACTCGGTGCAATAATAGTCCCTCTCGCAACAGCATATTATATATGTGAGGCAATGGGCTGGGAAGCAGGAGTTAATAAGACATTTAAGGATGCACCCCAGTTCATGTGGATTTACACACTAACCATAGCTTTGGCCTCGATGCTTGTGTTAATTCCAGGAGCCCCGCTTGTTTTTTTAATGGTGCTCTCTGCTGTTATTAATGGGTTGCTGCTTCCATTCGTCCTTGTATATGCTATTTCACTTATAAACAATAAGAAGCTTATGGGGGAGTACACCAATTCCAAAATTTATAACTACATATCATGGGGAACGGTTGCCTCAGTTATCTGTCTAACTATTTCATGGGTATTTGTATCAATATTTTAGCCAATAACCTGTTCAATGAACTATCCCGCAGCAAGCTGCGAGGTATTATATTCATGAATAATTCGTATTCCGTTGTCATTCCGCACTTGATGCGGAATCCAGGGTTTCCCGTGAAACTTGTCCTCGACAGCGATCGGGGAACGGGAATCTATTTACTAATAGTTCCCTGCTTTCGCAGAAATCGACATGAGCCTTTGGCTCCCAAAGGAGCACGAAAAATATTTCACCCTCCCCTCTGTCCCCTCCCATCAAGGGAGGGGAGATTCCCTCTCCCCTTGTGGGAGAGGGGAAGGGTGAGGGGTATTTTCGGGTCAATGACATTATGAGCAATGTTATACCCTGAAGCAAAGCTTCGAGGAATTCTTTTGAATATTCGAGGAATTCTTTTGAATAAAGGTAGAAAAACTTAAATGGTTAAGGCGATAGAATGGGTTAACGGGAAGGTAATCATGCTTGACCAGACAAGATTGCCTTTCGAGGTTACCTTTATTGAATGCACTGATTACAGGCAGGTTGCTGAAGGGATTAAAAAACTCTGGATACGTGGTGCTCCTGCCATAGGTATTGCAGCCGCAATGGGCATAGCACTGGGAGCACAGGGTATAAACGCTCATGATTTTGATGGATTCATGAAAGGACTTGAGCCCATACAGAATGTAATGCTTTCTACAAGACCTACAGCAGTAAATATACAGTGGGCTGTGGAAAGGATAAAACGTTTATTGATCATGAGAAAGGATGAATCAATAGACAGATTGAAAGAGATTCTTATAGATGAAGCAAAGAGGATACTTGAAGAGGATATTGAAGTAAATAAGGCTATCGGCAGATGGGGTGCAGGGTTCATTAAGGATGGTGACACAATCCTTACGCACTGCAATGCAGGTGCACTTGCAACAGGCGGATATGGCACAGCAACTGCGCCAATGTTAGTAGCAAAAGAACAGGGGAGAAGGTTTGAGGTTATTGTTGATGAGACAAGGCCCGTGTTACAGGGTGCCCGGCTTACCGCATGGGAGCTTATGCAGGAAGGGATACCTGTTACCCTCATTACTGACAACACAGCAGGTGCCCTCATGCAGATGGGGGAGATAGACCTCGTTATTGTTGGGACTGACAGGACAGCACGGAATGGCGATGTAGCAAACAAGATAGGGACATATCCATTAGCCGTTCTTTGCAAAGAGCATAAGATCCCCTTCTATGTTGCTGCACCTTTAAGCAGTATTGATTTTTCTATTCCCTCAGGCAAAGACATACCCATTGAAGAGAGAGGGTCTGAAGAGGTTACCCATATATTTGGCAAATGCCAGATTGCACCTGATGGTATAAAGGTAAGGAATATTGCCTTTGATGTAACCCCTCATAAATATGTCACTGCAATTATTACAGAAAAAGGAGTTTTCAAACCAGGGGATTTAAAGAAGCTGATGAAGAAGGATGTGGATATCGAGGAATTAAGGGTTAGACCCTGAAATAAATTCAGGGTGACATCTCAATAAGAAAACCATACCTCTATAAGCTGACAATCCTCCCTTTATTACTGTCATGCTGAACTTGTTTCAGCATCTCGTTTACTTTATCTTTTCAAGCACCATCAGAAATGCTTCAACAGCCCCGGGGTCAAATTGGATGCCGCTACTTTCCTTCAGTTCTGATAGGGCATATTCTATACCCGGCGCTGGCCTGTATGGCCTGTCTGATGTCATAGAGTCAAAAGAGTCAGCAATAGTGATAACCCTTGCCAGAAAAGGAATCTCTTCACCTTTCAGTCCGTCAGGATAGCCTTTCCCGTCTATCCTTTCATGGTGATGTCTGATTATCGGAAGGATGTCCTGTAATTGCATTATTGGTCTGAGAATCTCGGCACCTTTGACTGGATGCATCTTCACGAGTTCGATTTCCTCACTTGAAAGTCTATCAGGTTTATCGAGGATTACATCATATGTTCCTATCTTTCCAATATCATGAAGAAGGGCAGCTATCCTGAGTGTTTCAATATCTTTATCATTGAATCCCATCTCCTTCGCTATAGCCACGGCATAATTTGTCACCCTCTCGGAATGACCTTTTGTCCATGGACTTTTTGCGTCTATTGCATTGGCAAATGAATGGATAAGAGAATTATAGAGTCCTTTTAATTCTACATAAGAATAATCAAGATCATTGAGCATATTAAAGAATGCATTGCGGCTCTTGATAAGTTCTTTTTCCTTGTCTTTGGCTTCTGTGATGTCAACAAGTGAATGCACATAAGATTTAATATGACCTTCTTCATCAAGCATTGGTGTCACAGATGTCATAAAGTATTTGTTAACTCCCGGTTCGTACAATTCAACGGTCACATTGCTCAAGGTTTCGGTTGCCTTTATCAGTGGGCAAGTTTCTATTGGTCTATTCATCCCATGGATTATTTGATAACATTTCTTGCCTCTCATTTCTGTTAGGGGAATACTGTTATCGCCCCCAATATTTATATAAGAACGGAAGCATAATCATCAAAAATGTCTTATCCTGCTACAATGAGCATTATAAAATATCGATGATGAAAAAGCTCACCAATACGCTATCCCAGTAAAGTAAAATTGTTGGCAGGCACCGTAGGAGCGATGCGCTGCCAACAAGATACAGATACTCACAGTCATAGGATATACCTTAAAGGGGTATTACAGTCAAGTCAAAGAAAAGGCTGAGGACGTAATATCGCTTCTCAGGCTGCCTTATGACTTTACATATAGGTGTCCTTTGTGCGGGGCAAGTAACTGTGCTCAGTTCATCGGATATTACTATCGCAGGGTAATCGACGAGAGGGGGACATATTACAAGGCCTTTCCGATAGCGAGATATTTATGTAACGGCAAGGGGAAGGCGATAACAGTAAAGCACAGGACTTTTTCACTTTTGCCTTACCAATTGGTGCCCTACACGAAGTACTCAGTCCCTTTTATTCTCAATGCTCTTATGAAGGTGTATGGGCAGGACAGTTATTCGGTAAAAAAGCTGTTGGATTACATGGCAGGGTTCGATTCCGAGGAGTATATAGACCTGAGCACAAGTACCTTCTATGCCTTTCGGAGTTTTATCCTTACGTGCATAGATAAGATGCTGGCCATGGGCTTTTACAAGGAGATATCGGCGCAACTGCAAACTCCCTCTGAGAAACAGCGTATCAGAGTGTTCCTTGTCTTTACAGAAGACTTCACCTGCAGCAAGCCCGATCCTGAAATACGCGGCCCCTGCGCCCTGGGCTACGACTATTACATAAAAGACGGCGGATATATGAGGAATGCTCATTTCCTCTTTGGCACCCCTTCACAGTT
>Ga0194113_10006742_pt1 | contig 14540 bp, 16 predicted proteins | sample TA2MahC200mmetaG_FD_146193 | JGI IMG/M metagenome (GOLD analysis project Ga0194113, IMG submission 146193) | Freshwater microbial communities from Lake Tanganyika, Tanzania - TA2015017 Mahale Deep Cast 200m | ecosystem: Environmental > Aquatic > Freshwater > Lake | place: Tanzania: Lake... | reverse complement strand
CGACCACCCAGGTCGGGCATGACATACTCGGACAGCTCGAAGTCGGCTTCCTTCGCTTTCTTCCCTGCCTCTATTTGCTCCGCTGCTGTTACGCCTTTATCAACGTATTTAAGCAGTTCATCGTCGCCCGTCTCCAGCCCGACATGGAGACGGGAAAGCCCGGCTTTACGCAACTCCTTCAACTCTTCGATGGATTTCTTTGCCAGAGTTTTAGCTCTGGCATAAGAGGTGATGCGCTCTATGGTCGGGAACGTTTCTTTCAGATATGCCAGTACCTCCAGAAGCTGAGAGGTCGGCATTATAATGCTGTTGGCATCCTGAAGAAAAACGGTTTTAGCTCCGAAGTAAAGCCAGTTGAATACCATAACGAAGCAATGGTTGATATTAAGCGCAGGGTCATACCGGGCAAGAGCTGTCCCGACGTCTGCATTTATCCTGCCGCCGTAGCCCAGCTTCAAGGATACCGCCTTTATCCCTTCAGCCATTTCTCTGACAGTGTCTATATCTTTCTTTATATCCTCCACAGGTCGCAACTGGAATTTCTCGCGATTGTACATAATGGCATAACAGAACCTGCACCTGCTCCAGGGACAATTGCGGGTTGTCCTTAACAGCAGGGAGTGGCTGCCTCCCTCGCTCGGCGGTCTGATTGGCCCAACTTCGAAAGACAGGCTGCTGAGCTTGTCAATATTCAAGCTGTCAAGTTTAGAATTTTTCCCCGATACGTCAAATCCCATTTAAAATCACCTTAGCTTGAACAGTGAATTTAGTTTTTGTCCTTTGTTCATCTGTTTCATTAATTTCTGCATCTGTCGATGCTGGTTAAGCAACTGATTGACATCCTGCGGAGTGGTGCCGCTGCCTCTAGCGATGCGCCGCCGCCTGCTGCCATCTATTATAGTGGGGTTGTGTCTCTCCTCGGGGGTCATTGATAGTATTATGGCTTCAATCTTTTTTGGCTGCTTCTCATCCAGTCCCGCCGGCAGCTTTTTTGCTATCCCCGAGAACCCGGGTATCATCTCCATTACCTGTGCAAGAGGCCCCATCTTCTTCAACTGTCTGAGCTGCTCTAAGAAATCCTCCAGGTCAAAGCTGCCGTGGCGGATTTTGCGCTCTAGCTCTTTAGTCTTGTCGATATTAGTCGCCAGCTCCGCTTTTTCGATGAGGCTTATTACGTCCCCCATGCCCAGAATTCGCGATGCCAGGCGGTCAGGATAGAAAGGCTCCAAAGCATCCGTTTTCTCGCCTATGCCAACAAATTTGATGGGCACTCCGGTAACCGACGTAATTGACAGAGCCGCTCCGCCGCGGGCATCGCCGTCCATTTTGCTCAGGATTACGCCGGTGAGACCTACTGCTTTGTTGAACTCCTCGGCTATCTTTACAGCCTCCTGTCCGGTCATAGCGTCAGCCACAAGCAGCACCTCGGTGGGGTGAAGGTTCTTATTCAGATCTTCTATCTCTTTCATAAGTGTCTCGTCGATATGAAGTCGACCGGCTGTGTCGACAATCACTGCGCTGGCCGCTATCTCACGGGCTCGCTTCATGGCGTTAGCACATATAGTTCCCACAGAACCGCCGTCGCTGTAAACAGGGATATCCAACTGTTTCCCTAAAACTGCGAGCTGCGTAGTTGCTGCAGGACGATATATATCGGCAGCGACCATCAAAGGACGCTGCCCGTTCTTTCTGAGGTGAAGCGCCAGCTTGGCGGCGGTAGTGGTTTTGCCTGCGCCCTGCAGACCGACGAGCATTATTACAGTGGGTGGTTGATTCGCGTGTTGCAGCTTGTGCTGTCCCCCGCCCAATGTGACAATCAACTCCTCGTGCACAATCTTTATCACCTGCTGGCCGGGAGTCAGGCTCTCCAGCACACCTGCTCCGACTGCACGTTCCTTCACTCTTGCTATGAAGTCCTTGACCACCTTGAAGTTAACATCGGCTTCAAGGAGCGCAAGCCGCACCTCACGCAGTGCTTCATCGACATCTTTCTCAGTGAGCTTGCCCTTGCCGGTGAGCCTCTTAAAAACATTGCCCAATTTATCCGATAAAGTCTCAAACATCTTTCCCCTCAAGCCTATTCTAGCTTGGGGTATGGTGATGGTCAAGTTAAGTGTATTTAGTCCATTTGTGCTCTGTAGTACTAAACTATCATTGACAATGAAGATACACGGGTGCTAGACTCTCCCAAAAGAGCAAATTAGCAGAAGGGGGCGCGAAGATGTTGAGGAGAATGTGTCTCTTGTTCGTCATTTCGGCACTTTTAGTTTCGATGTTAGCAGGATGTACATCAAAATCTACTACTGAAGCGATAGGACTTGTACCGGAAGGCGCTAATATGTTAGCCCAGATAGATTTTAATGAGATTATAACCGACGAAGAAATTACAGAATTATACGATAAAGCTTTCAAAGACCAGGATACCCCTCGAACGTTCGAAGAAGTACTAGACGGACTTAAAGATGAATATGGTATTGACCTGATGAAATTCAATACAATAACTTTCTTCGGTGATACTTCGGAACTTGAGGTAGAAGATGGCACAATTAACTTGGCAATAATAGTAGAAGGAACGTTTGACAAAGGCGACTTACTTGTCGCAATAGAGGATGCAGCAGCAGAGGCAGATGTAGAGTTGGACTCTTATGACTACAAAGGCTATGATGTGTATGCATTCGAAGATGAAGAAGGTGCCTTTGTTTTTCTGCGTGACGGTATGTTTGCTTTCGGGTTACAGGTTTGGATTGAGGATGTCATTGATGTCGCAAAGGGCGATAGGAAAGCCCTGCGCGGGGTGGTGTTGGATACATTTAACGACCTGGATGAAGCGCTGATTAGAATAGCGGCAGGAACCGTGTCCCCGGGGCAGGCGGATGATCAATTGTCTGATGAGATAAGCGACTTTCTGGGAGACCTATCTACATTTGAAAATATGGAGACAGTCGGGATGACGCTGGGAAGAGAAAAAGCATCCCTTTCTCTAGATATGAAGTTATACGCCGCTGATGGTGATTCTGCCGAGGCAATGGAACAAGCCTTAAGAGGCATGATCGTCTTTGTGCAACTTGCAGCATCTTTGTCTGAGGGCAGTGAAATCCCTGAGTGGTTATTATCAATTTTGGGAAACCTGGATATAAGCAGAAGCGGTTCCTGTGTAACCATTAACCTTAGAATGTCCTTTTCGGAGATTGAGAGCCTTGTTGCGGAAGGCTCAAGCCAGATTTAGTGGCGCTCGGTAAGAAATTCTGACTATACATTGAACAGTATGGTGAGCACATCGCCATCCTGTACTATATAGTTCTTGCCCTCGACACGCAGCAAGCCGTGTTTTTTCGCCTCTGACATGCTGCCGCATTTGACTAAATCACTGTAAGGGATAGCCTCGGCTCTGATAAAACCGCGCTCCATATCCGTGTGTATCTTCCCTGCCGCTTTTTGAGCTGTGGTGTTGCGGCGAATAGTCCACGCTCGTATTTCATCTGACACAACTGTAAAGAAGGATATCAACCCGAGCAGGGCGTAAGATAGTCTTATCACCCGGTCAAGTCCCGATTCACCCACACCTAAAGATGAGCGAAACTCCTGAGCCTCTGCATCGCTAAGCTGCGATAGTTCCATTTCCAGCTTGCCGCACAGGGCAGCCACCTCACAGTGCGGGTTGCGATATTTACCGCTGAATTTTGATTCCAGTGAACCTGTGTTAGACACTTGCTTCTCGCCGATGTTGAGCAATATGAGCATCGTCTTGGCAGTTAGAAACTGAAAGTTATCCAGAATTTTCGCCTCGCTCTCAGTAAAGCTCTGCTCCCGAATAGGGATATCGGACTCCAGAGCCGATTTAATTCTGGCGAGAACAGCCTCTTCCTTCAAAGCTGCCTCTCTCTCCTGAGGCTTAGCTCCCTTAAAGGAGGCTTTCAGCCGCTCCAGCCGCTTTTCGATGATGCCCATATCGGAGAAGGCAAGCTCAAGGTTCATCGTGGCGATATCTCGCTCCGGGTTGACACTGCCATCGGGGTGCGGCAATCTCTCATCTTCAAATACCCTTACAACATGTGCCAGCGCATCTACTTTGCTGAGATGGGCAAGAAATTGACCGCTGGGACCTTCGCCTTTACCGAATCCTCTGGCAGGGGCAGCTACATCTATATAAGTTACCTCCGCAGGTATGGCGCGCTTCGGTTTTAACAGTTTTATCAGCGAATCAAGTCTGGGATCCGGCACTTTGACCACGCCGATATTGGGTATCAGCGATGCCGAGGAATAAGCGTCCGTTTGAGCCTTGCCCCTGGTGAGGGCATTGAAAATGGTTGTCTTGCCGCTTTTAGGCAGGCCGGTAATGCCGATTTGCACTTAAGAAGCTCCGTTTAAATATTTCGGCGTCAATTCATAAGGAGAATAGTCCCCGATTACTTCCTGGGTTTAAAACGTAATAGAAGAGGTGCTATAATTATACCCATTCGGAACGGTATTACAACCCTCTTTGCCGTACACGCTGCATGAATTATCGGAGGAAGCTTTGCTGTACATACTCTACGGAGAGGACGATTTTTCTCTCAAAGAGGAACTGAACAGAATAAAAGATGCCCTGGGCGACAGGGAGATGCTTGTCACTAATACAAATGTCTTTTCCGGCCAGCATCTAAGCCCGGAGCAGCTTATGGCAACATGCGACACTCTGCCGTTTTTATCAGCCAAACGACTGGTAATAGTAGAGGGATTGCTCAGCCGGTTCGAGCCTCAAGACAAGGATAAACACCCCGTGAAGACAAAGGATTCAGGCTGGCAGGCTTTCAGGGACTATGTCCAGCGAATGCCGGAAAGCACAGTTTTAATTCTCATAGACAGCAAATTGAAAAAGAACAACCACATGCTCAACGCCCTGGAGTCTGCGGCGAAGATAAAGGAGTTCAAATCTCTGAAAAGGGATGCTCTGAAGACGTGGATTGAATCTCGGGTAGCTAAAACTGGATGCAGTATCTCGCCAAGGGCATCTAATATGATTGCCGAGCTTATTGGCGGGAATTTGTGGCTTATATCCACTGAGGTCGATAAACTTTGCCTGTACGCCCGGGGGAGAAAAATTGAGGAGAAAGACGTTAAATCTCTGGTATCCAGCGCTCAGGAAACCAGGGTCTTCGATATGGTCGATGCCATACTGGAGAGAAAGACGGCAACGGCAATAAAGCTACTTCATAGGCTGGAAGACGAAGGGGCGGTTCCGCCATACCTTTTATTTATGATAACCCGACAATTACGCATGGTCATACAGGAAAAAGAATCTCTGGGGCGTAATCATAAATTGGCCGATGAAGCGTATATTTCGGATTCTACGTCCGATTTTATCTTGAAAAAAGCAAGACAGCAGGCCGGGCAGCATTCTATGGAGCAGTTGAGGAAAATCTATCGTAAATTACTTGATGCGGATGTCTCGATTAAAACGGGTAAATTCAAAGGTGACGACGGGGAGCTTTCCCTTGACCTGCTGGTCTGCGAATTATGTGATGAGAAATCCTAGCCGGTTATTTTGCTCTGTTAAACTCATAACCTGCTTATTTCCCCGGAAGAACGCAAATCAATGGTTTTGAAACGACCTTTTTTGAGTTCTTCGATAAGCTCCTGCAAATTCTTGACCCTGTTATCGAATTGCGTTGCGCAGGTCGGTATATCCGACGGTGAGTGTGCATCGCTGCCAGCCACAGTCCTGAGGTCCAGGCTAAGGCACAGCTCTTGCACAAAGCTATTTTCGTTGGATTTCGACCTGCCGTTTAACATTTCGACAGCGTCCACCAGTTCAAGGACAGGGTTTTGGCAGGCACGCTTCAGCAATTGCTCGCAGTCGGGGTTCTGATGTACCCGTCCTCTGTAGGGATGGGCTAGTATGATAGCGCCGCCAGCTTTGTCCACCAGCTTCCTGACATAACTGGTTCGATGCATTCCGAATTCATACTTCTTTAATCCAAATACAATAAGATGCCCCTCCTCAGTGTTTATCTCCACTCCGGGGAATATGGGGAAATCGTGCTTCTGACTCAAACGATGTATATCTTCGTCTTGCCAGAAGAAATCGTGCTCTGTAAAGCAAATGCCGTCCAGCCCCGAGCTCTTTGCCTTTTGAATCAACTCATCAGGGGTCAGGTCGCTGTCATCAGAGAATGGTTTTGTATGGGTATGAATATCGATAATCATGCAGCGATTTATCGGTATGAAATCAGTATTTGTTTCTCTGATTGATTGTGAGATATTTCACTAATTTCGGCAGTAAAACGGGAAAAACTATTGCATTGTCCTTGTGCCCTATGGTATATTATAACCCAGCGGCGAAAAAGAGGTGATAAACTTTTGCTGGCTGACTATGGCTATATAGCAATACTGCTTGTTGCTGCCATTTCAATCCCGGCTTTAATTCTCGTCCTAGCTAAATTCCTCAGTGCTAAACCAAAGCAACCTGACCCGGAAGGTGTGAAAACAGACACCTACGAGTGCGGGATGAAAACGGTAGGCAGCTCCTGGATTCAATTTAATTTCCGCTATTATTTCTTCGCGCTTCTCTTTGTTATATTCGATATAGAGACCGTTTTCCTCTATCCCTGGGCGGTGCATTTCAAGCAACTCAAGCTCTTCGGTTTCGTTGAGATGCTTGTATTCATACTTATCCTTGTCGTCGGCCTCGTCTATGCCTGGAAAAAGAGAGTTCTGGAATGGAAATAGAAAACCCACAAGATCTTATGCCGATTTACTCTCCGATCGAGATTGATCGTGAGGAAGGCAAAGCTATAGAAGCATTGAAGGCGAGGTCGCAGGAACCGATACCTGACCCTGACCGCTGGATCGATGAAGAACTAAAGAGAAGTGTATTAATAACCACGCTCGACGCCGTTTTGAACTGGTCGAGAAAATATTCCCCCTGGCCTATGTTTTTTGGCCTGGCATGCTGTTCCTTCGAGATGATAGCGGCAGCGGGCTTGAGATTCGACTTTACCCGCTTCGGCATGGATATTATGCGCCCCTCGCCAAGACAGGCTGACCTGATAATGGTCACCGGAACTTTAACCTGGAAGATGGCGCCCGCGGTTAAGATGATATACGACCAGATGGCTGAGCCGAAATGGGTGATAGCAATGGGCTCCTGCGCCATCAGCGGTGGGCCGTTTGCCGATTCCTACAGCGTGGTTCCAGGTATAAATCGTATCATACCTGTGGATGTCTACGTGCCGGGATGTCCTCCTCGCCCTGAGTCTTTGATAAAGGGAATACAATTGCTGCATGAAAAGATAATGAAGGATAGTATTAAGAGGAGCAAGTAAAGATGGCTGAACTGAGTGCAGGTGATAAAATCAGGGTCAAGGAAAGGCCAAACTACACTCTTAGTGGTTGGGAAGGAGAAGTAGTCGAGGTCAAAGAAGACCCCAAGGGCTGGATAATTATAAAAGCCGACAAAACCGGCTACCGCATGGCGTTTCCCGAGACAGAACTGGAGAAAATTTAGGCGTTTAAGACTGACTAAGATTATGACTAAAGCACTGAATAGCAAGGAAGTTGCTGCGAAAATAGAGGGGCAGCTTCCAGGGGCGATATCGGGGAGTGACGATTCGGCAATATTAGTAAAAAGCGAGTTTGTTTTACAGGTCTGTCGTTTCCTCAATAAGACTGAAGGCTACGATTTCGATTATCTGGTGAACCTCACTGGAGTGGACTACCTCGATTACCTCGAGGTGGTTTATCATCTGGCTTCTTTGAAGCACAATCACAGCCTTATCGTCAAGACCAGATGTCATAACAGAGACAGAGCCGTTGTACCCTCCGTGGTTTCCCTGTGGCAGGGTGCTGTTTTTCAGGAGCGGGAAGCATACGACCTTCTGGGGATATGGTTCGAAGGGCATCCCAATCTGAAACGCATATTCCTCTGGGAAGGATTCCAGGGGCACCCGCTACGGAGGGATTACCTGTAAAAACGAACCCGGGGTAAAGAGTTAAAGATATTTATGGCTAAAGTGGATTTAATACTGTTGCATGCTCCCAGTAACTATGATTTCAGGGAGCGGGCGATTATGTACGGGCCGATAAGCGATGTAATCCCGTCGACGCCTATTTTCGAGATGTATCCCATCGGGTTGGTAAGCATAGGCGCCTATCTGGAAAAGCATGGCATTCATGCCAGGATTATCAATATCGCCAACCGGATGCTGAAGGATAGTAAATTCGATGTCGAGAAATTCATCGGCAAGCTGTCGGCGAAGGCATTCGGAATCGATTTGCACTGGCTGCCCCATGCTCACGGCAGTCTGGAACTGGCAAAGGTAGTAAAGAGATTGCACCCGATAACACCTGTCATTATGGGAGGACTATCCTCCTCTTATTTTCATAAGGAACTGATTGGATATCCTCAGGTTGATTTCGTGGTGCGCGGCGATTCCACTGAAATACCGATGCTGAAACTGATGGAGCGCATAAGAGATGGAAAACCGGTAGACGACGTCCCGAATTTGAGCTGGAAGGACAAGGATGGGGTTGCTCATCATAATCCGCTTAGTTTCGTGCCGGCAAGCCTCGACGAAATGCCATTGGATTATGCTTATCCGGTCAAATCGGTGCTCAGATACCGCGACCTTGCCGGGCTGACACCTTTCGGCAATTGGATGGACTATCCGATAACCTGTGTGGTTACCTGCCGCGGCTGCAACTACGATTGCGCAACCTGCGGCGGCTCACGGCATGCATATAAGAACAGCTTCGGTAGAGAAAAGACAGCCTTCAGAAGCCCGAAACTACTGGCAAAGGACATTGTCAGCATTCAGCGTTATCTTAACGGGCCTGTGTTTGTGATAGGTGACATCCGTCAAAAGGGCGAGGAATATGCTGACGAATTCCTGAAGGCGATGAACGAAGCCAGGGTGAGAGGCCCAATTATTCTTGAGCTGTTCTCCCCTGCGGGAAGCGATTTCTTTGCCAAGGTGAACAAGTATATCCCTAATTACAATATACAGTGGTCGCCGGACTCAACAGATGAAGAAGTGAGGCATGCTTTCGGGAAAGGATACAGCAACCGCGAAATAGAAACTACTATTCAAAGCGCTCTCGAAAACGGCTGCAGAAGACTCGACCTGTTCTTCATGATAGGACTGCCCAGGCAGACATACGCTTCCGTCATGGGCGATGCAGCGTATTTGCGAAGTCTGCTGAAAGAGTTCAACCGGTATAAGAATGTGCTGCCGTTTATATCTCCGCTTGCTCCTTTCGTAGACCCTGGCAGCAAGGTATTCGAAAATCCCGATAAATACGGTTACCGTATGTTCTACCGAAGCCTTGAGGAACACAGGCAGGCTCTGAAGAGCCCGAGTTGGAAATATATGCTCAACTACGAGACGCAATGTATGAGCCGCAACGATATAGTAATGAGCACTTATGAGTCTGCCCGGGCATTTAATCAGCTAAAGATGGACTATGAACTGATTCCTCGCCAGATGGCTGAGGGCGTTGAAGCCCGTGCCTGTAGCGCTATCAATTTAATGAAAACAATCGATAGAATAGTTGCCGAGCATGGGATGGACAGCGAAGAGATAATGTCGTTGAAAAAGGATGCAGATAAACTGAGCTCGTCGTCAATCTGCCAGAAGAAAGAATTACACTGGCCGGCGGCATCTTTTATGCGCAATGCCCCCAGGATAATCTGGGCTTTTGCCACAGGGAGCGAGTACAGGTATGGAGCTTAAGACCCAGCCTTTTATTCTGAATATCGGTCCATCTCACCCGTCAACGCACGGCGTCTTCCGAATGAAGGTGCTGCTGGATGGCGAAGTCATCGTGGATATGGAGCCGATGTTTGGTTATTTGCACAGAGGCATAGAGAAGCTGGCAGAGGGACGAACTTACACACAGAATATCCCCTTCACCGACCGCTTCGATTACATTGCCTCGATGATGAACAATCTGGCTTATGTGCAGGCGGTGGAGAAGCTGGCGGGTATAGAGGTTCCTGAAAGAGCTCAGTACCTGCGAGTGATTATGTCGGAGTTGATGCGCATCGCCAAGCATCTTCTGGCGGTTGGATTCCTCACCAGCGACCTCGGTGCTCTAATGACTCCGCTTCTCTACATGTGGCGTGAGCGAGAGAAGATTGTTGACCTGTTTGAGATGGTAAGCGGGCAGAGATTGACCTATAACTACATGCGCATCGGCGGGATTAGTGGAGACATCCCTCCGGAGTTTTTACCAGCGCTAAAAAAATTCATCAAGGAAATGCCCAGGTATGTTGAGGAATACGACCAGTTGCTTAAGACCAACGAGATATTGCTGATTCGCACTAAGGGCGTGGGCGCTTTACCTGCCGATTTGGCTGTAAGAAGCTCATGCAGCGGTCCGATGCTCAGGGGCAGCGGTGTAAAATGGGATATCCGCAAGGCTGACCCATACCTGGTATACGATCGATTCGAGTTTGACATTCCGACAGGCACGGTGGGCGATGTCTATGACCGGTACAGGGTGAGGATTGCGGAAATATGGCAGAGCCTCCGCATTCTGGAGCAGGCTGTGGAGCAGTTGCCCGAAGGCGAGGTCTGCGCCAAAGTGCCCAACCTGCTGCGTCCGCCGAAGGGAGAAGCATATTCCCGCATCGAAGCAGCGACCGGTGAACTCGGCTTCTATCTGGTCAGCGATGGTTCGATTGCGCCGTATCGGTTCCGGGTGCGCTCTCCGGAGTTGCTTAACCTTACAGTATTACGCGACATAAGCATAGGTTGGAAGATAGCTGACCTTATTGTTATATTCGGCAGTGTCGATATCGCTTTAGGCGAGGTTGATAGATAATGAATCACTGGTATTACTTCGTCGACCTGTTTGCGAAAGTGCGCACTACCTTCGTTGAGTGGCTGCAGAGCTTTGACCTCCCCAGCTCGTTAATTATCTTCCTCGATAGCCTGATTGGCATAACCCTGATTCTTATGATTGTGTTCCCGATAGTGATGGTATTTATCTGGGTGGAGCGGCGTTTCGTCGCCAGATTCCAGCTTCGTCCGGGACCTAATCGCTGCGGTCCCCTGGGCTTGTTCCAGCCGGTGGCAGATGCTATAAAAATACTGGTAAAAGAGCTCATCATGCCTGCCAAGGGCGACAAGATTGTGCACTGGCTTGCTCCGGTTGTGCTGTTCATTGCTGCTCTGATGGTGTTCGCAGTGTTCCCCATCGGCAAAGGGGAGATGGGGGTATTCACCGACCTGAACATCGGAATTCTTTATGTGGTGGCTATCGGTTCACTGGGTGTCCTTGCCATATTCATGGCGGGCTGGGCTTCCAACAACAAGTACGCGCTAATAGGTGCGATGCGAGGCGTGGCGCAGCTAATAAGCTACGAAGTGCCCATGGTGCTGTCGATTGTAGGCGTAGTCTTAATAGTTGGCTCGCTTCAAATGAGCGAGATAGTGGGCAAGCAGACCGTTCCCTTCATTTTGCTCCAGCCTATGGGTTTCTTTATCTACTTCATCGGAGCCATTACCGAGCTTAATCGCACGCCTATGGATATGATCGAGGCGGACTCAGAGCTCACAGCGGGCTATTTTACCGAGTACTCCGGGATGAAGTTCGCCATGTTCTTCCTGGGTGAGTACATTAATACATTGGCTGTCTCGATATTAGTGACCACCTTGTTCTTGAGCGGGTGGAAGGGGCCGTTCCTGCCCGTATGGATCTGGTTCGTTATTAAAGTGTTCGCTGTCTTCATGTTCATACTGTGGATGCGCGCTACTTTAATCAGGCTGCGCATCGACCAGGTTATGGCGTTCTCGTGGAAATTCCTGCTGCCGATGGCGTTGATAAATATATTCGTTACCGCGCTGGAAGTCCTGGCGTGGCAGCAGTGGATGAGCGGGTGGGAGAGCTTCCCCTGGCCGTTCATCTTCGTCAATTTTGCAGTTGCGGGAATCCTGATTCTGATATGGGCTAGAGTATTCTTCAAGACAGGAGGAGGCAGAATTGAGGTTGGAGGGTACCGGGCTAGGAATAGCCAAGGGTATGGCGTTAACCCTCAAGCACCTGTTTAGGAAGAAGATAACCACCCAATATCCTGAACACAAGCTTGAAGTATCGCGCCGGGCTAGAGGCCAGCAATTTGTCTGGAGAGCTGACCTGTGCACGGGTTGCGCTACCTGTGCCAAGAGCTGTCCTCACGGCATTATCCATATCGAAACATCGAAAAACGGTGGAAATAAGTACATAGTAGATAAGATTGAGTTTGACATCGGGCGCTGCATGTTCTGCGGTCTCTGTGTGGAAGTCTGCCCCTATAACGCTCTCTACATGGGCCGCGCTTACGAGCAGGGTAGATACAGCCGCAGATTGCTCTGGGCTGACAGGGAGACATTGATGGATCCGAATATCCAGCCCAGCGCTTACGGACATCCCGAATTAGAGCCCCAGATACCCGAGCAGACGCTGCTGGTTTACGACCAGATATGCAAGGAAACGGTTGGCAAAGATGATTGAACTGGCTTTCTGGATATTGACACTGCTAATGATAGGCTCCGCTGTGGCTGTGGTCTTGCTGCGGGATATTTTCCGAGCAGCCCTGCTTCTGATATTGTGCTTCTTCGCGGTTGCAGGCATATATATCACGCTTAACGCAGACTTCCTGGCAGCGGTGCAGGTGCTGATTTACGCCGGCGCCATCGGGATACTTCTGATATTTGCCATCATGCTGACACGGAACCTGAAAGAGGGTAGTCCCTTCAATAAACTGAACGTACCAGCGCTTCTCATATCTCTGCTGGTTCTGGCAACTATTGTCGGAGTTGTCGTCAGCACTGAATGGACCACGGTGACAGAGGCTTCTAACGCAGTAACTATGCCCATCGACGAATCGACCACCACGTATGTGGCTAAAGCGCTTTTCGATAGCGAGAGCGGATTTGTACTCCCATTTGAGATAGCGTCCGTGCTTCTCCTCGCAGCACTCATTGGAGCCATTGTGCTGGTCAGGGATAGGAGATGATTTAGATGCATGTAGGTATCGAGCACTATTTAATTCTATCGGCTGTGTTGTTCTCCATCGGGCTTTATGGAGCGCTGGCGAAGCGGAATGCCGTGGTAATCCTGATGTGTATCGAGCTTATGCTCAATGCAGTCAATATCGCTCTGGTAGCTTTCTCGCGGTACCTTGTGCCGGATGTTGTGCAGCTAACAGGGCAGGTTTTTGCCATATTCATTATGACAGTGGCTGCTGCCGAAGCGGCAGTGGGTCTAGCGATAATAATCGCTATCTATCGCAGCCGTAAGAATGTTGATGTCGAACAGGCAGATTTGATGAAGGGCTAGAAATAAATTAAAGAGTTTTCCAAATGTGGGTTGAATTCAAAACAGTAAATAACCTGATAACGGCGGAGATGTGGAAGGAGTTCTTCGAGGCTGAGGGAATTCCCACCAGGATACTGCCTGCAGGCTCCGGGGGCGGCGAGAAGGCGAAATACGTAGTATTGGTACCTAAGCTCAAGAAACACCTGCTAGAGGATATCTTAAGGAAGGTATAATAGATGCTGCCTGAATCCGTGTTGTGGGCTATATTTCTGCTGCCGATATTCTCGCTAATTTTTATCTCTCTGATATTAAGACCCTTCTTCAACAAATATCCCAGGCTCAGCGGCTATACCATTATCGCCTGTCTTGCCGCAGCCCTCGGTCTCTCGATATGGGTATTCAACAGCCACGACCAGTTCCCCATAGAGAGCACGGTGGAATGGGCTGTGGTGGGCAATTTCGAAATCAGCCTGGGATTCGTTGCGGATAACCTCACAGCGATAATGCTCATAGTGGTGACCGGAGTCAGCCTTCTGGTGCAAATATACTCCCAGGGCTACATGAAGGGCGATCCGGGCTATCACCGCTACTTTGCCTGGATGTCCTTGTTCACTGCATCGATGCTGGGACTGGTGCTGGCTTCAAACTTATTGCTGGTCTACGTTTTCTGGGAAGGCGTTGGGCTGGGTTCCTATCTGCTTATCGGTTTCTGGTTCCACAGACCCTCGGCAGCGGCAGCAGCCAAAAAGGCATTCGTGGTGACTCGCTTCGGCGACTTCGGCTTCCTTATCGGAATCCTTATCCTCTACTTCACTTATGGCACATTTAACATCGCCGAGCTCAATGAGATGGCTATCGCAGGGGTGCTCGGCGGCACAACCCTTACTCTGGCGATGATGGGCATTTTCTCAGGAGCTGTGGGCAAATCGGCGCAGTTCCCGCTGCATGTGTGGTTGCCCGATGCTATGGAAGGTCCCACACCGGTCAGCTCCCTGATACATGCTGCAACGATGGTAGCCGCCGGTGTGTATCTGGTTGCGCGAACATTGCCCATGTTCGCAAGCTCCGAAGCAGCGGTAACGATGGTGGCGGTAATCGGAGGATTCACAGCCATCTTCGCTGCCAGCATGGGTCTGGTGATGAACGATATCAAGAGGGTGCTGGCTTATTCCACCATCAGCCAGTTGGGCTACATGATGCTCGGTCTGGGCACGGTGGGCGTGGCGGTATCCCAAGGGCATTTGACTCATGAGGAAGGC
>Ga0194113_10006739_pt1 | contig 14547 bp, 17 predicted proteins | sample TA2MahC200mmetaG_FD_146193 | JGI IMG/M metagenome (GOLD analysis project Ga0194113, IMG submission 146193) | Freshwater microbial communities from Lake Tanganyika, Tanzania - TA2015017 Mahale Deep Cast 200m | ecosystem: Environmental > Aquatic > Freshwater > Lake | place: Tanzania: Lake... | reverse complement strand
GAAAATGTCATTCTGGTGCATGGTTTCAGATTCCCGGGTGCTTCCAAACGAGGCAAATGCGACTACCAGTTCGGCAGGCTGGATGATTTGCTGCAAACGAAGGAAAACCACTTCAACGCTTGGCAATTCGAGTATGCGGATAAGTCGCGGGGAACTCTGGGCACTGTCGCCACCTACGCCTCCAGACTTGCCGTGGCGATAGATAGAACAGGCAAGCTAACAGGCAAAGATACCTGCTCCGTCATCGGCTACTCAATGGGAGGAATTATCGCCCGGCAGTATATAGCGACCGCCGCTAAACCTAGAATAGACAAGCTGCTGACGCTCGCCACGCCTCACATGGGCACAATTAGATTCGAGCCTTTCAGTATCAAATGGTCGGATAAATTTGTCCCGAGAGCCGGAGCAGAGCTCAGACCGGACAGCAGGTTCCTCTGGGACCTGAACACCAACGTAGATTCATCGTCCATCGCAGAGCTGGCGGCAGTCGGTGGAAATGCCTGGGGTCACAATGACGGTTTAATTGAGATGAGTTCCACCAGCCTGGGGAAGTTCAACTCAGACGGTTCGGTTGCGGAGAATTTCTATTTTGCTGCTGTAAAAAGGTCACACACAAATATCAATCGCATCGTCACTAAAAAGGATGAGGTGTTCCGGCTCATCCGCAGCTTTTTACACAACGGCGTACAGGGTATCAGAAACCTGAGACCGACAGAGAAGCCCAGGGACTATCGCGTCCCCTTCTTTCTGACATTTACGCTTAAACAGATGCCCAAATGGAGGATGATTTATCCTTTCGTGGTGATGCCGAATACGAAGCGCCGCTACCCGGGTTTCAGGGTTTTTTCTCAGGGCGCTAGAACAAAAGACGATTCGCATATCTTCACAGTTCAATTACGGCCGGACGACGAAGGCGAATTGAGAATCTATTATGCTCGAGACAAATACGCCACGGTTAGAGTCCATAGCGGGCAATCGACTATCATCATGCAACCGTTGGATGACGGCATTATTGTGCCGGAGAAAGGCTCTCTCAAACCCTCCTGGGTTAAGGTCAATGTCTGAATACAACCGGCCTTAGAATCGAGAGGAGTAACATGCGAGTGCTGGTAACGGGCGGGGCAGGTCGGCTGGGAATAAATGTGTGCAATATTTTATACGAAGCCGGATTACAGGTTCGGGTATTCGACCTGGACACTCCGCGCAATCGCAACAGCGTCGAAGAGCTTGGTCGAAAAGCCGACATTTTTTGGGGAGATATAACCAAACCCGATTCAGTGCGCAGGGCACTGCAGGGTGTGGACACAGTTGTCCACATGGCTGCCATCCTGCCTCCTCTGGCTGATGAGAACCCTGAACTATGTCGCAAAGTTAATGTCGGCGGAACCAGGATACTCATCGACCTGATAAAAGAAAAAGGCGGGCGCATCCCTTTCATATTCACCTCCTCAGTAACCGTCTTCGGCCCAACACCGGATACAAACAAGCCCGTCAGTGTGGACAAGACTGCCCCTCATCCCCAGGAGCCCTATGCTGAAACCAAGCTTGAGGCTGAAAATCTGATCAAAGAATCGGGGATAGATTACCTCATACTGCGCCTGACCGCCATAATGTACTTCGATTTTGAGGTAAGCGACCTGAGAAGAATGTTCTCCATTCCCTTGAACAATCGAGTCGAGTTCTGTCACCCCGACGACCTTTCTCTGGCAATACTTAACTCCGTAAAGAATTTCAAGGCTTTGCAGGGAAATACACTGGTCGTCAGCGGCGGCCCGGAGGGGAGGATGCTTTATAAAGATATGGTAGGACGCATTATGGGAGTTATGGGATTGCCATTGCCGCCGGCTGAAAAATTCACTACGGAACCCTACTGTCTGGACTGGTACGATACATCCAAATCACAGGAGCTTCTTAAATTCCAGACCAGGACATTCGATGACTACCTGTCTGACTATTCCAAGGGGCTGACCAGGCGGTACACCCCCCTCTTCATACCCTGGATGCGCTATCTTGTTTCACCGCTTTTGGGCAGGGTCGTTGTCCAGTTTATCTAATAGCCAGTGCAGCAAACCTGCTCATTATAGGATCGGTTAATTAGCGTGACAGCCTCAATCCCATTTTCTTTATCTCTTTCTCTTCCTTCAGCCTTAAGAGACGTAAGACATAACTCTCCTTCAGATTGTATTGCCTTGCCTCCCATAGACGCAAAAAAGTATATACAAGTTTAAGGCGCAGGTCTGATGAAATGCCCCTGTTTATCACGAATACATTCATATATTTCCTGGACAATTTAGTCCAGTAGAACTTATATGGCTCGGCACCCTTGAGAAAATCCAGCTCCTGCAGACCTTTTTTGATTGCACCTTTAATCATAAACATATAGTGCAGGTGCCCTATGCTATATTTTGAATACTTAATATCCCGCCCCGCCGTAGTGCTATAAAGCTTGCCATTATAGATGAAACCAAATTCCCCAGACGCCATAACACCATCGATATCCAGAAAGGAAAAATGAAGCCAATTCCTCTCCTGAAATTTAACTGCTATGTCTTTATAGAATTCCTTCATCGCAGAATCAAAAAAAATGCCCCTGACGTTCACAGACTGCCAGCGCCTTTGATGCAGGTCAATGAATTCATTCAGACGGTTGAACAGATTGTCTGAGGTATAATCCTGAAACTCGACAGAGTGTTCTTTCTCCAGAAGTTTCAAATTCTTGCGCAGAATCCAGCGTCTGTTACGTCTGAGCGAGCGATATAATTCATCCCATGTCGAAGGCAACGCTATATATGGAGCCAGGGTCTTGAACTTAACCTCAATCGCAAGCCTTTTTGAAATCTGCTCCGCACGCTTCTCCAGCATGTCGAGAAACCTGCTGTCTTCAGGTACCAGGATCAACCTCAAGATAAGCCTGCTTTTTGCCAGTTCTTCGTTGAGGTAACTCAGAAATGCGGTCATTACTTCTTCCCTGCTCTCGGGCGACACGAGCCATACCAAGTTGCAGTTGACCGAGCCTATTGTCTCCAGAGCACGAAGCCTGAACAAACCTAACTTATATGTGGTTTTCATTAGAGGAACAATGCCGACGATCTGATTGCCCTTTTCGGCAAGCAATATATTCAATTGCCCGCCTTTTCCGAAGTGACGCCACCAGGTTGTTATCCACTCGTGAGTCAGATATATAGACCTCTCGTCCCCGCACCTTTGCAGAAGGCTATCCCACAGTGACGATAATGACTCAAGCTCACGGAGTTCCGCAAATACTCGTATTCTCACTTCGCTCATTTAGTTAAACCCAGACTATTTAACCGGTGTCTGATTTACAACAGTCAGTTTGTGCTGTAAAAACTGCTTAAATGAAACACCTTACAAAGTCACTGAAGCTATATGGCCTGATTCCCTTCTTCTTAGCCTTCCATATATCGTCAAGCCCGGGGTAGGAGAAATAGCGGCCTCCCTGCTGCTTTACTGCTTTGCATGTGCCGGTTTCGACTTCTGCGACGGCTTCAATAGCTAATTCCGCTCCTATCTTCATGAGCTGGTAATTCATGGCAAATATGCTTTTCTTCTTCGGTGTTTCGATAGCTCTCTGTTTCAGTATGGCTCCCGTATCAAAAGTCTCATCGATTAAATGCACGGTCACCCCCACCTGATTTTCGCCATGCAATAGTGCCCAGAAAGTCGGGGCAGGGCCTCTGTAATCCGGCAATAAGCCGGGATGGATATTAATAGCTGCCACTCCGGGGACCCTCAATACATCTTTGCCGATGAGCTGGTCGAAACACGCTGTGATTATCAAATCAGGCCCGGCCTGCCTGAGCACTTGAATTATTTCCTGCGAATTAACATTCGAAGTATGGATTAGCTTCGCTCCATATCTTCGCAAAATTTGCTCAAGCGAGTATACCTTTTTCGGTCGCCCGAGCAATCTATTTACGGCTGCTCCGATCTGGATAAACGCTTTGTAATATGAACGCGAAAAAGTCGGGTAGGTTATAAAACATATGCCGCGTTTACGATAGGCATCCTTAACTCGATGCCAAAATGAGATGCGCTTGCCTTTACGTCGTCTCGAGTTACAGACCAACACTACCTTTTCTCTGTAGTGTTCTACTAACCTGCTCAGGGTAATATTAGAGTAGGGTCCATCTATTACAAAAATCGCAATTCTTTCTACCCTCTGTCCCGGCATTCAACCCTTCCGTCAAAAGCTAATCATGGGTAATGAATATTACCTACCATCGGTTTTTCATGCCACGATTTCCACCACAATACCTTCAAATAGCGCCCCTCACCCCAAAGCTTGCCGTCGACCTTAGCTGCGGCTTTTAAAACAGAAAGATTGTTTTTGTCAACCAAGGCTTTCGCTATTATCTTGCCTTTCCTGACGAAAAACTCAGCCAGCTTGAAGTAAGAATATGCGAAAAGTCCTGCGCGCCTGTATTGTGGAGATGTTTCCGACCAGGATAAATACACTTCCTTATTCAAAAAGTCCACCGGATAAGGTATCCCGCACATTCTTTTCATAGACGCTTCGGTCGTAACCACCCATCTAATAAAAGCAATTTTTTTCTCGACAAATATGCAGAATACTACGGCACCTTTATCTACGTCATCCTCCAGGCGCACGGAATAAATACCGAATTGAAAACCTTGAGCTACCAAATCTTTAAGCTGTGTGACCGATTCAATTACCCTCAGGTCACAATTATCCAGCTTTGGTTTGCACTCAGCGCGCGAGGCATGCGGCAGCGATATCTCATATATCCAGTACCTTCGATAAATAAAAAAACAGCTCATTATGAACTCTAGTACACCTTTAACAAAGGGGTACAGACCCTTGGTCTTCAATCTGTACTTACTCCGTTCATATTTTCGGCGTAAACCGGGCCTCATCAGCTTTCCCGTCCTTTTGCGTGCAGCAGCATCAGTCTTTATACTTCACAGCCTTCACAGCAATATAGCGTCCGGTCAGGTACCTTGTCCGCTTCCTTTCTAATCCGTCCAGTAAAGCCAGCCCTCTCCTGATAGCGCTATCCAGCCTACCCCTGCTCATTTTATGCAAGAAGCGTTCCGCCCATCTCACAAGGCCATCGGGATGAGGGTAATGGAAAATAGCAGTGCTTTCCTTAACGCTAAGCCCTTCCTGCTCCAGTACCCGCCTCAGTTCCGACAGCGAAAGCGTTCTACCGATAAAATAAGGCGCCAGTCCCAGCTTCATCCATAAACGTATTACGATGTACGGAGGGTATGTCAAATTGCGCTTGTTGTCCATAGTGATAATCAGTGTGCCATTAACCCGCAGTGTACGAGCAAGCTCTTTCAGAGAAATGTGGATATCTTTTACAGTTGAGAAATGGTCCAGAGTGGAATCGGATATAATGAGGTCTATCGAATTCCCTTTTAAAGGAAGATACCTCACATCACAACACAAGTATCTACTCGAATCAACTCCGTGCTCACCGGCATGCCTTTTTGCCTGAGCAACGATTTCTCCGGAGATATCGATGCCAATTACGGAATTGTCTTTTCGGCCAAGGTCGAATAAGAACTGGTCTGGCCCGGAAGCTTCTTCGAAAAGGTCTGTCTTCAAAATCCGCGCGCTGCCTTTCAGGTCAGCCCATCTTGCCAGAAGACTGAGATGAGTTTTTTTCTTATGCTCCGCCAGAATATCAGGCGGGCTTTTAGAGAACCGCTCTCTCGCCACACTGTCCCAATGTCTTTCTTCTCTTCCCAACCGGCTCAATCCCTGTCTACCTCTGCCAATATGATTCTCATTGATATTTACAGCTGCTCATCGGCTATCCCAATAAACAGGGGTAACTCGCCAATTATCCTTATCGTATATATCAATATCAACCAATTCATTGCCAATTTGTATGGCATCAAGATATGAGTAGCCAAAAAATCTGTTGAAAGGGAACCTTGACGATGACTTGAAGCCAAAATTATTAAATAATTCCTCCCTGAATTTCGGCTCACTAAATGCCCATATCATAACAATGTCATAATCGGATTTATTCAACTCGTCAAGACATTTGCTCATAAGCGTCTGAAAGCAGGCAATGTCCTTGTTTTTCACTAGATAATCGACAATAACTCCATAGACCAAACCGTTTAGCTCCTTCTGAACGCTTACCACCGCGTATCCCCAAAGCCCTCCTTCTCTTTTCACCAGTACATATTTGTATCAATGCTCCGGATTTAAGTCGAAACGCCATTTCAAATAATCTTCGCTTCTCACAAGATTTATCGCCGCTTTGTCCCTTAGAGAATCTACCTTTTTTAGCTCATCAGGGAATCTATCAAATACCTCCACCTTAAAAATGTCTGATTCTTGAGAAGCGCTCTTGGTCTTAGGATTCAGGAATTTGTCATATAAAAGACCCAGCCCGTTACTCAATAACTCGCTATTCAGTTTGTAACTAAGCAGCTTTTGCGGATTCTTCGCACGAAATAAGAACTCGGTCTCAACTATTATCCTGTAACTCTGGCTTAGAAATCCGCGTCGTGACATCGGGCCAGGAAATCCGTAAGACAAGTAGAAGCCGTTCTCGCCGAGGTATTTTAGGGCATAATTCCCCATTTTGTTAAATATACCTTTATTCCGATGCTCAGGATGAACCATAGTATCGCAGTGCTGCGCCGTCTTTATCTTCGCATCTCCCAGCCACATCTCCGCATAAATAAACGGTCTGGCACCCACTATTTTGCCGCTATCCAACGCCACAACAACTTCGTCATCGGTTGAGGATAAAGGGTTCCTCAGATATTGCCATTCCCAGACTTCTAAAGGCATATCATGATTAAAACATAGACGAAATAGGGCGGTCAGTTCAGCCATCCTCTCCGCTTGTTTGACTAATCCGATTTCCACCATTGTCGCAGTACTACCTACCCCACAGAGCTAAGAGGCCTCTACAGTTGTCCATAATTCACCATGTCTCCCCACGCAATTCGTCAACCAGAGTCTTTAATCTCCAGGGGATGTTTCTATTAACGACGATGCTGGAGCGAATGAGCAAATATCTAAAAAATGAAGCGGTTGTCAATGCTCTATATACTCCGGTTGGCTGAGGAGCAACATGCCTGGCTTCAGTTTTATTTTTATAGTGAGAGCAATGAAGAAAGAGGCCTTTTCGTACCTTCGCTCCCAGTTTGAATAAGTCCATCTCTAGCATATTATCTTCAAACATCACATCGCCGTTCTTGAATTCTATGCATCTGAATTTTACTTTCTTCAGCGTATCCCTGGAGACCATCATGCACCCCGCCCCACAAAGCCCAACGCCATAACCTCTGATAGGGCTGCCGCTGAAGACAACATCATAGCCATGAATCTTTTTTTTAAGAATCTTTACGATAGATGGCTCACAGACTATATCCGCGTCTACGGAGAGTAAGTATTGCGCATCGGTCTGCGTCAGCACGTACTGCCGGAGTGCCTCTCTGCCACATGCCACATTCCATATCGCACTCCGGGCATAATCCGGCTTCACAGTATCGTAAGTAATGACCCTCCCTTTGAGCCCGTAATCGCTTATAGCACGCTCCAGGTCTGCAACGAAGTCGATTTCATTGGTGGCGAGAACCAGTTCCGACGAAGGACATTCCCGCTGAATTTCTTTCTGATTCGCCAGGAACTTGTCCAGTATGTACGCTCCCTGGCGATAGATTAACGTGCCGACTACAACTTCCACTTTATCGCTCATGAGTTTTTAGCAATTGTGCCTTTGTTGGTGAGTATCCTCAACATTTGAGTATTATCCATCCTGGCTACCTGTTTCGGCAGTTTGCTTACCGCGCTGAGCACAGCCTCCAATCTGTCCCAATCCCCGTTTTCCTCTATCTCCCATGAGTGTCCCCACAGGTGCCATACACCGCCATTATTGACCACGAAATCCAGGGTTGAGAGTGCTATGCGGTCCCAGCTCTGGAAAGACAGGTTATTACTCAATACGAATAGGAATAGACTCAAATCACGCTCAGCCAGAGAATGAAGAATGTAATGGGTGAACCACCAATTTCTGGCATTGACCATAGTTGCCATCTCGAACGGTTTGCTTATACGCCTGCCGAGCAACATCACGGTTCTGGCTCCGATGAAATCGGCTCTCTTTACAATTCCGATCAAGCCATCGTTGAAATTACCATAGGGGTAAGCGAAGGAGGATACTCTCCTGCCAACTATCTCCTCCAGTCTCTTCTTGCCCTCCGTAACCTCCTTCTCAGCCTCACTGAAAGGGATCTCATTCAGCCTGATATGATGATAGCTGTGCCCCCCGACATCGAAGCTTCGGGAGATTTCTCCGACTTGCTGCGGAGTCATGCAACCCCTTTTTTCGTACACTATGGGGACATAGAAAGTAGCCGGGACATCGTATTTCTTTAACAGCTCAGCCAGCTTCAAATCAAGCGGATTACCGTCGTCCCAGCTTGTAGTAACAATAGCTTCTTTCATGGCTGCATCATTCGAATGTAGGCCGCTGGCGCCTGTGGCTGTTATTATACGACTTTGTAATCCTTAATGTAACTTCTTAATTCAGTTGACAATGCCTCGGGCGTTTGCTACCCTATCCGAAGCAATGGAGCTTCAACTGAGAATAACACGCGACGAACTTGGGCAGATAGTCCGGAGACAGGCAGACTTCATAATCAGTCAACAGCTTCCCTCGGGAGCCATCCCCTGGTATCGCGGGGGACCTATAGACCCCTGGGACCATGTGGAATGCGCCATAGCTCTTGACCTCGCCGGCAGGTTCAAAGAAGCTGCCGGAGCCTATAAATGGTCTTGCGATACACAGAACGCCGATGGAAGCTGGTACTCCACTTACCCTCAAAAAGACAAGAACGATTTCACTAAAGACACAAACTTCACATCCTATATAGCCACGGGGATGTGGTTCAACTACCTGGCAACAAAGGATTTGAGCTTTTTGTGTCAGATGTGGCTCATGGTGGAGAAAGCGATAGATTTTACCCTCAGCCTCCAGCAGCCGAGCGGTGAGATATTCTGGGCTATGAGTCCGAGCGGCAGCTACTGGCCGGGAGCTATGCTGACTGCATCGAGCTGTACCTGGCACAGCATCAGAAACGGTATAAACATCGCCAGAGCATTGGGAATCGATAAAACGAGCTGGACTGAGGCAAGCGATAGATTGCACAGAGCTATCAATGAGCACCCCGAACTGTTCGATAAGATAAATGAAAATAAGCGGCGCTATTCCATGAACTGGTTCTATCCTGTGCTCACCGGCGCTATCAGAGGTAAGAAGGCAAAAGAGCGTATAGACAAAGAGTGGTCTGATTTCGTTATTGATAACTGGGGCTGCAGGGTGGCGCTGGACGAGGATACCACTGCGGTAGCTGAGACATCGGAGCTGATTATAGCTCTGACGCAGATAGGCGACTACAAGAGAGCAAAGAGGCTGATGGAATGGACGCTTAAGCTCAACGACGATAAACCTGGCTTCTGCCGGGGGATAAAGTTTCCCGAACAGGTGCCCTGCCCACCCGATGATGAGAGAGCTACCTGGACCTCGGCGGCGCTTATACTGGCAATAGCGGCTTTATCCAGAGTCTGAGGAAAATCCTATGTCCGATTCTAAAAAATGCAGGGGCGAATCAATGCTTCGCCATAAATCCAATGCCAGAGGAGCAATTTCCAACGATTTCGTAGGCTATGAAGTCTTAATAGACTTCATACAAAAAAGAAAATTACACAAGCTCGAAGGCGACATCATCGAGATTGGAGCCTTTATGGGCGGCGGCACAGCCAAGCTGGCAAGGTTCGCCGGCAAATATGATAAAAGGGTATATGCAGTCGACATCTTCGATCCCGGCTGCGATAAAACGCAGGATAGTAGCGGGGCTAAAATGTGCGATATCTACGAGGCATTCCTGCAGGGACGCTCTCAGCTATCGGTATATCAGCAGACCACACATCACTTCGACAACATCGTAACCATCAACATGGACTCGAAGAAGGTCAGCTTCCACAAAGGGCAGAAGTTCATCTTCGGCTTCATCGACGGCAACCACCAGCCCGACTATGTGAGAAATGACTTCTATTTAATATGGCGTCACCTCGTACCGGGCGGCGGCATCGGCTTCCACGATTACAATTTCGACCTGCCGGAAGTCACCGCAACCATCGATGAGTTAATTAAGAAGCATAGCAGCGAAATCAGCGAGATTCAGGAGATAAAAGACAAACACATACTCATGCTGACCAGGAAAAAGGGCGGGAAATAGATGCTCGAAGTGCTTCAGGTCGAGACTACGAACTATTGTAATGCGCGCTGTATTTTCTGCGCCTACGACCGGATAGAGAAGCACGGAACCATGTCCGACAAGCTCTATACCAGGATTCTGCGCGACGCTACTAAGCTGGACCCGCCTCCTAAGACCTTCATCCCCATGCTCACCGGAGAACCCTTCCTCGACCCCCACATGGTGGAGAGAATAAAAGAGGCTCGTAAAGTTTTACCTCATACTGAAATCCACCTCTACACTAACGGCAGCAAGCTGACAGAGCAGATAATCAGGGGGCTGGCAGAAGTGCCGAATTTCCACCTCAATATCTCGGCAAACGGTGCCTCGGTGGAGACCAGAAAGAGACTAACAGGGCTGGGCGACTATGAACACGTGGCGAAGATGCTTGACTATATAGACTCTCTGTGTATATCTCACAGCGTCTCGCTGGTGCAGCATCCTTCCATCACCAAAGAGGAAGAGAAGGCTTTCAATCGCAGATGGGGTAAAGCGACATCCCCGTCCTCATGCCGTACGCCTTATGTGTTCCAGCACCTTAACTTCGCTGGACTCAAATATGAGAAGGACAAAGTCCACTTCACCAGGTGTATTCACGCCACCAGCCATATGACCGTGCTCTGGGACGGCAGAGTGAATCTGTGCTGCATGGACCCGCTGGGCAGGAAGATATTCGGCGACCTGAACCATCAAACCGTTTCCGAGGTCTGGTTCTCTGAGGAACGCCGGAGGTACGACAGACTCCACGAAGAAGGCAGAGGAGCCGAATGTGAGGTCTGCTGCGACTGCAATATAGTCTGCTTCTAAGCAAGTATTTGCCTTTGTTTAATCTTTCCTTTATCCCCTTTTGAATAACGAGCCCTGACATCCCTGCACCGGGGCGAAGCTTCTACGGTGAATGGGGCAGGGCCCCAGCTTCTGCAAAGCTTCGAGATGCTCGGGGGTGCTGTAGCCTTTGTGCTGGGCAAGGCCATATCCCGGGTAAAGGCCATCCAGTCTCTCCATGAGCCTGTCTCGCGTAACCTTGGCAATGACAGAGGCAGCAGCTATGGATATCGAGATGCTTTCTCCTTTGATGATGCTTTTTTGAGGCAGTTTTATCTCGGTCAATTTGACAGCATCGATAAGAAGATAATCAGGCTGAATCGAGAGCCGCTGAGCAGCGTAGCGCATCGCCAGTTTGGTCGCTGCGATGATACCGTGCTTGTCGATAGCCTCGTGGGAAACCGCTCCTACTCCGAAGGCAACTCCATCGCAGACCATGCAATCGAAGAGGAACTCGCGTTGAGGCTGTGTTAATAGTTTGCTATCTCGAACCAGACTCAACCAGGCAGGACGCTCTTCCAGAGGCAGGATAACGGCTGAGGCTACTACAGGTCCGGCGAGAGGGCCCCTGCCAGCTTCATCGATACCGGCGATGAACCGATAGCCCTGTGCCCTCAGGCCCTCCTCCTCGATCAAGGTCGGGATACGATTCGCCATAGCTATCGCCTATCTAAACTTTCGCCATCGTATCACTTTGGTATCCCCCTTGTCAAAAGCAAGCTAACCCGGATAATCAAAATAAACTCATTTTGAAGCTTTTTGAACGATTTTGAAAAAAAGTCTCTCAAACCTATTGACACGTACACGATTGTATGCTACTCTGCTTCGCAAGAATCTAATAGGAAAGGAGTACCGAGATGCAAGCCTACTGCATGAAATGCCGCTCTAAAGTGGAGATCAAGAACGCCAAATCGATCAAAATGAAGAACGGCAAACCCGCAACCCAGGGTGCTTGCCCCAAGTGCGGCACCAAGGTATTCAGAATCGGGAAGGGCTAATTAGCAGTCCGTAATCAGGATTCCGGCTTAGCAGCTAAATCGGTCTCTGTTAATTAGATAGGCACCGGATGGTGTGGCTCTAGGGTGAGTTGTTCGCCAGATTTTATATTAGGGCCATAGTAAGGTGTTTTGTCCCCTGTGAGCCATCAAAGCGCTTTGAGGAAGGCTTTCAACTCCTCAAGGCGCTTTCTATATCTGGAGCTCAAATCTTCTTGTAGCTGAAGCCAGTCCGGGCTGGATTCTATAGCAGGGATAACCGCAGAGCCTGATATGCCCTTCCGCTTCAACTCTTTTCTCCCGGCATCTTCAAGAGAGCCCCGGTTTTTTCCCAGGGTCTTTTCGACCTCATTTCGATACTCAGTTGCCAGGCTCAGGACTTTTTCTGCAACACTTGAGTTGCCGGTGAAATGCTCGACTGCAGATAGTATATTATCGACTCCCTGAGGATTCCCCAGGTCAATTCTATCCCAGAGTCTATCCAGAAAATAGCGAATGACCTTTTGCCTGTCCTCTTTATATCTCGCCAGTTCTAACTCGATATCGCGAACGGGCAATCCCTTGAGATAACGCTCGGATAAAGCCTCTCCGAATCCGGCAAGCTCTTTCGCTCTTGCCTCCTGTCTCTCCGCATCGGACATCTTGCCCAGCTTGCCTGCTCTTTCGAGCGCTATATCCAGTGCGCTCTTAAGTTTTTCTTCTCCGTTTGACAAATCCCCGCTCACTCCTTATTGAGATTGCCTTCACTGATTTAGTTTCAACCCCCTGAGTCAACCAATCTTGGGGGAAATGAGGATTTGGGGGATACCCCCAAACCCCCGGCAGGAAGGCTCCCGCGCCTCTTTTCCGGAAACCCTTGCAACGCGCGATCTAATTACAAATACGGGAAGATGCTTCTCCTGATGATTTCGAAGTTCTGCTTTATCTGCTCTTTGCCCTTTATAATACCGGGGGAGCCGTATTGATGGCCGGTGCATAAGTACTCTATATCCAGTTTCGCTATCTGCTCAATGCTTTTCTTGAGCAATTCGGCGCTGCCGCCAGGTATATCGACGCGCCCTGTGCTGCCGAAGAATACAAGGTCGCCGCCCATGAATATCTTTTCCTTGGGCCAGTAAATGCCTATGTGGCCGTCAGAGTGACCGGGGATGAGAAATATTTTGGCGACCAAGTTCTGGTTCAAGCGGAGCTCGCCCTCGCTGAGATAGAAGTCAGGATTAATCTCAGGCATCTCGAAGCCCATTGACTTAAGCGCTTGGCGCATCTCACCGCCCGCCAGCTTGAGGAATTCGTTCTCTTCCTTACCGATGGCAACCTGGCATCCGCTCATCTTCCTGATTGTCTCGGAGGCTCCGTAATGGTCGGGGTGTGCATGGGTATTGATAATTAAGCCCACGTCCTCAATCTTGAGATTGTCCTTTTTCATCTCTGCGATAAGCCTGTCCAGACAACGCTGTTTCGTCTCGTTAACCACCTGGCCGGGGTCTACCAGAACGTGTTTGTTCCCGGGAAGTGTGTTAGCTACAACATAGGAGTTGCAATTATTCCCGTACTTCATCATCTCCTGCATATTGACGCCGGGCCAGAGATACGCATAGAAATCACCTACCAGTTTCAATTCAACCCTCCCTACTCAAACTCGCCAACTGAAAAGATTATAACATCTCAGAGACGTAGAGGCGACCCGTTGACAAACAATAGCGGTAATGCTAAGATGGCAATTGAAAATTGTTTTCATCTACCAATTAGTATGATAATCACCCGGAACAGGATTGCATCCCTGCTCAGAAAGCGCGGCTATAAAATCACACCGCAGCGCCGTGCCGTGCTGAACACAATTGCGCTCAGCCATGACCACCTTACGCCTGCTGCCATATACGAAAAGGTTCACCGGGAAAATCCCGGGGTGGGGCTGGTGACTGTATATCGCACCCTTGATTTATTGACCGAACTCGGTCTCATCTGTGAGGTTCACGCCGGCGGCAGTTGTCGAAGCTATCTTATGCGGAGGCCCTCCGAACATCATCACCACTTGATTTGCTCGGAATGCGGTACAGTGGCTGATTTTGCCGAGTGTGACTTGAATAAACTGGAACAGAAGTTGTGTCGCAAGACAGGATTTGAGATAAACGGCCATCTCCTTGAATTCTCGGGACTTTGCCAGAACTGCCGCAGGAGGAAGCCCGAAGATGCTACGTAGATACCATTTAGTCTTCTCGACGCTACTCATTATCTCTGCCCTGACAGTCTCCGCGCTATCCTGCGGGCAGGAGGAGATGAGCGATAAGATTGGCGTGGTCGTCACCCTACAACCTCAGGCTGAATTTGTGGAGAATATCGGCGGCGATATGGTGAAGGTCACCGTGATGGTGCCGGTCGGGGCAAGCCCCCATACCTACGAGCCGACGCCGGGACAGATGACAGAGGCAGCCAGAGCCAGAATGTACGCCAAGGT
>Ga0194113_10006734_pt1 | contig 14551 bp, 12 predicted proteins | sample TA2MahC200mmetaG_FD_146193 | JGI IMG/M metagenome (GOLD analysis project Ga0194113, IMG submission 146193) | Freshwater microbial communities from Lake Tanganyika, Tanzania - TA2015017 Mahale Deep Cast 200m | ecosystem: Environmental > Aquatic > Freshwater > Lake | place: Tanzania: Lake... | reverse complement strand
CCTGTGCTACTAATCTTCAATTTCTTGTTTTTTGACAAAGATTTTGCATGTATCCCATTGATCTGATTAAGTAATCAGTTCAATTTTTGAGTTTGGTTGCGGCCTTAGGCCGCGATGTGCCACTAATATTTTTTCTGGTTGGTGGTCTCTCTCGAAATAGGGATTTTTTTCAAAGATGTCTCCTGGGATTGCCTTTCCGGAGTAAAAGCAATAATCGATTTGCATTATTTTTTCTATCTCCCCTACCCTTAAATGATATATTGACCCCACTCGAAAGGGTCCTTTCCGGAAAGAAGGAGCCGACGGCAAGGCCCAAGGGGTGCTGGTGACCTATGGCGGCAAGTTCGGGGGCTACGCCCTCTTCGTCCAGAACGGCAAGCCCACCTTTGTTTACAATTGGGGAGACACCGCCCGCTACACCGTCACCTCCGGGGCGGGCACCCGCACCCTGGGAGAAAAGGGAGGCAATTTCGCCATCGTGGGGCCCAAGTGGCAAGGAAAGCTGCCGGCGGGGCTTAAGAAAATCCAGGCGCCCACCAACACCGTGTGGATTATCGGGCGTATCCTGACCCGGGGTAAAGCTGACTATAAGGCGGTGCACGCCATCCAGGATCAATGCACCTTGACGCCCTTGAGCGTTTGGGAGAAAAAATCGCCCTCCCGGCCTGCCCCCCCGGTGGATCCCCAGGTTGATATGAAAGCGCCCCCCATGCATCAGGTGGCTGATATGAAGGCTGGGGTATTTTTCCAAAACCTGGCCGCGGCCATGAAGGCTAATCCTCCGGCCTCGGCCGACGCCCCGGCCCTAAAAAAATTTGCCGCCCTGGGGATTATCCCCGGCAAGGATTTTAATCTGAAAAAACTCCCTCCGGCTACGGCCCAGGCGTTGGAAGCCGGGGTGCAGCTCGGCCAGATGCGCATATTAGGCCAGGCCGAGAAAATCGGCGAGGTTAAAAACGGGTGGCAAATAATGCGCTCCCCTATCGGAACTTACGGCGCTAACTATGACATTAGGGCGGCTATCGCCTATTTCGGGCTGGGGGCTAACCTGATGGAAGACGCCGTTTATCCTAGCTCTTTTAAGGACCAGGAAGGCCAAACCCTCACCGGTAAGCAGCGCTACGTGCTGCACTTCGACAAGGACAAGCTGCCGCCGGTCAATGCCTTCTGGTCCCTGACCATGTACGGGGAGAACAGTTTTCTGGCCCCCAACCCCCTCGGGCGGTATGCCTTGGGAGATCGCGACTCCCTCAAATACAACCCCGATGGGTCTTTGGACCTTTACCTGCAAAATCAGTCCCCGGGGCCGGATAAGGAAGCCAACTGGCTCCCCGCGCCGGCGGATGAGTTCAATGTCACCCTGCGCCTATACTGGCCCAAAAAAGAAGTCCTGGAGGGCGCCTGGAACCCGCTGCCCATCAGGCGGGTGAAGTAGCACCGGCTTTCTGGTGGCGCCGGCTTCCGGCCTGTGCATCTAGAACATTTCGGAGCAGTCGCTCATGAGCCGAAGGATATTTTTGGGGGGAGGACCAGGGAGCAACGCTCCCTGCCCTCCCCCAACAACAAATTTTCAGGACAGAAAACCGTATAATGAAAACCTACCCCATCTTCGTCCTCATTGACGGCAAGCCCTGCCTGGTGGTGGGGGGCGGCGCCGTGGGGGAAAGAAAAGTCCAGGACTTGCTGACCGCCGGGGCTAAGGTAACGGTGGTGAGCCAAGCCCTCACGCCCACCTTGGCGAAGCTGGCCAGCCAGGGTCAAATCCGCTACCTGGAAGGCGGCTTCACCCCGAAACATCTGGAAGGCATGGTTCTGGTCATCGGGGCCACCGACGACCCCCGGGTCAACGCCCGGGTTAGCGCCGAAGCCCAGGCCCGGGGCATCTGGGTCAACATTGCGGACGCCCCGGAGTTGTGCACCTTTATCGTCCCCGCCCAGGTGCGCCGGGGGGACCTCACCGTGGCCATCAGCACCGGCGGGGCGTCCCCGGCGTTGGCCCGGCGGCTGCGGGAAGACCTGGAGCGGCGCTTCGGCCCGGAATACGGCCCCTACCTGGCCCTGCTGAAGGAGGTGCGGGAGCGGGTCCTGGCCGCCCGCCGGGGCCATCCGGACAATGCCGCCCTGTTTCTCCGCCTGGTGGACAGCCCCTTGCAGGAAGCCCTGGCCCGCCATGACCGGGAAGAAGTGAGCCGCATCCTGGTGGAGATTTTAGAGGAAGTTCTGCCTTATGCGGTTTTGGCGGAATTGGCGGATAAGGCAGTGAGCAGTGAGCAATGAGCATTGGGGTAATTTGAGGTGGAAGAACTTTTGAAATCCTTCAATCTCTCCTGTAATCTGCCGATAAATAATACATCTCTCAGAAAGCCCGGTTAGAAAATTTCTTAAGTGAAATCGCCTTGCTGGTAACCTACGCCCTTACCCTACTGGTCAGCGCCTTCCTGCTGTTCCTGGTGCAGCCCATGTTTGCCAAGATGGTGCTCCCTCTGTTGGGGGGAACTCCCGCGGTATGGAACACCTGCATGGTATTTTACCAGGGGGCGCTGCTGGCCGGGTATGCCTATGCCCACGGAGCACCCAGCCGACTGGGAGTGCGCCGCCAGGCCGTACTCCACCTGGGCCTGCTGTCCCTGGCCGCGACCCTGGCTCTACCCATCGGCGTAGCTCCGGGGTGGACCCCGCCGACCGGGGCGAACCCCGTACCCTGGCTCTTGCTGCTATTGCTGGTGTCAGTGGGCTTCCCCTTTTTCGTAGTCTCCGCTACCGCGCCCCTGCTCCAAAAATGGTTCGCCCACACCAGCCACGCGGCGGCCCCGGACCCCTATTTCCTGTATGGCGCCTCCAACTTGGGCAGCATGCTGGCCCTCTTATGCTACCCCCTGGTGGTGGAGCCGTTTCTATCCCTGCGCCAGCAGGCCTGGGCCTGGGGCGGGGGGTACTTGGCGCTGACAGTATTCATCGGGGGATGTGCGGTGATGTTGTGGCGGTTTCCGACGGAAATTCCCCCGGCCGCCGCGAGGGTGAACTTGAACCCGCATGGGGATGCCGGCTCCGGCCCCCTTACCTGGGGCCGAAAAGCCCGGTGGGTGCTGTTAAGTCTGGTGCCTTCCAGCCTGCTGCTGGGGGTGACCACCTATATCAGCACGGATATCGCCGCGGCGCCGCTGCTCTGGGTCATTCCCCTGGCCCTGTATCTCCTGACTTTTGTTCTGGTGTGCGCCCGGAAGCCGCCGCTGTCCCATGATTTCATGGTGCGCCTGGAACCCCTGGGGCTTGCGACCCTGGTCCTGCTCTTTCTCCTCCAGATGGAAACCGGGACCTGGCCCCTCATCTTTCTCCACCTGATGGCCTTCTTTCTCATCGCCATGGTCTGCCACGGGGAATTGATGCAGCTGCGCCCGGCGGCTTCGCATCTCACCGAATTCTACCTCTGGATCTCCGTAGGCGGGGTTCTGGGCGGGATGTTCAACGCTTTGGCCGCGCCCCTACTCTTCCGGTCCCTGGCGGAGTATCCCCTGATGGTCGCGGCGGCTTGCTTTCTGCGGCCCGGATCCTGGGGTGGGAAGCAACCTGTCAGGCTGTTGGATTTCCTTCTGGTTTTGGCCCAGGGGGCCCTGGTCGCGGGGGCCCTCAGGGCGCCTGTGGTCATGGATTCCTCCCTCCTGCGAGCCGGGATAATCGCCCTGCTCGCCGGCCTGATTGCCTGGTTCAGCCACCGCTTTCGGGACCGCCCCCTGGGTTTCGGCCTGGGCATGGGAGCTTTGCTGCTGGCCAGCGCCATGAGCCTGAACTCGGGTTCCATCCTGTACGCCAGCCGCAACTTCTTCGGGGTTCTTCAGGTCAAGCTGGACGAGAACGGCTCCTACTATTTGCTCACCCACGGCACCACTCTCCACGGGGCCCAGAGTTTGGACCCGGCCCTCTACCGGGAACCCCTCACCTACTATCATCCCACCGGGCCTTTGGGGCAGGTGTTCGCGGCTTTCTCCCCCAAGCTGGCCCAGGGGCGCATTGCCGTCATCGGCCTGGGCACCGGCTCCATCGCCGGCTACGGCAGGCCGGGGCAGCATTTCACTTTCTACGAAATCGACCCGGGGGTGGTAAAGATTGCCCGGGATTCCCGCTACTTCACTTTTTTAGAGGACTGCCCCGCCGAAGTGGAAGTCATATTGGGAGACGGCCGCCTGGCCCTGCAGCATTCGGACGCTTCCTATGACCTGATCATCCTGGACGCCTTCAGTTCCGACGCCATCCCGGTGCACCTAATCACCCGGGAGGCCCTGAGGGTCTATCTTTCCAAGCTCCAAGACGGGGGTATTCTGGCGTGCCATATTACCAACCGGTATCTGGACCTCATCCCGGTATTCGGCAGCCTGGCCCGAGACGCGGGCCTGGCCGGTATTGTCCGGCAGGATTTTCCTCTCATCGAGAATAGTCCCCGAAAGTCCCCTTCCTTATGGGCGGTGCTGGCCCGCCAGCCGGCGGACCTGGCGCTCCTGGCCGCGGACAGCCGCTGGCGGCCCCTGGACAACTCCGCCAACGTCTTGTGGACCGACGACTTCTCCAACATCCTGGCAGTTTTTAAATGGCATTCTTTTTTTTCAAGCGATCCACGCCGATAAACCCAGATTAATAATTAACCCCTGGGCTCTAATCCCAACAACCCACCCCACAACCTAATCTCTTGACCCTGGCCTTCAGGTAAGGGACAATTATCTTGTGTTTAAATTCAGTTAAAAGTTGATGCCCCATCATTCATGGCGGACCCCCTTCTTTACCTGAGCCTCATCGCGTATTTCGGGGCCACGGCCCTATGGCTGGGCTTCTTTGTGGCCCAGCGGGAGAGTTTATGCCGCTGGGGGGCATGGGCCATGGGGCTGGGACTGGCGCCCCACAGCTTGGCGCTGATCCTGCGCGCCGGCGCTTACGGGCACTTCCCCGCGGCCACCCTGGGGGACACCCTCCTGGTGCTGGACTGGGCCCTGGTGGCCGCATTTCTCTTCCTCAACTGGCGCCATCCCATCAAGGTCCTGGGGGCTTTGGCCGCGCCGTTGGCCGCCCTCATGGTATGCGGGGCCTTGATTCTGCCGGCGGGCCAAGGGCCGGCGTCGCCCCTCCTCAACAGCGTCTGGCTGGCGGTCCACATTGTCCTGGCCCTGCTGGGCTACGCCGCCCTCACCCTGGCCTTCCTGGGAGGCATCTTTTATCTGGTGCAGGAGCGCCAGCTCAAAGGGAAAAAGTTCGGCTCCTTCTTTTATCGCCGCCTGCCGTCCCTGGAGCAGTTGGACGCCCTCAACTACTGGTGCCTCACCATCGGTTTCCCCTTATTCACCCTGGGGATCATCGCCGGGTCCCTGTATGCCCAGCACGCCCTGGGACGGCTCTGGAGTTGGGATCCCAAGGAAGTCCTCACCCTCATCGCCTGGTTGTTCTACGCGGTGCTCCTCCATGAGCGCCTGGTGGCGGGATGGCGGGGCCGCCGGGCCGCGCTCCTGTCCATCTGCGGCTTCCTCGTCCTGGTGGTCGCTTTTGTGGGCGCCAACCTGTGGTTCAGTAGTTACCACAGCTTTGAAAGCTTCATCCGGCAGCCATGAACCTTCTACTGATGGGCGTCAATCATAAAACCGCGCCCGTGGCCCTGCGGGAAAAGCTGGCTGCTTTCATCCCCGACCCGGAGGAAGCCTACCGCGTTCTCAAGGCATATCCGGAGCTGTCCGAACTCATCCTCTACACCACCTGCAACCGGGTGGAAATGCTGTGCGTCACCGAGGCCGTTCCGGAGGCGGAATCCCGGCTCAAGGCCTTCTTCGCCCGGGACCCGGAGATCGCCAGCGCCCTGGAAGAGTCGCTGTATGTTCGCCGGGACCAGGACGCGGTGCAGCACCTATTCAGGGTGGCCGCCAGCCTCGATTCCATGGTGGTGGGGGAACCCCAGGTTTTAGGGCAGATTAAAGAAGCCTATCGCCAGGCCACTTCCCAAAACGCCACCGGGCCTATTATGAACCGGTTGCTGCACAAGTCCTTTTCCGTGGCCAAGCGGGTGCGCCGGGAAACGGGCATCGGCGACGCCGCGGTGAGCGTCAGCTACGCCGCGGTAAGCCTGGGAAAGAAAATCTTCGGCAGCCTGGCGGGGAAAAACGTGCTGCTGTTAGGGGCCGGGGAGATGGCGGAACTGGCCTTGGAGCACCTCCGGGGCCAGGGAGTGGCTCAGATCGTCATCGCCAACCGCACTCTGGACCGGGGCGTGCGCCTGGCGGAGCGCTTCCGGGGGGAAGCCGTGTCGTTGGAGGAGCTGGATACCCAGCTTTTGGCGGTGGACATCCTCATCAGCTCCACCGGCGCCCCGGAATACCTCCTCACCCGGGACCAGGTGAAAGCGGCCATGCGCCGGCGCAAGCAGCGGCCCCTGTTTCTCATTGATATTGCCGTGCCCCGGGACCTGGACCCCGGCATCAACGACCTGGACAACGTCTATCTCTACAACATTGACGACCTCCAGGAGGTGGTGGCCCAGGGCTGGGAACACCGCCATAAGGAAGCGGGCAAGGCCGAACGGCTGGTGGCCGCGGAGACCCTGAAATTCCTGGAATGGCTGGAAACCCTGGAGGTCTTTCCCACCATCATCGACCTGAAGGAAAAGGCCGACCGCATCTGTGAGGCGGAGATAGACAAAACCTTAAAGCAATTGGGCCCCCTTACCGAAGAGCAACGCCAGGCCCTGGAGGTGCTCACCCACTCCATCGCCCAGAAACTGCTTCATGACCCCATCATCTTCCTCAAGCGCAACCACCACCCCAAAAAAATCCAAAAAGAGCTGGATCTGGTGCGCCGGCTCTTCAACCTGGACCCGGACCGGGCCGAGGACGCCGCGGTTCTGGAGGATAAGGAGCCTCGGAAGCCTTCAGATAAATCCTGACCCCCTGGGGGTCGGGGAAGATTGCCTCTACCCTATTGACCCGCGTATTTCCCGTTGATATTCTTTATAGTAGTTATCCTTGGGAAATTTTCATTTAATGGCTTTTGCCCTGGGAAAAGTAAATTCAGACAGAAGTTTTATTATCATGGTTTTTTAACCGAAAACCGAAGGCCGAAAACCCAAAACTGCCTTAAATCCGAGGTCGGGCTATGACCAAGGTCATCGACATCGAAGACCGGCTCCGCCTGGAGAAAAAGAAAAAGCTCCAGGTGGACAAGGCCAAGAAGATGGAAGCGGTGCGCAAAATCATCCAGTGCACCCGCTGCCTGGCCCGCTGCGCCAAGTGCGGCTGCCAATTCGACACCCAGGAGATGTACAAGCGCCACAAAGGCCCTTTTCGCTTCTGCCCTCCCTGCCAGGAAGAATACGAAGAGTTTGTGCGGATGAAAGAAACGGGGGAAGAAAGCCCCTATTACTGGCATAACCGGGAATGGGAGGCCCTCTGGCAGAGGTGGCTGGACTATCAGGCGGCTTTGAAGGAATACGGCGAGTCGCCGGAGTTCATTGATCTGGTGCGGGAAGTGGAATGGGACCGGTGAGGCAGTGGTCAGTTGCCAGTGGCCAGTTATCAGTAAAATAAATCAAATTTTTCTCTGATCACTGATCACTGACCACTGATCACTGGCAACTATTTCTCCGCCTCTCCTAAACGGTAGGCGTGCTGCAGCAGTTCCATGGCGAAGTCAAACGCGGTCTTGCGGTCCAGAAGAACCTCCGCATGTTCCTTCTGTTTTACCCCGGAACCGGTGTAAATCACGATCTTGAGCACGCCTTCGGGGCGCTGGACCACCGCGATCTCCCCTGTCTCCGGCTTGAGAGTTTTATAAGTCCGGTGAGCCATCTTGTCGGGGTCGGCGCTTTGCACTGGATGAACCATAATATCCTCCTCCCTAGAGTTGCCCGTTAAGATAATCCTTTACGGGCGGCAATTCAACCCTGAAATTGGCGGGAGATGGATTTCTTTAAGAGATTAACCACGAAGGACACGAAGACCGCACGAAGACTTTAGCGGACTTTGGTGTGATCTTAGTGCTCTTCGTGGTGAGCTTTTAACATGAATCTTTACCCCAAAGAATACGACCTCATCGTGGTGGGGGCCGGGCACGCCGGCTGCGAAGGGGCCCTGGCTGCGGCCCGTATGGGCCTCAAGGTGCTCCTGTTCAACCTCAACCTGGACACCATGGCGGCCATGGCCTGCAACCCGGCCATCGGCGGCCTGGCCAAGGGCCACCTGGTCAAAGAGATCGACGCCCTGGGGGGCGTCATGGGCTACCTGGCAGATTTGACCGGGCTCCAGTGCCGAACCCTCAACCTCTCCAAAGGCCCGGCGGTGAGAGGCACCCGCATCCAGTGTGACAAGCAGGCCTACCGCCTGGGGATGAAGAGCTTCCTGGAAAAGGAAAACCGTATCGATCTCCGGGAAGCCATGGTGGAAAGGCTGCTGGTGGAAGACGGCCGCGTCAGAGGGGTGGTGGAGACCCTGGGGCTGGTCTATAAGGCCCGGGCGGTGCTCATCACCACGGGCACGTTCCTGAACGGCCTCATCCATATCGGGGACGTGCGCCTTTCCGCGGGCCGGGCTGGGGAGTTCGCCTCCGTGGGCCTGGCCGCCCACCTCCTGGAACTGGGGTTTCGGATGGGGCGCATGAAGACCGGGACCCCGCCGCGCCTGAGGGCCGGGACCATTGATTTTGCCGCCATGGGCCGCCTGGAAGGTGACCCCCGGCCCCGGCCTTTTTCCTGGCGATCTTCGGGGTTCCCGCAGGAGCAGATCACCTGCTTCACCACCCACACCACCGCGGAGACCCACCGCCTCATCCGCCGGAACATCCACCGCTCCCCCCTCTACAGCGGGGTCATCAAAGGAGTCAGCGCCCGGTACTGCCCCTCCCTGGAAGACAAGGTGATGCGCTTTCCGGACAAACCCAGCCATATGGTGACCCTGGAGCCGGAAGGCCGGGACACCCAGGAGATTTACGCCAAGGGCTTGGGGAACTGCCTGCCGGTGGAACTCCAGCTGCAGCTTTTCCGTAGCGTCCCCGGCCTGGAGGAGGCCGAGGTGATGCGCCCGGCCTATGCCATCGAATACGATTGCGTGGATTCCCTGCAGCTTAAGCCCACCCTGGAGACCAAGCTGGTGAAGGGGCTGTTTCTGGCGGGGCAGATCAACGGCACTTCGGGCTACGAGGAAGCCGCGGCCCAGGGGCTGTGGGCCGGAATCAACGCCGCCTGCCAGGTTTTGGGGAGGCCGCCCTTTCTGCCGGACCGCTCCCAGGCCTACATGGCGGTCATGGTGGACGACCTGGTGACCAAAGGGACCCGGGAACCCTACCGCCTGTTCACCTCCCGGGCGGAGTACCGCCTCCTGCTGCGGGAGGACAACGCCGACCTGCGCTTGACGGAGTGGGGGCACGAATTGGGGCTAGTGAATAAGGAGGCCGCGGAGCGTCTGCGGGAGAAGAAGCGCCTCCTGGCCGAAGAAGAAGCCCGCTTGCAGGGACGGAAAATCTTTCCCACCCCGGAGGTGAACCGGGAGTTGGAGGCCCGGGGGACCGCGCCCCTCAAGGCTCCCACCCCGATTTTGCGCCTGGTGAAGCGGCCCGGCCTGGACCTGCCCTCCCTCTACCGCCTGGCGGGGGAGGACCCGCAAGCGCCCCCCGCAGTGGTGGAGCAGATTGAAATCCGCCACAAGTACGAAGGCTATATTAAGCGCCAGGAGGACGCGGCCCGGAACCTGGCCCAGCGCGAAGGGAAGCGCATCCCCCAGGATTTTGACTACGAGGGGGTGCCGGGGCTGTCCCACGAGGTGCGGGAAAAGCTTAAAACCGTGCGGCCCCTGTCCCTGGGCCAGGCGGCCCGCATCTCCGGGATGACCCCCGCGGCCCTGGCGGTGCTTCTGGTGTACCTGAAGCGCCGGGGCGTTAATTAGTTTTCTGTTTTCTATAAAAATTAAAAACGATTGTTGCCTTAGCTTCGGAAAGGGCCTCTGAAGATCGGCTGCCTCTTGCCAAAATGAAAAACAAAATACATTGACCTGAGTGGCACAGGCTTCCAGCCTGTGGGAAGGTTTCTTGGCAGGACAGACAGCGCCCACAGGCCAGAGGCCTGTGCCACTAATATTTTTCTGGTTGGTTTTCTCTCTCGAAATAGGGGGATTTTTTCTAAGATGCCTCCCGGTATTGCCTTGCCCGCCAAACCGCCAACCTGCTCACTGATCACTGACAACATTGCCATAACCGCAGGAGTATGTTAATTTTAAAGGGCCTGCCCGCCTCTAACTAGGTGGTAGGCCAATTTTTTTAAGGAAATCCGGTTTGCCTCCTGATCTTGACCGATTGCGCATCGACCGCCAAGAAGGGCAGCGCCCCACCGCTTCCCGCAACCCCCGGATTATTCTGGGAATTCTGGCCGGGCTGCTGATGCTCGGGGCCGCGCTCTATTTTTGGGGGCCGCTCCAGCCCACCCAGGAAGTGAAGCTCTGGACCGTGGCTAAGGTTTATCCGGCCCAGGCTTTTACTCAGCTTAACGCCAGCGGCTACGTGGTGGCCCAGCGCAAGGCCGCAGTTTCTTCCAAGAGCACCGGCCGCCTGGCCTTCCTGGGGGTGGAGGAAGGCAGCCGGGTGAAAAAGGGGCAGATTCTGGCCACCCTGGAAAATGAAGACCTGGTGGCGGCCCGGGACCAGGCCGTCTCCCAGATCAAAGAATCCGAAGCCGGCCGGCTCAATGCCCAGGCGGAGCTCAACGACGCCACCCTCCAATACCGCCGCTACAAGGATCTGGTGGCCCGGGATTTGGTGGCTCGCCAGGACTTTGACACCGCAGTGGCCCGCTATGACAAGGCCAAGGCCGGGGTAGCTCTGGCCCAAGCCCGCATTAAGGTGTCCCAGGCGGCCCTGGCCAACGCCCAGGCGTCCCTGGAATATTCTTACATCCGCGGCCCCTTTGACGGGGTGGTCACCACCAAGTTCGCCGAAGTGGGGGAAGTGGTGGCCCCCTTCGGGGCCGCGGTGAACGCCCGGGCCGCGGTGGTGACCATGGCGGACCTCAATTCTCTCATGGTGGAGGCCGACGTGGCGGAATCCAACCTGGACCGGGTCAAGGTGGGCCAGCCCTGTGAAATCACCCTGGACGCCATCCCTAATAAGCGTTTTGCCGGGGAAGTGCACATGATCGTGCCCACCGCGGATCGGGCCAAGGCCACGGTGCTCACCAAGGTGAAATTTTTGGAGTTCGACGACCGCATCCTGCCGGAGATGAGCGCCAAAGTGGCCTTCCTGACCAAGCCCCTACAAACCGGGGAGCGCCAACCCCGTCTCGCCGTTCCCAAGGGGGCCCTGGTGACTAAAAACGGCAAGCAGGAGGCATTTATCATCGAAGGCCACCGGGTGAAGCTGGCCCCGGTCACGGTGGGCCAGACCCTGGAAAACCTGGTGGAAATCCAGGGCGGCCTGAAAGAGGGGGACCGGGTGGTCCTCGACCCCCCGGCTTCTCTCAAGGACGGCTCCCGGATCAGAGTTAAGGAATGATGCGGAGTTCAAAGTTCAAAGTTGAATCAAGGGGGGGCGGCTTCCGAGGAAGCCCCGCACTTTTTCATATTTTATGGTGATCCTAAGCTTATGAGCAACTCTCCCGACGCTTCTCCACCTTTGGTGGAAATCGAGCACCTCTACAAGTCCTACCGCCGGGGCAGCCAGGAAGTGCCGGTGCTCCAGGACATCTCTTTGAATATCATGCCGGGGGAGTTTCTCGCGCTCATGGGCCCGTCCGGCTCGGGCAAGACCACCCTGCTCAACCTCATCGCGGGGCTGGACCGCCCGGACCGGGGCCGCCTCATGGTGGACGGCCTGGACCTCACCACCCTGGCGGAAGCGGATCTGGCCCACTGGCGGGCCGGGGCCGTGGGCTTTATCTTCCAGTTCTATCATCTCATCCCGGTGCTCACCGCGTTTGAAAACGTGGAACTGCCCCTGCTGCTCACTTCTCTTCACCGCCGGGAGCGCCGGGAGCACGTGGACCTGGTCCTGGAACTGGTGGGCCTCAGCGACCGGAGCCATCATTACCCGGCCCAGCTTTCCGGCGGCCAGCAGCAGCGGGTGGCCATTGCCCGGGCCCTGGTCACCGACCCCACCTTCATCGCCGCAGACGAACCTACCGGAGACCTGGACCGCCAGTCCGCGGGGGAAATCATGGACCTCTTGAGCCGCCTCAACCAGGATTTTCACAAAACCATAATCATCGTCACCCACGACCCGGAAGCGGCCAGCCATGCTTCCTACATCCGGCGGCTGATTAAGGGCCAGCTGCTGAATCAGAATCACAGGGAAGGCTGAGATCGGGGTCGTAAGCGCCTGTCGCCAAGTATAATAGCCCATGATTGTTGCCGCCGCCGTCCCCAGAAATTCCCGAGGCCGCTTCTATCACATCGATTGCGGCCCCGGTGACCTGGCCCCTTACATTCTCACCACCGGCGACCCCGGCCGGGCCCGGAGAATCGCCCGGCGCTTTGACCGCCTTACCGTGCGGCGCCATAACCGGGAATTCCTTACCTATACCGGCATCTACCGGGGTATTCCCATATCAGTCATGGCCACGGGCATCGGCGCCGCGCCCAGCGCCATCGCCGTAGTGGAGGCGGCCCAATGCGTCCAGCCGGCGACGTTCATCCGCCTGGGCTCCACCGGGGCCTTGCAGGAGCATATCGCCCTGGGGGACCTCATCATCACTTCGGAAGCCCTGCGGGATGAGAACACCACCCATTATTACGCGCCGCCGGAGGTCAAGGCCCGGGCCCATCCCCAGGTGACCGCGGCCCTGGAACGGGCGGCGGAAGAATTAGGCGCGCCTTACCACGTGGGGGTGACCTGCACCGCCGCGGATTTTTACGCCGGGCAAGGGCGGCTCATTCCGGGGTTTCCCACCTTAGAGCCGGAGAAAGTGGCGCGCTTGAGCCGGGCCGGGGTCCTGAACCTGGAAATGGAGATGAGCGCCTACCTGACCCTGGCGGCAGTTTCCACCTTCCGGATTCGGGCCGGCGGTATGTGTGCGGTCTTCGCCAACCGCCTCACCGGGGCCGCGGTCTTCGGCCAGAAAAACCTCCACGCCATCGAGAACCGCCTTATCCGGGTGGGATTGCGGGCGGTGGAGATTTTGGCGGAGGAGGACTGAGAGTTTAAGGTTCAAAGTTCAAAGTTTTTCCTGGGTTGCATTTCATAAGTTCAGTGACGTGAAACGATGGCCAAGTTGCCGAAGCAGGAGCTTCGGCCCAAATTTGCGTTCCCAAGCGGGAGCTTGGGAACGAGAAGTGGAAATTTAAGCAGTCCTTGAACCCAGAACCCAAAACCCAAAACCTAAAACCTTGAACCTCGAACCTTGAACTATGTTTAAACTCACCTGGCGCAATACCACCCGGCATCCTTTACGGGCCGGATTAACGGTTACCGGCATGGCGGTGGCGGTGTTGGCTTTCACCCTGCTCCGCACCATGGTGGCGGCCTGGTATGCCGGAGTGTCGGCGGCCTCCCCGGCCCGGCTGGTGGCCAGAAACGCCATTTCCCTGATTTTTCCCCTGCCCGTGGCTTATCTCCCCAAGATCCAGGCCCTGCCGGGGATCACCGGGGTGGCTTACGGCAACTGGTTCGGCGGGGTTTATATTGACGAGCGGCATTTCTTCCCCCAGTTCTCCGTGGACGTGAAGAATTACTTCGATCTCTATCCCGAATACCTTATGTCGGAGGACCAGAAGTCGGCCTTCTTGCGGGACCGCCGGGGGGCCGCGGCGGGCCAGACTTTGGCGGCCCGGTACGGCTGGAAGATCGGGGACGCCATTATCCTTAAGGGGACCATCTACCCCGGGGAGTACCGCTTTATCCTCCGGGCCATTTACTCCGGCGCGGAACCCACCACCGATGAAGGCCGCTTATTCTTTCACTGGGATTACCTCAATGAAAACCTGAAGAAAATCGCCCATCCCCGAACCGACCAGGTGAGTTGGTTCCTCATCCGGGTGGCCCGACCGGAACTGGCCCCCCTGGTGGCCCAGGAAATTGACGCGCTCTTTAAAAATTCCCTGGCGGAGACTATCACCGAGACGGAGGCGGCCTTTCTCATGGGCTTCGTGTCCATGACCGAAGCCATCCTCATGGCCATCCGGGTGGTGTCCTGGGTGGTCATCGGCGTCATCCTGGTGGTTCTGGCCAATACCATGGTGATGAACGCCGGGGAGCGCCGGGGGGAATATGCGGTGCTCAAGACCATGGGGTTCCGGCCCCGGCACCTCTTTCCTCTCATCGTGGGGGAGTCGGTGATCCTGGCCCTGGCCGGAGGGATTATGGGCCTGGCTTTGACCTTCCCCGCGGTGCGCCTCATCAAGGCCTCCCTGGGCCAGTATTTCCGGGTCTTCCCCCTTACCTGGGCCACCCTGGCTTTGGGGTTGGGGGTGTCGGTGGGAGTGGGCCTCCTGGCCGCCCTGCTCCCGGCCTGGCGGGCCAGCCGGGTGAGCATTGCCGAGGCTTTAAGGAAAGTGGGATGAGAGTGAGCGGGGGAGGGGGCTAAGGGCGCCCGCCCTTACCCCCTCCCCCG
>Ga0194113_10006726_pt1 | contig 14565 bp, 10 predicted proteins | sample TA2MahC200mmetaG_FD_146193 | JGI IMG/M metagenome (GOLD analysis project Ga0194113, IMG submission 146193) | Freshwater microbial communities from Lake Tanganyika, Tanzania - TA2015017 Mahale Deep Cast 200m | ecosystem: Environmental > Aquatic > Freshwater > Lake | place: Tanzania: Lake... | reverse complement strand
GCGGCCGGCGGACTCTAGCCGTTGGCGGCCGAAGTCGAAGCCGTGTCCGGCCCCATGCTGAATTCCTGTGGACGCCTTCAGCCGACCATCGTGGATGAGCTGGGGTCAAGCGGTGCCCAACCACGACCGCCAAGCGCGTCTCACACGATCGGCTGGCCCGCGAAGCTCATTCTCACACTTCTCGATGCCTCCACGTCGTTGCCTTTCCATCTGCTTCCAGACGGTCGTCCGGAGCAGGAAAGTCTGCTACACTGGAGGAGCGTTGTGTGGCATTGGAGGGCAAATCGGCAACGAGGGCGCGATGATCGGGTATCTCTTGCGAGAACGTCGCTCGGGCGGCGATTGTGTCGTGGTACGTGCCGCCAAGTGCGCGCTGATCGCTGCCGCCACGGCGGCGTTTTCCGGCGGCAGCTGGGCGGGCGAACCGGACGTGACGGGAAAGGAATTGTATGAGCGGCACTGTGTCCGCTGCCACGGCGCGCGGGGCGAGGGAGTGCCGGACAAGTGTGCCGACCCGCTCGGCGGGTCCCAGTCGCTGGCGGATCTGGTACAGATCGTGGACGAGACGATGCCGGAGGACGACCCGTCGCAATGCACGGGCGAGGACGCGCGCAAGGTGGCCCAGTACATATTCGAGTCCTTTTACGCGCCCGAAGCGGAGGAACGAACGCGTCAGGCACGCATTGAACTCTCCCGCCTGACGGTGCGTCAGTATCACAATGCCGTGGCCGATCTTGTCGGGAGATTCTTGCGGGACGGCACGCTGGACGAGAGACGCGGGCTGCGCGCCGAGTATTTCTCTGGCAGGGGTTTTCAGCGCGACAAGCGGGCGATCGAGCGGGTTGACGGAGTTGTCGATTTCGAATTCGGCGAGGGCAGCCCGAACTCGGCAGTGATCGCGCCGGGCGAGTTTTCGGCGCGGTGGCAGGGCAGCGTGATTGCGGACAGCACCGGTGATTACGAGTTCTCCATCCAGACGGAGAACGGTGCCCGGTTGTGGGTGAACGACCTGCAGCAGCCGTTGATTGACGCGTGGGTTCAATCGGGCACGGATGACGACCATCGCGCGACCATCCGCTTGCTCGGCGGACGCGTCTATCCGCTGCGGCTGGAGTTCTCTCGGTCCAAGGAGAAGACGGCGTCCATCCATCTGCGGTGGCAGCCGCCGCGGGATGCGCTGGCGGTGATCCCGCGACGACACCTGGTGCCCGATTCGTTTCCGCCGGTGTTCGTCGTGAACACGGACTTCCCGCCGGACGACAGCAGCGCCGGTTACGAGCGCGGGACCACGATTTCCAAGTCGTGGGATCAGGCGAAGACCTACGCTGCCGTCGAGATCGCGAACAAGGTCGTGGCCAATATCGCCTCGCTGGCCGGATGCAAAGATGACGCGCCGGACAGAAAGGAACGTCTGGTCGACTTCTGCCATCGGTTTGCCCAGCGGGCCTTCCGGCGGCCGCTGTCGGACGAACAGAAGCAGTTCTTCGTCGAGCGGCACTTCGAAGGCGAGGAGGAGCTGAACGTCGCCGTCAAGAACGCCGTGCTGCTGGTCCTGTTGTCGCCGCGGTTTCTCTATCTGGGAATCGCCGGGAACCAGGTGGACGACTACGATATCGCATCGCGGATTTCCTTCGCGCTCTGGGACTCCTTGCCGGACAGCGCGCTGTTGCAGGCGGCCGAACGGGGCGAGCTGCGCACTCCCGACGCCGTCGCAAACCAGGCTCGGCGAATGTTGGCGGATCCCCGCGCGCGATCGAAGGTCCGCTACTTCCTGCACCATTGGCTGAACATCGCGCATGTGGACGACCTCTCCAAGGACAACACGCAATTCCCAGGATTCGACGGTGCTGTCGCGGCGGACTTGCGCGAGTCGCTGGATCTGTTCCTGGATCACATTGTCTGGAGCGATCGCGCCGATTTCCGCGAACTGCTGCTGGCGGACTACTGGTTCGTGAACCGGCGGCTGGCGAGCTTTTACGGAGCCGAACCGCCGGAGGACGACGGATTCGTGCGGGTACCGAGAGACTCGCGTCAGCACGCCGGTTTGCTGACACACCCTTACCTGATGGCGCGCTACGCCTATCACAAGACAAGTTCGCCGATCCATCGAGGTGTCTTCATTGTTCGCGGGCAATTGGGGCGATTCCTGAAACCGCCGCCCGAGGCGGTCACGCCGTTGGACGAAGGGTTCAACCCGGACCTCACGACGCGGCAGCGCGTGGCATTGCAGACCAAGCCGGCGGCGTGTCAGACGTGCCACGCGATGATCAATCCGTTGGGGTTCGCCTTCGAGCATTTCGACGCCGTGGGGCGGGTCCGGACTGACGAGAAGAAGTCACCCATCGATGCATCGGGTTCCTACACGACGGCCTCCGGTTCCGTCGTGACTTTCGCGGGCGCGCGCGACCTGGCCGAGTTTCTGGCGGCAAGCGAGGAGACGCACCGCTGCTTCGTGGGACAGCTGTTCCACCACGTCGTGAAACAACCGGCTGCCGCGTTCGGCAAGGACGAACTGGACCACTTGACGGCTGCGTTTGTGGCAAGTGAATTCAACGTACAAGACCTGCTCGTCGAAATCGCGAAGACGACCGCACTGCAGGCCAATGACCAGGAATCCACGATCGAGAGTCAATAAAGGAGCAACCATGCGGCAGAAGACACGTCGTGCTTTCATGCGGGATCTGGGCCTTTCCGCGGCAGCCACGCCCTTTGTCTGGGGTCTCGCCGCCCGCGGTTCCGAAGCGACCGCGCCGCGCAGACAACGACTGGTGATCCTGTTCAGCCCCAACGGCGTCGTGCCCTGGAACTTCTGGCCGAAGGAAGTTGGCGAGCAATTCACGTTGCCCGAGATCCTCACTCCACTCCAACCGTTCCAGAAACGCGTGCTCACGCTGCACGGGATCTGCAACAGGGTGCGGGGTGACGGCGACAGCCACATGCGCGGCATGAGTTGCCTGTTGACCGGGATCGAGCTATTTCCCGGGAATATCCAGGGAGGCTCCGACACGCCTGCCGGTTGGGCCAGCGGGATCTCCATCGACCACGAGATCGGCAGTTTCCTGCAAGGTCGCGAGGAGACGAAGACGCGGTTCGCGTCGCTCGAGTTCGGTGTCGTGGTGCCGCCGCGGGCCGACCCGTGGACCCGCATGGTGTACGCGGGACCCAACAAACCCATTGCGCCGATCGACGATCCGTACCAGATGCTGCGGAAGCTCTACGGACGCCTGCAGGACCAGGCGAGTTTGAGCGCAATCCTGGACGACGTCCAGGAGGACCTGCGCAAGGTGCGTGACGTGGTGAGTGCCGCGGATCGGCGGGTGCTGGAGGAAAACGAGACCTTCGTGCGCGAGCTGGAGCTGGAACTGCGGGCCGCGAGCCAAGATCAGACGCAGCGTCAGGCACCCGAGTTGGACGGCGACGTGAAGAACGTCAACGACAACATCCCCACGCTGAGCCGGATGCAACTCGACCTGCTGGTCAACAGTTTCGTCAACGATTTCACGCGCGTGGCGACCGTTCAATACACGAATTCCGTCGGCCAGGCCCGCATGCGATGGCTGGGTATTGACGAGGCACATCACGAGCTGTCGCATAACGCCGACAGTGACACGGCCTCCCAGGAGAAACTGACTCGCATCAACCAGTGGTTCTGCCAGCAACTGGCGTACCTGTTGGAGAAGCTCGCTTCGACGCCGGAACCGGGCGGCGAAGGCACGCTGTTGGACAACACCGTGGTCGTGTGGACGAACGAACTGGGCAAGGGGAACTCGCACACGCTGGACAACATCCCGTTCGTGCTTGCGGGGAACGGGTTGGGATTCCGCATGGGGCGATCGCTGAAGTACGACAAGGTCCCGCACAACCGGCTGTGGCTGGCCGTGGCGCACGCCTTCGGGCACCGGCTGGAGACCTTCGGAAAGCCCGAACTCTGCGGCGGCGGGCCACTCCACGACCTGACATGACGGGATGACCGTTGAACCGCTGTGCAATCGCATCAGTGCACTCAAGACCCGGAACTCAGTTCATTTTGAGTCAAGTTCTTGGTTCTTGCGTGTTGGGTGTTGGCTCGTGGATGCGAAGCGCAGGACTTGGTGAGGCGGATATCGAGCCGCCCCGGGGAAGTTGGCGATGATGTTTCAAACCCGTGGGTCCTATCGGTTCCATGTGTCCCATCCGCAATTCCGGGGTTCTCACGCGCAAGGCGCCGCGCACCAGGAATATCACGCCTGTCGCGACGGGCGCCAGCTCCGCACATTCGTGATGCGAGGAGCCCCGGGGGAGAATAGCATGAAGACGACGATCGCCATCGTATCTCAGACCCTTCAGGCGCTGATGCTCTGGTTTCTCAGCTCGTGTGTCGCGTGCGAGGTTTTTGCCGCGGAGCCCGAACGCGGCTGTGACTGGCCGCAGTTCCACGGCCCGCGGCGCGACAACAAGTCCACGGAGACCGGTTTGCTGCGCCAATGGCCCGTCGATGGCCCGCCGCTGCTGTGGCGCACGGCGGGAATCGGACACGGATTCGGCACCGTGGCGATCGCCAACGAGCGGATCTACGTTGCAGGCGATGTCAACGACATGACCGTCATCACCGCGATGGACCTGCGGGGGAGCGTACAGTGGCAAGTTGAGAACGGCCCCGCCTGGACCGGCTCCCAGCCGGGCTCGCGGGGCACGCCCACGGTGGACGGTGTTCGAGTCTACCATCTCAGTCCGCTGGGCGAACTCGTTTGCCTCGACGCGCAGTCGGGACGCCGGGTGTGGGGCCTCAACATCCTCACGCGATTTGACAGCCAAAATATCACGTGGGCACTCGCGGAATCAGTGCTGGTCGACGGCGACCGCGTGATCTGCAGTCCGGGCGGCCCGCGCGCGGCCATGGTGGCGCTCGACAAACGGACCGGGCAGACGGTTTGGGAATCCGCCTCGTCAGGTGATCTGGCCGGATACGCCTCGCCGTCATTGGGAGAATTCCAAGGCGTCCGCATGCTGTTCACGCTCACCGGCCAGGCCGTGATCGCGGTGAACGCCGACACCGGGACATTGCTGTGGCGAGTGGAACATAAGACACCGTGGGACGAGAACATCCTCAAACCGATTTACCACGACGGTCAGCTGTTTGTCAGTTCCCAGCAAACCGGATCCTTGCTGCTCCGATTGACCGTTGACGGCGAGCGCGTGTCGGCGGAGCCGGTGTGGCGCAGCACGGACCTGGACAACCATCATGGCGGAGTGGTGCTGATCGACGGCTGTCTCTACGGCAGCGGCCGCTTCAACGGGAACCGGTGGGCGTGTCTGGAGTGGAAGACCGGGCGCACGATATACCTGGACCGCGGCGTGGGCAAAGGCTCACTCACCTGTGCCGACGGCCTGCTCTACACGCGGGGCGAGAACGGCGCGATGGGGCTGGTCGAAGCGACGCCCAACGCGCACCGGCTGATCAGCCGATTCACGCCGCCGCGGGAAGCGGAAGGTCCGGCCTGGGCTCATCCGGTCGTCTGTGGCGGCCGGCTCTACCTGCGCCACGGTGATCTGCTGTACTGCTACGATCTCCGGCGAGGAAACGGTTTGTGATGAGCGGGAGTTGGCGACCATGTCCGGCGAGCCACCGCAACGAGAGTCTCTTCCACTTCCACACGGGTCGCGTCGACCGAAACGTGGCCATGGCCGACGGTAGCGTGCGACGCATTGTCGATGGTGATCTGACTCGCGAGAGCCTGTCGCGGCTAATTGGCTGCGACGATGGCGTTCTGGATTGGGATAAAGAACCAATAACGGCGCGGGCGCAGCGGAAGTTGAAAGTCGGGGACTGTATTCGCCTTGGTTTCTGGATTGTCGTCGTGCTGCTTCCGTTGCCCTGGGTCTGGCTGAATCCCCGTGGCCACGCCGCGTCCGGGCGGCAATAGTCCGCGCCACTGCCGTCCGCGGACGCGGGTTGGATTGTATCGGAATCCGGGTCGGATATGATAGAAGCAACTGTCAACCGGCAGGTGGCCGGAAAGGCGGCAATCGCCGGTGTCGCGGATGTTCCGGCGGCGGCGGCTGGCGTCAGTCCGGTCACGCATGTCTCACGGGAAGGTCGAATTTCATGTCCGCCGAACGACGGGACGCCGCGAAAGAAGCGGCTGATTCCAAATTGGCCGTGTCGACGTCGCTCACGCCGGAGTTTCTCGAGCGGCGGCGATTGGCGATGGCGCAGTACGCGGAGGCCTGGGAAGGCGTCGACGATCTCGATCCGAAAGGACCGGCCGGCCACGCGTATGCCGTGCACAAGAGCGCATGGTTGACTCAGGACTATCGCAGACTCCATCGGAAGCAAGCCATGAGCATTGGACCTCAGGAAGTGATCGACGTCCTTGTGGCGGCTGGAGTCAAGAAGTGGGTGCTCATGGGCCTGCACGGGTACGTCGGGTATCTGGCCTTGCCGCGCGCCACCCAGGATGTTGACGTGATGATTCCGTACAGCGCGCGGAAACTCGCCGTCCGGGCGGTTTGTGAGGCCTGGCCGAATCTGATTGTCCGGGAGCTGTCTCAAGTGGTGCGGTTCCTGGACCCAGGGGATACGGGGCCGGATGGAAAGCCGAAGGCGGTCATCGATCTGATGCAACCTTGGGGCAAATTCCAAGAGACGATCCTGGACCAGCACGTGCTGGTCGATCCGGAGACGCAACACCGAATCCCGACGCTCGAAGCTGCTTTGGTCTCGAAATATGCCGCCATCGTGTCGCCACATCGCGACGTAGACAAGCGGGAACAGGATGCAGTCGATTTTCGGCGCATGGTCCGCGCCAACCATCAGCGCATCCGCCACGACGTGCTCCGCGGCTTGGCCGACGAAGTCTGGGACGGTGCCGGCGAGGATATCGAGCAGTTCGTGGAAATCGCCCTCAGTGACGAGCGGTTCCCGATCTGACCCTCGGACGCGCCGTGACCGCGCGGACACCGGTTCTCGAGTCCCCTGTTCCACATGTCCAGCCCGTTGACCGGCAAAACACGGGAAATGGTCCCTGCAAAGGACCTGAACTTGAGATGTGCCGGGCCCTGGAATTACGCGCGGCACTTCAGATATGATTGGGCCGATGAAAATGGTGGCCAGAAGATGTCCCCTCTCCCCCGTCACGTGTTGCGAAGTCAGATCCCCGAACGTGTCATTGGCCGATCGCAATTTGACCTGCCCAGGATATGAAGACAGTCTGAAGGTAGTCCGGCAGTTTGAGGGCGATTTCCCTACCACAACAACCTTTCTTCATCCGAGCAAACTTCGATGAATCGACACGAGGTTTCCGCCGTCGATCGCTCGACCAGGCACATCTGGAACGCGGCTCTTCACCGCGGACGTCAGGCGGTCGGCATTGTGTGCATCGGGCTGTTCCTATCGGGCCTGCTCGGCCTGCTGCTGGCACCGCCGAGTGTCGCTCGCCAAACCACCGCACCGGCGAGCCTGACCGGAGATACGCTGTTCGACTGGAAGAGCATCTGGCGAGTCCACTTGAGCTTCGCGCCCGATCAATGGGAAGCAATGGAGCCCGCGGGCGGCCCCGCACCGTTTGGCGGACCCGGTTTCCCTGGCAGCCCAAGCGGGCCAGCGCCTGGCGGTGGTCCGACGGCGCCGGAGACGGCGGGCAGTGCCGGTGGGCCAGGCACGCTCGGTCCTGGCGCGCCGGGAGGATTCGGACCGGGCGCGCCCGGAAGTTTCGGGCCGGGCCCACCGGGAGGATTCGGGCCGGGCCCGCCGGGAGGATTCGGACCGGGCCCGCCGAGAGGATTCGGACCTGGCATGTTTTTCGCCCCGGTGTTCATGCGTGAGGGTGATGCAAACCGCGATAGCCGGCTATCTCGAGACGAATGTGCCGCACTGGGCGACAAGTGGTTCACGGACTGGGATCGGAATCAGGCGGGCAGCCTCGATCAGGACCGGCTTCGCGATGGCCTGAATGACATCCTGGCCCCACCCACCAACCTCGGACCTCCGGCCTCATCCGCGTCGGCCCCGCCGCCACCCGGCATGAATTTCCAAGGGCCCGAAGGAAAACGGAACGGCGTGTTGGGCGTGATGGGGATTGACTTTCCCACGGTGCACGCCGATTTGGTTTTTGAAGGCGTGCCGTTTCGCCGAGTGTCGGTGCGGTACAAGGGAAACGGCACCTTCCTGCAATCTCGCATGCTGCTCAAGCGGTCCTTGAAAATCGACCTGAACGACGGATTCCCCGGGCGGAAGCTGGGCGGAACAGCCAAGTTGAACTTCCACAGTTGCGTGACGGACGGCAGTTGGATGAACGAAGTTCTGGCCTATCGCCTGTTCCGTGATGCCGGTGTGCCCGCGTCCCGCACCGCGTACGCGCGAGTGTACCTGACCGTACCGGGCAAGCACGAGCAGCGGTACGTGGGCTTGTACTCGCTGGTGGAGAACGTGGACGGCAGTTTTACAATGGACCGATTTGGCACGAAGAAGGGAGCGATCTTCAAACCCGTACCACCACGGTTGTTCGAAGACCTTGGCGACGATTGGGCAGCCTACCGTCAGGCCTACGATCCCAAGACAGCCGTCTCCGCCGAGGAGACTCGGCGCGTGATCGCGTTCAGCAAACTGGTGTCTTACGCCGACGATCGCGAGTTCGCTGCGCAACTGGAGTCCTTCCTTGATCTGGACAGCTTTGCACGGTTCATGGCCGTCACCACTTGGATCAGCACCATGGACAGCATCCTGGCCATGGGACAGAACTACCTCGTGTATTTGCACCCCACAACACGCAAGTTCCAGTTCCTGCCCTGGGATCTCGACCACGCGTTCGGCCAGTTCTATCCGATCGGCACTCCTCAGCAGCGTGAGAACCTGAGCATTCACAAGCCGTGGGCCGGGGATGTGTTGTTTCTAGAACGCGTGTACAAGGTGGACAAATTCAGACAGCTCTACCTGGCTCGAATGCAGGAGTTCAGCGAGACGATTTTCAAACCGGAGCGATTGCAGCACCAAGTGGATGAATTGGCCGCCGTCCTGCGGCCTGCCGTGCAGGAGGAATCGGCGGACCAGCCTGCGCAGTTCGACCGAGTGGTGGCCGGTGAACCGATGGGACCGATGGGTTTTGGAGGTGGCTTCGGCGCGCCAGCTCCCAAGCAAGACCGCAAACCGAATCCCTCGCATACTGGAAAGGCCGACAGCACGACCGCCGACCGCGGCCAGACCGGCGCGCCACCGGGCGGTCCCGATGCCACGGCTCCGGCGTTCGGGCCACCGGCGTTCGGGCCACCGGCGTTCGGGCCGCCTGCCTTCATGGGACAACCCATCAAGCCCATCAAGACCTTCGTCGCGGCGCGTGCCGTGTCGGTAACCGCACAACTTGCAGGAACAGCGGAAGGGATGACGGTCTCCGGCTTCGGATTCGGCGGACCACCCGGCGTGGGCGGCCCAGGGGGGCCCAACGGATCAGAACCGCCACCGATGCCACCCGGCTTCGGGCCTGGGTTGTTTCTCGCCCCCGCCTTTCTGGCCGAACTCGACGCGGACGAGAACCGCGAAGTCACTCGCGCCGAATTCACGCAGGGTTTCCAGGCGTGGTTCGAGGCGTGGGATGCCAACCGCGCGGGATTGTTAACAGAAGACCAACTCCGAGACGGCTTGAACGAGGCGCTCATGCAGTTTCCTGGCCCGCCGCCCGGAGGATTTGGCTTCGGGCCTCCGAGTGGAGCGTCCGAGTGACTTTTCTTTGTCACTGTTTATGAAGTCGTGCCGAGCGCCGAGCCGCTGCCTCACTTGCACGTCAAGTGCATTCGCATCGGCAATCCGGAAGGCGCGCCGGTCGTACGGCGCAGCTTGCACGGGGTCCGCTTCAACTGCAAGAGAACGGCCAAGGGTACGGGGCCGACGGGCACGCGTCTGCCGCTCGCGATTCCGGCGAAATACCCGCCGATTTCAGTCACGCCCTTCTCACTCCGGCTCATTCCGCCGGCCGCCGGGCGGCGAGAGCCTGGATTTCCGCCGCGTTGAGCGCGCGTTGGTAGAGGCGCAGGTCGGCGAGCTGGCCGTTAAGGGGACCGTTCATTCCTGTGGCGAGACGCAGGGGCGCTGCGCTGTCGAGACAGTAACCGGCGACGTCCGGCGCGCGAGTTTCCGCCACGTTCTCGCCATCCACATGCAGCGCGAGGCGGTCCGCGGTCTTCACGGCCACGACATGATGCCAACCAGGCGGCAAGGCATGCTCCCACGCTGTCTGGCGACCCTGGCTGGCGGCGTAGATCCTGCCGGAGGGCAGGGTGCTGCAAACCACTTCCCCGCCGTGCTCGGCCATGGTCCAGGCGCGGCGGTATTTCACGTCCGGTGTGTGGTCCAGCCGCTGCCAGAGTGACCACTTTCCGTCACCGTTGTAGGTATGCACTTCGGCCAACGGCAGAGTGCCGGCGATCAGGCGGCCGTTGTGCACCAGCATCCCCATCACTTCCAGCTCCTCGCCAAGGCGCCCGATGTCGCTCCAGCGCCCCACGTCCTCGAAACGGAAGACGCGTCCGCTGGGCCAAGTCGCCACATGAAGACGGCCTTCGTAAGGGGTGAAGGCGTACGTCTGCGTGTTGTCACCGACTTGTCCGCAGTCGGTCCACGCTTTGCCGTCAAACCGGTAGACGCGGCCGCCGTCGTAGCTGGTCGCGTAGAGGAACCCGTCGTGCACGGTGAGCGAGACGACGCGTTTCGGGCCCAACTCGCCCGTCTCGCGGTCGGGCCCCTGTGCATCGGGCAGGCGTTCCCACCGCGTGCCGCCTTCGTAGCGGAAGAAACCGGCGGGCCGATACAGCGACGAGGCATACAGGCGTCCTTGGAAGACGACGAGTCCGCCGACCGCCTCCGTGTCCGGCAACTGCCCGCAATCGGTCCAGCGGCTGTCGCCTTCGTAGCGGAAGACACGGCCACCGAGGTGGGTGTTCTCCGATTCCGGCAAGCTCGACCCCGCCACGCGGTACTTGCCCGTGCCGGCGTGGAGTGCGCCCTCGTGCGCGGCGAAGGCAGTCACGGAATTGCTCGGGTCCGGGCTGCCGCAAGGGACCCAACGCTCGGCGCCGGCGTAGCGATAGACGCTGCCGCGCTGGTCCTTGCCCGGCTCGCAAGTGCCGGCGTAGAGGCCCCCCTCGTGCACCGCCAGCGCAAAGGCGAACAAGGCTTGTCCCGGCCGCCCGCAGTCGCGCCAGGTCGAGGCGCGATCGTCGTCTATACCGAACTGGAGATGCCGCCAATTCGCCTGGTTCGACGTGACACCGAGATTGCTCTTGAGCGTGAGGTGGAAGCCGCGGCGTTGCCGCGCGTCGTATTGGCTGATCAGATCGCCCGGCACGCGGTCGGTCGCATCGCAGCGCACCCATGTGGCGAGCGAGAAGTCGCCCGTGCCCAGCTGCGGCGCCTCGGCGGCGGAAATCTCCACGGGCTCGGCGGCCGCATCCGGCCGGTGCAGGGCCAGCCCGCGCTGCAAGTCCACCTTCTGCGGTCCTGCGCTGACCGCGACGCCGCCGACCGCGATGCGGTCGCGGTCCTGCGGCAAGACGCCGCCCGCGAGAGAGCAGCTGACGTGGAGCGTGCCCGGCGGCGCGAGCAGCAGGGCGGTCAGGAGCGTGAGCGTTTGTTTCATGGATCTGTCGCCTTTCATGCTGATTTTCCATGACGCCGGGGTTTGGTCGATCCGGCGTTGTGACCACTTTTCGTCATCCGCCGCCACAGCGTCGCCGGACTGATCGCCAGGATCCTCGCTGCTTGGCCGCGGTTTCCGCCCACGGAATCGAGCACGGCCTGAATGTGCTGCTGCTCCACCTCTCGCAGCGACCGGCCGACGGCGCAGCGGGCGAAAACGGCCGATTGAGTGATGCCGGCCGGCAAGTCCTCCGCGCGAATGACACCGTCCTTGCAGAGCACGGCCGCCCGTTCCAGCGAGTTTTCCAGTTCGCGCACGTTGCCGGGCCAGGCATAGGCCGTCAACGCATCCAGGGTCGTGGCATCCAGCCGCAGCTTGGACATGCCGAGCCGCGCGGCGGTCTTCTCCACGAGGTGGCGCGCTAGCGACGGGAGATCTTCGCGCCGCTCCCGCAGCGGCGGCACCACCATTTCGATGACCCCCAGCCGATAGAACAGATCTTCTCGAAAACGGCCGTCCGCCACGGCCTTTCGCAGGTCCTGGTTCGTCGCGGCAATGATGCGGTTGTCGACTTTCCGCGGCCGATTCTCCCCGACGCGCACGACTTCCCGCTCCTGCAACACCCGCAACAGCTTCGTCTGCATCGCAGGCGAGATATCTCCGATCTCGTCCAGAAACACGGTGCCGCCGTTGGCTTCCTCGAACAGCCCGGCTCGATCACGCACGGCCCCCGTGAACGCGCCGGCCTTGTGCCCGAACAGCTCGCTCTCCAGCAACGTCTCCGGCAGCGCGCCGCAGTTGACCGCCAAGAAAAGCCCGGCCGCCCGCGGCGAGATCTGGTGAATGTGACGGGCCAACACTTCCTTGCCAGACCCGCTCTCGCCTGTAATGAGCACCGAGGAATCATAGCGGGCCACCCGCGCGGCCAACTCCAGCAATTCCCGATACACCGCGCTGTGCACTTCCACCGCCGACGTGGACACTGCTTTCTCCAGACGGCTGATCTGACGTCGCTGGCGAGCGATTTCCTTCATCTTCTCCTTGAGTTCCTTGCTCAGGTCAAGGACAACCCCGTGAATGTCGTCCGCGTGGAAGTAAGCCAGATCGGCGTCGATCGCCGCGCCCCAGGCCGCGCGGTCCTTTCCAACGGCCGAACAGATGCGATCACCCTTGCCCCGGCATTTGCACTCCTGAAAAACAACCTCCCGCCCCAGGCAGAACGATGCGTAGCCGCTGGCGTAGCCGACCATCGTCCAGCACACCGGGCGCGTCGCCGGCCCCAGGGCCAAACGCTGTTCGTCGGCCTCCGCCGAGTCGTGCCAGGTCACCTCCATTTCAAAATGGCCGGCCTCGGCGTCCACCTCCAACCGTTTCACGTGGGTGCGAACGGCGCCCTGCAAACTCTGCATGCGAGGTCCCGCCTGGATCCAGTCCACCAGGCTATCCCAGTGAAAGATCCGCTTCATGGCCGCGGCGTCCGCGCGACCCCAGAAGTTGCCGAATCGCGTGAGAATCCGGCGAGCATGCTCCTTGCCCGCCATCTCCACCAGGTCCTTCCGCAACTGGGCCAGCGCGTCCGACGAGTGCAGCACCAGCCGCCGCCCGTGCAGATCGAACCGCCCGTCCCGCATGTCCACCAGTTCCGCCAGCGTCAGCGTGTCCGCCCGCATCGGGTCCTCCCGCACATCGAGAATGTCAACACTATCGCTTCCTCGTTACTCGCAAGTGCCTGGGGACGCGGATGACCGACAAGCCGCCGATCGTCCTGCCCCTCCCGCGAAAAACCGTCCGCCGCCTCTGTACGTCGTGTCCGCACCCTGTCCCGCCTCCTGCTCGCACACGATCACCGGCGCGCTTGCGGGCACGATAGTCATCGCCAGCACCATCGCGGGGGCGAGCACGAGTCCGAGCACAGGCAAGAGCGCGGGGCGAGAGCGCGTGCCCTTTCGCCTCAAGCGTGCCACGCGACGGCGGCTCTCCGAGTATACAAAAATGAAATATTGGTATTTCATAATGCAATATTCGCCGCTCGCGGTCAACCGGGGACCGCGGCGACCGGACCCCGTGATCGCACCGCGTGCGTGCAATCCGGCATGGCCCGAACGCCGCGGCGCGCGGCGATGGCGAAACAGAGCGCACGAACGCATGCAGCCTGGGCGTTTGAGGTTACGAGCGGTACGCCAAAGACACGACCCCCGCGCGACGCCGTGCGCGGCGCGGCAACTGCGTGCCACGCACCCTGGCGAGCGGGCGAAATGGCACGCGACGTGCACTGTCGGACGCTGCACGGAGCCGGACCGATGAACAACTCGCCGGCCGGACCGGCACGCCTGAAGGGAGAAACACTCGCATGTACACGCTTCTTGCCGCCCGGAATCGCGGACTCCAAGCGGAGGCTTTGGAGTTCGCCCGCGACCTGATCCGCACTCCCAGCCCCTCTCAGCACGAACACGCCGTGGCTCGACTGGTTGCCGACCGCATGGGGACGTTGGGCTTCGACCGAGTACTCACGGACGAGTTTGGCAACGTCGTGGGGATCCTGTTCGGCCGGCAGACACAGCCGACGGTGATGCTCAACGCACACATGGACACGGCCGAGGCGGGCGAGAGCGCGGCATGGTCCACGTCCGCCCACGCCGGCGACGTGCGGGACGATGTGCTGTACGGTTTGGGCGCCTCCGATTGCAAGGCCGGCCTGGCCGCACAGATCTACGCGGCATGCCTGCTCAAGCGATCGTTGCTGCCGCTCCGCGGGAACCTGATCGTGGCTGCCACGGTTTCCGAAGAACAAGGCGGCAGTCTGGGGCTGCGTCACTTGATGCGTGACACGCTGCCTTCGCTCGGTTTGCAGCCCGACTTCGTGGTGCTGGGAGAGCCAACCTCGTTGAGCATCTACTACGGTCACGACGGCTCCGCCATGTTCGAGGTGGTGATCGACGGCCCCGATCGGTTTCAGGTG
>Ga0194113_10006725_pt1 | contig 14565 bp, 14 predicted proteins | sample TA2MahC200mmetaG_FD_146193 | JGI IMG/M metagenome (GOLD analysis project Ga0194113, IMG submission 146193) | Freshwater microbial communities from Lake Tanganyika, Tanzania - TA2015017 Mahale Deep Cast 200m | ecosystem: Environmental > Aquatic > Freshwater > Lake | place: Tanzania: Lake... | reverse complement strand
CACGCTGCGCGAGTCCTGCACGCGAGGCGGCGTCAGGGCCCTGGCTGCACGGGAACGGGGACGGGGATCGGGGCGGGCTTCCACCAGCGCCAACGCAGCAGCGTCCAGGCGGCGCGGAGCCCGTCGGTGAGGTAACGCAGCTTCTTCCCCGAGCCGTTCGGTCGCGGGAAGTAGCTTACCGGCACTTCCTGGATCGTCAGGCCCATCCGCAGCAGCTTCGCGGTGATCTCGGGGCAGAACTCAAAGCGCGTGCACTGCAGATCGAGACGCTCGACCAGGCTGTGCGGGAAGAGCTTGTACGCCGTCGAGACGTCCGTCAGCGAAGAGCCGTAGAGCAGGTTGGCCCATCCGGTGATGAGCCGATTGCCCAGGTAGTGGGCCCGCGCGGCGCACCCGCGGCCGCGCAGAAACCGCGACCCGTACACCACCGGCCCTCGCCCCGCCGCAATCGGCGCCAGCACCAGCGGGACCTCCTCCGGCAGCAGCTCGAGATCGGCGTCGTGGATGAGCACATACTCGCCGGAGGCGCGCTCCAGCCCCGCGCGGATCGCCGCGCCCTTGCCGGAGTTCCTCTCCAGCCGCAGCGCGATCAGCCCCGCGCACGCCGCGATGGCCTCGGGCGTCGCATCGGTCGAGCCGTCATCGACCACGATCACTTCCTTGTCGATCGGCAGCACCAGCACCCGCCGGAGAACCTCCCCGACCGTGCGCTCCTCATTGTAGACCGGGATGATGATGGAGACCCGCATCGTGCCGTCCCGCCGGCGTGCATCGATGGCCTGCCGCCGCCAGGAGGGCATACACGAGGGGAACCACCGAGGTTTCGTCAGCCCCCATGGCAGCTCGGCCAGCAGGAATGAACACCTCACACGACGAAGAGCCCCAGAGGCAGGGCAACGCGAGCCCCGCGGCCCAGCAAGGAGAGGTACGCCATGGCTGCCGGAGGACATGCTGGAGTCCTGGAGGAACGTACAACGCTCCGCACCGTTGTACTCGCGCTCGGCGTGCTCCTCGTGGGGCTGGTCCTGCTGTACCTGGCCAGCAACGACACGCTCTGGCGGGCCCAAAGCCCATGGCAGAGCATGGTGCGGCAGTTGGGCTCCGTCCTCACCGTCACCGTCGTCATCGCGCTGCTGTGGAACCTCTGGGGTAAGCGCGCGTTTGTGGACGAGTTGTTCGCAAAGGCTCGCATAGCCGAGGACATCCAGCAGTCTGGAATCGTGGGCTTCACTGAGTCGTTCCAACGGAGTATCGACTGGGAGAGCCTCTTCCGCAGTGGGGCCCACCTCGACATCTGTTTCGCCTACGGCCGTACGTGGCGCAACTCGCACCGTGCAGAACTGCAGGCACTGGCGAAGCGCCCGGAGGCGCGGATCAGGGTCGTGTTGCCGGATCCCGATGACACGACCACCGTCGCAGAGATGGCTCGCAGGTTCGACGTGTCCGCTGAGCAGTTCTCCAGCGCCGTCAGGGAGGCGGCGGAGGACTTCACGAGCCTTGGTCGGCTCAACCCCGAGAACCGCCACCTTGTTCAGGTGTGGTATCTGCCAGCTACACTCCAATTCAGCTTCTACCGGTTCGGCACGTCAGTTGTGTTCGCCCTCTACACGCATCGGAAGGAGAGGGCCCCCGTGCCAGCGTTCGTGATTCAGGAGGGCGGGAGCTTCTACGAGTTCGTCCGGGCGGAGTTCCGAGCGATGGTTGAGGATGACCCGCCACTAGCACGCCGAGCGCCGGAGGGAGGGTGATATGAGCAGCGCGACGGCAGTTCGGGACGCAGATGTCGCCGTACGCTACGGGGACGTTGAGGCCGCCGATCTGGCTGCAGCCCGCCGCCAGCACCGGGTTGCCCTCGACATAGAGACGTCAGGACTTGACTGGCGCAGTGACCGGATTGCCACCTGTCAGCTGCACATCGCCGCAGAGCGTGTCGTCCTCGTTCGGGTAACTGAGAACCAACCTCAACGGCTCATAGAGCTGCTGACCGACGTGGCCGTCGAGAAGGTCTTCCATCACGCCCTCTTCGATCTCCGCTTCATGGCACACGCGTGGGACCTTGAACCCTCCAACATCGCTTGCACCAAAGTCGCCGCCAAGCTCTTGGACCCTCTGAACATCCATAGCCACAGCCTTGGTACCCTCCTGGACAGGCACCTTGGCCTGCGGATCAGCAAGCGGGAGGCGAGGTCGAACTGGTTCGCGTCTGAACTCACACACGCGCAGATCGCCTATGCGGCTGACGACGTCCTCTACCTCGGGCCTCTGATGGACAAGCTCGGGGCTGAGTTGGTGGCCGCGGGCCTGTGGAACCTCGCGCAGCGCTGCTTTGAACACATCCCCACCCGGGTCGAACTGGAGGTCAGGGGCTACCAGGACGTCTACTGCTACTGAGCTGCTGCCTCAACAGCCCGTCCATCCCAGACCACACTTGGCCGTCTGGACATCGCGCACACAGAGCGACCCTCACAGCCGACCTCCCGACCGGTGGTCTCCGCGTGGACGCACACCCACACCGCCTCCGCAATCGGGCGGTCCGGCCAAGCCGTCGAGGGGCATGTCGCGCTGCTCACACGCAACTCCTGTGCAGTCAGGCCTCGACCGCCCGTTGATGCCTGTTGTCCATCACACCGAACGTAAGCCGGTTCCCCCTTAGCTCACGCTCGAAGTCGTCCCACCACGCGTCGTCGTGATCGGGCGGACGTCTGGTCCACTCGCGCATAGCCGCGGACAACTGCGCCAGCCTCTCTCTGCGCGTGGCCGGACCATCCCGTTGCAGTCGTCGGTTCGCCCTATCCTCTGGCTTCCTCCCACTGCGCCTGCAGGAACTTCACGGACTTGGGGATCTCGACCTCGCGGTCGCCATCGCAGCCGCACTCGAAGCTGCAGTAGTCGGTGTAGCCGATGCGCTGCAGGCCGCGGAAGCCACTGACGAAGCTGCGCTCGTCCTGGCCGGGCATCACGCGGCGGCGGGAGGCGAGGTGGACGTGGTGCGTGTAGGAACCGCCGGACAAGAAGGCGCCCTCGTCGCTCGTCTCCTCGATGCACATGTGGTAGAAGTCGCCCATCAGGCCGACGCCGGGGCTGTTCACGTCGCGGCAGATCGCCGCCGCATCCGCCACCAGGCGCAGGAACATGCACTCGCCCCGGTTCAGCGGCTCCAGCAGGATGCGCGTGTTCGCCGCCGCCGCGAACTCGCCGATCTCCTTGAGCAGGTCGATGAGGATCTTGCGTGCATCGGGGAAGTGCAGGTTGCTCTGCCCGTTGAAGGCGGGGACGGCGATCATCCCGGGCGAGCCCAGCGCGCCGGCGGCGGTGAGTATCTCCTTCATCGTGTCCACGGCGCGCCGGCGGTCCGACTCCTCATCCGCGAGCAGGCACTTGTCGTAGCCCGCGCAGATCGCGCTCAGCTTGGTGGGCCGGCCCTCGAGGTCCTTCTTGAGCGCGTCCACGCGGCCCGCGAGGCCTCCCCCTCCGACCTCCAGGCCTACGATCCCCCACTGCTCCATCTTGTCCAGCTTCTCCGGCAGGCTGCCGCCGGGAATGATGCCCTCTTGACTTGAGATCTTCAGCTCCGCTGCCATTCTTCGTGTCTCCTCTTGTGCGGCCGCTCGGCCGCCGAATCCCACGGCTAGGCCCGCCCCTACGAACGAGCCGGTCACCACGAAGTCGCGACGGTCCATCGACATGGCTGTCCTCCCGATCGTGCCCAAAGCACGGGTCGCCGGTTCACTTCGGCGTACCGGCGGACCCTCCCTCTACTCTTCGGGCCGTTCCTTGCGGAAGGTGAACTCCCCGTTGGTGGTCGGGCCGCCGGAGATGCGGGCGACCACGGTATACGTGCGGTTAGGGTCGTAAGCTGTCAGCTCGAGGCGATAGACGCCGTTCTCGACCCACGCTCCGGCGTGGCAGCGGTGCTCGTCCACGGCCTCCTCGCGCTCGTCACCGGGGTTGTCCTTGGGCGATGACACCAACGCCACGCGCGTCGCCACGAGGCCCAGGCTGCCGCTGCGGTAGACGGGCTCGAACAGGTACACGCCCGGGCCATCGAGGTACGGGGTTACGTCCAGGCGGCGGTCGATGGTGCGCTCGGGGTCGAAGTCCTCCGTCTTCCAGGCACCCAGGATGCGCCGCCGGTAGGCCCGGTCGGGGTCGGTGCAGCCGAATCGCTCGCCGAGCGTGGCGATGCGGGTCGCCATGTCGTCCACGAGCTGCACAGTGCCCCCGAACCGCTCGACGCCCGTGGGATCGGCCTTCAGCGCCTCGGCCCACTTCGGGTAGAGCGCGTCGATGGTCGTCGTGGCCCGGAGGAACTGCGTGAAGCGCTGTTGCGCGGCAGTGCGGTCGGCGTCCGGCAGCTCGGCCCGGCCGTTGATGAGGCCCCCCAGCTCCCACGTCGCCTGCAGCATCTCCACATAGGCGCGCACGATCCGGGTCTCCAGGACGGCAGCCGGGTCGCCGGTCTCCTCTGCCAGCTTCAGTGCGTCATCGCAGATAGCCAGGTCGCGGTCGAACTGCGCGGGCTCGGCGAACTCGCCGAACATCGAGGTGCCCAGCTTGTAGCCGGCCGTCCCGTCCGCGACCTTCTCGATGTTGCGCAGGTAATGCTGCAGGAACGGGAAGTTGGACCCGTACACATCCCAGCTCACCGGGCTCAGCGTCTCGGTCCAGTCGGCGAAGGTCTCGGGCTTCGCGATGCCATGGCGGACGGCGTAGGCGACGGCGAACTCGCGCGGCGAGCGGCCGTGAGCGTTCCACGACCAGTCCATCGCGCCCTCGACGTTCACGGGGTAGAACGCGTTCGCCGGGATCACATACCCGACCAGGCAGGTCAGGCCCTTGTCCACGAACTCGGTCAGGCGGGTGTGCACGAACTCGGGGTTGGAGAAGGGGCCCACGGTGAGCCAGTTCGCGCCGAGCGTCGGGTACACGCCCAGCCAGCCGCTCCGCGTCGCGTACTCCTCGAGCAGCGGGTAGATCATGGGGTTGCGGGAGGTGTTGTAGGTGAGCCCCCCGTGGTAGTAGGAGACCTTCACTCCCTGCGGCACAGCCGCCAGGATCTTGTCGTTCGACTTGTAGCTCGCCTGGGTCAGGAGCAGCCGCAGGCCCAGATTCGGGCACTCCGCCCGCGCTTTCTCCCAAGCGGCGACACAGGCCCGCATCTCGTTCAGGAACCGGTCGTCCTTCGCGCACTCGGCGCATTGGCAGCCCTGGCCCTCCTCGGAGAGCCAGATCATCACATCCCTCACGCCGGGAGTGCTGCCCAGGTCGGTGAGCCACTGGCTGACGAGCGTCACGAGTTCGGGCCTCGCGAAGCAGATGGAGTTTGGCACGCCGGCGGCCTTGAGTTGCGGGAAGGCGCAGAAGATGCCGGTGTCTTCGAGTTGCTCCAGATGATGGATGATCGGCACGATCCGCAGGGCGTGCCGGCGCGCCCGCTCCATGATCTCCGGCTTCATCGCCGCATGGCCGACCCCGCCCTCGTCCACCGAGAGGGTCGCGTGCAGCTCGATCAGGTTCATCTTGCCCGTGGCCATCGACTCGATGTCGCTAAGCACGCTCCCGCCCCACTCACCCCGTTCGGCGAGGTCCGGCCAGTCCACGATCTTGGCGACCGGCAACGCGACGGTTGCCTGCGGGCCCTTGCCTTTCAGCATCGGCGCGATCAGCTGCTGCAGCGTCTTGGCGGCATAGTAGATGCCAGTGTCCGTCAGACCGCTGCACACCAGGCCCCGGCAGTCGTCGGCGCCGCCCGTCGGCTCGATGCAGTATGCCTGATCGGCATTGCGCAGATCGCGCAGGCGCGGCTCGCCCGGCTTCGCGCGCTGCAGACGGATGACGAAGCCCCCGCCCTCGGCGGAGCCGACCGGCGGCGCAACCTCGGTGGCATCGCGTACGAGAGCCGCCAGTTCGTCAGCCGCACACCGCTCAAGCTCCGTGGCGTCCTCAGCCAGCGCGATCCGCAGTTCCCCTACCGGCACGGTGACCCGCCCGGTCATCGCGATCTCCTTCGGCAACGGAAGGAGTCGGCGACTCCAGGCCTGCGCTTCGTCCTGGGACAGTGGCTCTGTGCGGAGGGCGCCGGCATGGGTCGCGAACCCGAGAACAACGATCGGCAGCACAGCGAGCAGCTTGGGTAGCATGTCCGTCGCCTCCATCGACAGGTGGTTGTGCATCCTCCGCTGCTTCGTTCGCCACTGGAGGCGCTCCTTCGCGCCGCCGGGGCATCAACCCGTTCACCGGCCTGCGGGGCCCCTGATCGCTTCTGGGACAGTGAGCCAGGGGAGGCGGATGGCGCGCATGTCAGGTGTGATCTTCATCACATTCCCGGCCTGTGAGCGATTTGAGATGCAGGAATACCCCCCCCCGCCGAATGTGTGAACACGCAGAAACACATCAAGGGGAGGTGCAGAGCGATGAGACGCGGTATGATGGTGACAGTCTTGATGCTACTTGGGGCGTCTGTGCGTGCCCAACCGCCCCCGGAGGGCTTCACGGGCAACTGCTGGTGGCCCTGGCCGGATCCGCTCGGCGCCAATGTCGGGGAGATGACAGAGGTGCAAGCGGGCGGCTACGTGCACTACACGGTCAGCTGTGCAGACAAGGACCGGCGTCAGTGGGTCGAGAACGGCCAGCCGCAAGGTTTCCCGGAACTCTACGTGGATACGAGCAGGTACGTCAATGACCCGCCGGACAAGCCCTTCATCCACAGTTCCCAAGAGGGGTGGAGTGTAACCCAGATCGGCTTTGACGGTGGCAGCGGGACCTACACCTTCGAGTTCCACGGGGACGCGCCGATGCACGTTGAGATCACCCGCGACGAACTCGACCACTGGTGGTTCGAGGACGTCCCTGCCGGGCTTCCGGGCCCTCCCGGGGCTCCGGGATGGGAGGCTGGGAGCCGGGACGACCTGGAGGACGTGGGGCCCCTCTCCAAGACCGTTCGCATCGTCGCGAACATGGGATGGATCGAGGGGTACGTGACAGACGGACAGGGTGCCCCCGTCCTGGCCCTGGTGCAGGCTTGGCAGGGCGGGGTGATGGTCGCGGAGACTTGGAACGATCCTCTGGAAGGGGGCGTCTATGAACTCCACGAACTACCTCCCGGTCAGTTCGTGGTCCGTGCAACCGTCCCCGCCCAATGGGGAGGCGGCGTGGGCGAGACGAATGCTACCGTGACGCCGGGGCAAGGCACGCAGGCCGACATCACCATTGGGGTCGGTGGTGGCGGCGGAGGTGGAGGTGAGGGCGGCGGCGGGGGCGGCGAACCTCCGGGCGGCGGCGGGGGGGAACCTCCCGGGGGCGGCGGAGAGCCATGATTGATGAGTGGCAATCCACTCACACGCGGGCGCGGGGCGGGGGTACGCCCGCCTCGCGTCCGCGTAGGAAAGGGGGACGTGGGCGTGACGCAAGCACGGCTCTGTGGGGTGGCAATCCTGGCGCTTGTCGTAGGCTCGACCGGGCTCTGCCAGACCGAGGAACTGCGCACTCCTCGGCTCTCGAGTAACGAGACCCTTCCGCCGAGGGTGCTGCTCGAGGACGGCGTGAGCGTGTCCGTCACGGGGACCGTCGTACACGCGGTCCGTGCCCTGCTCGAGCCCACCGACCGCGACTTCGCGATTGGCTCGCCCACGAAGGACTTCGGCGCGGTGGCGCTCTTCGAGGCCAAGGACGTTCCCCTCTGGCAAGCGCTTGACTCGATGCTGGATGTGTACGGGTATGATTGGGGGATACGAGGGGGAGTCATTGCGCTCTGGCCGGTCTTCGAGCCCCGGCGTGAGAGGCCTGTACCTCCCCAGTCTGCCGAGCCCAGAGAAGGCGTAGCCCCCGCACAGGCGCCCCCGCTGCAGTTGCTCGAACCGACCTTGGTTGGCGAGGCCCTCGAGTCCGCCAGGGAGGCGAAGATCGCAGACGTAATGTACGATGAGGAGGCAGGCTCCTGGTACGCGGTGGTTCGCTTGCGGCATGCCGATCAGCTCTGGGTCGCACGCACTTTCGCGTGCGCAACTGGGGCAACTACGGGCGGGGTGTACCCCTATGCCGTCCTGCGAGTGGGGTCGTTCCGCCGACTGGACGCAGCAATGAGGGCGACGAGCGAGGCTGCCCTCGGCCCGGCGGCGACAGAGGCGACTGCTGAGGCCATCAGGCGGGGTGTGGTGGCTCTGTTGACAGCGCAACAGGCGGACACGGTCCGCAGGTTCGGGACCGCCCAGCTCGCCTTCCGGGAGCTTCCCACCCCCCTGGCCGCTCTGTTTGTTCAGTACGCGGAGGCCAAAGTCGCCGCGATGCGCACCCCGGGGGGGACCCCCATGGGCATCGACTGGACCCAGCCTGGGGCGGCGCGGGTCGAGGTGCGGACGACCAGGGGGACCTTCGTGAATGGGAAGGGTGCCCGGTCAACGAGTGTCTACCTGGTCGTCAGCTGCGTGGTGCCGAACACCGATGGCGGGGAGTGCTCGTTCTAGACTGGCGGCCCGGTGCGTCGGGGGTGGCAGCCATGCGTAGGGCCTTCACGCTCATAGAGGTATTGGTCGTTCTGGCGATCATCGCAATCCTGGCCTCGATCCTGTTCCCGGTCCTCAGCCGGGCGCGGGGCAAGGCGCGCCAGGCCGCCTGCTCCTCGAACATGCGGCAGGTCGGCATGGCCTTGGGGATGTACGCGGACGACCAGGACGGGCTTCTGCCCCCTGCCAGCACGAAGATCCCCGGCGGGCACTTCGTGAACCCCTGGCACGGGCAGATGGACATCGTGTGGTGGGACCTGACCCTACCGTACTGCCGGAATGAGTCCATCCTGCGCTGTCCGGCCGCCGCCCAGTGCCTCCCGGCCTACCTCATCAACGCCAAGCTCACCTTCCTCCAGCCCGGGCCGCTCGACGCGTGCGAGGACGCGGCCTCAACCATCCTGCTGTTCGAGTACCACGTACCCGAAGGTCCCGACGACGGAGGCCCCATCATCCCGGCCCGCAGCTACGTCGCGGACTATGATCCCGTGTACCACTTCGGCAAGATGAACGTCTGCTTCGCCGATGGGCATGTCAAGCCGTGCGCTCCCCATGACCTCGTGAAGGGCAGCCCCCTGTGGGAGGTGGCCAAGTAGCGCCCCAGAAGGGGCCCGGCGCGCTCTCAGCGAACACCTCCGCGCCACGACACCCCTCTCTGAGGCGCGGACATGCCCCGCATCTCCCACTTCGCGATTGGCAATACGCCTCTCGTCCCGGTGCCCCTCGGCCCGGATGCCGGGGGCGCGCAGTTCTTCGCCAAACTGGAGTGGTACAACCCGACCGGCTCGCTGAAGGACCGGATTGCGCTGCACATGATCGAGGCCGCGGAGGCGAGCGGGGAGCTGACGCCGGACAAGATCCTGCTCGAGGCGACGAGCGGGAACACGGGCATTGCGCTGGCGGCCGTGGCGGCGGCCAAAGGGTACGGCGCGCAGATCGTGATGTCCGCCGCGATGAGCGAGGAACGCAAGCTTACGTTGCGGTCGCTGGGCGCGGAGCTGGTGCTGACTCCCGCCGAGGAGGGCTGCGACGGGGCGGTAATCCGCGCCCAGGACCTGGCGGAAGGCCCGCGCTACCACCTCCTCGGGCAGTTCGTCCGGCCGACAAACGCCGAAGCGCACTACCTCACGACCGGCGCCGAGGTTGTGCGGCAATGCCCCGAGCTGGACTGCTTCGTGGCCGGAATCGGCACGGGCGGCACCATCATGGGTGTGGGGCGGCGGCTGCGGGAGGCGTTGCCGCACGTGAAGATCGCCGGGATCGCCGCCCAGTACCAGTCGATGATCCAGGGGCTCATGTCCCTGGAGCAGTACGTCGCGCCAATCCTGGACTTGTCGATCCTCGACGAACGGGTGGAGGTCTCCGACGCCGAGGCCTTCGCTGCCGCCCGGGAGCTTGCCCGGGAGCAGGGCCTGTTCGTCGGGCTGTCCTCGGGCGCCACCTATGTCGCCGCTCGGAAGCTGGCGGCCAGAGGCTACCGCCGGATCATCGGCCTTTTCGGCGACAGCGGCGCCAAGTACCTCTCGACCGAGGCCTTCGCTGGCAGGGCCTGAGCGGGGGACGCCTCCGGCCCATTCTCCGACCGGGACCGACTTTCTTGACTTCGGTCTGGGTCGGGGCTATAATGCCCGGGTCCTAGAAAGCCTGGGGGGTCGAGTCCAGCTCAGCGCCGGTGCGCACCGAAGAGCGCCCATTTGGTTCCGTCGAAGCCCTACACACACGATTGCGGCAATCCATCGCACCACCATCCGCATCCCGCAGGGCCCTCAACGGCGCAATCCTACTGAGGCGAAGCGCGTCAGGCCATGACGTGGCTTGACCTCCTGACGGTCGTCCTGTTCGTCCTCGTCGCGTTCATCGAGGCGAAGCGGGGGGCCGTTCCGGCGGCCGTCGATCTCCTTGTGGGCGGTGTGGGGTTGGCGCTGGCAAAGCGCCTGGCGCCGACAGTGTCGCCGGGGTCCGAGGGGACAGCGTTCCTGCTTCTGTTCATCGGCTTGGTGGTCGTGACGGGGCTCGCCAGTTGGCTGGTGGACACGTACACGAAGTGGGAGATCGGACCGTACGACTCGACTGTGGCGGGGGTGTTGGGGGCGGTGACCGGGCTGATCCTGGCCCACGGAGCGTTCCACGCGGCGGTCGTGGCGGGCGGGGGATTGGCGGCGACGGCCCGCAGTTCGATGCTCGCTGTTGAAGTCTACGACCTGCGGACGCTGCACGCGATTGGGGACATGTTCCGCAATCTCGGCGGTGGGAAGAGCATCACTGAGAGCGTTAGAGAGCGCGAACAGAAATGACGAGTGAGACGAGCCCTCCCGTCGAGACCCGCGCGGCCTACGATCTGGCCGACGTGGATGCTCTCCGGGAGCGCCTCGAGGCCTCGTACACCGAGGCGAAGGACGCGTTGGACGCCAACGGAGGGGATGTCGTCGCCGCTCTGGCGTACATCGAGCAGAAGCGGCTGGAGTCCACCCCGACACTGGCGAAGGTAGCTCAGGAGGTGGCCGAGGAAGTCCGCCGGGTTACTGCCGGCGGCCACGTGAAATCAGCCAGGGTGACGCTGTGCGGGCAGCCGATCCTGACCGCCTCGTCGTTGGCCCTGGCAGGCGTCGCAGGTGCCGCGCTGATAGTCCTGGGCGCCCTGATTACGGAATGCCGAGTCGAGGTAGCCGTCGGTGAGAGTGAGGATGACGAAACCTAGACGCATCCAAGCCTAGCCGAGGTGACTCAATGGTCAATGCCGCTGAGTTCTTCCGCGAGTCCATCGTCCGTAGACCGATGCCGTGCGTGACGTTGAGCGACGAAGAACTGGTCAGGCGGGCACAGGAAGAGAACGACGGCGAAGCGTGTGAGTACCTGCTCTACAAGTACCGCAATCTGGTTCGTTCGAAGGTCAAGTCGTACTTCCTCATCGGGGCCGAGCGCGACGATCTGCTGCAGGTGGGCATGATCGGGCTCTGGGAAGCCGTCATCGACTTCCGACCCGACCGGCACACCTCCTTCGCCTGCTTCGCGAAGGTCTGCATCCAGCGCCAGATGATCTCCGCCATCAAGGCCGCCACGCGCCAGAAGCAAACCCCTCTGAACTCCTCCATCTCACTCGAGGCCGCCCCCAACGGCGACCGACGCGAGCGCGCGCTGGCCGAGATGCTCAGCTCCGACAAAGAAGTCGATCCCGAGACGATCGTTCTGGGTTCCGAGGGCAAGCGACTGCTGCAGCAGTGCCTGCAGCGCGAGTTGTCGCCCTTCGAGTGGCAGGTGCTCGCGGCGTACCAGACCGGGAAATCCTACAAGGAGATGGCGGACGATCTGAGCTGCAAGATCAAGTCCATCGACAACGCTCTCTCCCGCATCCGGCGCAAGTTGCCGCAGGTGGCCCCTGAAGGCGGGTTCCGCATCACCGAGGCGTTGGTCGCCGGCATGTAGCCCCGCGGCCGCCGCGCCCACGAACGCACCGAGCGTCAACCACGGGCGGGTCACTCGACCCGCCCGTTCGCATAGGTATCGAGGCGCTTGTGGCCGTTCGCACGTCGGAGGACACGATGACGTTCCAGGATCTGCTCAACACCCTCAACCGCTACTGGTCCGACCAGGGCTGCATCATCGCGCAGACCTACGACCTCGAGATCGGCGCGGGAACGATGACGCCCGACACATTCCTGCGTTCGTTGGGGCCGGAGCCGTGGAACGTGGCCTACGTACAGGCCTGTCGTCGGCCCACGGACGGCCGCTATGGCGAGAACCCCAACCGTCTGGGCCGGTACTTTCAGCATCAGGTCATCATGAAGCCCTCGCCCAACGACATCCAGGAGCGCTATCTGGACAGCCTCCGCGCTCTGGGTATCGAGCCGCTGGACCATGACATCCGGTTCGTCGAGGATGACTGGGAGTCGCCCACGCTGGGCGCGGCCGGAGTCGGCTGGGAAGTGTGGCTGGACGGCATGGAGATCACCCAGTTCACCTACTTCCAGCGCGTCGGCGGCATCGACTGCGCCCCGGTCTGCGCCGAGATCACCTACGGGCCGGAGCGCCTCGCGATGTACCTGCAGGGCGTCGCCGACTACCGCGACCTGCAGTGGAGCCCGGACGTAACGTATGGCGAGATCCGCTTCGAGGAGGAGCGCCAGTTCTCCGTCTATAGCCTCGAACTCGCCGACATCGAGATGCTCCGCACGCTGTTTGGGATGTACGAGACCGAGGCGTACCGCCTCATCGAGGCTGGGTGCGTGCTGCCCGGCTACGACTACATCCTGAAGTGCTCGCACACGTTCAACCTGCTGGACGCCCGGGGCGCCGTCAGCGTCACCGAACGCGCGGAGATCATCGAGCGCATCCGCAAGATGGCCTGCCGAATCGCCCGCGCCTACGTCGAGCACCGCGAGGCCATCGGATACCCGCTGCTGAAAGGGGTGGCAGTACATGGAGTGGCGTGAGTTGGTAGCCGTTGACCCACAGGTCCAGGGAGGCAAGCCCGTCGTCAGGGGCACCCGAGTCCCTGTCCAGATCCTGGTAGGCTCCCTGGCCGGCGGCATGACGATCCAGGAAGTCTGCGAGCAGTACCGCGTCAACGACGAGCAGGTTCGGGCGGCGTTGGCATACGCTGCACATCTGGCACAGACGGAGCCACGGAGTTATGAGTCATACGGCCTTACTTGAGATCGGGGTCGAGGAGATTCCCGCCGGGGTCGTGCTACCGGCGTTGCAGCAGATGCGCGAGCTGGCGGCCGTTGGGCTGGAACGTGCGCGGCTGGAGTCTGGCGAGATCCGCACGTACGGCACGCCGCGCCGACTGGTGCTGATCGTGAGCGAGGTCGGTGAGAAGCAGCCGGATACCACGCGCGAGATCAAGGGCCCGCCAGCCGCTCAGGCCTTCGATGCCGACGGCAACCTCACGAAGGCGGGCGAAGGCTTCGCGCGCAGCCGGGGGTTGGACCCGTCGCTCCTGCAGGTGCGCGACACGGACAAGGGGCGGTTCGTATTCGCGGAGGTGATGGAGGAGGGGCTGCCCGCGACGCAGGTGCTGGCGGACCTCTGGCCGGACCTCATCCGCAAGCTCACCTTCCCGAAGACCATGCGCTGGGCGCACATCACGATGCGATTCGCCCGGCCGATCCGCTGCATCGTGGCGCTGTATGGCTCAGAGACCGTCGCCTTCGAGATCGCGGAAGTCACTTCCGGTCGCAGCTCACGCGGACATCGCTTCCTGCACTCGGGGGATGTCGAGATCGCCTCGGCCGACGACTACCTGCAGGCGCTGGAGCGGGCTTCCGTGATGGTCGATCACGAGCGGCGCCAGCGCGTGATCGCCGACCAGGCTCAGGCCGCTGCTGAGTCCGCAGGCGGGAGTGCGCGGATCGACCCGGCGCTGCTCGAGGAGGTCGCCTTCCTCGTCGAGTGGCCGACGTGCCTTTGCGGCGCCTTCCCCGAGGGCTACCTCGCGCTGCCTGAGCCGGTGCTCGTGACCGTCATGGCTAAGCACCAGCGCTACCTCCCGGTCGAAGGCCCTGACGGCAAGCTGCTCCCGCGCTTCGTCGCGATCCACAACGGGGACGAGCGCAGCCTCGACGTCGTGTGCAGGGGCAACGAGATGGTCATCGTGCCCCGCTTCGCCGATGCGCAGTTCTACCATGATGAGGACACGAAGCGCGCCCTCGCCGACCGCCTGCCGGACCTGCTGCGCGTCACGTTCATGGAGCGGCAGGGGTCCTTGCGTCAGAAGACCGACCGCGTCGTCGCCCTTGTGCGGGAGCTGAGCCGCGAGGTCGGCCTGGATGCGCCGACCTCGGAGGCCGCCGCCGAGGCCGCTCGGCTCTGCAAGTGCGACCTGGTCACGCTGATGGTCCAGGACCTCACGAGCCTGCAAGGCGTCGTGGGCGCCGAGTACCTGCGTAAGGAGGGCGTCGCCGAGCCGATCTGCCTGGCGGTCGAGGAGCACTACCGCCCGCGCTTCGCCGGCGACGAGCCGCCAAGCTCGGCGGCAGGGGCCGCTGTGAGCCTCGCGGACAAGCTCGACAACCTGGCCGCCTGCTTCGCGGTGAACCTCATCCCGAAGGGCACCAGTGATCCC
>Ga0194113_10006718_pt1 | contig 14574 bp, 6 predicted proteins | sample TA2MahC200mmetaG_FD_146193 | JGI IMG/M metagenome (GOLD analysis project Ga0194113, IMG submission 146193) | Freshwater microbial communities from Lake Tanganyika, Tanzania - TA2015017 Mahale Deep Cast 200m | ecosystem: Environmental > Aquatic > Freshwater > Lake | place: Tanzania: Lake... | reverse complement strand
GAGGATGCCGTCTATGTGCCCAGCGGCCGGTCCGTCCTTTGTCTCGACCGCCAGGACGGCGGTGTGCGGGCGACCATCCGCATGGCCACCAACGAGGACACGCCCGTCGGGAACCTGTCGTGCGACGGGCAAACGCTCTTCGTCATCGGCATCGCCGAGGCCTGCGCCCTGACCAGTGCGGCGCCGAAACTGGCCGAACTCGGCCGGACACTGGAGGCCCTGGACGCCGAACGGCGCCAGACCCTCGAGCGCCTGGCCGGCGTGGAGGCGCCCCTGGCGCAGGTCGAGTCGAGCCGGGCCGAAGTCACTCGGTCGCTGGCCGATGCCGAGCGCCGGCTGGCCGACCTCGGCCGGACGAAGGAAGACCTGGGCCGGCAACTGGCGGACCTTTCTAACCTGCCGCCGGCGGAGGGTGCTCGGGCTCGCCCCGCGCAGGCCGACTTCCAGAAACGCCGCGATGAACTCCTGGAGCGGGTGGCTGCCCTCGGCGATGCGATAGGGCAGGTCACGCGCAGCGTGGCCGACCTCCGCCGCCGCCAGGACGACCTCGACAAGCGCCTGGCCCAGATGAAGCGGCAGCAGGATGAACTCCAGGAGAATGCGCGGACGGTTCCGCATCGCCGGGCCGCCGCCTTCGTGGATCGGGCCCGCATCCTGATGAAGTACGAGCGCATCGAGGAGGCGATCCGGGACTACCAGGCCGCGCTCGGCGAGGCCCCCGCCCGCGACAACCTCCGGGCCGACGCGCGGCGGGAACTGATCGACGCCTTCCTGCTGCTGGCCCGGCGTGAGCCGGCCCGTGCGCCGGATATCCTGCGCGAGGCCTGTGCCGCCGCCGAGTCCCCCGCCGAGAAGGTCCGCGCGGCGCTCGCAGCGGCCGAGGCCAGCGAGGCAGGCGGCGACCCCGTCCGGGCCGTCGAGACGCTGCTGCCGCTGGCGAAACTGCCGAGCAAGGACCCCCTGGTGGACATGGAGGCCGCGCACGGCCCATGGCGGGCCAGTCCGCGGATGCTGGCCGCAGGCGGCTTGCGGCATCTCTTTGCCCAGCACGGTGAAAAGGTGGCGGCGCATCTTGCGCCGCAGGCCCAGGCGGCGCTGGCGGCCGCGCGCGACCGCGGCGGCACCGATGCGCTGTGGCAGGTTCTGCGGCTCTATCCCGGCACGCCGGCGGCCGCGGATGCGGGGCTGGAGGCCGCAGCGATGGCCGAGAAGAAAGGGCCGTTCGAGGTGGCCGAGGCCATCCTGCGCGAAATGGCGCGGTCCGAGCATCCCCCGACGGCGGCGGCCGGCCTGGCGGCGCTGGCGGACCTCCATCAGCGCCAGGGCTGGCTTGCCCAGGCCGCGGTGGAATGGCTTCGCTTGAAGGAGGCCTACCCTGACGTGCCGGTTCCGGTCCCCGGGCCCGGGCCGCGCGGCGGGTCTCCCGACCCGCCGCGCTCAAATGGGACGAAGGCAGCGGCCTCCCTGGCCCAGGAGCGCCTGGCCGAGAAGGCACTGGGCGCGGCCCGGGAGCGGCTCTTTGCGGGGATGCCGGAACCGCCTTGGCGGCTCCTGTGGGAATCCAAGGACAAGTCAGGGTCTGCCCCGCCGCTGACGTTCCAGCGGTGGCCGCAGGTGGCGCCGCAGGACGTCTCGCAGTTCATCGAGGAGCACCTTTTCCTCCAGCGATACGGGACGGAGACTGTGCTGGTTTGCCGGCGGCTGCGGGACGGCGAGGTCCGCTACGAGGCCAACATGGGCCGGTCCACCGCCGTCCGGTCGCCGCAGGGGTCGAGCCGCGATGGCCACATCGTCCTTCTGGCGGCCCAGGACACGCTGAAGGGCTTCGGCCTCGTGTCCGGGAAGATTCTCTGGACGCAGAGTGTTGCGGCGCCCCAGGGCGCGCTCGTGGCGATGTCCTCGGTGCATTTCGTGAGCGCAATGCGTTCCTCCGGGTGGGAGAGCACGGGCCACGGGTACGTGGCCATCCGGACGGACGAGCAGAGTGTGCGCGTGGTCCACTGCGCGACGGGCGAGGTATGGTGGGAGCGGACGTTTCCGCGCAACGCCATCGCCTGGACCGGAGAGGCGGAGCGCTACGTCCTTCTGATGCTGGACGGGCGCGACTTGTGGGTCTGCGACGCGATGACGGGGGCGCGCCTGGCGGTGCTTGCTGGCGGCGAGGGGGGGGCTGCCCCGGCACTGTCGGTCGGGCGGGTTGCGTGGAGGCCCGTCTGCGTAACCCGCCACGGCATCCTGGAGGAAAGCCAGTCCGGCAGCGGGAAGCGCAGCGTGGCCCTCCGGAAACTGCCCTCGGGCGATCTGGCGTGGCGCGCCGAACTGCCTGAAGGTCGCATCGCCGTCGCGCCGGAGGCCGATACGATCTGCGTCGCCGGTTCCGACTCGCTCCAGGTGCGCGACCTGGCTACGGGCGAGATCAAGGCCGTTCATGGCACGGGCGCCATGCGCGGCTACCTGGTGGATGCCCGCCTGGACCCGGTCAGCCGCGTCTTTTACATGCTTTCTTTCGACGGCGGGGGGGAAGGCGGCCCGAAGGCGACGCTCGCAAGCGTTGACCTGGCCAGCGGCCGCAAGCGCGACGTCGTCTCCATCGCCATGACGTCTTACCCGCAGTTGCTCCTGGACGCGGCGGTCCGCGGCGGCGACCTGCTGCCCTGCCTGGTGCGCGAAATGGTGAAGTCGCCCGACGGCAGGAGCACCACGTCAACCAACCTCTCAACCGTGTCGTTCGTCCGCAAGAGCGACGGCACGGTGGCCGCAGGGCTGGGCCTGCCGTCGGCACGCAGCGACGGAAAGTTTGAGAACCTCCGCAGCCTGTTCCTCCAGGACGGCACGCTTGTGCTGCTCGTGCAGGACGGCGTGCAGGTGTTCAGCCGGTCAGTAGAATGAAACGGCAAAACCGAAACCCGAAGCCCGAATCAAACAGCAACGGCGAAGCGCCGGCTGCCGTTTGCCGTTTGGCGTTTGGTTCGGGCTTCGGGTTTCCGGCTTCGGGTTTGCGCTGTCGGGCTTGGGGTTTTGCGGTTCGGGCCGCCTGCCATGCGGCCATGCTTGCGGCGCTGGCGTCGGCGGCGGTTGGCCCGCCCGCCCTGGGCGCAGAGGTTGCCGTACGGCCGGAGTTGATTACGCCGGAGGCCGAGCAAGCCATCCAGAAAGGCCTGGCGCACCTGGCTCGCACCCAGGCCCGCAACGGCTCCTGGCGGGCGCAGGGACCGATGGGCGTTTACCCGTGCGCGATGACGGCCCTTGCAGGGCTGGCCCTCATGGCGGGCGGCAACACCCCCAGCGAGGGCGAGTACGCCGAGAACGTCCGCCGCGCCGTCTATTACACCCTCAGTTGCGCCAACCGCACCGGCCTTATTACCGTGATGGCGGAAGAAGAGCGGCCCATGTACGGGCACGGGTTCTCGATGCTGTTCCTCGCCCAGGCCTACGGGGCCGAACAGGACGTGGACCTTCAGCGGAGAATCCATGACGTGCTCGCCCGGGCGGTCGCCCTGACGGCCAAGAGCCAGTCAGGCCAGGGCGGATGGTACTACACGCCCGACGCCAACACCGACGAGGGGTCGGTCACGGTCACGCAAATCCAGGCGCTCCGGGCGTGCCGGAACGCCGGCATCAAGGTCCCCAAGTCGACCATCGCGCGGGCATGCGAGTACATCGGCAAGTGCGCCGAGTCGGACGGCGGCATTTCGTACTCGGTGCAGGCCCGCGGGAGCCGGCCGCCCATCACGGCGGCGGCGGTTGCAGTCCTGTACAACGCGGGCCAGTACGAGAACCCCGTCGCGCTGCGCGCCCTGGAGTACACGAAGAAGCAGATACGCTCCGGGGGCGCCACGGCCTTCGGCGGCCACGGGTTCTACGGCCTCCTTTACGCCTCGGAGGCCATCTTCCTGACGAGCGCCGAGGAGTGGCGGGCGTTCTTCCCCAAGGCGCGAGACGACATCCTGCGCCGCCAGAACAAGGACGGCAGTTGGCCCGGCGACAGCGTCGGCGAGACCTACGGCACGGCCCTGGCCCTGGTCATCCTGCAACTGCCCTACCAGTACTTGCCCATCCTCCAGCGATAGAAGGAGGCTTTTGACGCATGGCTCCCGAAAACGAGGCCCCGGCGGACCCCCTGGCATCGGGCGACCTGGAAGAACTGGCACGCCTGCGCGAGGCCCACGCCCGCGTCAAGGCGGAACTGGCGCACGTAATCGTGGGCCAGGAGGAGGTCATAGACCAACTCCTCGTCGCCATCTTCTCCCAGGGCCACTGCATCCTGGAAGGCGTGCCGGGCCTGGCCAAGACGCTCATGGTGAGCACCCTGGCCGGCTGCCTGCACCTCTCGTTCCACCGCATCCAGTTTACGCCGGACCTGATGCCCTCCGACATCACCGGCACGGAGGTCATCCAGGAAGACAAGGCCACCGGCCACCGCCAGTTCAAGTTCCTACGCGGACCAGTCTTCGCCAACGTCATCCTGGCCGACGAGATCAACCGGACGCCCCCCAAGACGCAGGCCGCACTGCTGGAGGCGATGCAGGAGAAGCAGGTGACCATCGGCGGCGAGCGGCACACGCTGCCTGTCCCGTTCTTCGTGCTGGCGACGCAGAACCCCATCGAGCAGGAAGGGACGTACCCGCTGCCCGAGGCGCAGCAGGACCGCTTCATGTTCAAGTTGTTCGTGCGGTATCCGAGTTTCGATGAGGAGTACCGCATCGCCGAGACGACGACGGCCCTCTATTCGCCCGAGGTAAGCCAGGTGCTGGCGAGCGACCAGATCATCCGCCTCCAGGGGATCGTGCGGCGAGTGCCCGTTCCGCCGCATGCCATCCGCTACGCGCTTCGCCTGGTGCGGGCGACGCGCGTCAGCGAGGGGCCCGAGAACGTGCCGCCGTTCATCAAGGAATGGGTCACCTGGGGGGCCGGGCCGCGCGCGGCGCAGTACCTGCTGCTGGGCGGCAAGGCCCGCGCCGCCCTCGACGGCCGCACCTTCGTCACCACCGGCGACATCAAGGCGGTCGCCCACCCTGTGCTGCGGCACCGCATCATCACGAACTTCACCGCCGAGTCGGAGGGCGTTACGCCCGACCGCATCGTGGACCAGTTGATAAGCACCATCGCCGAGGCCGAGAGTCCCGAGACGCTCGCCGGCGAGGCCGCCAAGGCGTTTTCACCCCACGTAAGGCTACATAAGGCTTAGGATGCCAGCCGTGCCTGAGGCCGACGGACGCAATTTCCTGGACCCGAAGGTCCTGACGCGCATCGCGCGCCTGGAGGTCCGCGCCCGCACGGTCGTCGAGGGGTTCGTCAGCGGCCTGCACCGCAGCCCCTACCACGGCCTTAGCGTGGAGTTCGCCAGCCATCGCGAGTACGTCCCCGGCGACGAAACGAAGCACATCGACTGGAAGGTCTGGGCCCGCGCCGACCGCCTCTACGTCAAGCAGTACGAGGAAGAGACGAACCTGCGGGCGACGCTCCTTGTGGACGCCAGCCGCTCGATGCGCTACGGGGGCGCGGACGGCGGCATGTCGAAGTTCACGTACGCCTGCACGGTTGCGGCGTCGCTGGCGTACCTGCTGCACCTCCAGCAGGATGCCGTCGGCCTGGTGACGTTCGACACGGCCGTGCGGCGCAGCCTGCCGCCCAGTTCACATCCGAGCCACCTGAAACTCCTGCTGCACGAACTGGCCGGCACCGAGCCGGACAACCGCACCGACGTGGCCGAGGTCTTCCACCGCCTGGCCGAGGAGATCACCAGGCGCGGCCTGGTGGTGCTCGTCTCGGACTTGCTGCTGGACCTGGGCAGCCTGACGCGGGCCTTGCAGCACTTCCGCCACAAGCGGCACGAGGTCGTGGTCTTCCAGGTGCTCCACGAGGATGAACTTGTGTTTCCGTTCCAGGACAACACGATGTTCCGCGGGCTGGAAGTTGAGCAGCAGATACTGACCGAGCCGCGCGCCCTCCGGAAGGCCTACTTGGAGGCCCTCGATGGGTTCCTGGGGCGGGTGCGGCGCACCTGCGCGGACCTGGGCATCGACTATATGCTGATGAGCACGCACGACCCGCTGGACGCGGCGCTCGCCAGTTACCTGGCCTTCCGCCGCCGGAAGGCCCGGGCCGTGCTGAAGCGCTAAGCGCAGGCGCGTCACAATACGCCAGGCAGGACGACGCTCTTGTTCGACTGGTTCGGCATCGGGGCCGTAAACGGCGCGCTTCTCTGGGGCGCCCTGGGGGTGGCCTCGCCCATCCTGATTCACCTCCTGAGCAGGCGCAGGTTCCGCATCGTGGACTGGGCCCCGATGGAACTGCTGCTGGAGGCCGAGCGGCGGAACCGCCGCCGCATACGCCTGGAGCACCTGCTGCTCCTGGCGCTGCGGTGCCTGGCCGTCATCCTGGCGGCCGCCCTGGTGGCGCGGCTGTTTCTGGAGCGAAGTGGTCTTGCGGCCCGCGCTGCCGAGGCCGCCCGCATCGAGCGCATCGTCCTGCTGGATGATTCGCCCAGCATGGAGGCCGCCCTGGGCGTTCGCACCGTGTTCGATGAGGCCAAGAGCGGCCTGGCGGAGTTTGTCCGGCAGACCGCCCGCGAGCATCCCGGCGACACGCTGACGCTCCTTGTGACCTCCGAGGCCCACCGGCCGGTCCTGAACGGCCAGTACCTGGCCGGCTCTCCGCTTGAAGCAGTCATCCGGACGATCGAGGGCCTTGAACTCTCCGACAAGTCCGCTTCCTACGACTGCGCACTCGGGGCGATGGAGGAGATGCTCTCTTCGCCGCGCGGCAACCTGAACCGCGCCGTAACGATCATCACGGACCTGCGGCGGCGCGACTGGGCCGCCGCGGCGGATTCGCCACCTGGCGCGGCGGGTCTCCTGACCCGCCGCGCGAGCCCACCCGACGGGGCCGAAATCACAGGTTCCGGCGCGGTGGGTCAGGAGACCCACCGCGCAAAGCCGGTTGAATACACCGGGGCCGGCCCGCGCGAGGGCTCCCTCCCCGCCGGCCCGCTGGGCGTCCTCGCGCGCGTGGCCGAGAAGGCCGACGCCGTGGCCGTCGTCAACGTCGGCGGCCAGAAGGCCCCCAACCTTGCGGTGGTCGAGGTCGCCCTGCGCGAAAAGGCCCTCGTGGCAGGCGTTCCTTCGGCCTTCGAGGTCGTCATCGCCAACCACGGCGACGCGGCCTCAGGCGCCGTGCCCGTCGCACTGACCCTCGGCGATTCGGCGCCCCTGCGGGCCGAGGTGGACCGGGTGGAACCCGGCGGCCGCGCGGCCGTTGCGTTCACGCTCACCTTCAGCGAGGCCGGCCCTGCTGCCGTCCGCGCGGAGATCGGCGCCGACCTCGTTCCGCGCGACAACACGCGGTTCTTCGCTGCCGCCGTCCGGCCGGGCGTGCCGATTCTGCTGGTGGACGGCGAGCCCTCCAGCGAGTACGGCCAGACCGAGACGTTCTACCTGGAGCGTGCCCTTGACCCTCCCGGCCCCACGCCCAGCGGCAACGCCGTCCGGGTGGTCACCGAGAACCAGTTCGAGGAGATGCCGCTGGAGGGGTTCCAGGTGGTCTTTCTGGCCAACCTCTACCGCGTGACCGACGGCCGCGCTGCGGCCCTGCGGGAGTGGGTGCGGGCGGGCGGCGGCCTTGTCGTTTTCCTCGGCGACCAGATTGACGAGGCGATATATAACGAGAAACTGTATGCCGGCGGGGCGGGGCTTCTGCCCGTGCGCCTCCTCTCCCCCGCCGGAGACGAGGCCGAGCGGCGGTGGGTCAACCTGAACCCGGCGGCCGCCAACCACCCCGTCCTTCGCGTCTTCGAGGGGGCCGACAACCCGTTCCTCGCGCGCGTGAAGTTCTTCCGCTGGTGGCAGGCGGCCGTCCGACCGGAAGACACCGCCTCCGGCCGCACGCGCGTCCTGGCGGCCTGCACGGACGCCGACTCGTCGCCCGCCCTCGTCGAAAGCCGCTTCGGCGACGGCCGCGTCCTTTTCGTCGCCAGTTCCGCCGACGACGAGTGGAACAGTTGGCCCGCCGACCCCAGTTACCTGGTGACCGTCCTGGAGATGGCCCGGTACGTCGCGCGTTCGCCGGCCGACTCTGACTCGATCTCGGCCGGCCAGCCCATCCGCGTTGGCCTGGACCCGTCGCTCCACTCAAGCGCAGTCCAGGTGGAGCCCCCGCCGGGTGCGCCGGCCGTCGCGCTCCAGGCCGCGCCGGCCGACGACGGCGGCCGCCTGCGCGTGGAATATGAAGACACGGCCCGCAGAGGCTTCTATCGCCTCCGCCTCAAGCGCCACGACGGCGGCGAGGAGACGCGACTGTTTGCCGCCAACGTGGACCCTACCGAGGGCGACCTTGCGCCGGCCGACGTGGGCGAACTCCGCCGCACCATGGCTGGGACGAAGGTCGTCTTCCTGGAGGGCCGCGAGTACCTGGCCCACGGCCCCGCCGGCGCGAAGACCGAGGTGTGGCGGCCGGTGCTGATTGCGCTGGTCGCCGCCCTCTGTCTTGAGCAGGCCCTGGCCTGGTGGTTCGGCACGAGGCGCTGAGCAATGAACGAATCCTGGCTCAGGCTGCTCGGTTTCGACCCGTCCCGGATACCGCCGGGGGCGGGGACCGAGTTCATCTGGACCCACGCGCCCGCCTCGTGGGGCGTGTTCGTGGGCCTGGGCGTTCTGTCGGCCCTGGTGTACATGGCGCACCGGCTCTACCGGCGGGAGATGGCCACCTGCCCGCCGGGCGCGAAGGTCGCCCTGGCGGCCATCCGCATCGCGGTCCTGGTGCTCCTGGCGATTGTTTTTATGGGCCCGGCGCTGGCCGTGTCGATCAAACGCACGGTCGAGCCGTACGTCCTGCTCCTGCTGGACGACTCGCTCTCGATGGGCATCCAGGACCGGTACGACGGCGAGGCGGCGGCGCGGATTGCCTCGGTCACCGGCATGGACGCCGGAGCGCTTGAAGCGCGGGCGCCCACGCGGGCGGACCTTGTCGATGCGCTCCTCAGGCGCGACCAGGGCCGGTTCCTTCGGCAACTGAGGTCGCGCGGCCGCGTGCGGGTAATGACGTTCTCGGACCGCCTCAGGGTGCGCGAGGCGCTGGGCCTTGAGCCGCAGTCCGCCGAGGTCCAGGCCGGGGCCGAGGCGGCGGCCGAGGATCGCGGCCCGCCCGTTCCGCCTCTTGTGGCCGCCGGTGCGAGCACCGACTTGGCCCGCGCCATCCGCGAGTCGCTCGCCTTGCTCGCCGGAAGCCCCGTCGCGGCAATCGTCCTTGTGACCGACGGCCAGAACACGAGCGGTGCGGACCCGCTGGCGGCCGCCGAGTTCGCCGGCGCACAGCGCGTGCCCATCCTGGCGGTGGGCGTCGGCGACCCGCGCAGCCCGCAGAACCTGAAGGTGGCCGACGTTTGGGCCCCGGAGACCGCGTTCGTGGGCGACCCGCTCCTGGTCCAGGCCCGCATCCAGGCGGAGGGCCTCGGCTCGGCCGCCGCTGCCGTTGAACTCGTTGCCCGCGGCACGGGCGGGGCCCTGGTGGGGCGCCCCGGCGAGGCCGGCGGCGACGAGACCGTCCTGAATCGCAGGGATGTCGCCCTCGTCGGCGACTCGTTCCAGGCTGACGTGGCGCTGGAGCACACGCCGCGCGCCGCCGGACAGTTCATCTACACCGTCCGCGCCGCCGCACAGCAGGGCGAACTCATCGCGTCCGACAACGAGCGGTCCATCACCGTGCGGGTCGTCAGCGAGCAGGCGCGGGTGCTCCTGGTGGCCGGGTATCCGAGTTGGGAGTTCCAGTTGCTTCGCACCCTCCTCATCCGCGACAAGACCGTCAACGTCTCGTGCTGGCTCCAGTCGCTCGACGCCGACATGCGGCAGGACGGCGACACCGTCATCGAGCGGCTGCCTGAGAAGCCCGAAGACCTCTTCAAGTACGACGTGCTGATGCTGCTGGACCCGGACCCGTCGGAGTTCAACGAGGCGTGGATTGAGGCCATCCGCCGCTTCCTGGGCGACCACGCGGGGGGCCTTCTGTGGATGGCCGGGCCGAAGCACACCGTGCGGTTCCTTACGAACTACCGGACGCGCGACGTGCGCGACTTCTTGCCGGTGCGCCTCGGCGACTTCACCGAGGTTGACCTGCGGATGCTCTCCGAGCCGCAGACCCGCCCGTGGCGCATGCGCATCACCCCTGCGGGGGCCGACCACCCGCTCCTGGTGTTCGACAAAGACCCGCGCGCAAACTCCCTTCTGTGGGAAGCCGTCCCGGGCGTGTACTGGTCATTCCCCGCGATGGGCCCCAAGCCCGGGGCGGCGGCGCTCCTGGAGCACAGCGACCCGCGCCTGCGCATCAAGGACGAGTGGCGGCCGCTCCTGGCGGCCGGCCAGTATGGCCCCGGCCGGTCCATCTACGTGGGTTTCAACAGCACATGGCGCTGGCGGCGGATGGGCGAGCGGTACTTCGACCAGTTCTGGATACAGGCGGTCCGCTACCTGGTGGAGGGGCGCGTGATGGGCGCTGGGAAGCGCGGCCGCATCACCACCGACCGCGACGTCTATCCTGTGGGCAGCCGCGTGGCCGTGACGGCCGTCCTGTACGATGCCGCGTTCGAGCCGCTCTCATGCCCGTCGGTCCAGGCGGTGGTCCGCGGCGGGCCGGGATCCCCCCCAGTTGAGACGGAACTCAGGACGATCCTGGGCCGGCCCGGTCACTACGAGGGATCCGTCGTGGCGGCGCAACTGGGCGTCGGCGAGATCGAGATTACGCTGCCCGGCGAGGCCGGCGCGAAACCTATCCGCGTATCGAAGCAATTTACGGTCGAGACGCCGCGAGTCGAGTTCGCCGACCCTGCCTTGAACCGCGCGCTCTTGGGGACGATAGCCGAGCGCTCCGGCGGGCGGTACTTCGCCATCGACGAGGCCGGCGAGGTGGCCGCCGCTGTCCCCGACCGCAGCGAAACCGTCGTCGTCCGCGAGAAGCCGCGCGACTTGTGGGACACCAGCCGCCTGCTGGTGCTGCTGGTTGCGCTCCTGACGGTCGAGTGGGCGCTCAGGAAGCATTACCGGCTGATGTAGGCAGGTCATGACGACTCAAGCATTCACGAGCGGCGATGCGGCGGCGCCCATCCGGCGGAAACTGGCCGCCCTCCGGCGCGCCGTCCGTCTCTGGCTGTGCATCGACGGCCTGGCCGTGCTCGCCGTGGCGGCCGTCCTGCTGGCCGTCCTGAGCCTGGCCGTGGACCGCACCATGCGGATGGACGTGTCGCAGCGGGCGCTGAGTCTCGCCCTGGGCCTCGGCGTGCTGGGCTTCCTGGCGTACCGGCAACTGGTTCGTCCGCTCGCCCGCCGCCTGGACGACGAGGCGCTGGGCCTCATCGTCGAGTCCCGCTGCGCCCAACTCGGTCAGCGCCTTATCAGCGCTCTTGAGTTCTCGCGCCTGGCCGACCCGGAGGCGCTCGGCTGCTCGGCGGCCATGGTCCGGGCTAGCATAGACCAGGGCCTCCGGGCCGCCGCCGCCGTGGACATGCCAGGCACGCTCGACCGGCGGCGGCGCCGCCGCCGCCTGGCTGCGGGCTTGGCGGCTGCCGCCGTCTTCGCGGGCGCGTTCGCCCTGCTGCCCGGCACGATGCTCCTGTGGCTGGAGCGCAACATCCTCCTGGGCGACCGCGCCTGGCCCCAGGCCACGCACCTTGAGGTCCTGGATGCGGCAGACGGGGTGATCGTCTGCCCGCGCGGCGACGACCTGGCGGTGCGCGTCCGCGCGGACCCCGCGGGCGTCATCCCCTCGCTCGTGATGCTCGAGTATCGCCAGGACGGCGGCGCGGCGGGCGCCGAGCCGATGGCGCTCGTCGGCAGCGACCTCTTCAGCACAGTCTTTCGCAGCGTCCTGGCGCCGCTGCGCTTCCGCGCCTGGGGCGGCGACGCCGAGACCCCGTGGCACGACGTCCGCCTGGTCGAACGCCCGGCCATCGAGTCGCTCGACCTGGTCTCGACGCCGCCGCCGTACGTCGGCAAGGGTCCCCAGCCCCTGGCTGCCCAGGGCGGCGCCGGCCTCGTCCTCGCGGGCAGCACGGTGGAAGTCCGCGGCCGCGCGAGCAAGGACCTCCACCGGGCCGAGTTGGCCTTCGACAAGGGCCGCCCGGAAGACATCCAGTTGACGGGTCCCCGCGAGTTTCGCGCCGCCCTGGCCGGTGACCGCCTCCGGAGCGGCACGTACGCCGTCCAGGTGACCGACGCCGAGTCGCTCGCCATGCGCCGGCCCGCGTGCTTCGTCCTGCGGGTCGTGCCCGACGAGAAGCCGGTCGTGCGGGCGGCGCTGGTGGGCATCGGCGACCTCATCGCCCCGCGTGCGACCGTGCCGGTCCAGGCCCGGATGTCGGACGACTACGCCGTGGCGTCGGCCGACCTGGTGTACGCGGCCGCCGCCGAGGGCGCCAAGGAGCCCGTCCGCGCCCGCGCGCCGTTCGGCGAACGCAAAGATATCTACGGATATAAACAGGCGGCGGCCGTGCACCGGCTCCAGGTCGAGCCCCTGCGCCTCTCCGCCGGGTCGCACCTGGTGCTTCACGTCGAGGCCTGCGACAATGACGCGGTGTCCGGCCCGAAGGCGGGGGTGAGCGGCTCGTTCTCGCTCCGCGTGGTGACGGAGGGTGAACTTCAGGCCGACCTCCTCCGCCGCGAGCAGGAGAGCCGCATGGAGTTCGAGCGGCTCCTGCGGGACCAGCAGAAACTCCTTGAGAACTCCCGCGCCCTGGCCGCGGGGCTGCGGCAGGCGGGCGCCGCGGGCCTGGCCGCTCAGGACCGCGCGATGCTGGCGGCCTCGGAGAAGCAGCAGCGCCTGGTCGGCGGCCGGGCGCTGGCCATCGCCCAGGAGTTCGCCCGCATCATGGCGGAGGTCGAGAACAACCGCCTCGAAGAGGACATGCGCCCCGTCAGGGACCGCCTCCAGAACGGCATCATCGGGCCGCTGCACGAGGTGGGGCGCCGCGGCGTCCCGCAGGCGGCGGACCTGCTGGACGTGGCCCGCAAGTCGCTCCCCGACGCCGCGGCCGCCGCCGGGCCGCCGGCAGCCGGGAGCGGCGCGGACGCGGGCCGCCAGGGCGGCGCTCCCGCGGCCCTTGCCGCCCTTGCCGACGCCGCCGCCGAGCAAGAGCGCCTTGTAGCCGCCATGCGCGAGGTCCTCAAACATATGGTAAAATGGGAGGGATACCAGGAGGCCGTCAACCTCCTGCGCGACGTCTTGAAGGCCCAGAAAAACGTCAGCGACGAGACCTTCAAGGAGTACCAGCGCCGGATCCAGAAAATCTTTGAGCCGTGATGTCCCCGCGGCAGGGGGTGCACGATGAAACGCATCCGCATGGGCTTTATAGGGTTGATGCTGCTTCTGCCGGGCGCGGCGGTTCCGGGCGCGGCGGCGCCGGGGGTGGATCCCGCGCCCGCTGCCGGGCAGCCGCCCGCCTCGGGCGGCGGGGCCGCCGACTCGCCCCTCGGCATCCGGCAGGACGGCGTGCGCCAGATGACCGTGGAACTGGAGCAGAAATTCGCCCGCCTCGCGGAAATCCTCAAGGCGAGCGAGCCCGAGCAGGCCGCGCGCCTCCTCAAGGCGCTCCAGGAGTCGAAGGAAGCCCTGATTGAACGCCATATGTCCAAAATTGTCGGCCTCCTCGACAAGGGCGACCTCGACGGGGCACGCAAGGCCCAGGACAAGGTCATCGAGGACCTCATGCGCCTCGTCGCCGTCCTGATGGCCGACGAGCGGGACGAAATCCAGAAACGCATCGAGCAACTGGAGGCGTGGAAAAAGGAAATCGGCCGCCTCATCGAGAAAGAGCAGGCCGAAAAACGCGAGAGCGACAAGGTTGCCAACAAGGACGACGTCCTCGGCCGCCTCGAGGCCCGCATCAAGCAACTTGAGGCCCTCCTGCGCGAGCAGAAGGGCCTCCTTGCACGCACGGGCGCCGCCGGCAGCCGCGACCTCCAGGAACTCGGCCGCATCGCGTCGGCCCAGAAAGATGTGCGCGATGGAACAGAACGCCTGGCCGACGCCATCAGCCGCGATGCCGCCGGCCAGGCCGACGCTCCAGGCGCAAGCGCCCAACCGGGAGGCCGCGGCACGCCTCCCGTGCCAGGCGGCGGAGCGCAAGCCGCGGCCCAGGCCGGCGCTCAAGCGGCCCAGCAAGGTGCCCCGGCAGGCGGCCAGGGCGGCCAGCAGCCCGCAAGGCAGGGTGGCCAGCAGGAGGGAAGCGGACAGGCTGCCCAGCAGGGCGGTGGGCAGGCCGCAGGGCAGCCGGGTCAGCAGGGCGGCGGACAGGCAGGTCAGTCCGGCGGCGGCCAGGGCGGCTCCCAGGGCGGCGGCGAGCCGGGCCAGCGACCCCTCGCCCAGGCCGCTCAGAGCCAGCGGGCCGCCGAGGACAACCTCACCCGCGGCGCCCGGCGTGCCGCCGAGGGCGACCAGCGCGAGGCCGCCGCACGCATGCAGCAGGCCCTCGACGAACTCACCAGCGAGCGCGACCGCCTCGCCCGCCTCCCCCAAGATCACTTCCGTCGCCTCGCCGAGCGCCAGGACCAGATCGCCGGCGACACCGAGAAACTCGCCCGCAGCATGCAA
>Ga0194113_10006711_pt1 | contig 14580 bp, 10 predicted proteins | sample TA2MahC200mmetaG_FD_146193 | JGI IMG/M metagenome (GOLD analysis project Ga0194113, IMG submission 146193) | Freshwater microbial communities from Lake Tanganyika, Tanzania - TA2015017 Mahale Deep Cast 200m | ecosystem: Environmental > Aquatic > Freshwater > Lake | place: Tanzania: Lake... | reverse complement strand
GGCGGTCTGATCAATTCACCGACGGACGATTCGCGAAACCACGCGGCTTCCGCTCCGCGCACCACCGCCACCGGAATGCCCGACGACTTACCCATCACGAGTTCCGCGGCGCTCGCCAACTCATCGGCAACGGCCACCTCCGTCACTTGCATCACGCGACCGAGCGCGTCGGGTGTGCCGCGCAGGTCGACGACGGCAGCAATGCCCGCAACGCCGATTGCCACGTCGGTCAGCCCTTTGCGCCATGCCCGCCCGAACGTGTCGCTCACGATCACGCCCACCTCGACGCCGAGACGAGCCCGCACGATGTCGCGAATTCGTCGTGCCGAACGATCGGAGTCCTTGGGCAACAGCGCCGCTTGGCCGCGTTCAACGTTCGACAAATCCACACCACTGTTGGCGCACACGAAACCGTGTTCGGTTTCGGTGATGATGAGGTCGCCACGTCGGCGCACCACGCGCACGGCTTCGTCCTCCACCAACTGTTTGTGGCTGAGCGGGTCGTTGGCATCGATTGTGACGAGGCGCCCTTCTGCCTTGCTCACCACCTTTTGTGTCACCACCAGCACATCGCGATCACGCAGCGGGCCATTCGGCGCAGCGCGACACGCATCGACGATGATGTCGCCGAGCTGGTCACCCGGCTTCACCTCCGGAATGCCCGTCACGCCCCACGCCGTAAGTTTCGTCATCGGCGAACCAGACTCGTGACCGTCTCGGCCAGTGCGCGGGCGATGTCGTCGGATTTCATGACCGTGTCGGTGACGATACAGCGCATACCGAGCGCTTCAATCGCGGGCGCCAGTGAGGCATCAACGTTGTCGATGACGAGCGTTCCGCAAATGTCGGAGTACAACCGTGCGACTCCGAGCGCCGTTGCTTCCATGCCGAGTTCACGCAGCATGCGGTCGGCCGGGCCTTTCAGTGCTGCACCACCGATGATCGGCGATATCGCGACCACCGAGTTGCGTCGTGCCGCCAATGCCTCGTTCACGCCGCGCAACGCGCGCACAGGGCCGATTGAAACGATCGGGTTGGATGGTGCAATCAGGACCAACGAAGAATCGCTGAGCGAGTCGAGGTGCTGCACTTCGGCGGTTGATGCACCGTCAAATTCCACCTGCGCGATTGCAACGTCGTGGCGCAGCCGCACGAAGTATTCCTGAAACGAAACGACGTCACCGCGACGGTAGATGTGCCCGTCGGTCGTCTTTGCATCTTCTGCTAATTCGACCATTGTCGCCACACGATCGTTCGACATCGGCACAATCGCGAACTCGACGCCCCAGGCCTGGGCAATCTCGCGCGTTACCTCGCTTAGCGTCGCACCCTCGGATAGTCGTGCCGTGCGATAGAGATGCGTCGCCAGGTCGCGGTCACCCAAGTTGAACCAGTCGTTCGGTGCGCTCGCACGAGTGGGGCGCACCGCTGTGTAGCGCGGCAACGACTGCATCGCGGTCCAGGCTTCGTCACGCAAACCCCAACCGCGTACCGGGTCGATTGCATCGGCGAGCGTGTAGATGACGGTGTCGATGTCGGGCGAAACATACAAGCCGTTCACGACGGTGTCGTCGCCCGTGTTCACCAAGGCGGTCACGCGCGACTGCGGTGCGTGCAAGCGGAGCGCACGCAGAAACCGTGCCGCACCCACACCGCCAGCGACGACGACTACTTCATCGCTGCGTGCCACCTGATTGAGCGTACGAGTAGCCTTTACCCAATGCCACGCGCGCTCATCACGGGCATCACCGGTCAGGACGGTCAGCACCTGGCTGAATTTCTCCACGAAAAGGGCTACGAAGTGTTCGGTCTCATCAAGGGGCAGAACAATCCGAAGATTGAGCCGCTCTTGGCAGAGTTTCCCTACGTGCGGGTGGTGAGCGGCGACCTCACCGACTTCTCCAGCCTCGTTGCTGCACTGCGCACCGTGCAGCCCGACGAGATCTACAACCTCGGCGCGATTTCATTCGTCGCCATTTCATTCACGCAGGCAGAACTCACATCGAATGTCACCGGGCTCGGAGTGCTGCGCATGCTCGAGGCGATTCGTCTCGTCGGTGGCGAGAAGAGCAATCCGATTCGCTTCTATCAAGCGTCGTCGTCGGAGATGTACGGCAAGGTGCGCGAGATCCCCCAGAACGAACTGACGGCCTTTCACCCGCGCTCACCATATGGCGTGGCGAAGGTGTTCGGTCATCACATGACGGTGAACTACCGCGAGTCGTACGGACTGCACGCTTCGTCGGGCATTCTGTTCAACCACGAAGGGCCTCGCCGCGGCTACGAGTTCGTCACCCGCAAGATCAGCAGTTCCGTGGCTCGCATCAAACTTGGTATGCAAGACAAGTTATTGCTCGGCAACATGGCCGCCAAACGTGACTGGGGCTACGCCGGCGACTACGTCAAGGCGATGTGGCTCATGTTGCAACAAGAGGTGCCGGATGATTACGTCATCGCCACTGGTGAAACGCATGAAATCACGGAGTTCCTGCAGCTGGCGTTTGAGTGCGCCGGGCTCGGTGACTGGCACAAGTACGTCGGAGTCGACAAGCAGTACTTCCGCCCCGCGGAAGTTGATCTCCTCGTCGGCGATGCAACAAAGGCGGAAAAGACCCTCGGCTGGAAGCGGGAGGTCGACTTCCCGTCACTCGTGGAGATGATGGTGCGTCACGACCTCGACCTCGAAGCCAAACGCGCGAAGTAAACCCGCAAGCCCGCCGCAAACACGCCGAGCGCCACGACGGCGCTCGTAATGAGTGCTAGCTCGACTCGAAGGAAGAGATCGTCGCTCGACCATGCCGCGGTAGCCACGAACGTGATGAAACTGGCGACCCAGCCGAGCGCCACGAAGACATGCCCGGACATCGACAACACCGACTGTGCGCACGCCTGCGCCAACATGTAGACGGCACTGGCGAAGGCCAGCAACGTGATCGTGCGCCGATCGATGCCACCTTCGTACACCAGCTCCAGAACGAATGGTCCGGCGATGAACGCCCCGACAACACCGACCACCCCGACGCCGCCAACGAGCACGAAGAGGCGTCGCAACACGTCGCGAAACTCGCGCGAGTCACCAACCGCGGCAAGTTGCGTGAGCCGTGGCAACATCGCGGCCTGCACGGCCTGGAACAAGAACAGCGGCACGCGCGCGAGCAACACTGCGTTGGCGAACCGCGTGACGACTTCGGGTTCGCTGCCGTCACCGAGTAGGTCGACGGTGAGCGGCCCTGCGTTGATCAGCGCACCGGCACACAATGTGCCAAGCAGCAGCCAGCCAAGGTTCGGGGCGAGTTCGCCCCATGTGGCGGGTGTGCCATCGGTGCTGCGGAGTTGGCCAGCCCCGAGTGCCCCGAGCGCAATCGTCAGCGGCACCACCGCCACCATCACCGCGTACGGGCCGACATTGTCGATTCCGCCGACGAGAAATGCCCCGCAGGCGACGACACGCAATAGCCCATCGAGGGCAATCATCGTGCTGTAGGTGCGGAAACGCCCCAACCCCGAGCAGACACCGCGCGCGATATGGAACGGTGCGTAGCCGACGAGGGCAATGACGAGCGCAAGTGTGACGACTGTGGAACCTTCAAAGAGGTCGTTGGTAAATCTGTTGCGCAACAGCGCAACGACGATGATCAGCGCAACGGTGATTCCAGCCGCTACTGGTGCCACTTTGCGTACGACGGGTCGCACACCGTCCCCGAGCGCGCGACGGTGAGCGACGGCCCGACTTACTTCCTGCTCCAACGGCAGGAAGAACCCAGGCACGAGCGCGAACATCACGAACCACAGCGAGACGATGGGTTTGAAGCCGTCTTGTCCGAGCGCTTCTTGCCCGAGACGAAAGAACACATAGATCGAAAGCCCGCCGAGTAGCAGGCCAATGCCGATGGTGAGACTGCCCGATGGAAGGGGAGAGCGTTTCGCCGCCGCGAGGGGTGCCCCGCTGGTTGGTGAGCCTGAGAGCGGCTCGGGCGACACGACACCGCCGTCAGTGGAAGATCGGGCTACAAACAGCAAGCGAGCCGAGGCTACTCACCTCGACTCGCTTGCTCTTGCTGAATATTCGGAACGACGGCGTCGCTGATGATGACGACGGAATCGTCGGGCCGAGATTCTTACGCGGCGCTGGTGGCTGAATCCTTACGACGCTCGACCAACGCGCGCACCTTTGCGGTCGCTTCGTCAATCACGCGCTGCGCGGTGGCCTGTGCTTCGTCGCGAACGCGGGGTGCCGCTTCGTTGATGCGCTGTTGCACGCCGCTGAAACGCTCACGCAGGTCGTAACGACGGGCGTTCACGCGCTGGGTGGCGATCACACCGACACCGACGGCGACGTATGCGGCGTCTCGCGCCACCTTGACGGCCGGGGCAACGGTCTTGCGCGCCTGCTCGACCGGCAGACGACGAACGATGTTGTCGGCGGCGCCGCGCACATCGGCGGTCACCTTCTGCACGTTGAGTTTGCGCACGTCGAACGCCGTGAGGTCCAGAGTGCGAAGTGGGTTGGTGAACTTGATGGCTGGCATTGGGTGCTCCTTGTAGCTAGGCGGGCCAATTGACCCACGCGAAACGCTACGCCGTACTGCTAACTTTTGCAAGCACTACGCATGCGGCAGTATGTGGCATCCGTCATCAGTAGCATGAGCGGGTCGTGACGATTCCCACAGCGGAGCGCCCGACCGCCGCCCCTCCCGTCGTGGCGGTCATGGTCGTCCACGAGCCCGGTGACTGGTTCGCCGAGGTGCTGCGCGGCCTTGCCGAGCAGGACTATCCCGATATTCGTCTGGTTGCCCTCGTCACCAGCACCACGCCCCCCGGCGTGGCCGACCAGGTACGGTCGACCCACCCGGCAGCACTCGTGCGCACGGTGGAGGGCAACCCGGGGTTCGGTCCGGTCGCGAACCAGGCCCTGTCGTTGGTCGATGGCCGCGACGGCTTCTTCCTCATCCTGCACGACGACGTGGCACTGCGCCCCGATGCCATCAGCCAGCTGGTGGACGAGGCATTTCGCTCGAATGCGGCGGTCGTCGGCCCCAAGTTGGTGGAGTGGGATGCGCCGGATGTGTTGCAGCACGTCGGTCTCGACTGCGATCGCGCCGGGCAACTGGTGGATGTCGTCGACCCCGGTGAGCGCGATCAGGAGCAACACGATGCCGTGCGCGATGTCTTTGCGTTGCCGTCGGCGTGTTTGTTGGTGCGCAACGATGTTTGGCGCGAGGTGGCTGGTTTTGCCCCGAACATCCCGTTCCTGGGGGAGGAACTCGACTTCTGCTGGCGTGTGCACCTGCTCGGAGCACGCGTGGTGGTGAATCCGGCCGCAGTCGTGCGTCATCGCGATGGCTTCCATACCCGTGGCACGTTGCTGCATGCCACGACCCGACGCGAACGTCATCGCGTGCGCACGGCGATGATCTGTGCACCTCTCGCGCAACTGCCACTGGTGGTGGTGCGGCTACTCATCGGGTCGCTGGTCGAGTTCGTGGTCGGTGTGTTTGCGGGGCGTGCCCAAGAGGCGTTTGCCAGCCTGCGCGCCGTCGTGGCACTCGTCGTTGATGCTCCGCTCATCGTCGAGCGACGGCGTGCGATTCGCCCCTTGCGCCGCGTTCCGGCTCGTGAAGTGACGAGCCTGCAGCTTCGTTCGAGCGCGCGCATCGCCGCATTTGCCCGTCATCGTCGCGCCCTGCGCGAACAACACACGTCCGAGGTACCGACGATTGGTGCGCCATCGGTACCCGTTGCTCGCACGACCACGTTCGTCGGGCTCGTCACCATCGCGTTCGTGGTGGTGGCAAATCGTGGGTTCATCTGGGGCGGGCTGAGCGGCGTCGGTCAGACCATGCCACTAATGCCTCACGACTCCTCGCCCATCGATGTGGCGCGGGCCTATCTCAGTGGTTGGTCACCGAATTGGTTTGGCGCAACGAGTGCCGCGCCGACATTGCTCGGGGCTCTCAGCGTGCTCGGCGCGATCTTTCTCGGCAATTGGGCAGCACTCTTGACGGCCATCGTCGTCGGGGCATTTTTCGTCGGCGCGGTCGGTGCATGGCGGCTGTGCGGTGCCATCGGCGATGCGCGCGTGCGAATGTTCGGTGCGCTTGTGTATCTCGCGTTGCCAGTCGGTGTGCTCGCGGCTCGCGACGGCCGTCGCGACGCGCTGATCTTGTGGGCACTGTTGCCGTGGATGCTCGACTTTGCCCGTCGAGTTGCAGGATTGCTGCGAGACGAGCGCGATGTTGCGCGGGAAACCTCGGTGCGAGCCGCCGGTAGTCGTCGCGCCCAGTTGCTGGCCTCACTGCTGTTGCTTATTGCGATCGCTTCCACGTTCTCGCCCGCGACACTGATGGTCGTCGCATTCGTAGCCGTGCTACTCGGTATCGCGGCATTGCTCACGGCGACGCCATGGCGCGCCTCGGCATGGCTCGTTGCATCATTGTTGGCTGGCGTCGTCGGGGCGGCCGTGCTGCACCTGCCGTGGTCGGTGAGTTTCGTCGGCACTGGGTGGTGGACGCAATTGATTGGTGCTGGTCACCCGCTGACGAATGCGTCGCTACTGGATGTCGCCTCGTTCGGGCTGGGCAACGTGGTGTGGCGATGGGTCGTGGTCGCCGCGTACGTGCCTGTCGTGGTGGTCGCCGTGTTGTCGCGTGGTGCGCGCGCCGCGTGGCCGACGCGTGCCGCGCTCCTAACGGCTGCGCCTCTGTTGATTCGCTTCGCTCACGAACGCGGTGTGATCAGCATCCGCATGCCCGAACCGTTGATGTTGGCAGCGGTGTCATCACTCGGCATCACGTTGGCGGCTGCCGTTGTGTTCTCCGACTTTCTCGGTGGCCGACAACGGGCGCTCACGTGGCGGCAGTTGTTCTCGGTTGTCTCTACAGCGTGCATCGTCGCGGCGTGTGCCCCCGTGGTCGTGGCGGGTGCCAGTGGCAGCTGGTCGCAGCCACCCGACACGCTCGGGCGTCTGGCGGCGCAACTTCCGACTGATGCAGCGATCTCCAACGGTGCCGCCATCACCGCCGACGCCACCACAACGGGCGGTGACTACGCCACGTTGTACATCGGCGATCCGCGACTCATCCATGCCGGTGCAACCACGAGCTCGTCAAACGTCGCATACGCCATCGTGCGCGACGGGGGACTCACCGGGCTCGACACGTTGCCACCCGCCGAGAGTTCACTCACCAAGGCACTTCATCGTGCGGTGGATGTGCTCGTCACCGGCGAGTCGTTGCGTGCGGGTCGCTTGCTTGCGCCGCTCGCCGTGCGCTTCGTTGTGGTGCCGCTGCGCGACTCGACGCAGTACGCATCACGTCCACTCGCCGCCGGCAACATCGGTGATGGTGTGGTGGCACGTATCGCTGATCAACTCGATTTTCGTCGTGTCTACACGGCAACCGACCTCGTCATCTTCGAGAACATGGCCGCCCTCCCGACGGTGGCGGTGTTGGACGAGCGCTCCGCCGTCGCCAGCCAACAAGCCACCGAAGCCAGCCTGCTCGCCGAACCACTGACGAGTCGCGGGGCCCTGCTCTCGGGTTTGGTGCCGCACCGCGCCAATGTCGGTGCATTGTCGGCGGGGACCGTGCATCTGGCCGTTCCGTTCTCCGATCGCTGGACGCTGCGCGTCGACGGCGCGCGTATCGCGCCACGCGTGGCGTTCGGTGCGACCACGGCGTTCGATGCCCCGGTTGCCGGGAGAGCGGAACTACGACTGCGCGCCGGTTTGTCGCATCGCGTGCTCATTGCCATGCAGGTGCTGCTGTGGGTGTTCGTCCTGGCAATCACCTTCAATCCGAGTCGGTTCCGTGGGCGTGTGCGCGCAGCGCGCGAAGTGGTGGAAGTTTCTCTGCGCAGTGACGATCAGCGCGTCGGGGTGGCGTGATGGCTCAGTCGCGCAGCGCATCCGGCGGAGCGGTCAACGTGTTCCGGCGCCTCGTCATGATTTCGATCGTTATAGCTACAGCGGGCGCGCTTGTGGCGCTCGCGCGACGCACGACGAGCGCGCTCGAGTCTGTGGTCACCGAACGACCGGTCGTGCCGGAGTTTCGCGCGACCGCCAAGGCATCCACGTGGTTCTGCCCGGGCGTTCCCGGCACCGACGACTCAATCAGCGGGTTGCTCGTCATCTCCAACGGCAATGAGTCGCCCGTCGGTGGCACCATCACCCGATTTGCGTTGGATGGCGCCGCACGGCGTCAACGCTTCGCAGTGCCGGCGCGTTCGACGTTGGAGATCGACGCCGTAATCGGCACGCAGTCGCAGTTCGTGTCGGCGCTCGTCGAATCGCAGGGTGCTGCAATTGCCGTAGAACAACGCACCGTGCACCGCGCGGGTAACGCGCTGGCAGCGTGTGCCTCGTCGCCCTCGGATGAGTGGTATCTCGCCGACGGCTTCACCGGCGCCGACAGCGTCGAGCAGGTGGTGGTGACGAACCCGTCACTCGACTCGGCGATTCTTGATGTCTCGTTCGTGACTGCGATCGGCGAACGTGCGCCACAGTCGCTGAAGGGAGTCGTCATCCCGCCCGAGTCCGTGCGCGTGTTCGACATGGCGTCACTCGATGCGCGCAACGAAGCGACGATCGCCGTCATCGTCAAGGCCACGGTTGGTCGCGTGGTGGTCGGACGTTCGCAGCACTACTTGGGTCGCGGTCGACTTGGCTACACCATGGCTCTGGCCGCATCAGGCGTGAGCGACCGCTGGTATTTCGCCGACGGCGAGAAAGCGGCGAACGTGAATGAAGAGTTCGTCATCTTCAATCCGCTGATCAATGACCAGCAACTCACGTTCATCGTCGCCGGTGACGACGGAGTCGCGCTCGAGCCACTCGTCGTGACGGCACCAGCCAAGCGCGTTACCAAGTTTGCTCCCACTTCACTCGGCACACTCGCAGTTGGTCGTTACTCGGCAGTCGTCACGGCAACTTCGGCGAACGCTGCAACGGCAGTCGGTGTCGTCATTGAACGGATCACGACGCGCCAGGCGGAGAAGTCCACCGCGAGCGCGGTGCTGCTCGGCGTGCCGAGACCCTCGCGCACGTGGCTTGCGCCGGCGGGTACCGCGGCCGATGTCGCCGATTCGCTGCGTATCTTCAACCCTGGTTCGCTGCCGGCAACGTTTGCCGTCACCTATCTCGGCCCGGCTGGTGATGTTGCAGTGTCGGGCTACGACCAAGTCATGCTGCAGCCCGGTGCCGGTGTCAGCATCACGCTTTCTGGTCAGGCCGCCACGACCGCAGTTTCCGTAACGTCAACCGAGCCGGTGGTCGTGCAGCGCAGCGTGTCGCGGGGCGCCAAGCAACCAATCAACGGTTCTGCACCACTCATCGCGGTGAGCGATGCCTGCGCGCCGACTGGTGCGTGCTGACGTGCAAGAGCTCTGGTGGCGAATCGCAATCGTGTCGGTGGTGGTGCTGGTTGCTGCGGTGGTGACGATTCGGCGGCGCAATGCACGACAAGCGCCGACACAGCCGCGCGGTTCAGTGCCGAGCCAACTCGATCGATCGGACTTCAGCGCCCCACAAACACCGTGGTTGGTGGTGGCGTTCACCTCATCCACGTGCGCAACGTGCGGCGATGTGTTGCGTAAAGCTTCGGTGTTGGCGAGCAAAGAGGTCGCCGTGCAAGAAGCGGAGTACTCACGCGACCGTGCGTTGCACGACCGCTATCACATCGATGCCGTGCCGGCGCTCGTGATTGCCGATTCACTCGGCGTGGTTCGCTTCGGACACCTCGGGCCGCTCAGTGCCACGGACTTGTGGGCGGCGATGGCCCGTTGCCGCGACCCGCAACTACCGGTCACCGAATGTGCTGCGCCGACCACCGAGTCGCCCACCGCGCCAACGAACGAGTCGCCGCACAGTTCGTAGAGATAGTTGTTCGAAACAGTTCGTCGAGTTAGTTCCGCTCGCCCTCGGCGCGGCGGTCGGGCGTCGCATCGCCCGGCTTCTCGGGTGAGCGCTCCTTGATCGTTGGCGCGCCGAGTCCTTCTTGAATGAGTCGCGCCACAGCCGCACCATCGATGGTCTCAGCCTCGAGCAACGCCTCGGCGACGAGGTCGAGGCCGCGGCGATGCTTCAGCAGGGTGGTGCGCGCCCGCTCTTCTTGCTCGCGCAGGATGCGGGCAACTTCTTCGTCGATCTTCTTCGCCGTCTCGTCGCTGTACTCGCGCCCGGAGGTCATGAGGTCTTCGCCGAGGAAGACCTGCTGCTGACTCGTCCACGCCATCGGCCCGATGGTGTCACTCATGCCCCATTCGCGCACCATGCGTCGCGCGATCGATGTCGCCTGCTCGAGGTCGTTGGCCGCCCCGCTGTTCAGGCTGCCGAACACGATCGACTCCGCGACGCGTCCACCCATCGCCTTACAAATCATGTCGAGGAAGTACTCGCGCGAGTAGGTGTGTCGCTCCTCGGGCAGGCTCCACGTCACGCCGAGTGCCATGCCGCGCGGCAGGATCGTCACTTTGTGCAACGGGTCGCTGTTCGGCAACACGGTGGAAAGCACCGCGTGCCCGCCCTCGTGATACGCCACGGCGCGCTTTTCTTCGGCATTGAGGGCGAGGCTCTCGCGTCGCGCACCCATCACCACTCGGTCGCGCGCGTTCTCGAAGTCGATGCGTTCGATTTCCGTCGAGCCGCGACGCACGGCGATGAGTGCCGCCTCGTTCACGAGATTCGCGAGATCGGCACCGCTCATGCCGGGCGTGGCCTTCGACATCGTTTCCAAGTCGACATCGGCGCCCATGCGCTTGCCGGCGGAGTGCACCTTCAGGATGGCGAGTCGCTCTTCAGCCTCCGGCAACGGCACGATGATTTGCCGGTCGAACCGACCGGGGCGCAGCAGTGCGGCGTCGAGGATGTCGGGGCGGTTCGTCGCGGCCATCACCACGACGCCTTCTGAGGTTTCGAAACCGTCCATCTCCGAGAGCATCTGGTTGAGCGTCTGTTCGCGCTCGTCGTGCCCACCACCGAGACCTGCACCACGTTTGCGTCCGATCGAGTCGATTTCGTCGACGAAGATGATGGCGCGACCCATCTTGCGCGCCTGCTGGAAGAGGTCGCGCACGCGCGATGCACCCACACCGACGAACATCTCCATGAAGTCCGAACCGGTGACCGAGAGAAATCCGACACCGGCCTCGCCAGCGACTGCACGCGCAAACAACGTCTTGCCGGTGCCTGGCGGGCCGACGAGCAGCACACCCTTCGGCACGCGCGCACCAATCTCCTTGAAGCGCTCCGGCATTCTCAAGAAGTCGACGACTTCGCGAATCTCCTGCTTCACACCTTCGTACCCCGCGACATCGGCGAACGTGGTGGACGGCTTGTCGGCTTGGTAGGGCTTGGCACGGCTGCGGCCAATCGACATGATGTTGCCGGCCTGACCCATCGCGCGGCGCTGCATCCAAATGAAGAATCCCATGATGAGCAAGAACGGCAGGAAAATCGGAATCAGGTTCGTGAAGAAGTTGCCCGTCGGTGTCGAGTAGTCGTAGTCGACGCCTTTGGTTTTCAGCAATTGCTCGTCGGCATCGGACAGCGAAATCGATCCGGTGGTGACGAACTCGCGACCATCAGTCAGCGTGCCCGAGATTTGGTTGTTGAGATTGTTGATCGTCACGGCGCGCACGTCGCCACCTTCGACCAATTCCAGGAACTCGGTGTAAGTGAATCGTGCCCGCTCGGGTGTCGGCATGAGGCGCGGACCAACGAGCAACAGTGCCGCGACAGCAACCAGTGCCCACACGGCCCATCGCGGCATCCCTTGACGCTCACCGTCGCCCGACGAGCCGCGCAGTTTGTCGCGCGAGAACTTCGGTCGTCGTGACGGTGGTGGTGGAGGCGGGGGAGGGAGGTTCGCCATGTCGTCATGCTAAGGCGGGTCGCACGACGGAAATCCACCGCTCGTCGGCACAAAATCGGTACTTTGGTCACATGCGTCGTCGTTGTTCACGCGCGTGTTGCAGCGACACGGCGACCATGACGCTCACGTATCAATACGCCACGGCGACGGTGTGGATCGACGACCTCTCCGACTCGGTCGACCCGCATGCCTACGACTTGTGCGAGCGTCACGGGCAGCGTTTCGTCACGCCGAGTGGATGGCGGTTGGAAGACCGTCGCCACCGCTTCCGCGTGGTGTTGCCCAGCCAGCTCGCCGGCTGAGCGCCGTGTCGAAGCCCACCTGGGATCCGCCGTTCGGCGAACGCCCCTACGGCGAACGGATCTTTGCCCACGAGGTGCCGCATGCAGCGACGCCGCGTGCGCGGTACACCTTCGGCTGGATCATCGGTGGCTGGATTGCGGCGTACGCGCTCGCAACCGTGTTGCAGTTGTTGCTGATCACGCTCTTTGATGTCTCACAAGACGTCGCCGCGCAACCCGACTGGTTCCTGCTCGCCGGCGCTCTCTGTTTGTGGGTACCACAACTGGCATTACTCTTTCTGTTTGCCAAGCGCGCCGGTACTGGCTCGTTCGTGCGCGACCATCGCCTACAGTTCCGCCTCGTTGACCTGTGGGGTGTGCCGATCGGCGTGTTGTCGCAGGTGTTGCTCGTGGGATTGGTGACGTGGCCGTTCCGGGAGTGGTTCCCCGACACGTTCGACCCGGCCAAGGTGGAGGATCGTGCCCGCTCGCTCTACGACTCCGCGCAAGGCCCGTGGCTCATCGTGCTCGGATTCATCGTCGTGCTCGGTGCACCCTTCGTGGAAGAGCTGGTGTACCGCGGTTTCATCCAGACCGGACTCCAGAGTCGCATCAACGACATTGCGGCACTGCTCGCCACCGCAATGCTGTTCGCCGGCATCCATGGTCGGGTGGCGGAACTGCCCGGACTCTTTACGTTTGCGCTGATTTTGGGCGTCACGCTGCAGATGACGAGGCGGCTTGGCATGCCGATCCTCGCGCACCTAGCGTTCAACGCGACGGGTCTGGCGTTTCTCGCCCTGACCTGAACCCGACCCGAGACCCGACCACGCCATGACGACGCCGACCCGCGACACCCAGGGCGCTGACACCGACTCCAACGGCACCCACATCGCCAGCACCGACACCGACGCTCGTCGCGTCGTGTCGCCGCGCGACCTCGTCTACTTGGAGCGCCGTACCCAACTCGCCCTCGCGGCCGGTGTCATCATCTTCACGACCCTGATGGTGTTTCTCACGCTGCAGCCGGCGCTCATCTTCCGCAACAACACACCGACCGGCGGCGATATGGGAGCCCACGTCTACGGCCCGGCGTATCTGCGCGACCATCTGCTCACGTCGTTGCGCCTCAGCGGGTGGAGCAACGACTGGTATTCGGGTCTGCCGATCTATCGCTTCTACATGGTGCTGCCGGCGCTCTTCATCGTGGCGCTCGACGTGGTGTTGCCGTACGGCATCGCGCTGAAGCTCGTCGCAGTTGTTGGTCTACTCGCGCTACCGCTGTGCACGTGGCTGTTCGCGCGACTTGCCCGACTCGCATTCCCGATTCCCGAACTGCTCGTCGTCGCCAGCACGATCTTTCTCTTCGACGAAAGTTTCACGATCTACGGCGGCAACATCGCCTCGACGATGGCCGGCGAGTTCTCGTTCTCCATCGCGCTCGCCTTCACCATCCTCGGGTTCGGTGTCTTCATTCGTGCGTTGGAGACCAACTCGTTGCGCATCGCATCCACCGTGTTGCTCGCCCTCGCTGCGCTGAGCCACGGCATCGTGCTGCTCTTTGCATTCCTCGGATACGTACTGATTCTGGCGATGTATCGCGACGCAGCGAAGTGGAAGTTCGGGCTGCCGGTCATCGGCACGGCCGTGTTGTTGTCGGCCTTCTGGGTGGTGCCGTTCGTGTTGAACCACTCCTACATGACCGACATGAAGTACGAGCCGCAACCAACCGGCTACGGCGAATCGTTCATCGACATGTTCTTCCCGTTGCACACGGTGTTCGACGTGATCGTGACCGGCTTTGCAGTCATCGGGTTTCTCTCCGCACTGTGGCGGCGCAACAACATCGCGTCGTGGATGGGCATTTACGGCGTCGTGCTCGCCATTGGCGTGTTCGTCGCGCGCGAGAGTCTGCCGATCATCGGGCTGTTGTGGAACCCGCGCATCCTGCCGTTCTTCTACCTCCTGCGTTACATGCTGATGATGGTCGGCATCTACGAGGTGGTCATCGCGTTCGCCCGTTTTGTGAGCCTCGAGCATGCCGCCTCACGAGTCGCCAAGACCGGTGAAGAACAAACACTGGCACCGTCGCCGCGTGGTCGCCTGAACTTCAATGTCACCATCGCGTTGGTCGTTTCACTCATCAGCCTGAGCGTGATCGGGTTCCGATTCCAGGAGTTGCCGTTCGCCACGATCCGCACCGCGGCCGACGGTAGTGAGCGATACGGCATCGGGCCGTTCAGCGTGCCGCGATCGAACGACGGCTTCGTCGATGGCTGGGCGCGCTGGAACTTCACCGGCTACGAGGGCAAGAACGCCTACGGCGAATATCGCGCGCTTGTCGAGACGATGAAGCAGATCGGCGAAGACCCGCGCTTTGGTTGCGGTCGGGCGCTGTGGGAGAACAACGGTGAGACCAACAAGTACGGCAC
>Ga0194113_10006710_pt1 | contig 14587 bp, 5 predicted proteins | sample TA2MahC200mmetaG_FD_146193 | JGI IMG/M metagenome (GOLD analysis project Ga0194113, IMG submission 146193) | Freshwater microbial communities from Lake Tanganyika, Tanzania - TA2015017 Mahale Deep Cast 200m | ecosystem: Environmental > Aquatic > Freshwater > Lake | place: Tanzania: Lake... | reverse complement strand
AAGGCCGGCGTATAGGTGCGCCAGAGGCGGCTGAAGTCGTGGATGCGGCAGTTCTCGACGAAGTGCCCGCCGTGGGTCAGCGTCCGGCGGTCGCCGCCCTTCACCGAAGTCCCGTTGCGGCCGAGCGTGTTCAGGTCGCAGCTCAGCACGCCGTGGTTCGTGCCGCCGTCGATGGTGACCGCCGTTCCGCCGATCTGCCGGATTGTGCAGCCCTCGACGAGACAGCGCTCGCCGCCCTTGATGATGACGCCGTCGCTCCGGCCGAAGTCGAAGGTGAGCCCCTCGATCGTCACCCATGAGACCTCGGCCATCGTCACGAAGGGCACGCTCAGCATCGACAGCCGCACGTCGGCCTTCGCAGGATCGTACGGCGGGAGGAAGTAGAGCACATGGCTCTCGCGGTCCAGGTACCACTCGCCGGGCTGGTCGATCTCCTCGAGCAGGTTGAAGACGTAGTATGGCGCGTCCTGGACGATCTCGCCGTAGCCCGTTTGTAGCCCCGTCCTGATCTGACGCGTCTGAGTGTCGATGGACGCCACGGGCACCGCGTCATCCGCCCACAGCCAGCGGAAGTAGCCGTAGACCCAAGGGGCCTTCGCCTGCCCCCACCGGTCGGGCCGGTCGCCGTCGTACTCGAAGGTGCTCTTCGGGTCCAGGACCTTGCCCGTCTTCACGAAGCCCTCGTTCGGCCAGCGCGCGGGCGTCATCGGCTTCCCGTCGAAGTACAGCTCGACGACCGGGTACCCGGGCCGACTCATGCCGACGGGCTGGACTTCGCCGAGGTCGGTGATGCCCTGCGCTCCGAGATCGACCTGCATCACCTTCCCGCGCGCCTCCTCCGGCAGGCGAGCGAGGATCGCGGCGTCGGTCACCGGCGTGAAGCCCTCGACCTTGGCGCCGCCCGTGAAGGTGACGCTGCCGGGCCTCTCGGCGCGGTAGACGATGGGCGACTGCTCGGTGCCCGAGTCCCCGGCCTCCAGCGCCAGCGTCTCGGTGGCCGCGTAGTCACCCGGCCGGACGGTCACCGCGACGCCTCCGTTCGGCAGGCCGGCAGCCTTCAGCGCGCGGATCGCATCCCTCGCACCGCTGAGCGTGGCGAGCGGCCTGTCCTTGGTGCCGGCGTTCGCGTCCGACCCATCCGGCGCAACGTACAGCTCCACGCCGGGCTTCGGACGCTTTGGCAACTGCACGCGCGACCACGCGGGATCACGCGCGAGTTGGCCGGCCTTCAGACGCGCGATCTCGCGCAGGCATTCTTCCGCCTCCCACACGTGCGACGGCGGCACGCCGTCGAGGTCCTTCACCAGCCCGTAGGCCGAGGTCGCCTTCGCCCAGTTCTTCTGCTGCACGTAACTCCGCGCGAGGCAGAGCTGGGCGAGGCTGCGGAACTGCGGCGGTGCGTCGGCGACGCCCATCACCGCGGCGTACTGCTTGCGCGCGCCCTCGAAGTCGCCCGCCTGGGCCGCCAGGTGACCGGCCTGCAGGATCACATCCAGCTTCTCGCGCGGCGGAAGGTCCGCCATGCTCAGCACCTCCTGGAACTGCTGCTCGGCCTGTTCCCGCTTGCCGTCACGCGCGTACCGGCGCGCCAGGTTCAGGCGCAGGTTGGCGACCTCCCTGGGCGACATCTCGGCGGCCTTCGCCAGCAGCGTCTCATACAAGCTCGCCGGCGCGTCTGACGTGGCGACTGCCAGTTGCCGCAGGGGCGCTAGCGCCAGCGACCGCAGCCCCTCGGGCACGCCCGGTGCGTCCATCACGGGAGTCAACGCCGTCAGCGCGTCGCTCGTCCTCTGTTGAGCCAGCAGCGCCTGGCCGAGTCGCACGCGCGCCAGAGCGACGAACTCGGGCGCGAGACCGGTCAGCTTCGCCAGAGCCGCGAACTCCGTCGCCGCCGTCGCGCTGTCACCGCCATCCAGGGCCTTACTGCCCCTGGCGAAGCGCGCGGCAAGCGCATCGCTCAGCGGCGCACCGACGTAGGCGTGGCGCAGGATGTCGGTGGGGGAGAGCGCGCGCTTGTAGATCGCGACCTCGTCCACATCCAGCACGCACGAGCCCCAGCCATACCCCGCGAACCCAATGCGGAACTGCGCACCGGGCTTCGGCGGCGTGTAGTCACCCGTGTAGTCACCTCTCGCCATGCGCAGCCCATCGAGGTAGAGGGCCGTCTGCTTGCCGTCCCACAGAGCGACGAGGTGATGCCAGACGCGGTCCGGCACCGGCTGCGTGCGAATGGCGAAGGCGTTCACGGGCGCGGGCCGACCCATCTCGAACATGGTCGGCCGGTCGGGGTAGCTCATCGTGATGCGCCATCCATCCCAGAAGCCGATGCCGACCGAGAGCAGCGTGCCCGTCTGTGTGGGCGTATCGCCCGGTACGGTGCCCGGCCCGTTGACGCGCACCCACGCCTCGACCGTGAACTGCCGGTCGGTCACATCGAACGCGGGCGCGGCGAGGAACGCGCGGTCCAGGCGGACGGCCTGCTTCTCGGGCCAGCGCCCCTCGATCTTCTGCGCCGGCTCGTCCGGCTGCCGCGCCAGCGCGCGTGTCAGGGGCGCCTCGTCCGCAACGAGGTTCGGGATGAGGTCCCCCGCATCCCCCGTGCCCTTCTCGAAGGTGTAGTAGCGGAGCAGCGTCGGGTCCTTCAGCAGCGCATCGCGATGTGCGACCCACGCTGCGTAGGTCCCCTCCGCAGAGGCGATGGTCGCGAGCAACATGAGCACCACGCAGACGGGCGCGGCAATCGCTCTGGCAGACATGGCGAGAAGTCCCTCCGGTCGGTGGTGTGCGTGGGTCACCTGAAGGGTGCGCGATACGCACAGCATTGGGCGTGATGAATCACGCCCCTACACTTGGGCACGATGAATCGTGCCCCTACATGACGGCGATCTACCGCCGCTATTCACGTAGGGGCGCGATTCATCGCGCCCCATTGTGTAGGGGCGCCATTCATGGCGCCCGCCTACGCTTCCATTCACGCTCTCCGAGTGAGAGCGTAGCGCTCCCCCGCTTGCGTCGCGAAGGAGTAGATCCCCTCCACGGGGCCCTCGATGGGCACGGCATTCCCCTTCGTGTCGCGGACGGCGAGGCCGCCCTCCCACGGTGAGTAGAGCCGACACGGGCCGCCCTTCTCGCTGAGGATCGAGAGGGAGGTCACCACGCCGTCCTTCATGGAAGCGCTGACGAGGAAGGCGCCCTCGGCGCGGAAGGTGGTGAAGCTCGCGGGCACCTCCTTCGGCCAGCAGGGGAAGATGCGCAGCACGCCACCGTAGCTCTGCAGCATCATCTCCTGCAGGGGCGCGCAGATGCCCAGCGTCTCGGTCCACGCGCCGGCGTGGCCATAGTCCGCGACGCTCATCGCCCAGATGAGGCCGTTGGGATGACGCCAGCGCTCGACGAGGCGCTTCATGCCGAGATAGGCGCGGTCCGGCTCGATGACACCCGCGCGTAGCTGCGCCATCGCGCCGACCGGGTACTGGCCCGCATACCAGGTGCACAGGCCATCGGTCAGCGGCGGCCAGGGCTCCCCGCCGCTCTCGGACAGCCGCCGGTACGGCCGCCCCCATCCAAGCTCAGGGGCGCTCGCCTCGGCGAAGAGCTTCTCGAGTCCCTCGAGCTTCGTCGGCGGGTTGCCATCATCTCCCGCGCACTTGTCGAGGCGCTCCTGCCACGCGGACTGGAGGTCCTGATCCACGCCCAAGGCCTGCGCGGCGGCGAGCGCGGAACGCAGGCAGTAGCGGAGGTGCCGCATGACCTGGCCGCGGTCGGTGTAGTCCTTCGGGTCGCCGGTGAACCCGTCCTCGCCCTGGTTCGAGGGGAAGACGTGGTACAGGCCGTCATCGCCGAGCTTCATGAAGTCCGTGTAGAATAGCGCGCAGTCGCGCAGGACCGGATAGCCCACGTCGCGCAACCACGCCTCGTCCTTCGTGTAGAGATAGCGCCACCAGTATTGGTTCGACGCCCAGCCCGTCATGTAGGCCATGCGCCCCATCGGCACCGCGCCGAGGGCGTCGTCCACGGACAGGATCGGGTAGCCGGAGAGCTGCACGAAGATGCCGCGCGTGCCGTAGTAGCGCTCGGCGAGGAGCTTGCCCATCTGCACGAAGTAGCCCATGCCGGTGAAGTACGCATCACCCAGCTCGATCTGGTTCGCGGTGTAGTCGCCCCAGTAGGGCTGCTGGTAGTTGTAGTTCGTGTGGTAGTCGCCGTGCCAGTGGGAGTAATCGCGCACGGTGCTCGGCAGGAAGAGGCCGGGCGGCGTCTTGCCGAAGCGCGTCGTGCAGCGGCGCGCATGGTAGGTCTCGTACCAGAGATTCTCCAGCAGCGGCTCACCGAGGCTCACCGCGGAGTGAGACCAGAACTCAGCCGCGTCCTGCTTCGTCGCGGCCTCCCACTCGGCGAGGCGCTCGTCGCGCTTGTCGGCAAGGAGAGCTGCGACCCGGTGCAACTCGGCCTCGGCGCCGCCGGCGTCGCTCTCGGTGGTCACGGAGACCACGATGGAGCCTTGCGTTGTGCCGCCCGGCGGCATCGCGTGCAGGCAGGCCTCGCGGCTATCGGCGGTCTCGAAACCGGCCGCTCCGCCCGCGGAGAGGAACGGGGCGAGAAGGTACTTGAAACCGTTGGGGAAGGTCGGCTCGCCGGGGAAGTCCTGCTGAATGCACACGACGCCGTCCAGCGTGTGCGCGATCGGCCGGGGCAGGGGCGAGCACTTGGCGAAGTCCATCGTCATGAAGCCCCCGTGCCTGCATTCGGCGAAGAAGCGCTGCGCGAAGTCGCCGATCGGCGGGTCGGGCCAGCGGTAGAGGCTGAACCAGACGGGCGGCTTCGAGTGGCCCATGCGCGTCGCGTCCGTCCAGTTCTCGCAGGCCCACTTCACGACGAGCACGTTCGGTTCCGGTGGGATGAACGCCGTCACGTTGAGCTTCACGCCCGAGGGCCAGCTGCACGTGAGGCGGAGGACGGCTTCCTCGATGGTGAGTTCCTGTCGGATCGACAGCCCCTCAAGGTCCGGCGGCATCTGCAGCGCCAGCTCGCCCACGGGCTTCGGGCAGGGATAGGGGCGCTTCGTGTAGCTGGGCGGCGCGCCGCTGCACAGCTCCTTCATGCGCTCCGGGTTGTCGGTGCCGTACAGCGCGACCGCCTCGGCCTCGCCATAGGGCGGGCACTTCCAGCCCTCGTCGCGGATGCCGTGCGCGATCTCGTCGATGTGCGGCGGCTTCGGGTCGTCGCTCGTGTCCAGCCGCCGGTCCCACACGTCGCCCTTGCCGAAGCGGAAGACGATCCGGTCGCGCGTCTCGTACACGCTGACCGAGAGGTCGCCGTTCCCGAGCAGCAACCCGTCCTCGGGCTCGAGGATCGGTTCGGTGAGGGTGAGCACGTGGGAGCGGGCTTCCTGGCCATCAACCGACGTGGCCAGTGCCAGACTGAGGGCGATCATCGCAGAGCCTCCGGTGACCGTTGCAGACCCCCCTCTTCCCTCCGGGGCTTCCGCGAACCTGCCTGGAGGCCCAGCCCCCCTATGGGGCGAAAACGGCCCTACTCGACAGAAGGAGTGCTTCCGTGATCTCGCTTGCTTGCTCGCTGCTGCTCGCTCTGAGCGTTCCGACCGGCGCCCAGGACGTCGCCCCGCTCGTGCACCTCACCTTCGAGCGCAACCTCGACAACGCGGGCTCGCTGGGCGGAGCCGCGCGCTTTGAGGACTACGCCGCGGGCGAGGAGGCGGGCTTCAGCCTCGGGCCGTGGGGCTGGTGCCTCGACAACACAGCGGCCTCGCGCCACGGCGGCTCGACGGCCACCGACCCGCCGGCAGGCAGCGCCGTCGCGGTGGAGGACCCGGCCCTCGACACGCTGGGGAGTTACACGATCACGTGCTGGTTCCGGCAGGCTCCGGGCACCACGGAGAGCGTGGCACGGCTCTTCTGCAAGCTCGGGCTGCTGGACATCCTGCCGCATCGCAGCGGCGTCAGCCTCGGAATCGGCGAGGGCGCGACCAAGGTCATCAAGACGGTGCCGAGTGCTGTGCCCATGGCGGACCCGGGCGAGTGGGCCTTCGCGGCGCTGGCGCTGGATGCAGAGGCGCTGAAGGCAAGGCTCTCTGTCGGCACGTTGCGATCCGCGCCGCAGGCCGGAGCGGAGGTCGAGGTGCCGCCGGCGCCGCCCGGCAAGCCGGGCCCGCTTACCATCGCGAACGCCTTCAACATCCGCCCGTTCAGGGGCTGGATGGACAACGTCCGCGTGTATGATCGCGCGCTTGCGAGCGAGGAGGTCGCCGCCGTGTACCAGGCGGACATCGGAGCTGCCAAGACGGCGCCCCTGCTCGCAGACATGGTGGGCGGGCACGCCGACCCGCGCCGCGCGCTGTTCAGGCCCTCGGACATCTGCTTCTCGACGCGCTGGCAGAACGACGAATCGCTCCCCGTGATGCAGGCCTTCCACGTCACCCGCGACCTGTGGACCTATGGGAGCAAGAAGGAGTACGCCGACAAGATCAAAGCCCTCGGCATGACCTACGAGGGCACGCTGAACGGGATGTGGGCCGCCGCGAACGGTCTCCCGCAACCCGAGCATGAGGGCGACACGACGGGCCGCGCTTACGACGTGGATGGGATGAAGTACATACCGACGTGGATGCGGGGCTGGAAGCAGAAGGTGCCGAACTACATCGGCTGCTGCAACCACCCGGACTTCCGCGCGCTGTTCCGGAAGGGCGGCGAGGAGCTGATCGCAGCCGGCGTGGACGCGATCCACGTGGACGACTGGGCGATGAACGCGGTGTGGTGCCGCGTCGCGGGCACGTGCTTCTGCGAGCACTGCATGGCGGGCTTCCGCGAGTACCTGAAGCAGCACCTCACCGCCGAGCAGCTGACGCAGGCCGGGATTGGAGACCTCGGCACCTTCGACTACGCCGCCTACGTGCGCGAGCATGATGGCGTGCGGAATGCCGACGAGTACCGCAAGCGCTACCGCGAGCTGACGCTCTCGCCGCAGTTCACCGACTTCCAGATCGGGAGCCTGCGGCGGTTCTTCCGAGAATCCGGCGCGCACATCGACGAGGTCGCCGGGCGGCATGTGCCGATCTCGGTGAACAACCAATTCGGCGACGGGGGCGCGGATTTCAGCTACCCCTACTGCGCCGATCTGCACGACTTCCAGGTGGGGGAGAAGTTCCGCGACGACATGGCGAGCCACATCCTCGCGTGCAAGCTGGCCGAGGGAATCGGCATGTGGCAGGTCATCTCGCCGATGCCCTACCGCCTCGGCCCGACATACGCCGGCCTCGCGACGACCTACGCGCTGGGGCAGCTCTACCTCGTGCCGTGGGACATCTACATGGGCGTCGAGCCGAACGGCCCGCCGCTACCGCGCTTCTTCGGGAGTCAGGAGGACTTCGGGCCGTACTACGACCTAATCCACGCACACCCGGAGCTGTTCGACGACTACGCCGCGCCGGCGCTGGTGGGCGTGCTGGTCAACCTGGACGAGCCGAAGCGGCAGGAGACTCTGGCGCTGTGCGAGCGTCTCGTACGGCTCGGGATCCCCTATCGCGTGGTCGTTGGCGCAGCGAAGTATGCGCGCATCCCGCTGCGCGCCGAGGAGATCGCGCAACTACCCACGGTGATCGCCCTGAGCCCGCCCGAGACGTTCTGCACCGAGGACCAGGCGGCAATCAAGGAGGCGCTCGCCAGCCGATGCGTGCGCCTGCTCGAACCGAACGCGAACCTGGACGGACGCGGCCTGTCCGTGCTGCGCGTCGAAGGCCCGGAGGGCGTCATCGCCATTCCCCGCGTGAAGCCCGGCCCGCCGCTGTCGGCGGTGATCCATGTCGTCAACTGGGACCTCACCGCCGACGGCAGTTCCGTCGAGGAGTATGGCTCAGTCACGGTCTCCCTCACGCAACCGGCGATGTGGGGTGAGGTCACCGGGGCGCGGCTCTACGAGCCGGGCAACGTCGAGGGGACGGACCTCGCCGTCGAGAGCCATCCCAACAGCGTGCGCCTCACGATCCCCCGACTGCGCACCTGGGCGATCATTCACCTGCAGACTCAGTGATGCGCGCATCGCGAAAAAAGGGATCACAGAAGCAGGAGATCGAATCGCAGTAGCGAATCAGAACGTACCCCAGCCGTACTCGCGGCTGTCCTCCGGGATTGTCGGGCGCAGGTCCAGGAGGACGGCCGCGCTTTTTGTGCCGCGGCGCAGAGGAGGGTGCGACGGCATGCGAACACCGGAACGCGCCAAGTACGGAGCTGCCGCTTTCGAAGGACTAACGGGCAGCCTGCCCCAGCCCTTCCCGCGGACGATGGGGCCGAACTGCCTGAAGTACCTGCAGGAGGTCATCGACAGCGGCCTGACGAGCGACATGGTCGGTCGCTTCGAGCGGGCCTTCGCCGAGGCGCTCGGGGTGAAGCACTGCATCGCGACGCCGGGCTGCACGCCCGCGCTGGCGATCCTGGCGGCGGCGTTCGACTTCGAGCCGGGCGATGAGATCGTCGTCAGCCCGATCACTGACTACGGGACGATCCAGGGGCTCGTGCGCGAGAACTACATCCCCGTCTTCGCCGATACCGAGCCGGGCACCATCAACCTATCAGCGGAGACCATCGAGCCCTGCCTCACCGAACGAACGCGCGCCATACTTGTGGTGCACATGACGGGGCTGATCCCCGACATGGATGCGATCAACGCGCTGGCGGCGAAGCGCGGGCTGATCGTCTACGAGGACGCGTGCCAGGCGGTCTTCGGTGAGTACAAGGGCCGGCCGGCGGGGACCCTCGCGGAGGCGGCGGGGTTCTCGTTCGACTCGGAGAAGACGCTCGGCTCGGATGTCGGAGGGTGCGTCGTCACCGATGACGACGACCTCGCCGAGCGCATGAGGTTCGTCGGGCAGAGCCGCGGCGCGGTGAGCGTGCCGGGCTTCGGACGCGAGCACGCGGTGCCGGGCTACGCCTACCGCATGACGCAGTCCACCGCCGCGATCACGCTCGCCCAGCTTGAGATCGTCCGCGAGCAGGTGGCGCGTCGTGACCGCATGGCGCGGCTGCTCACGGACCTGATCGCTGAGATACCGGGCGTGACGCCGCTGCCGATCCCCGACTGGGTCACCGTGTACTCCTGCTGGATGTTCGGTCTGAGCATCGATCCGGACGCCTTCGCGTGCACGACGGCGGAGTTCGCTGAGCAGCTCGCGCAGGCCGGCATCCCCGGCGCGGGGATGGGTGAGTACTACCTCATTCCGGCGGCGTGCACGTTCCTCGATGAGAACGCGCGGCGGAAGCTCTACCCCTATTCGATCCCCCCTGCTTCGCGCACCTACTCCTACAGCGCGGACACCTGTCCGACGGCGCGCAACTTCCTGAAGACCTTCATCCGCTGGTCCACGTTCTGCGAGAAGTACCAACCGGAGCACTGCAAGCTGGCGGCGAGGATCGTCGCAGGGATCACATCCTTAGACCTCGATCTCCGCTCGGGTGGTGGGACGTAGGGGGGCGCGAAGATTAAAATTTAAAGATGTGACCCCATCTCTGGCTCGAGCCGGAGGGGGGTGACGACCGGGGCCATCGCGGGGGGCATCCAGAACCGGACCTTGCGGTGCGCGACGCGCACACAGAGGGGCGTGTGCAGTTGCACGTCGCCATCGACAAGGACGGGCGCCGGTTGAGCCGTCTCAATGGTGCACTCTGACGCGCGCCACGTGTGGACGGCCGGGTGGGTGAGGTGAGCGCCCCTGAACACGCGGGGGAAGGCCCGAACGAAGGCCAGCCGCCCGAGGTGCTCCACCAGGACGACGTCGAGCAGCCCGTCCATGATGTCCGCCTCAGGGGCGATCCGCATCCCGGCGCCATAGCAGGTGGCGTTGGCGATCGCAACGAGCAACGCCCGCCCCTCCCAAGTCGCCTTGCCGACGCTCAGGCGCACCTCGGTCGGGCGGCAGCGCACCAACTCCTGAGCCACCGCGGTGAGGTAGGCAGTCACACCGCCAGTCAGCCGTCGGCGCCGGTTGATCCGTTCGGCCACCTGCGCGTCGAAGCCCACGCCCATCACGTTCAGCGCCCACGCCTCGCCCTCGTTGACCTCGAGCAGGTCGATCTCGGCCGCGTGGCCGCCGAGGGCCTGCCTGGCTGCTGCGGCAGGCTTCTGGCTGAGGCCGACAGTGCGCGCGAAGTCGTTCCCTGTGCCCGTCGGGATCACGCCCCCGACGGCCTCCGTGCCGATCAGCCCCTGTACGACCTGCGACAGCGTCCCATCCCCGCCGCAGGCGAACACTCCCTCGAAGCCCTCAGCCGCTGCCGCCCGGGCGAGGTCGATGGCCTCGCCATGCGCGCCGGTCAGTTTGCGCGTCACGCGCCAACCGCCGGCGGCAAGCACGCGTTCCGCCGCGTCCGCCGCCCGGAGACCTCGGCGCCGACCCGCCGCCGGATTCACGATCAGAGCGATGTGCATGGGAACGGCAGTCCGGAGTCCAGAGTTCAGTGCGGCCAGGTGCGCCACCCTCGGACGCTGGGAACGTCGTTGCTGGGAGCGCCGGCACCCTTGCCGGCAGAGGTGGCTGCTGGCGCTGTGTCGCTCGGCATCACCGCTGTCAGCCAGGCAAGGCAACAGCTCGCCACCACTGCCGGCAAGGGTGCCGGCGCTCCCAGCAACACCAGCGGCGACGCGCCACGAAGACGCATCACTCCGAGAGCTTGGTTGTAGGTTCGGCTGCTTCGACGAGAGGCGCGCCTTGGTAGGCGAGGCGTCGTGCGTCGAACGCGCCCCAGGCCTCGACCTTGCCGCCGCGCTCTCTGACGAAGGCCGCTGAACCGCTGAACTCAACAGGCCCCAGCCGCGCCGTCCCGTCAGAGATGAGGATGCGGTCGGTCGCGGTTGGCCAGCGAACCTCGACGCCGACGCCATGTTCGTCCCTCACTACTTCGACCTCGGGGCGGGCGACTCCCTCTCGGCGCGGCAGCAGGAGCATGAGGAAGTGCGGATCGACCGCCTGCGCGGTGTAGGACAGGCGCGGGTGAGCGCCCTCACGCGAGGTCTGGAACCAGTCCGTGGCGACCGTGCCGGCCTCGGGGTTGAGCGGGAACACGTCCAGGCAGGCGGTCGGTCCCGTGATCGCGCCGGCCTCGCGGCGGATGAAGGGCAGGTCGCCCATGACCGCGGCGTCCAAGGTGATAGCCCCGTTCGGGAGAGATGGCTCGACAGGCGGATCGGCACCCTCAGGGAGCAGCAGCCAGCCCGCAAACTCCGCCTGCGCTTCGCGGAAGGCCAGCAGGACCGTGTGCTCGCCGCCGGCCAAGTCGAGAACGCGAGGCCCAGTCTCGCCTCGCTCCTGAACGGGCGCCCAGCCAAGGTTCGCGCCCACGGGCAAGTCCCACGTCAGGCGCTCGCCACCGTCAAGGGAGACGAAGAAGCTGTCGGACTTGCCGATCTCCGGTCCGCCCGCCCGCACGAGGCCGTAGAGGATGTACCGGCCGGCCTGGGGCACAGTGAAGCGGAACGTCGCCGAGCCGCAGGGCTTGTCGGGCGTTGACGTCAGCACCGGCAGGTCCCACGGCTTCGGCGAGGCGGTCCACACCTTCCCGCCGGTCTCGAAGCGCATCGTCGCGGGGATGTGCCACTGCCAGGTGTATTGGTGCTCGGCCTCGTTCTTTGCGATGTCGTCGTAGACCACGAGGTAAGGCGGCACGCCCTCCGCCGGCCTCACGAAGATAAACGTGCGCTGCGCACGCTTCACAGGCGAGGTTGCGCGCGGTTGCCAGTCGGCATCGTAGCGGACGCCCCACGCTTCGCGCGCGTCGAGGCGCACCCAGTCGGCCAGCCTGCCCCCGCAGAAGCCGGTGATGCGACCGCTGCTCTGGTTGTGGTAGGTCATTGGCTGGCCCTCGCCGTCGATGAGGACCATGTTGTGCGCGAGGCTGCTGCCGCTCTTCAGCGGGTCGCCGTCGTTGCCGTAGCCGCTGTCGATCGCGAGGTCGCCACCGTAGGCCCGGAGCGTGAATGTGCCCTTGTCGCTCTGGTCGTGGCCCGCCGCGTGCGGCCCGGCCTCGATTGCCAGATGCACGTCATCGGGCCCAAACCCCGTCCGCGACACCACAAGCCCTCGGCCGCGGAAGTGCATCGCAAGCGGGAGGTACTGCGCCGGGCCATCACTGGCCGGGACCGGCTCGTAGAGCAGCACGTGGGCCAGCGCAGTGCGCGCGTCGTATCCGGCGGGATCCAGGCGACCCGGCCCGGTGCGCCACTCCCAGCCCATCAACTCCGCGAGGGCGCCGTAGCTCAGCACGCGGTCGCCCGGCCTCTCCGAGAACCGCGCGAGGTAGTCCAGCGGACGGGTCAGCGGGGACATGCTGAGACGCTCGCCCTCGCGCCGCGCGTCATCCTTCGCCAGTTCCGCGTACCGGCCGCAGGCGTAGAGGTACACGGGATACGGGCGCTGGTCGTGGCCGCAGTCCGAGAGGTTGTTCCAGCGGCGACCGTCCGGGAGCGTCTCGGCGATGAGCCACGGGGCGATGAGGTGGTAGTTCGTGTCGGTGAAGAGATCACCGCGGCCCTGCCGGCGCAGGACCTCCGCGAACTCGACGCCCGCCCCAATCCCGTAGCCCAGGTAGTTCGGCCCCTCGTGTCCGCAGCCGTCCGCATCGATCCCGAGCGTCAAGTAGTCCCGCAGGTGGCGGCGGCAGTCGAAGACGATCGCCTTCTCGGCCACGCGTGTCTCGCCCTCAAGGGCCAGCATCCCTAACCCGCACGCTCCCATCAGGCCCGGGTCCCAGTTCCACACGCGATGCAGCGGACGCCGGCCCCAGCCGTCCGTCTGACTGCGTTGGTGGATGTCGAGCACGAAGCCCAGGAGTGTCGTCTGCACCTGCGTGCGCTCGGCGGGCGCCAACTGATCCCACAGCCAGCCATAGCCAAACGCGAGCGCGCGGACGTAGAAGGTGCGGGAGTAGTAGAAGCCGCGGCTCAGGAACGTCTCGTCGGTCGTCAGCCGCGAGGCCGCGTTGACCAGCGCCCGCGCTCCGTGCTTGCCGAACCGTTCGTCGCCCGTCAGGCGGTAGGCTGCTCCGAGGACCTCGATGGGGTACGAGCACCCGACGATGGCTCCTTCGAAGCCCCCGCGCCAGGGGACGCCCTCCTCCTTGCTCGTCTCGACGAACTGGTAGATCGGCGCGAGGGGATCGTCCGCGTTGTAGGACTGCAGCAGGTCTTCGGCCAGGGCGAGGAGGCGCTCGTAGGCGACCTGCCGCTCGTCGCCCGCCTGGGCCTTCGCACGGAAGTAGGGCAAGCGGTCCTCGGTTAGCAGCAGCCTCGGATGCTCGCCTTGGCGTTCCGCCTCGGGCAACAGCATGCGCGCGCGTTCGGCCTGCCGCACGCGCTTGGCGATTCCGGCAGCGTCCTCAGCGGGCAGGAAGGCCACTGTGTCGAGGTCGATGGAGACGGGCTGCTTGCCCTCGACGCCGGAGAGGAACTGGAGGAGGTCGGTCGGCACGAGCGGTCGCGCGCGGAGGCTGCGGATCGGGCCGCGCTCCCAGGAGAGCCCGGCGAGGGGCACGTAGAACTCGAGCCACTCGCCGCCGCTGTCGGCCAGCTCACCGACATCGCCGCCGAAGTAGCTCAGGTCCTCGTTGGGGGTGCTCAGGCAGAGGTAGAGCCGCAGCTTGCCCTGCGCGCCGGCGTTTGCGCGGTAGAACCCGTGAATGCCCTCGGTTGCGGACAGCTCGACCTCGGGCAGCGCACGGTGGATCCAACCGAACGCGAACTCGGCGGGGTCGATCGTGAAGCGCATCGCGCCCGCGCCGTCGTGGGGGCCTGGCGGGCGGACGTCGATGACAGTATTGCTCTTGTGGTTCCAGCCCTCGGCGGCACCCTCGTCGTCGAAGGTGTAGACGTGAATCGGTTCAGCCAGAGCTGCCGCAGCAGCCAGCATTAGGCCGAGCAGGCCCATCTGCCGCCCCCTACAAGTCCACGATCCCTCCGCTGTGGATCGAGTTCTTCTCGGCCATGATGAGGCGTACGGCCTCGCGACCGTCGAAGGCGGTCACGCGCTGGGGCTGACGGTTGTCGCGCACACAGCCCGCGAAGTACTCCAGCTCCTGCAGGTAGCCCGTCGCCGCGCGGCGCTCGGGCACCGTGGAGCCGCCGCCCATCGGGTAGAAGGTGAGCATCGGGTCGTGGGAGGTGGAGAAGCTCAGGCAGCCCTTCTCGCCGAGGGCCTCGAAGGCCATCTCGAAGGGGTAGTTGGGCGGCATGGCCCAGCCGCCTTCGGCGACGACGACCATGTCATCGTACAGGTAGTGCGTAATGACATGGTCCACCTTCGGCCCGCCGGCCTTGATGTTCCCGCAGCGCGAGAGCACCGCGGGCGGCATGCCGAGCACGGACATGATGAAGTCCGCATCGTGGATGTGCAGGTCGAGGAGCGCGCCCCCGCTCTTCTCCGGATCGTTCAGCCACCCGCCCTGGCTCCAGAAGGGCGAGGGCGACACGCGCGTGAGCTTGAGGCTGACCAGCCGCCCCAGCTCCCCGCCGTTGATCATCCCCGCCAGGACCTCGTACTCGGGCCAGAAGCGGATGCAGTGCGCCAGGAAGAGCATCTTCCCGCTCT